>ERZ869936.2235-NODE-2235-length-11716-cov-11.996570_pt1 | contig 11716 bp, 8 predicted proteins | sample MGYA00520876_ERZ869936 | MGnify/ENA primary metagenome ERZ869936 (study PRJEB32218, sample SAMN09650985) | biofilter metagenome | isolation source: enrty point of leading RO module | place: Saudi Arabia: Thuwal, RO plant located on Red Sea | collected 2016-02-17 ... | reverse complement strand
TCTTAATCGCACGACCTAGCTCTTCTTCAAGCTCTTGCGTGATGAATGTTAGCTTATCCAACGCGTCTTCGTGCGAAGCAGCTGGGAATGGGTCATTAGGAGTATAGTCTGTGTTCTGTGTTTGCGATGTATTGCGAAGCAACACAACAGTCTGAGTGCTTGTCGGTGCAGTAGTGAACGTAATGTTACCACCACCTGAGTTACCCACGCCAGAAACAGTGTAATCTGTAGAAATAGTTTGGACTGTCTCAGTGCCATCGCTGGCACGCAGGATTACAGTGACGTCTGCTTGCGCAAAAATCTTGAACGTGTATGCGAAGACAGTGGTTGAACCATCACCGCTATAACTATTTTTAGTTGTGGTGCTGCTAACAGTCATTACGTGTATTACTCCTTGCTAATTCCTTTATACCTTTTTTTCAGCTTTCTTGCTAGTCAAACAAACTTACAGAATCTTGCGATGGAGACAGCCAATAATCTTGGTCATACTCCTTCATGCGCTTTCTTTCCATCCGTCTAAGGTAGCCAGGGTCATGCGTTTCCATAAGGCCATAATAAAACAGGTAGTTAAATGCGGCCTCTGTGTAGAACAAGTTTTGACCAGGCGTGATGTTCTTCATAAATTGGAAGTAATCACCTGCGTCTGCGTTCATTGTTGCTGTCTTGTGTGCCAAAGACAAGAAGTCAGAGAATGTGCCAATGCCAGGGCCTAGTGCAGACTCTTGGAATGAGCGACCATAACGGCTGTATTCTTGGAACATAAAGTCACCGAACAATCCAAGGCCACCGCCACGCACCATTGCGTCTGCCCATACATTAGCATTGCGTGGGTCTTTAGGCTCTCTGCCTTTTGCCAAGTCTTTAGCCGCGCCTGACACATAACCTAGTGCAGTTGTGCCAATGATGATTGGTATTAGCGATGCCATACCTCTAGCACCACCACCTGCTGCATAGTATTGTGGCATAATCTGCTTTGTAATCACAGTAACAGGGAATGCCTTAAACTGACCAGCAAAGCGCATAAACTCGCCAAGCACTGTGCCCTTCTGTGTGCCTAGTGTTAGCAATACACGCTCTCTTTGACCTGGCGTAACAACACCTTCATCAGCTACATCGACAGCCATAGTCTGAAACTTGCCAGCTAGTCTGTCTCTAAATGACGCTCTCATGTCGTCAGTGACATTTGTTGCACGTTCAATCTTCGAGATAACCCCGTCAATCTGCGCGTCTGTCAGTGAATATATTGTCTGTGGCGTGATGAAGTGATTGCCTGTCTCTTCGTTTAGCGTTTCACCCAACCGCACCAGATTCCATTCATCTGCTGTAATGTTGTAAAGCTCAAGGTTACGTTTTGTGTTTGGCGGCAGAGCGTCAAAGTTTGTGTTTCTGTAACGTCCTAAGTCAAAAGACAGTGCCGCAACCAAACCCTTTTTGTGAGCCATTGTCCAACCCTGCAAAGCATTCCACCTAAAAAATGTTTCTTGCAGCTTAGACATGCGACCAGGCATACCATCTGTTGAGCCGAAGCGAGAAAACACTTTGCCGCTGGTTATTTCAGCATACAAACCAAACATCTTAGCCGCGTGTTCTCTGTCTGCTTTAGGCATACCACCAATAATGTCGGTAAAGGCCTTTACAATAGAACCAAATATACCCATGTCTGTTCTTCTATTTAGCGTGGCAGCCTTAAACACAAGGTCTGGGCCAGCTGACAAAACCGCACCACCTAGCTTAGAAACAGATTCAAGCACTCTTAATGTGTGACCAATCTCTGCTACACTTATGTTAGATGGAATGTCGTGTAGACCATTTATGTAATCAAACTCTGACTGAACGGCCTTTAGCTTTGACCTTGGTATTTCCTTGCCATCGCTCAAAGCCTTCTGCTCTATTCTTCTTACAACATTGTCAAGAACAGCTCTCGGGTTAGGGCCAAGATTTTCTAACAAGGTAATAGAACGAGAGTCACGCTGAGTGTCTAACACCAGCTTCTCCCAAATGTTGCCCTCTGAATATTTAGACGCATACTCAAACGCTGCCGCGCCATCCTTGAAGTGGATGCTTCTAGCCTGACTAATCTTCTGCGCAATGCTTGCTGATGATGGTCTGAAATCAACAGCGTTAGAGCCATCGTCTACAAGATAGTGTTTGCCATACCTAAATCGCTCATACAGCTCACTTAGGTATTCATTAATCTCTGTCTCGTTATTAAAGTTAGCAAAAGTCTTTTCGTGGTCAACCAACCTCTTAAAGTCAGCAATCCACACATCTTTGTCAGTGTTGCCAATAAGCTTCATGTCATGAGATTGCGTAGTGATGTAGTCATCACGTTTGCCAATAAAAGCACCAGCTCTGTTTTTGCGTTCTCTTCTGCTGTTAGCTGAGTTAAAAATAATCTCGTGAATCTTCTTTGCTTCTGGCGACACGTCTATGTCAGACAATGACTTGCCAGCAGCTAGGTCAAACGCAACTTGGTAAATCTCTGCGTCAAGCTTGCCGCTTTCTAGTAAAGAGCGCAGTGTGTCCCCACCCTGTTCCAAGGACACCTCAAGCTCTCTAATCAGAGCGTAATTAAGACCTTGCTCTTTGTAGGCTAATGAGTCTCGTGAACCAGCTCTAAGCTTTGTCTCGCCTCTAATAAATGTAAGAAGCCCGTCAATGTCCTCACCATCGTAACCAGCAACTATGTTCATAATTCTGTTTACGGCAGTGATACGCATCATTGCTTCTAACTTCATTTGACGCAAAGCTATTTTCTTTTTCTTGATGGTTTCAAGAGCCATATTCATGGCTTCATCGTAGTCATTGCTAGAGAATGCCTGCTTACCTTCTACTAGCTTCTCAAACTCCTGCACCACATCTCGCAAGTGCGCTTCTGGCAGGTTAAGGTTTCTTTGACTAGCAATGCTAACGACTAAATCCTGACACTTAGACATTCTTCTTACCTTTCACCACGCACATAGCACCAGCCTGTGCCACTTCGTCAAAGTCTTCATACTGATTAATAAAATCATCAAGCTCTCTCAACAAAAGAAGCTCCTCGTCTGGTATTGCATTGTTTGCAGTTAGGGCAGCAATCTGCATCTGCATCTTGTCAATGTCGTCATTCAACGCCTGTAACTGTGTGTCGTCATTCTTCAGTCTTTGCTGGTCAGCCTTGTTTAGCTCGCCAGAGCGTATTTCCTCAAATGCTTGCAAGCTAGACGCATCATCGTAAATGTCGATGTATGTGCTTGGGTCATCTGGGTCGACCTCCGCTCTTACGATTAGAGCTTCTGCTTCCTGTTGCGTTAGACCCTCTTGGTCTAGTTGCTCCATAGTAGCAAGCTCATCGTCCGACATAGCATTCTGACGAAACTCTAGCTCTGCATCAATCTCAGCGTCTGTCATGTCAATCGGGTCAATGCCGAAACGCTCAAGCTCTTCCATTCTAGCTACAGCATCTTCGTATAGTTTAACGTCTGCGTCCATGTCGCTAAACACGCTTCCGTTACTACGAACATCTCTGTCAATAGCGTCTAGCAAGTCAGCAACAGTAGGTCTCTCAGTCCCAATGCCAAAGAAACCCTGCTCCCAAGCTCTTAATGCAATCTCGTCTAGGTCTAAGCCACCCTTCTCTGGGCTTCTTGTTAGCTGAAACGCTCTCTTGTCTAACGACTGCCTGATGTCACCTATGTTTGCATCTTTTGTAGAAATGCCGCCAATGCTCCTAATAAACTGTGACAAGCTTTGCGGCTTGCGTGTCTTACCTTTGTCTGGGCCGCTGGTCGCAAGTTGGAAAAAACGTCTTACACTTTCTGGGAATCTGTCAATCTTCTTACCCTTGTGCTTTGTTCTAGCTGGCTGGTTCAGTCTTTCCCATGTCATCTGGTCTTTTGCACGTTGCTCTGCTTGCGCAGCTGCGCCAATCTCAGGGTCTATGTTTACCACAGGTGCATCAACATCAATCGGGCGAGCTTCTATGCCTTGTGAAATAGCAGTGCGAATTGCTTGTGTTTGTGTCTCTAGCCTTGCATTTTTAATCTTGTCAGAAAACTTACCACCAACACCAGTAAGCACACCGCCAAAGATTGCACCAGCTGTAAGGTTTACAAAGCTGTCGAAAAGCCCATATTCGGGGTCTTGCACAATAGTAGAAGCATATAGAGCAGCTGGCTCAAAAGCTAATGCACCAACAGCACCTTCACCAACACCTGCCGCTACACGTCCTGCTGAAACGCCATAGCGATTTGTAATTCCGCTAACAGCACGAGCAGATGCAGCTCTAGCTGTTGCATTTGCACCAATAGCTACAGGAGCTAAAATACCAGCGGCAATGTTTAGTGGGTCAAAGATGCTACCTGCTAGGTTTGCTGTAAAACGTAAAGCACCTGTTGAGATGCCTTGCCTAGCTCTATTTAGCGTCAGGTTTCTTGCAAAGCGTCTGTCGTATGCTTCTGCACTAAGCTTTGCAATACTGACATTGATGCCCCCTTCTGGGACGTTGATGCCTTCACGGAAGTATTCGCTGTTCTCATACTCCTCTTGTGTTAGCTTTGCGTCTTCAAAGACAGACTCAATGCGTGTGCCTATAGCGTTTAGAGCGTCAACACCAAACCTTGCACCAGCAACAAACTCTTCCGCAAGAACGTCAGACAAATTGGCTGGGGCGCGGTCTAAGTAGTTTGTAGCTGCTGACTTGGTTGCATTTACCTCTGGATAATAAACCTGCATATTATTCACCAAATTCTGCCAGCGTTCTTCTCATCTCGTTTATTTGGTCAAGGAAACCCTGACGCTCTGCTTTTAGTTCAGCTATTCTCTGCTGCCCAGCTTCCGTTCTCTTCTCTGATGCTGGCATATCACGAAGCTCTCTAGCAATCTCTTGCGCTCTCTCGGTAATCTCATCTATGCCAGCGCGTCCCTTTAGGCTTACAATATTAACAGCTTCAGTGAAAGAGATAGACAAAGGAACTTCTCTAACTTCTCTGCCAACCTGCTCACGAACCATAACAGCACCGCCAGTCTTGTCAGTAATCACGGCAGACATGTCTCCGTTTTGTGTTATGACTTGATAGCTTTCTGTAACCTCTTGAATATATTGAGCTTTTTCAGCTTCATACTCTGGTGTGCCAGGCGCGTATGTGTCGCTTTCGTAGATGATGTCATTAGGGTTTAGGAAGTTGACCGCAAGATTCATGCCTGTCTTTATGTCTTGAGCAACAGGCCCTTCAAAAGCTTTTTGCACTCTCATCTTAGAGCCATTCACGTCAACGTATGAGTATTTGTCTGAGATAATGCGAGCTGCTGAAGCCACGTAAGGCTCAAGCTCTGACATTTCCTGAATGCCGCCCTTGCCAAAAAACTTACCATCTTCTGCCGCTAGGTAAATTGCGAGGTTAGCAACCATGTCACGATGACCCTTGCGAGCATTAGCCATAGCAGGTGTGTCTATACCCATGCTCATCACTTCGTCACCACTGAACCCCATAAGCAACCTGCCGCCCATAGACGCCATGTGGTCTTTGAAGTCTTGGTTACTTTGCACAACAGCATCAATCATGTTGCGCTGTGCTTTGGTTGGGGCTTTTTCTCCCACAACTCTTTCATCTTGCAAAGCTTTTAGCATAGTCTGAGAGATGTCAGAGTTTGGGTTGCTGATGATGTAGTTCTGTGAGATTGTCATGCCAGCAGCAGAAAGCTGACGTATGACTTCAGCTTCGTTTGTTCTGACGTGTGGCACTTGTCTGACAGCCTCTAGCATCTCTTGCGGTGATTGAGCTTCTGACACAGCGTTTAGTGCTGTTGTGGCCTGTTCGTTTGTAAGAAGCTTGAAGTTCTCTGGAGCAACACCCATAGAAACCTGTGCGCTAATAATCTGTGCAGCACTTGGCTGTGCTTTGCCGCGAGCCTCGTATGAGCGATAAATGTAGCCAACAGGGTCTTCTGCCATAGCTTTCTGACGAGAAGCAAACATAGTGTCAAATGACGCTAGAGCCTTGCGAGCGACTATGCGAGCCTCTTCGCCTTGCGCGGTTGCTTGCGCTTGAACCAATGCCGCGCGATTTGCGTTTAGACCTTCTAGGCTCATAAACCCGTCTGTGCCAAAAGACCTAACAGCTACATCGTAACCAACAAAGTCGGTCTCTAGCTGGTATTGTAACTCGTAATCATTAATAAGTTTTGCATCCGAAACAAGTGCTGATGCTTGCTCTCTATAATCGTTGCCAAAAGAAATGTCAGACAGCAATAACTCTCTTCTGTCATCAATCGTTGCCTTGACCTCTGCAACTTTGCCGTTGATTGCGTCATTTAGCATAGCGGCAACAGCGGCTCTGTCTTTTCTTAGCATTCCAGAATATTTGCCTTCACCATTTACGATTTCATCGCTTAGTGAATCTAGTCTTTCCAGTGTAACGCCAGGCGTTGCAGCAAGTGACAATGCTTCTTCCGCAAAAGCTTCAACTCTAAACGCCTCTGGGGTTAAGGCTGGCTTCAGTCCTAGTCTAATACGCTCTTCATATTCTTGCTCATAGGCGGCAACCTCAATGTCAGCCAAGCCAACATCACCTCTAATACGCTCCAGCCTTGCTGTAGTTGCATCGTTAAATGCTACTGTCTTGTCTTGTAGCTCATAACCGAAAGCAACCTTAGAACCATTTGTTCTTGTTAGCTCCATGCTTGCTGATAGCTTGTCTTTGATTGCGCGTCTTTGGCGTGGCTGCAAGCCCTCCATAGCATCGACATCGCCAAGGATTTGTGTGCGCTTCTCATCAAATGCTTGCTGGTATCCAGCTAATGTGCGGATGCTACCATCGACATTCATGTTAGCAATGCTATCAAGAGCTTCACGGCCCTTAGTGTCAATAACGTTTTTAACCTCTAGGTTTTGACGAGCAAGCTCAAACTCACCAGCTACTGTCGCTGCCTTCTGCACAGATTGCCCTAACTGCGCATAAGCCTTACCAACTTGAGTAAACGCGCCTGTCTGTGCCTTTGGTGAGATTGGCCCAGCGGTCATGCCAATCTTCTGCTGATAAACTGGAATCTTTGGCATTTCGTCCTCTTACCCTGTTAGTTTATTATATGTGCTTGCAGAACCTGAAACACCGCCAAGCAATGAAGCATACGCTTGCACCTGCATGGCACTTTCATTGGCTCTGCCTTGCGCTCTAATCAATGCCGCTTCTTTTTCTTTCTGCAACTGCTCAATGTCAGAAGCGTAACGAATGCGAGCTGCGTCCTTCTCAACACCAAAATAAGCGTCAGCCATAGCCTCTAATGGACTGCCAGACATAAGCACACCAGAAGCAGCTGTAGCGACTCTCTGTGCGCCCATAAGCTGCCTTGCTTGCATACGAGACTCTTCTTCTTGCCTACGCTTTGCGCGCGCAAGCAGTATAGCTTCGTTCTCCGCTACTTTAGCATTGTAGTCAGCAACCTGCATTGCGCTCTTTGCAGCAGCCTTTTGACCTTTGAAAGATAGCACAGCACCTGCGGCTTGCGCTCCTGCGATTACAGCTGGGTTCATTGCTCTATCCTCGCCATTCTAAAATAATCATCGCCTTCTAAGCCATACTTTCTCATGATGCCTTCATGCTCAAACCCTAGCCATTCAGCAAAAATCATTGCTCTTGTGTCGTGAGTATGAACGCTCGCTTGCACTCTTCTGACCTGTGTTTTCTCTACTATACCATGTAAAAGCTTCTTTGAATATCTAGCAAGAGCTACAGGCTTGTCCAGTGCCTTTGGGCTAACTAGAAGCCATGCCTCGCCAACACCAAACCACATCATATGCAACCCACCAACAGCCAAGATTGTGTCCCCGTCTGATAGCGTGTAGCCAACTATGTTGTCATGTGAGACAAGCCCCATACGGGACTCGCCTGACAATTCATAATCTAGCTCGATGTTCATTACATCTGGTGTTTCAAAAGCTCTGAAGTTAAGCATCGAAAGTATTAGACCTCCGCATAACAGCAAGCACTGTCATAGGTAATGGCTGTGTTTGTTGCACCACAACGCGTGAGTCACTGTCGTAACCAGACGGGAATGCAATCTCTTTGTCGCCTGTGAATAGTGGCACAGCTTCATCCATCGCCATTGATGAGTCACGGAATTGAATAGTGTCAAGGTTGTTTGTGTCTGGGCCAACGTCTGCACCTACAGTCTCTAAGAATCTAACAGTCACGCCATGAATGCGCTTAATCTTACCTTGAGATATGCCATCGTCAGCACCAGCTTCGATTCTGAGTGTCTCAACAGTAGAGTCATAATGATAGCCAATATGAACCTTCTCTGAGCTTCTGTCCAATGTTACAGAGCCGCCACTTACTGTCTTGTCTGGATGCGATGAGCCATCTGCTAGAATCTGCACAGTCTCACCCTCTAGGTGATTTAGGCCCGTGATAGTTGTTGTTGCGCTGCCATCGTATGTTAGGCCGCTGTCCACAAAGAACGCATCCTCAATAGTGTCGAAGTCTATTGTCTTCATGTAACAGATGTGACGCACTGTGCTGCCATCAATCGTGCGCTTAACTGACAAGTAAACTTGGTCTTCTGCACCTGACGGGATAGCTGTAATGCTCTCTACAGTAGCAGTGCCACCTAGTGTGTGCTTGTGCCAGCCTACTGTGTTGTTAGCTGGGTCATACGACAAGCCAATCAAACGTCCGTCTGAATGAACAAACCACAAGATAAGCTCTGGCTCTTGCTGCCAAATCATGTCTGTCAAACCACCGCGACCTAAATGCTCTGCAAGCACAGTCAAGTCACGGCCTGTGAGTCCGTCAACATCTAAGTTAAACGTAATCTCTTTTACTTTCTCTTGACCTTTCTGAATAAGAATGGTGCTAGAGCCAGCGCGAATGGGTCTAACGTCTGATGAGCCGAATGTTGTCTCACGCAATACGTTTACGTTTGTTGGCGTTACTGGCTGTGTGCCTGTGCCGCCTGACATTGTAAATTCAGCAGATGTAGTCAGTAGCTGTAAGAAGCGACCCTGAATCATATGCTTGATTACGTTTACCTGGTCAGAAGCAATCGTGACGTTAATCGCATCATCATCGTTTGTGCCAGGCGTCATGTTCTCGAAGTCAGCAGTCTTAGAGCCAAAGATTGTCTGTGGTCTGCCCTCTGTGCCAGCAAAGTATAGACGCTCTTCATAGAAAGCCACAGCTCTTGGGAAGCCTTGGTCGCCATTGAATGCGCCTAGTGACCAGCGTGTGTTAGCATTAGCAGAGCCAACCGAGCTGTCTGGCAGTGTTGAGTTGCCATACTGGTCTTCATGCACGTCAGCGGTAACAGATGTGCCGCTAGTGTAAGCAGTAATCTTTACATGCCCATGAGTGTCATGCACATATTCCCAATCAATGTCGCCATAAGTTTCTGTGCCAGTTAGATGCACAGGCGGTGTGTTGCCTGATGTTTGTGTAGAGCCTGTGGTGTTTTTGTAAACATGACCATCGTAACGAACTGTAGCATTGTTTGCATAGCTTGTGCTTGCTGCCCATTCGTCATGGTTAATCTCTAGGATTTCACGAAAGCGAATCATGCGGCCTACGTCACTGCTCTTGAAAATTGATGAAGAAGCTGTGATTGTAACGCTACCCGTTGCAGCAGACGCATACATAGTTGTGTCTGTAGTGTTCTCGTCTAGCCACGGGCCATCAATGAAGTCAATGTCAGTCAATGTGAAGCTAGTCGCTGTGTCTCGCGTCAGCTTAGCTGGTTCATGGTCTTTGTGTGCCAAGTAAACTGTGTCAGCAGACTGAACGTGGTTTAGCTCGAAGATGTCTGTAGCTGAGTATGTAGTTGTTACTTCCACAATCTTACCAACTGTGCCACCGCTAGTGTAGGTTGTATGGCTGCTAGAGTCTTCGCCTGATAGTTCAAATGTGTTAGTTGTTTTGTTGGCTACAGTAAACTCTCTGTTGTTTAGCTCTGTCATGCCGACAATACCAGAGATGTAAACCCTGTCGCCATCAGACAAGCCATGTGCGCTGGCTGTTACTACAGCTGGGTCAGCCTTTGTGATTGCTGTAATGTCTGTTGTGGCTTCAGTTAGGATACCGCCATCTTTGAAGAAGCGAATATAGTTTGCGCCAAACTCCATAACATAAGCTTGCTCATCACTATACTCAAAGTTAATCAGTCTGACCTTACCACCATCTTTAGATGTGCCAGCATAGTAAGTGCCTGGTCTACGTGTTGCACCGCCTTGCGGATACACGACCATGTTCTCTAATGTCTGTGCGCCACTTTGGTATTTCTGTAAGTCAATACGACCTTCTAGCCTTGGCGATAACTCACCTGACTGGAAGTTGGTAACAATAGTCGATACGCGAGCCATCTTATAACCTTATGTTGATAAAGTCGTTTGCAATCAGTTTGTCTGGTGTTCCCTCCATTGCATCAATAGAACGGGCTTCGCGCAGTCTTTCGTCATACATCTGCTGCATTACGCCTACCACACTGTTACTGCCTGTTACTGCATAAGCAATCTCACTGGCTAGTCTGTGCGCTACTGTGCTTGATAACAATGAATCATATTGTTCTGTGTCTGTTACGCGACCGATGTAAGTAATGCGGCAAGTGCCAGCATCTGTCAGAATCTTGCGGCCTTCCACCTTGAATGCAACCTGCGAGTCGTAGGCTGCCACTTCGCTGTCCACGTTAGCTGTGAACAGTGACAATACTCTCAAGCAGTATGGGTCTGTCGGTAATGTGAATTGGTTTGTAAAGCCGAATGCTGGTGATGTAGAATCTTTAGCCAACTGCTTGCGTGTCACAGCTATGTTCCACGGATGCGCACGAAGCACTGCATCACGCACTGTGTCAAAGCGTCTGTTACACAAACGAGCTTCTTTTGAGTTTTCGGATAGCGATGTAATAGTTGCCGCACCCAGCAAATCCAACGCTTCGTTACAGATGTCAACAACTGAAGGCATTACGTCACCAACCTTTCGATTCTAATCAAAGCACCTTTACTGGTGTTATTGTCACCACCGCGCTTTACTTCGCCTTTTTCTATAGCTTCCTCGACTATCTCTTTTAGTCGCCTTGTAGGTAATATTACCACACTTTCGTCAGAAGTCATAAAAGCCCAGTAATCTGCTTCTGTTGTGTGTATGCCAGAGGGTTTGCCCCTAGAAAAAAACTCCACAAACACCCTACCTGTTCGTGAAGCCTTAAAATCTCTTTTAACTTCGATTTTTTGGGACTGAAGCATCTCCGCCAACTTCTTCTCTGCGACCTGCCCTACTTTTAAGTCATAACGAAAGTCGCTGTTAAATTCCATTCCCCATGTCCCAGCGAGAGAAAAGGGGCAACCGAAGCTGCCCCTACTCTATTAGTTTACGACATATTCAATAATGAATGACATGTCGCCAGCTGTGCCGCCTGTTACATTGAATGTAGCTGCAATGTAATAGTGGCCTTCGTCAGCATTTGAATCACCAGCAAGTTCATACAACTTCTGACCAGCAGTGTTGATGTTTGCGGCTTCAAAGCGAACGTCTGCGAAAGCTGCGCCATCTGCTACAGATGTAGCAAACGCGTCTTCGTCTTTCACAGCACCAGCTGTTGTGTAGATGCCAACATTGAATGTGCATGAACCGCCCAAGTTATCCGAACCAATGCGTAGTGCAGTGATGTTCGCATTCGCTGGGATTGGTGCAAGCATTACAATGTCGTTGTCTGTTGAGTCGCCAGCTGCCAAAGCAACTGTGCCTGAAGC
>ERZ869936.2234-NODE-2234-length-11718-cov-3.784104_pt1 | contig 11718 bp, 10 predicted proteins | sample MGYA00520876_ERZ869936 | MGnify/ENA primary metagenome ERZ869936 (study PRJEB32218, sample SAMN09650985) | biofilter metagenome | isolation source: enrty point of leading RO module | place: Saudi Arabia: Thuwal, RO plant located on Red Sea | collected 2016-02-17 ... | reverse complement strand
TCAAGCGTTACGGATTATGTAGCATCGCACAATGGCCGCGACGGCATTGAGGCCGTCAATGGCTGCACCGTTTCCAACAGCCACGCGCACTCCAATCTCGTCCACGGCGTCTCAGTCTTTGGACACAGCACGGTTCAAAACTGTCAAGTGACGGGCAATAAACGGGACGGCATTCGCACCGGATTCAACGGGCGAATTCTTCACAACCATTGCATGGGCAACGGCTCCTCTGGCGCGGACACCGCCAACATTCATCTGGTGCTCCAGCGCAACCGGGTCGAAGGACATCAAATCGAAATCAACGGCGAAATCGGCATCCGAGCCAGTCATCCTCAAAACCAAATCATCCAGAACGTCGTCCGACGCGGCGAAAGAGGCGGCACAGCCTTTGAATGCAGCCCGCAGACCCTGGATTCCGTCCTTAAGCGGCCGCCTGCGCCCGGCGATCCACACACGGCCAATTACGAATTCTGATCGGTTTACGTTATTCAGGACTGCGGTTGCTTTTTTCGCCATTCCACCCTGGGCGGCTCCGGGAGTCCCTGCGCGCGCAACGCCGTGCGGAAATGCATTTTTGCCACTCGCTCCAAACCACTTGCCCCATGTTTGGCAACAATCTCCTTGGCCGCCGCGTCCACGGCTGAGGAGGCGCCCTTGGGAAGCTTCATGCGGAACTGTTTCTCCAGCGCCGCCAATCGTGTCACGAACTCACTGCGGGCAAGAATGGACGCCGCGGCCACAGCCAGGTCCTCCTCGGCCTTGTGGCGTTGCACCAACTCAATGCCGCGTCCCAGGGCCATGATGGCCTTGGCCACGGTGTTTTTGTCGGCGGCAAACTGGTCGCTGATCGCCCGGACCGGCGGCGGGTTCATCCGGTGCAACTGGCCCATCAGGTTCTCAATGACCCGCGCATGGCCCCATGCCAAAAGGCGATTGACGCTTTTTATTTTTCCATAAAGGCGGTTGTAGGCTTCGTTGCCTATCGGCACGACACTGGTCACGCATCCGGGAGTGGTGCGGATTACCTCGGCCAGGTCGGCGATTTTTTTGTCGCTGGAAATGTTCTTGGAATCGCGGATGCCGGCGGTTTTCCAGGCCGCAATGACCTCCGCGTTGACATAGACCCCCGCCACGCAAAGCGGACCAAAAAAATCGCCCTTGCCGCTTTCATCCACGCCGATGCGCGGCAACAGCAACTCGGGATTCAAGACCGCCTCGTAGCCCATCTTCGCCTCCTGGAGAATCTGGGGCTCCAGAACAAACTCGACGAATTCCTGTGTGCCCTTGCCCTGGACCACCAGTTTGCCGCTGTCGTAGAAAACCACGTTCACCTTGTCCTTGGCACCGGCGAATTGCGCGTAGGGCACTTCGCGGAACTCAAACCGGTTCTCATCGAGCCAGGATTTCAGCGCGGCGGCCTGCGCCTCATTTAATTTGCAGGAAAATGACGAGAGTGGTTTCACAGATTGAGTTCAGCGTAGGCCGTTGTCATAGTCTGCGCAATGTCACAAAACCATTGACGCCCGATGCCAAAAGCCCGCAACCAATCACCATCCGCAAGCCGTAAGCGCCGGAATCATCGCGCCAGTCAGGACACTTTGGACCTCGTCTTGGCGCTGTTGAATTGGTTCGCCCAAAACGCCCGTGACCTGCCGTGGCGCAAAACACAAGACCCTTACAGCATCTGGGTTTCGGAAATCATGCTTCAGCAAACGCAGGTCAAAACCGTGATTCCTTACTGGGAACGCTGGATGCGGGAACTGCCCAGCATTCAATCTCTCGCGGAGGCGCCATTGGAAAAAATTCACAAACTCTGGGAGGGACTTGGTTATTACAGCCGCGTCCGCAATCTTCAAAAAGGAGCGCAGGAGGTTGTGAGAAAATATAACGGGATTTTCCCCGCGGCATACGAGGACGTCCTGGAACTGCCTGGCATCGGCCGTTACACCGCAGGCGCGATTTGCAGCATCGCCTTCAATCAATCCACGGCCATTCTCGACGGCAATGTCATTCGCGTGCTGACCCGTGCGTTTGGCATCGGTGAAAACCCAAAGGAAAAACAAACCAACGAACGCCTGTGGAATCTCGCTGGGGAACTGGTTGGACTCGCTGGCAGGGCTGGCCTGAAAAATGACCTCGCAAGGCATTGCTGTAGTCATTTCAACCAGTCGTTGATGGAACTGGGCGCGCTGGTCTGCACCCCGCGAAATCCGGGTTGCGACCGTTGCCCCATCAGCGCCCTTTGCGTTGCGCGATCCGAAAACCGAGTTGAACTGTTGCCCCGCTTGGAAAAAAGAGCGCCCGCCACAGTGAAGCGGATGGCGGCCTTTATCGTTCGGCGGGAACAACGGTATTTGGTCTGCCAGCGGCCCGGCGGCGGCGTCAATGCGCACTTGTGGGAATTCCCGAGCATCGAACTGTCTTCAGCAACAGCCCGGCAAAGATGGGCGAGTCCTTTCATTTTGCCCAAGGATGCGGTGCCATTTGCGACCATGAAGCACTCGATTACGCGTTACCGGATCACGCTGGAGGCGTTTCATGCCCGGTTGAATGTCGCCGGAGCGGTAAGCATCCATGGAACCTGGCTGACGATGGCCGGTTTGACTCGCCTGCCCTTTTCCTCCGCTCACAAAAAAATTCTTTTGCGACTCCAGCAGGATGACGGGCTCGGTCAAGGGTAGCTGAACGGCGGCACTTGTTCAGGAGGCAGGCGTTGCACGGCAGGTTCCGGTTGCTCCAATTCTGAAAAATGCCGTTCAAGAATCGAGACAAACTGTTTGTGAAGATACTCCACTTCCTGTCGGTCCTGCTCCAGCCTCAGACCGCGCTCGCTTTCCTGCCAAATCATGGATGCATGATGCACCAGCGCGGCCGCATCATCGTGGCGGCGCAAGCATTGGGCGACGCTGTAAAGCGATTCAAACAGGGCTCGCACAACGCCCAGATTGGAGCACGCATACATCCGTATGTTGGTAAAGGCTGCCTCGGCCATTTCCTCGAAAGTCACCGGTTCGGCTACAACCCGCAATTGTCCCTCATCATCGTAACGCAGGGCTGAAGGAATTTGACGTTCGGCCAGGTCGCATAGTCCCGCTCCAATCCTCCGAATGGCGCTGATGGCCGTAAATGGGTCATTGATGCCGGGAGAAAGCGCCTTCAATGTTATTTCAACAAGTTGGTTCAGGGGAAACATCGCGTCCTGTTCAGTTGTCCGGACATTGCCGATGATAAAGGCGCTTTCACTCAACTCCTCAGCAAACGACTCATCCACCGATTCAGCCGGCCAGCACTTGGCCAGCTCAAACCCCTGCACCACAAAGTCACCGGGACGGCAGCATACCTGGATCAAAATGCCATGTTCGATCGCGCTGGAAATGATGCCATCGGAATCAATTGCCTGAACAAAGCCTGTCTCCCTGGCAAGGATCAACAAGGGTTCGTTGGCGCACATGGCCGGCAATGTGATTTCCTCGGGAACCCCGCCTTCACCTGAACCTACCTTTTCAGGAAACAGCCGCTCAATTGCATGGTCCAGATCCTTCCCCACATCGGAGATCAGGTTGGAAACCAAGAGGGATTCGGAAACATGGTGGAAAAAATAGATCAACACCCCCAGGCTCAGTAGCCCAAGCACAAGTCCAAAGGTCAGCGAGAAATGGGGAATAAACGGGTCCGATGTGATCTCTCCTCGAATTGTCCGAAGAACCAGCAGACAATACACGAACGTCGCAACAAAAGTGCCCAGCACAAATTGATTGCCGGTGTCCCGCATGAAATTCCGCAGCAAGCGCGGACCGTATTGTCCAGCGGCCAAGGAAAGCGCGACAATGGTGATGGAGAATACCACGCCCGCCACCGTAATCATGGAGCCCGCGACGGTGCTCAAGAGCAAACGGGCTCCGGCGGGTTGGTTAAGCTGAATTACCCCCACAAAGGGAATCCCCCTGTTGTAAAAATAATTATCCAGGGCAACCAACGCAAACGAAAGCCCCACCGCCCCCAAGGTGAGCGATGCCGGAAGAAACCAAAAAGTGGACCGAAGCTTTTCCCAAATGTTCAACAGTCGCGTTTTCATAGCCGATCCATGCAAAGCGAAACCGGGTTCGCCAACCAACGCTGATCGTTGCCTTAACCAACGTGCCTGATCTGGAAAAAATCAACCTGTTGGTCTTAAAGGTTTCTCCCTGATGCCTCGGGATTTCAGGAGAATCTTGCGACGAGGAAATATTTCGGATTTGCAATCCAACAAATCCGGCCAATATTCACTGCCCATAAAATATGGCGGACGCAAAACAGCACCAATACGACGAAAGCAAGATCAAAACCCTCTCCAGCCTGGAGCACATCCGGCTGCGCACCGGCATGTATATCGGGCGCATTGGGGACGGCTCTCACTATGATGACGGCTGTTACATTTTGCTGAAAGAAGTCATCGATAATGCCATTGACGAATTCATCATGGGCCACGGCAAGGAGGTGCAGATCACCGTGGACGGCAGCACCGTTTCCGTGCGCGATTTCGGGCGAGGCATCCCTCTGGGCAAAGTCGTGGACTGCGTCTCCAAGATCAACACCGGCGCCAAGTACAATGACGATGTGTTTCAATTTTCTGTCGGCCTCAATGGCGTCGGCACCAAGGCGGTCAACGCCTTGTCCAAGGAATTTGTGGTGCGCAGCCATCGCGAGGGCGAGTTTGTGGAGGCTGGCTTCCGGCAAGGCAGGCTCAAGAAGGAAAACACAGGCAAAACCAGCGAGCCCAACGGCACCTTCATCCGGTTTGAACCCGATCCGGAGATTTTCAAGAAATCCGAATTCCGCTCTGAATTCATCGAGCGAAGGCTCCGCCATTACAGCTACCTCAACACCGGGCTGAAACTGGTGTTCAATGGAAAGGTGTTTCAATCACGCCGGGGGCTAATGGACCTGGTCCTCGAAGATCTCGAGTCCGACCAGAGCGAGCCTATTTACGCGCCGCTGCATTATTCCAGCAAGACGCTGGAGTTTTGCTTCACCCATACCAACAGCCGCTACGGCGAGACGTTTTATTCCTTCGTCAACGGCCAGTTCACTTCAGACGGCGGCACGCATTTAAGCGCCTTCCGGGAAGGATTGCTCAAGGCGGTCAACGAGTACGCCAAGGGGCGCTTCGACGGCGATGACGTCCGTGAATGCATGGTGGGCGCGGTGGCCATCCGCCTCAAGGACCCGATGTTCGAGTCGCAGACCAAGAACAAGCTGGGCAACACCGAAATTCGCACTGAACTGGTCAACACCGTCCGCGAGGAGCTGCTTCATTTTTTCAATCGCAACAAGGATATCGCCGAGAAAATCATCGCGAAGGTCCAGGACACCCAGCAGCTTCGCAAGGAGTTGCAGGAGGTCAAAAAACTCGCCCGCGAGCGCGCCAAGGCCGTCACGTTGCGCGTGCCGCAGCTCAAGGACTGCAAGAACCATTTTGACCGCAAGCGGGACAAGGGCCATGGCACCATGGTGTTCATCTGCGAAGGCCAGTCTGCCGCGGGCTCCATCACCAGTTGCCGCGACGTGAATAACCAGGCCGTGTTCGTCCTGAAGGGCAAGCCGCTCAATGTCTGGGACCTCAAGCGCGATGTCGTTTACAAGAACGACGAGATGTACAACCTCATGCGCAGCCTGGACATCGAGGACAACATCGAAGGATTGCGCTACGAGAAGGTCATTCTCGCCACCGACGCCGATGTGGACGGACTGCACATCCGCAATCTGCTGATCACTTACTTTTACCGGTTCTTCGAGCAGCTCGTCCACGACGGGCACCTCTATGTGCTGGAAACCCCCTTGTTCCGTGTCCGCAACAAACAGGAGACCATCTACTGTTACTCGGAGGCCGAGCGGGACGCGGCTTCGGCTAAATTGGGCGGAAAGCCGGAGATCACGCGCTTCAAGGGGTTGGGCGAAATTTCACCGGGCGAATTCAAGCAGTTCATCGGCAAGCAAATGCGCCTGAGCCAGGTGGAATACGCGCCCAAGCATGACGCGCACAACATTCTGGGATTTTACATGGGCAAGAACACGCCCGACCGCAAGGAGTACATCATGGGCAACCTGGTGGTGCCGGTGGAGGACTAATCCCCGGTCAAGGCACTTCCAGGTTTTCCCCTTTTCTTCCGGCGACCACATTCGCCACCGTGGCCTTAGGCGGGTCCCGGAAGAAAATCACAAATACCACCAGCACCGCCACCGCGCCAATTGCCGGCGCCAGCCAGATGTTTTTCCAGTTGTGAACCACCGGGCCCGCGGCATCCGCCAGTTTGTTTATCGCGAGAACCTTCCCGGCAAGCATCGTGCCGACAAACGCGCCCACGCCCCACAGGATGAAGGCAATAAAACCCTGGCAGGCGCCGCGAATGCGCTCATTGGCCTCGTCATCCACATACAGTTGCCCGGCAATGAATAAAAAGTCGTAGCAAACGCCATGCAGCAGGATGGCGGCAAAAATCATCAGCGTCCCAACGCCCGCCGCATCCACGCTCCCGGCCAAAAGGAAATACCGCGCCGCCCAGGCCAGGATTCCGATCATCAAGGTCTTTTTGTATCCCAGGCTCTTGAGCATCAACGGCAGCAGGAAAAGGAAAACCACGTCGGACACCTGGGCCAGTGTCATTTTTCCGGCAAGCCCGGTCCATTGCAGCTCTGTGAGATAAATGGACATCATGACGAAATAAAAATAGAGCGGGATGCAGATGAGAAACATGCAGGCCACGAAGATGGCGAACGAGGGTTTCTTCAATAGCGCCAATGCATCCAGACCCAATATTTCGCCAATGGCGATGTTCCCTCCCACTTTCTTCGGCGGCGTGTGCGGCAGGGCCAGCGAAAACACGCCCAGCAGAATGGAGGCGCCTCCCGCAAGGTAGTATTGAATCGGTGACTGCTCGCCCTTGAGCAAACTCAATGTGACGCCGCCGGCGATCCATCCAATGGCGGAGAATATTTTGATTCTCGGAAAATCGGTCTTAGCATCCCTCAGATGATGCAGGGAGAGCGAATTGCCCAAGGCCAGCGTCGGCGCGTAGAGGGCGCAGTAGAGAATCAGCGTCGGGTAGAACGTCTTGAACACGGTCAGTTGCGGCAAAATGCAAAGCACCAGTCCTCCAAGAATGCCAAGGACCGCCAGCAGCTTCTCGGAGGCAAAGTCACGGTAGGCCACAAGGCAGACAAAGAACGGCGAAATCATCGAGCAGCTGGCGAACGACCCGTAGGGTGAGCCAATTTACTCGCCGACAAATTAGAGGGTGTGGAACAGATAGGTTCCCAGGCTCACGTACCATGCGCCCCAGATGAAGTACTGGAGGAACATGAAAAAGGAGAGTTTGGCTTTGAGTTGCATTTGCATGATGAATGCCCGCGAACCTACGGAAAGTTTTCCCTGTCGAGAAGGATAAAAAACATCCGCAGAAACTTTCCGGGAGCATCCAGGGGCGTTTCCCGTCTAATGGGTTATGAAACGGATACTTTTGATGTTGGCCCTGGCGTTTAATTTCACCATCGGTTCCCCTGCCCCGCTGCGAGCGCAAATCTTCATTCCCGATCACAACATCTGGCCGCCGCCGCTGCCGCGACCCATTCCCCGCCCAACGCCCGTTCCCCCGCCGCGACACTGGACGCCGCTGGAGATTCGTTCCAGCCAGTTGAACGTGGAGGTCACCGACCAAATCGCCGTCACCACCACGGAGCAGGAGTTCTACAATCCCAATGCGCAGCGTCTGGAGGGCAGTTTTCTCTTCCCGCTGCCAAAGGACGCCCACATCAGCCAGTTCACTCTGGAAATTGACGGCAAACCGGTCGAGGCCGAACTGCTCCATGCCAAAAAGGCCCGCCAAATCTACGAGGACATCGTGCGGCGCGTGAAGGACCCTGCCCTGCTGGAATATGGCGAGCGTGGCCTTTACAAGGTGCGCGTTTTTCCCATCGAGGCCCACGCCAGTCGCCGCGTGAAACTGACCTACTCGCAGGTGCTCAAGGCCGATTCGGGCATAGTCGCGTGCGTGGTCCCCCTGAACCTTCAGAAGTTTTCCGCGCAGCCTTTGGGCAAATTAAAACTGAACATCGCCCTGAAAACCTCGCGCCCGATCAAGACCCTGTTTTCTCCAAGCCATGAAGTCGCCATCACCCGGGACGGCACCCATCGCGCCACAATTTCCTACGAGGCAAATGACATTCTGCCCGATCGCGACTTTCAGTTGCTCTTCAGCCAGGAGAGCGGCGAACTGGGGTTCAGCCTGCTGACGCATCGCGCTTCGGGAGAGGATGGATATTTCCTCTTGTTCGCCACGCCCGCAACCGAACTCAACCCGCGGGACGTGCTGGCCAAGGATGTCGTGTTCGTGATGGACACCTCCGGATCGATGTCGGGCAAAAAAATCGAGCAGGCCAAAAAGGCGCTCCAGTTCTGCGTGGAAAACCTCAATGAAACCGATCGTTTCGAGATCATCCGGTTTGCCACCGACATCGAACCACTCTTCCAAAACCTGGCCATCGCATCCGCCGCCCACCGGCAACAGGCCGAGGCGTTCATCGGCAATCTCAAGGCGCTGGGGGGCACGGCCATCAATGACGCACTGCAACGGGCGCTGGCGCTGCGGCCCGCTGATTCCAAGCGGCCGTTCTTCGTTATTTTCCTCACGGATGGATTGCCGACCGTCGGGCCGACCGATGAGAAAACCATCCTGGCCAATGTTCGCGGCGACCGGAACGCCAACACGCGGGTCTTTTGCTTTGGCGTGGGAACCGACGTCAATGCGCACCTGCTGGACAAGATTGCCGAGGAAACCCGCGCCATCAGCCAGTATGTGTTGCCCGAGGAAGACCTTGAACTGAAACTCTCGAGTTTCTTCAGCAAAATCAAGGAGCCGGTGCTGGCTGCGCCAAAGCTTCATTTTCCTCAAGGCGTTCGGGCCTCCAAATTTCATCCCTCGCCGCTGCCGGATTTGTTCAAGGGAGAGCAACTCTTGGTGGCCGGGCGCTACACCGGCAAGGGAGACGGCAAGCTGGTCCTGGAGGGCGCCATCAACGGCAGGAGCAAGACCTTTTCATTTGACGCAAACTTCCCAAACGCCGATGCCCAGAACGACTTCATCCCACGGCTCTGGGCCACCCGCCGTGTCGGGTTTCTCCTGGATGAAATGCGGCTGCACGGCGAAAGCGCCGAGCTGCGCGATGAGGTCACCGAACTGGCGCGCAAATATGGCATCGTGACACCCTACACCGCCTATTTGATCCTTGAGGACGAGCAGCGCCGCAATCTGCCAACGGCTTACCGGACGCTGCAACCGATCGAGGAGCAGGCCGCGTTGCGCTGGGAAGCCAAGGTAGTTTACGAGTCGCTGGCTCAGGATAAAAGCGGCGACACAGGCATTGCCGCCGCCCGCCAGGGACAGGCCCTGAAATCGGCCACCGCGCCGCAGTCCTCCATCCGGCGCAGCGCCGACGAAGTGGCCCGCGGTTTTATTTCGCCAAAACCCGCTACTCCGGGCGCGAAAAATAAATTCCAGTGGCACGGCGCGTTCACGCAGTTCAATGAAAAACTGGAGCAGTCCGCGCAGCAGATGCTGTTTGTCGCCGGGAAAAACTTCATTCAAAGCGGAACACAATGGATCGACGTGGAGGCTCAAAAGATGGCGGAAGCCAAACCGATCCGCATCCAGTTCAATTCACGCGAGTATTTTGCCTTCGCGGCAAAGCATCCCTCAGCCGCGCCCTGGCTGGCTTTGGGCCAGAACCTCCAGTTCGTACACGATAGCAGATTGTCTGAAATATTCGAGTGAGACAGAAAATAGACACTCATCAGCGTGCAATTCAAAGTGAGGTGGAGACAAACAGGGATTGGAGCGCGGATGTGTCGCAGACCAGCCGCAGCAATGTTCGGTCTCCTTTCGATCCCATATATCATTCGCCTGACAGTTTATCAAAAGTTGCTGCGCCTGGGTCTTCACCACAGGCGCGCTCCTGTAATTACAATGATTGTTCGGGGCGATTCCCAAGCCATCTGCCACTGTTTTCGAAGGCGCGAACCTTACCAAGTTGCCACAGCGCTGGACTGCAATCCCGCCTCCGCCCGCTCCGATCAAAGTTAGCCTTGGAGGTTAGGCTACTCGGTGTGTCCTCTCATAAATCTCTCCGAACGTGATGTCCTCGCGCCACGATGCGGCAAAATCAATATCGTATCGCTTTCGCAGCGACTCGCAAAATGTCTCCAACTCCATGCCATCAAAAGCACTCCCGGGCGGATAGACTGCGTAATACACATCCATGACTCTGTCCTCAGGTCGAAAACAACATCGCCGCGCTCGTCGAAAACCAAATGCATCGATGAACAGGTCGAGAAACTCACGAATCTGCGCCTTTGACGCGTCTGGAAACCGGCGACGCCAACGAACGCCAGCGCAAGCGCGCTCCCAATACGAGCGCAATGCCTTCCGCGTCTGAATCTCCATCAACACGCCGCCAACAACCGCCACGACCGAAAAAAGCACAATCGGTATCCACTTCGCGTCGAAGTCCAAATGCCAGTAAGCAACTAACTCACCCGCGAGAATCAATCCCGCTATAAGCAAACCCACGAGTATTCGAATCGCTGACATGCGTAAAGTAGCCGAACGATCACCGCTCTGGTTAGGCATCAACATTCTCGTCTCCCTTCTCCAATGTCTGCACAAACTCGGGCTCATCAACAGACTCAACGTCGACAATGCGAATCTCAACTCGGTCTCCGAGCGATAAAAGCAAGCTCGGCCACATCCCAACCTGAACTTGGTCCGAGGTAATGCCAGACGTGGCTAACGTGATGGTAGCGTCCTCGGGCTCTGGCAATGGCAACCGGATGAGGCCAACCAATGCATTGAGGGATGAATACTCCTCGCCGCCTATGGTCAGTTGCTTCTCCCCGTTCACGAAAATCTCGAATGCAATCATGTCGCGGTAATGCCTAATAATTATATTGATCCGCAAAGGCGGCGGTTTCGCAGCCTGATTCCAGAATTTCAATGCTGGCTTCGGGTTTCATTTTATCAAAACGTAGTTCAACGCTCCCTCCGTTGCCAGTCTCGATCAGGGAGCAAACCCGTTCAAAATGCCTTCCCGCAGGAGACGAGGTAACGAGCCTCTGACTTTCAGTCCCCAGATTTCACCAATTCGATGATGGCCAAAGCGTTCATCGCCGCCTTGGGAATCATGGAGCTGACTTCCACATATTCCTGCTCCTTGGTGCCGTCGGGGCTCTGCTCCGAGCAATGGGCGTTGTCGCCGTTGGGCCCCAGTCCGTCCAGAGTGGGAACTTTATGGCAAATAAAATTGCCGTCGCTGATGCCGCCCCGCTCCTCCCGCACGGCAGCCAGGCCCATGGCGCGGCTTGCAGCGCTCCAAAGCTGAAACAGCCGCTCGGTCTTTTCATTTTCCGGCCAGGGCGGACTTTCCTGGGTGATTTCAATTTTTATGCGGCAGGGATGCTCGTCGTCGGCGCTTTTGACCGAGGAGAGGCTGTTCAACGCCATCAATGCCCGGACGCCTTCCCGGTAGGTGTTCATGTCAAAGGTGCGCATTTCCCCTTCGGCCACCGCCTCGTGCGGCACCCGGTTGAGCCCGGCGCCGCCGGAAATGATGCCGACATTGTAGGTCAGTTGCTTTGAGTAGTCGGTCAGCGCAGCGTCGACATGGACATCACCGAGTCCCGGTTCTGCC
>ERZ869936.2233-NODE-2233-length-11718-cov-4.459316_pt1 | contig 11718 bp, 13 predicted proteins | sample MGYA00520876_ERZ869936 | MGnify/ENA primary metagenome ERZ869936 (study PRJEB32218, sample SAMN09650985) | biofilter metagenome | isolation source: enrty point of leading RO module | place: Saudi Arabia: Thuwal, RO plant located on Red Sea | collected 2016-02-17 ... | reverse complement strand
CTGCGCGGCCTGCCTTCGGGCTCCGGCGTCGGCGCGGCCCGCGACGCCGTCGAGCAGGCGCTGTGGCGGATGATGTCCTTCTACGACACGCCGATCGCCGACCTCGACCGCGCGGCCGAAGCCGACCCCGACTGGGCGCTGCCGCACGTGATGAAGGCCGGCTTCCTGCTCAGCCTGACCGCACCGCCGCTGCTGCCCGACGCCGGCGCGGCGCTCGCCCCCGGCTTCCCAGCGCGCCAGCGCGCGCAGCCAGGCGCGCTCCAGGGCGAGCCCGATGCGCTCGATCAGCATCACCCAGGAAAATCCGGTGAAGAGCGTCACGCCGACCGCCCACAGGATCAGCAGCAGCATCGTGCTCCCGGTGAAACCGAAGGCGTGCGACGCGCTGTCCGAGACCAGCGCGCCGATCACTCCGCCGGCGCCCTGCGGCAGTTCGGCCGGCAGGCTGTACAGGCGCAACGCCTCGAACCCGCTCGCGGCAATGATCAGCAGCAGGAACCCGCCGGCCGCCAGTGCCACCGAACGGCGGTCGGTGTCCGGCGCGGCGTGGATGCGGCGGTAGGCCCACACGATGCTGGCGCACAGGGCAAAGGCCCACCACCAGGCCGACAGCCCGAACAGATACAGGAGGATATCGGCGACATAGGCGCCCACTTCGCCGCCCGCATTGGCAACCGTCGAGCCGGTGGCCTGATGCGACAAGCCCGGATCGCTCACCCGGTAGGTGGCCAGGATCAGGACCAGATAGACGGCTACCCCGACGGCCAGCAACAGCCAGGACTCGCGCAGCAGCGCCGCCAGCCGCGGCGGCAGGGGTTTGCGCACCGCGGTGCTGGCGCGGGCGCTGGCTTTCTTCCCGGATGTGGAGCGCAAGTACTTGTGGCCTATGAAAATTCGGGCAATTCTATCGCACCGCGCCAAGTTCCGACAGCATCCGCGACTGCGCCTCGACAGTGGCGCGCCCCCGCTGCTACATTCACGCCTTTTTGCAGCGCAATTCAACCTCCGCATCCATGGCAAACGTCACCAAGCACGCCCGATTGCTGATTCTCGGCTCCGGCCCGGCCGGCTACACCGCCGCGGTCTACGCCGCCCGCGCCAATCTCAAGCCGGTGCTGGTCACCGGCCTGGCGCAGGGCGGACAGCTCATGACCACCACCGATGTCGACAACTGGCCGGCAGATGCGCTCGGTGTCCAGGGTCCCGAGCTAATGGAACGTTTCCAGAAGCACGCCGAGCGTTTCGGCACCGAGATCATTTTCGACCACATTCATACCGCCAGGCTCGGCGAGCGGCCGCTGCGCCTGATCGGCGACCAGGCCGAATACACCTGCGACGCCCTGATCATCGCCACCGGCGCCTCGGCGAAGTATCTGGGCCTGCCGTCAGAGCAGCAATTCATGGGCAAGGGCGTCTCTGCCTGCGCTACCTGCGACGGCTTCTTCTACAAGAACCAGGACGTGGCGGTGATCGGCGGCGGGAATACTGCGGTCGAGGAGGCGCTGTACCTGTCCAATATCGCCAAGACAGTGACCCTGGTGCACCGGCGCGACAAGCTGCGCGCGGAAGCAATCATGGTCGACCGCCTGATGGACAAGGTCAAAGGCGGCAACGTGCGGGTGGAATGGAACCACACCCTTGGCGAGGTGCTCGGCGACAAGAAGGGCGTGACCGGTGTGCGGTTGCAGGCGGTGGGTGGCGCCGATGCCACCAAGGATCTGCCGGTCGCCGGCGTGTTCATCGCCATCGGCCATACGCCGAACACCCAGATCTTCCAGGGCCAGGTCGAGATGGTGAATGGCTACATCGTGACCCGCGGCGGTGGCGAGGGCAATGCAACGGCCACCAGCGTGCCCGGCGTGTTCGCCGCCGGCGATGTGCAGGATCATGTGTACCGCCAGGCCGTCACCAGCGCAGGCAGCGGCTGCATGGCGGCGCTGGATGCCGAGCGTTATCTGGATTCGCTCGGCGGCAGCTGACCCCCGCGCCGGGCCGTGCCCCGGGCGCCGCCGCCCAGGGGCACGGTGAGCGTTTTTGCGAATTCGTTGTCGGAGGTGACATGGCCAACAGTCCCGACCTGCCAATGGAGCCCGACGACGCCGATCTGCTGCGCGAGGCGCTGAAGGGCGTGACGCCGCTGCCGGAGAGCGGCCGCGCGGCCGCAACCCGCGAGCCGCCCCCGCCGGTGCCGGCCCAGCGGCTGGCGGACGAACGCCAGGCGCTGGCCGACAGCCTGGCGGAGGACGTGCCGCTCGAACTGGCGCTGGAATCCGGCGAGGAGATGACTTTCCTGCGCCAGGGCCTGCAGCAGCAGGTGCTGCGCAAGCTGCGCCGCGGGCATTGGGTGGTGCAGGACCAGATCGACCTTCACGGCCTGCGCAGCGACGAGGCGCGGCGGCTGCTGGCCGAGTTCATGGGCCTGGCACTGCGCCGCGGTCACCGCTGCGTGCGCGTGGTGCACGGCAAGGGACTGGGCTCCAGGAATCAGGAGCCGGTGCTCAAGCGCAAGGTAGCGGGCTGGCTGCGCCAGCGCGACGAGGTGCTGGCATTCTGTCAGGCGCGCAACGCCGACGGCGGCAGTGGCGCCACGCTGGTGCTGCTCAAGGCAGGCCGCCTGCCGCGCGGCTAGAGCCGCCGGCCGGCGCTTCAGATCGCCGATTCGTCGGTTTCGCCGGTGCGGATGCGCAGCACCTTTTCAACCGAGGTGACGAAGATCTTGCCGTCGCCGATCTTGCCGGTGCGCGCCGCCTTCTCGATCGCCTCGATCGCCTGATCGAGCAGCTTGTCCGAAATCACCACCTCGATCTTGACCTTCGGCAGGAAGTCGACCACGTACTCGGCGCCGCGATAGAGTTCCGTATGCCCCTTCTGGCGACCGAAGCCCTTAACCTCGGTGACGGTCAGGCCGGTCACGCCGATTTCCGACAGCGCCTCGCGCACCTCGTCGAGCTTGAAAGGCTTGATGACGGCTTCGATTTTTTTCATGTTCGCTCCCTGTCACTCGGCGCGCCACGCGCGGCCATTGCCGCAAAGTATAGACGCCCGCCCGCTACCGCGGAAAGCTTACGGCCCACGTATCGCCCCTCCCCGCCGGACCCCCGGCGCCCCGGCCGCGTCACAGCCCCCCGCGGTAGCGGTTGGTGATCGGGTAGCGCCAGTCCTTGCCGAAGCCGCGCCGGGTAATGCGGATGCCGACCGGCGCCTGGCGGCGCTTGTACTCGCTGGCATGCACCAGCCGGACCACACGCTCGACATCGGCGCGCGCGAAGCCGCGCGCGAGGATGTCGTCGACGCTGCGGTCCTGCTCCACGTACAGCTCCACGATCGCGTCGAGCACGTCGTACGGCGGCAGGCTGTCCTGGTCGGTCTGGTCCGGCCGCAGTTCGGCGCTCGGCGGCCGGGTGATGATGCGCTCGGGGATCACCGGGGAGACGCTGTTGCGGTAGCGCGCCAGCCTGTACACCAGCTGCTTGCTCAGGTCCTTCAGCACCGCGAAGCCGCCCGCCATGTCGCCGTAAAGGGTCGCGTAGCCGGTGCTCATCTCGCTCTTGTTGCCGGTGGTGAGCACGATCGAGCCGAATTTGTTCGACATCGCCATCAGCAGGGTACCGCGGATGCGCGACTGCAGGTTCTCCTCGGCGGTGTCGAAGGGCCGCCCGGCGAACTCCCCGGACAGCGCCAGCATGAATGCATCGAACACCGGCCGGATGGCGATCTCGCTGTAGCGCACGCGCAGGGCCTGGGCAAGCGCTCGCGCGTCCTCCAGGCTGATGTCGGCGGTGAACTGCGACGGCATCATCACCGCGTGCACCCGGCCGGGGCCCATCGCGTCGGCCGCCACGCACAGCGTGAGCGCCGAGTCGATGCCACCCGACAGGCCGATCAGCGCGCCGGGAAAGCGGTTCTTGCCAAGATAGTCGCGCACGCCGACGGTAAGCGCCTCATAGGCGCTTGCGTCCACCGTCGGTATCGGCGCCATCGAGCCGGGCAGCGGCACGCCCTTGTCGAACTCCACCACCGCAAGATCTTCGCGAAACGCCGGCATCTGCAGCTTGACATTGCCGCCACCGTCCACCACGAAGGACTGACCGTCGAACACCAGTTCGTCCTGTCCGCCCACCATGTTGCAGAACACCACCGGCATGCCGGTTTCGCGCGCCCGCGCCCGTACGATCTCGTGACGGGTGCGCTGCTTGTCCAGGTGAAACGGCGAGGCGTTCAGCACCAGCAGCACCTGGGCGCCCGCATCGCGCGCGGCCTGCGGCGCCCGCGCCACCCACACCGAACTATGCGCGGCGCGCACGTCCAGCGCGTGCGCGGTGAACATGCCTTCCTCGCCCCACACGTCCTCGCAGATGTTGATGCCGGCGCGCAGCCCGCCCACTTCGACCACGCAGCTGCCCGAGCCGGGCTCGAAGTAACGTTCTTCGTCGAACACCGTGTAGTTGGGCAGGTCGCGCTTGTGATAGGTCGCTGTCGGCTGTCCGTCGCCGATCACCGACGCGGCGTTGAAGCAGCGCCCGGCGGCACGCTGGGGATGGCCGACCACCGCGCGGATGCCACGCAGTCGCGAAGCCAGCTCGTCGACCGCCCGCTGGCAGGCGCGACAGAAGTCCTCTCGCAACAGCAGGTCTTCCGGCGGATAGCCGGAGATGGAAAGTTCGGGCGTCAGTAACAGCCCGGCGCCCATGGCGCGGGCGCGTTCGGCGAACTCGGCGATCTTCGCCGTGTTGCCGGCGACATCGCCCACCGTGCAGTTGAGCTGGGCGATCGCGATTTTCATGACGGGTACTATAGCATTGGCGATCCGTCCCAACCGATGGGCGTCCAGACCAGCGCCACGCCTCGCGGCGATGGCTTCTTCGCCCGTGCGCAGCCTTCGCAGACCGCATGTCCGACCACAGCATCCGCATCGCCGAATCCTTGAACTACGTCGCTCCGCGCGAATGGGACGCGCTTGCCGCGCGCGACCCGCTGCTGTCGCACGCTTTTCTGGGCGAACTGGAACGCACCGGCTGCGTTGGCAGCGACACCGGCTGGACGCCCTGTCACCTGCTTCTCGAACGCGGCGGGCGCCTGGCCGCCGCCATGCCGCTGTACCTGAAGACCCATTCCTACGGCGAGTATGTATTCGACTGGGCGTGGGCGGACGCCTACCAGCGACACGGGCTTCGCTACTACCCGAAGCTGGTGAGCGCCGTACCGTTCACTCCGGTAAGCGGCTCGCGCCTGCTGGCGGCGGACGACGCCGACCGCGCAAGGCTGATCGACGCCGCGCTGGACCTCGCCCGCCGCACCGAGGTGTCGTCGCTGCATTGTCTGTTCGCGCCGCCGCCGCAGGCGGCGCTGCTCGAGGCGGCGGGCCTGATGCTGCGCCGGACGGTGCAGTTCCACTGGCACAACGAAGGATTCGCCGACTTCGACGCCTTCCTGGCGCGGATGAATCACGACAAGCGCAAGAAAATCCGTCAGGAACGCCGCCGGCTGCGAGAGGCGGGCGTGCAGTTCCGGCGCATCCCCGGCACCCAGGCCGAAGCGGCGGACTGGCGCTTCTTCTACGAGTGCTACCAGCGAACCTACCGCAGCCACTTTTCGACGCCGTATCTCAACTTCGCGTTCTTCCAGGCGATCGCCCGAGCGATGCCCGAGCGGCTGCTGCTGGTGCTGGCCTGGCGCGACGGACAGCGGCTCGCCGCCGCGCTGGATGTGCTCGGCGACGACGCACTGTATGGCCGCTACTGGGGCACGCTCGAGTACCTGCCGGGCCTGCAGTACCAAGCGTGATACTACCAGGCGATCGAGCATTGCATAGAGCAGCGCATTGCGCGTTTCGAGGGAGGCGCCCAGGGCGAGCACAAGCTCGCGCGCGGCCTGCTGCCGGTGGCGACCTTCTCTGCGCACTGGCTCGCGCATCCGCAGTTCGCGCAGGCAGTGGCGGATTTTCTGCGCCGCGAAGGCCGCGGTATCGACAATTACGTCGACGAACTCGCCGAGCACACGCCGTTCAAGGCCGGCGATCCGGCGGCGGCGGGACGTTGAGCACCGCCGCCGCCCCAAAAACACGACGGCCGCCCGAAGGCGGCCGTCGGCATCAGGTCCGGCTGGCCCTCAGAAACGCCACTGCAGGCCGCCGAGCAGGGTATCGACATCCCCGGGGCCGGCATCGTTGTAGTGCTCCCACTCGATACGCAGATCGAGATTTCGCCACACGTTGAACGCAGCGCCCACGCCGACCATGGCTTCGATGCCGTCGTCGTCCACCGCCTGGACCGATCCGATCAGGTTTCCGCTGGTCTTGGTCTCCGACTCGAAGTAATACACGCCGGCCTTGCCGAAAAGGTCGAGGCGATCGCCGATGGGAATGTGGTACACGCCGGCGACCGGCACCGCCCAGCTCTCGTTGGTCGCGGTGCCGGCAGTGCCGGGCGACACGACTTTCGCCTCGCCCAGCGAAACGTAGCCCCACTCCAGTCCCAGATTGGCGGTGAAGTTGTAGCCGGCATAGACCTTCCAGCCCGACGCGTCCTCATCGCACGACTGGGACAGGCCCGCGGCCTCGAACGGCCCGCACACGTCACGGATATCGGCGCGACCCGCGGCCGCCCCCACGTACCACCCGCCTCCCGCCGCAGTGGCAGCTGTCGAGGCCGCGAGCAGGGTTGCGGCGACTGCGGGCATGAGCTTTATCATCGGTGTTCTCCTTGGTGTCTGAGCCGCGCAGCACGCACGCAGCGGGATCGGTGGTGCACAGGCCGTTGCGCCGGCGTAGCGCGCAGGCGACTTTCGCGCGGAGATTACTATCGCCACCGCCGACTAGGCAAGCCGCGCAGCGCGGAGGCTGCGCTATCATGCGGACGAGCCACACACCCACTCACATCCAGAGGAGACTCAGGCCATGATCGGAGAACCGGTTGCACTGACTGTCCGGCGCAGCATCGAGCGGCCGTCGGCAGCCGTGCTGCGCGCGTTCAAGGGACGTCCGACCGGGTTCATCACTGACGCGTTCAACGGCAGGGGTTGCCTCGACTACGCGATCAAGCCGCTGGAACCGCGCATGCGCTTCTGCGGGCCGGCCGTTACCGCCTTCTGCGGGCCGATGGACAACCTGGCCGCGATGGCGATTCTCGACTATGCGAAGAAAGGCGATGTTATCGTCATCGCCGCGGCTGGAGACGTAACCGCGGCGACGATCGGCGACCTGTGGGCCATCTGGGCAAAGAAGATCGGGGTGGCGGCCATAGTCAGCGACGGGCTCGTGCGCGACGTCGGCGGGCTGCTGCGCGCCGGGATTCCGGTCTTCGCGCGCGGCATCAAGCCCAACTCCAGCTTGAAGAACGGGCCGGGCGAGATCAACCTTGGTGTAACCTGCGGCGGCGTGCACATCGCGCCGGGCGACATCGTCGCCGGCGATCTCGATGGTGTGGTGTCGGTTCCGCTTGCGCAGGCGGACGCGGTGGCGGAACGACTGAAGGAAGTCGAGAAGAAGGAAGCCGACGCTGAAGCAAAAATCAAGCGCGGCGAAAAGCTCAAATTCTGGAACCCGGACGCGCTGCAGGGGCGCATCCGCTTTGTCGATTAGCGCTGCGACGAGCATGCGGGCGCGCTAGCGGAAAGGCGACGTGGTCTTCGACTACTACCGACGGCTGACGGTCCGCCAGCAGAGCATCTACCGGCAGAGCGATGCGATACGGCAGATCCGCCTGCCGCAGCCGTCAGCCCTGCAGCCGATTACGCCGAAGCTGGAAGCCGCCATGAAGGCGGGAAAACAGCGCGAGATTCGCGCGCTGTCGCAGGCGATCGCCGACGGCATCGTCGCCCAGCTGAAGGCGCCGCCGGTGCGAGTGCAGGTGCTGGCGGTGCGGCCATCGCACAACTGGGGCGAGCTGCACGGCCTGTACATTCCGGAAGACGATAGCGATCCGGCGAAGATTCAGCTCTGGATGAGAACCGCCAAGCACAAACGGGTGGTGGCATTTCGCAGTTATCTGCGCACGCTGCTGCACGAACTCTGCCATCACCTCGACTACGAGTTGTTCCTCTTTCCCGAAACCTTTCATACCGAGGGCTTCTACCATCGCGAATCGAGCCTTTTTCACCAGATGGTGCCGTCCGCACGCGCAGCGTCCGCCGCCGCGCAGCAAGCCGCACAGACGGAGGACTAGGTGAGCTTCGTCACCCTTCTGATGGTTCTCTTCGTCGCCGCCGGCATCGGCATCGCGTGGTACCTGGTGCGCCGCTATCAACGCACCGTGTCCCGGCTCGAAGACGGCGGCGCCAACGCGGGCGAACTGCAGGCGCTCATCGCCGCCTACCGCACCGGCCGCGCCGACCCGCGGGCGCTGACGGAAGCGGCACCGGCCGCAGCCGCACCCGCCCGCGCGGCGCCATCCGCACCTGCAGCGTCGGCGCCGGCTGCCGCCGCGGCAAGGTCTGGCAAGCCGGGAACTCTGCTGCGCCCGGAGGTCAAGGTCGCCTACCTGTCGCTCAAGGCGGGGCTGCGCGATCATCACGTATTCCCGAACGTGCCGCTCACCGACCTCGGGCAGACGGAATCGCCGGCGCGCGTCGATCTGCTGGTATGCCGGCCCGATTTCTCGGTGCTCGCCGCCATCGATGTAAATCTCGGCGACGACGCCAAGGCCGCGCCGCTGCGCGCGGCCGGCATCCGTTACCTGCGATTCAGCACGGCTTCGATGCCGAAGCCGGCCGAGCTGCGCGCGCTGCTCTACCGGACATAAAAAAAGCCGCCCGCGGGCGGCTTTTTCCGGAAGGCCGCTGACGGCCTCTTCAGCCCTTGGGCTGAGGGCACAATGTCTGCAGCGCCTCGTCGTGACACCAGTGCACGCCGAAGCCATTATTGCGCTTCACGCACTCGTAGACGTACTTGCCCATCTCGTCCGTCCACTTGCAGTCCTTGAACTTGAGCATGGTCTGCTCGCGCTCGATGGTGCCCTTGAGCGACTCCTCGCCCTGGCGCGAGGCCGCTTCCCAGTCGGCTTTCTGCTTCTCGGCGGGGGCCGCGGCCGGCGCGACGGCGGGCTTGTCTTCCTCCTCCGGGCAGTGCAGTGCCAGCGCCTCGTTATGGCACCAGTGGGCATTGAAGCCATTGTTGGCTTTCACGCATGCGTAGATGTACTTGCCGAGTTCCTCGGTCCACTGGCAGTTCTGGCGCTTCATGAAGAAGCGCTCGCGCACATTGGATGCACCCTCGGCATGCGCCATGCCGCTGGCAAGCGCGCCGAGCGCCACGAGCAGCACGAGCCAAGCGTTAAGCAGTCGTTTCATCGATTTGTCCTGGTCGGGTTGATGAGCCGGGTTCCGGCAGAACGCGTCAGACCGGGGGCCGGCCGCATCGTTCCTTGGGCCGGTCGCGCCGCCTGACGTTGTCACCCGCATTCTAGGTCAACTGGGCGCAAGCGGCAGGACCGCGTTACCGTCACGCCTCGATCAGCACCTCCCGCGCCAGGGCACGGGCCTCCAGCTCCACTTCCAGACCGATGATCGGCGGGCGGCCGTAGTGCAGGCGAATGCCGCGACGCAAGCCCCCCGCCAGCGCCGGTTCCAGCAGCCGCGGCAGCGGCGCCCCGAAATCATGCGCGGCGTAAAGGTCGATATGGGTGGCATCGGCCCAGCCCATGCCGAGCGCCTCGAGGCGGCCGGAGACCAGGTCGATCACCCTGACCAGCTTGCGGCGCATGCCCTCGGTGGATACATCCCCCGCCGCCACGACGCCGCCCGGCCCGCCTTCGGTCATGCCCGACATCACAAAGCTGCGCGACGCGCCGGGCAGCGGCGCACAGTAGGAAAAGGCGTGTACCGAAGGCTCCGAGGGCGCACCCGCGGCTGGCGCAACGTTGGTGCGCGACACCGGATTCAGTCCCTCGAACAGCACACCCCGCTCGCCCAGCAGCGCCAGATACTCGCGGTTGAAATCTGCAAACGCATCCGGCATCAACTGCTCGGGCAGCCGCAGTTCAAGCCCGGCCAATGCCGCCATCGACCGGTTCTCTGCCCGCAGATGCCGATCGATCGCCTCCAGCGCCGCGCCCAGCGGCAGCCACTGGCGCAGCAGTCCGTGCACGAACGCGAAACCAGGCTCGGCGACGGCGCCGCCCGCGAACACGGGGTTGCCCGGCATGAAGCGATAGCCGCCGCCCTCACGCGCAATCAGCCTCCAGTCGGACTGCGCCGCCGCCGGCAGCACGCCGGCGGCGAACAACGCGCCGGTGGCGGCCAGCAGGCGCCGCCGCCCGGAGTCGACTGACGCGCCCAGCCGCTGCGAAAGAAGCATCGCCATGTCTGCAAGGCCCGACCGTCAGGAGCTGGTGTGAAACACGTAGTCGAGCACCAGATAGCGACGGCCGACCAGATCCTTGGTCTCCGAGAGCTTTTCGCCCTTGTATTCCGCCTCGATTGTGTAGCGGCCGCCGGGAATGTCGAGCATCAGGATCGGTCCCTCCGACTGCACCTGAATGACCACGTCGCCGCGCACGTCGCGAGCGGTGACCTTGACGCCCGCGATGGGGCGTTCGCTGCCTTCGACGCGAAAAAACAGGTGCACCGGAAAGCGCGGCGCCACCTCCTTGAGCAAGGTCTGCTCCTCGGCAGTCACCCCTCCGGTCACATATTTCACGCCGAATTGCTTCTTGATTTCGATCGTCTCCTCGGCCTGAACCGAGAGCGCAATCAGCGGCAGCAGCAGCGCCGCAAGCATTCTTCCAAGCATGATCGACCTCCGAATCATCCTTCTCGCCACCGTTCGACACGGGCCAAGGCGGCGCGTGGGCGCCGCTTGCCGCCGCCCGGGACCCTCAAGATTACCCGCATTTCGGCCCCGGCATCAGTCCGCGTCCGGCTGGTTCTGCGGCATGGCGCGGCGAAACGCATCGATTTTCAGGCACTCGTCGTTGATGCGCACGACCGTCGGATAAGGCGAAAGATCGATCTTGAAGCGGTTCGCATTCGCCACCTGCGGGACGAGGGCGATGTCGGCGTAGCCCGGCTCGTCGCCGTGGCAGTAGCGGCCGGTTTCCGGTTCCTGCGCGAGCCTCGCCTCCAGGGCCGCAAGGCCGGTGTTGACCCAATGCGCATACCAATCGAGCTTCTGCGCCTCGCTTATCTTCAGTGTTCCGGTCAGGTAGTTCAGCACCCGGAGGTTGTTCAGCGGATGAATTTCGCAGGCGATTGTCAGTGCCAGCGATCGCACCCGCGCGCAGGCGATCGCATCGGCCGGCAGCAGCGGCGGCTGCGGAAAGCACGCATCGAGATACTCGACGATGGCAAGCGACTGGTACAGCCGGTGGCCGTCGTGCTCCAGCACCGGCACCAGGTTCTGCGGGCTGACGGCAGCGTAGTCGGGCTCGTACTGGCGCCCCTTCGCGAGATGCACGCTGACCTGCTGGTACTCGATGCCCTTCAGATTGAGCGCGATGCGCACCCGGTACGCCGCCGAACTGCGGAAGTAGCCGTACAGTTTCATCCTTCCCCCTTTGCAGATGCTGTCTTTAGACTGTCCCGGTGCAGCGCGAGAAGTTCTGCGCGCCCGAGCTTTCCGGTCGTCGTGCGCGGCAGGGCCGGCAACCAGTGCACCCAGCGCGGCCGCTGATGCTTCGGCAACTGCGCGATCGCAGCCGCCAGCACCTCCGGCGCCGAGGCAGCGTCCGCGCTGGCGAAGGCCGCCAGTGCGCACAGGCCGTCGGCATCGTAGACCGCGGCCAG
>ERZ869936.2232-NODE-2232-length-11719-cov-4.501886_pt1 | contig 11719 bp, 13 predicted proteins | sample MGYA00520876_ERZ869936 | MGnify/ENA primary metagenome ERZ869936 (study PRJEB32218, sample SAMN09650985) | biofilter metagenome | isolation source: enrty point of leading RO module | place: Saudi Arabia: Thuwal, RO plant located on Red Sea | collected 2016-02-17 ... | reverse complement strand
CTTTTGGGTGAGTTCTGGTGGTACGTACACGTTAGTCACTGACGTGGATGTTCCGGGTAACAGTGCTGGTTTTACGGGTGGAATAGTAGATATTTCTTCACTTGACCCCGGAACCTATCCACGGCTGGCCTTGGGGGCAACGTTGCAGACTGCCTCTTCAACGCTGACGCCAGAAATTCTTGATTGGGGTATTACGTATGAAACCAGCGCGACACCAGTGGGGGGTGTAACAGTTGATATGCATGGTAACAAAACAATCGGATCTACTGTCACTGCGGACCCAATTTATAAAATGGACATTTCTACCACTACTGACGGCACCGGGGTTGTTGATGTGACTGATGTAGAGTGGGATGTCTATAACATTTCAATTGACGGTTCGAGCGAAGGGTACGATATTGCCGAAGCTTGTGGTGATGTACCGTATGCACTCAATCCTGGGGTAGATGAGGAAGTTATCTTGACCCTCGAACCACATGTAACACATAGTCTGCGGGTGATGGTTGAGGATGTGAGTGGTAATCCGGTGCCGGGAGCGGATGTACGAATGCAACGGTCTGGTTTTGATGAAACCGTCACTACGTCAGTCTGTGGTCAAGCTTTCTTTAACGTTGGGCTCGGCGCCTTTAGTGATTATCTTATTGAGGTTAGTGCTAATGGTTTCACCACAGAAAATCTCACTGATGTGCCTGTCAACGGAACCACCTATCTTAATGTGCCAATTTCATGATGAAAAATGTACACACACAACGTGGCCTGACCCTAGTCGAAACGGTTGTTACAGTTGCCATCACGAGTGTGATGATTTTAGCGTTAGGCAACGCCATTGCATTGTTTTATAAAAATAACGCCTACACCTTCGCTCAAGCGGCGGAAGTAGCAGAGGCGCGCGAAGGTGTTACCTTAATGGTACGTGACATTCGTGAAATGACATATGCTGATGATGGAGCATATCCATTGATTACTATGGAAGAGCACCAGTTGGCGTTTTTTAGTGATATTGATCGAGACAACAGTGTCGAATTTGTTGAGTATGTTTTGTCTTCAACGACGATGATGAAATACGTGTATGATGCCACTGGTACTCCACCGGTGTATAGCACTACGACTCCTGACCGAGAATTTATCATCTCAAATTATGTGCAAAACATTTCTCAAGCTACCTCTACGTTCATCTATTATGATGTTAACGGTATGCCAGCAACTGCCACCACCACAGTTACAGATATCAGGTATGTCAACGTTCAATTAATTGTGAATGTTGACCCGATTCGTGATCCTGGCGAGTTCATGTTGCGTTCGAGCGCTGCGCTGCGCAACCTTAAAGACAATCTATGATTCCTCGTACGCAACAATCAGGCTTTCTTCTCGTTTTGTCGCTCGTGTTTGGTGCGGTATTTTTTATGCTGATTGTGTCGCTTATTACGTACGTGGTGTCGCAAAAGAAATTGCAGGATGCGCGATATGAAGGTCACCGAGCCCAGGATATTGCTGAAGCAGGACTCAATTATTACCGCTGGTATCTCTCACACTTTCCAGACGATACCACCAATGGAACGACAACCCCTGGTCCGTATGTACACACGTATTACGACCCAGAAGGGGCCGCCATTGGAGAGTTTTCACTTGAAATATCGAGCACCACTGCTTGTGGTGACGTACAATCAATTGATATTTACTCCACTGGGCACACCTACGATTCGCCAAATATTGAACGGACCATATACGGACGCTACGCGCAGCCAACAGTAGCCGAGTACGCGTATATTATTGAATCGAGTGTCTGGGCTGGATCTGACCGTACTATCATTGGCCCGTATCACTCAAATAACATTATCCGGATGGACGGCACTAATAACTCAACTGTTTCTAGTGGTCAAGAAAACTGGGTCTGTGATGGCAGTTTGCCTTGCAGTCCCGACCCGACAGGAACCACACTTGATGCAGTCTACGGTGATGGGCCAAATTTTGATTTATGGAGTATGGCCGTGCCTCCAATTACGTTCACCAGTATTTCAGGTGACTTGGTTGATATTCAAGATAAAGCGCAAAACCAAGGTGGTATCTACATCCCTCCTTCCGGAAGCTATGGCTATCGAGCGACATTTAATGGTGACGGCACCATTACCTTTCGGGAAGTTGACCAGACCTGGAGTCATAATGAATATGCTACCGGGGTAGGCTGGTACACCGCCCGAAATCTAATTCGTGATGATGACCCAACGGCGTATACCAATGTGCCAATTCCCGATGACTGTCCAGTTATCTTTGTTGAAGACAAAGTGTGGCTTGAAGGCGACATTGAAGGCAAGGTGACGATAGCAGCTGCTGACATGGATACTCTTGGAGAAGATCATTCCATCATTCTTCATGACAACATTACGTACAACTCTGCTACGTCTGGTCTATTGGCCATCGCGGAGGTTGATGTGTTGGTTGGGTACGATGTGCCTGATGACATGGAACTCAATGGTATCTTTATTGCTCAAACTGGCCGCTTCGGCCGCAACTATTACAGCAGCAACACCAATGGTGGTGATCGTTGTCGCAACTCATTAACTATTAACGGCACGATTGTTTCCAATGGACGAGTTGGTACGAAATGGACAGGTTCTGGTTGTGGCAGTTATGGCTCTGGATTTGAGACTCGCTATAATACGTACGATAGAAATCTAGTGAGTGACCCGCCACCACATACCCCCGATGTTTCAGAGACATACCGTTTCGTCGAATGGCGTGAAATGGACGATTAAAACGCGTGGTACACTAGTGGGTATATGAGCTCACATCCACCGTTGATTGTTGGCAATTGGAAAGCCAACCCACTCACACTTGATAAAGCTAAAGCGCTTTTTATGGACGTGCGCAAAGGTGTGCGTCAGATAGACACCGTCGAGACGGTCGTTGCCCCGCCGTTTCCATTTTTGCAACCGATTAACAAACTCTCACCGAGTGGTCGCATTGGTATTGCGGCCCAAGACGTATTCTACGAACAAGGTGGCGCACACACCGGTGAAGTATCACTATCGATGTTGCAGAGTGTCGGTGTGCGGTACGTTATTTTGGGTCACTCGGAGCGACGTGCGCTGGGTGAGACTAACGAGGACGTGGCAAAAAAAATGCAGTTGCCGCTGAAGCACAAACTGACCACCATTGTGTGTGTCGGTGAGCAGAAGCGCGACCGCAAGGGCGACTATCTTAATTTCGTTGCGACGCAGGTGCGCTCAGTCCTCAAGGCGGCGCAGAAAACCCAATTGAAGCATCTGGTGATTGCCTACGAACCTATCTGGGCGATTGGAACTGGTAAGAGTGCGACTCCACAAGACGCCGAAGAAATGAAACTCTTCATTCAAAAAATCATCGCTGACACGCTGGGTCGCCCGGCGGTGGCTAAGGTGCGTATTATCTACGGTGGTTCCGTCAAACAACATAACGCACAGGCTCTTTTGAAGGAAGGCAATGTGGACGGATTCTTGGTTGGGGGCGCGAGCCTGAAAGCTGACGAGTTTATTTCAATTGTGAAGACAGCGCGCGATAACCTGAAGTAAGGTATGAAAACTATCAAAAAGATTGCCGCCGAAACTGACCTCAAAGGGAAATATGTCATTGTTCGTTCGTCGCTCAATGTACCGATGGAAGACGGGCAGGTGGTCAATCAGTTTCGTATTGCTCGAGCGCTCCCCACTTTGCTTCACCTCTCTGGAGTTGGCGCACGGGTGATTCTTATTGCTCACGCGGGGCGTGACCCGCGGGTGACACTGAAACCAGTGTGCGATATTTTAAGCGAATCATTGCCGACAGTGTGGTGCGGGTCACTCACCGGTGACGAAGTAAAAGAAAAGCGCGATGCGCTCAAAGATGGCGAAGTGTTGATGCTCGAAAATCTTCGGAGTGATGAACGTGAGGTCGCCAACGACAAATCGCTCGCCAAGGAACTGGCTGATTTGGCGGATATCTATGTGTGTGATGCATTTGCGGTGGCCCACCGGGAACATACATCGGTGGTTGGTATTCCCAAGTTGCTACCAAGTTATGCCGGGATTAATTTCCTGATGGAGTTTGAAGAACTCAAGCGCACGATTAAGCCAGAGCACCCATCAATTTTTATCCTCGGTGGTGCGAAGTTCGATACCAAGATGCCGCTTGTCGAAAAATTTCTTAATTCCTACGACCACATCTTTATCGGTGGTGCACTCGCGAATGATTTTTTCAAAGCCAAAGGGTTTGAGGTGGGTAAGTCGGTCACCTCAGCCATCACCTTGACCGACAGTCCACTCTTAGAGAATGAAAAAATCATTCTGCCGGTTGACGTGGTGGTTGATGGGCCAGGAGGACAACGGATTGTGACCCCTGAATCAGTTACTCCAAACGATGTGATTCATGATATTGGTCCGCAAAGTATCAGTATGCTTTCGATCTACACCAAAGGTGCTAAGACGATTCTGTGGAATGGGCCACTCGGCAACTACGAAATGAAATACGATGAGGGTACGGTGGCGTTCGCGAAGCAAGTAGCTGCATCCGAAGCCTACTCAGTGGTTGGAGGTGGTGATACGGTCGCTTCGATTGAATCACTGGGCATCTCAGGCAAGTTTGGTTTTCTCTCGACGGGAGGTGGCGCGATGCTGTCATTTCTGGAGCAGGGCACGTTGCCAGCTATTGAGGCGCTGAAGGATGGTGCAAAGAAATAATCGCTGGTGAGCATAAAAACCGCGGGCACGAAGTGCCCGCGGTTTTGGTTTACTTGAGTGCTGCGCTGATTTGTTCAGCCAGGGCGTGTGCTTCATTCTCTTCGTAGCAGTCGCAGCGGTTGGCGGGCGGGAAGACGTTGTCGTCAGCATGGCGAGGGATGACGTGGAGGTGGGCGTGAAAGACTTCTTGTCCGGCTGCAGCACCATTGTTCATGGTGATATTACAACCGTCGGCGTTGACCGCCTTGATGATGGCCGGACTTATCTTGGTAGCCACTTTCATCATATGGCAGAGTACGTCGGTGTCGCCATCAAGCGCGTTCACAAACGGTCGTTTAGGAATGATGAGGGTATGACCTTTGCTGATGGGGTTGATATCAAGAAGAGCGACGACTTGGTCGTCTTCGTAGACAAAATCACCAGGTATCTCGCGTTTGATAATCTTAGTAAAGATGGAATCTGCCATACGGTGTTGGGTTATTGAGGACATGGTACCATAGCGCATATGACTCGCTACAGCCTGGCCGCGGCCGTCCCCAAGACGGTCGCTTCTGAACTCGGTACGTACCCACCACTTACCCAGCAATTGCTCTACAATCGCGGTATAAAAACGGCCACGGCCGCCAAGGAATTCCTTAATCCAGACTACGAGCAGGGTCGGCATGACCCATTTCTTATGCACGATATGGCCGCGGCCGTTAAGCGCATCCTGGCTGCTATCGCTGCTGATGAGCAGATAACTATTTACTCAGACTACGATTGTGATGGGATTCCCGGCGGCGTAGTCCTTCATGATTTCTTCAAGGCCATTGAGTATGAGCATTTCAATAATTACATTCCGCATCGTCACTACGAGGGGTTCGGATTGAGTAATGAGGCGGTTGAGAAATTAGCCGAGGAAGGGACTAAGCTCATCATCACGATTGATTGTGGTACGTCTGATATTGAACCGGTCACGCGCGCGAATGAACTCGGAGTCGACGTGATTATCACCGACCATCACGAACCAGGACCGCAGTTGCCGCTGGCAGTTGCAGTCGTCAATCCGAAAATCGGCGACTCCTATCCCTTTAAAGAACTCTGTGGTAGCGGGGTGATTTTTAAAGTCATTGAAGCACTTATCGAGCAAGGTAACTTCAAGCTCACTCCCGGTTGGGAGAAGTGGTGGCTCGATATGGTCGGCATGGCCACGATTGCGGACATGGTCCCACTGGTAGGCGAGAATCGTATATTCGCTACGTATGGTCTTCAGGTGCTGCGTAAATCTCGTCGTCCGGGCCTACAACAGCTCTTACGTAAAGTGCGTGCTAATCAGCAATATCTGACCGAGGATGATATAGGCTTCACCATTGGTCCACGTATCAACGCCGCCTCACGGATGGACACCCCCGAAGACGCTTTTGCCATGCTCGCGGCCACTGATGAAGCTGAGGCCGGTGCTCGGGTTGAGCATCTTGAAGGACTCAATAATGAACGTAAGGGCCAAGTGGCGGCCATGAGTAAGAAGCTTCACAAGCAACTCGATGAATTGCCTGAATTACCTGACGTACTTGTGTTTGGAAATCCAGAATGGCGACCATCACTGGTTGGGCTGACGGCGGGGAAGTTGGCGGAGACGCACAAGCGCCCTGCGTTTGTGTGGGGTCGCGATGGCAACGGGGTGATTAAGGGTTCGTGTCGTTCCAATGGATTTATCAGTGTGGTTGAACTGATGAACGCGACCCCGGATTCATTTCTCGAATTTGGTGGACATCATTTTTCTGGTGGTTTCTCGGTAAAAGACGATCGCGTGCATACATTAAGCAAAGAACTCAACGATGTTTGGGAAGCACTCGGAAATCAAGCGATGGTGGAGGAGGAGAAGCAAATCGATGCAGTCATTGCGCTGGCTGACATTGGCCCAGCGTTGGTGCGAGAGCTCAGCCACCTGGCTCCTTTTGGCATGGGTAACGATAAACCACTCTTTCGACTTGAGGGTGTGGTTCCAGTCTCGGTTGAGGCATTTGGTAAAACCAAAGAACACACCAAGCTGATGTTCGATACTCCCAACGGAAAACTCGAAGCCATCGATTTTTTCAAATTACCAGAGGACTACCCGGTGACACCAACGGTGGGCCAGTCGCTTACGCTCCTGGCCCACCTCGAAGAATCCTTCTTCATGGGGCGCAAACAAACCCGCCTGCGCATCGTTGATGTTTTATAAGAAATATGATTTTACGCTGCGGAAGCACAAAGGAGTTTGTGATGCAGCTTGCCATGAAAGACTATAATGACTTAGTGACCGTCCAAGAGGTTAAAGGAGAGGCGGGGTATACCAACAATGTATCGGTAGCCACCCGGTAAAAATCTTCTTTCCGGAAGGTAAAAATGGTGAATGGGAGTGGCTTTGGCCAGAGAGTCGCGGCAGAAAACAGGGGACTTCGCTCGGTCAAGCCAAACTCAAAAATAAGAAAAACTGATCTTTCAAGGCCGAATGAAATGACGGCCTTTTTCTTTATTAATGCTATAGTACCGGTATGGAAAAAATCATCTGTTACACCGACGGTGGTGCGCGCGGCAATCCTGGACCAGCGGCAATTGGTGTCTATATTGAGGACGCTGCTGGCAAAATGCTCAAGGAAGTGAAAGAAACGATTGGTAACAGCACCAACAACTTTGCTGAATATCAGGGGGTATTGCGGGGGCTGCAGACCTTGAAAGAGCTTTTTGGGAAACAAAGCAAAGAAATGGATTTTGAGATTCGCATGGACAGTGAGCTCGTTAAGAAACAGCTTAATCACGAATACCAAATCAAAGAGCCTGGTCTGGTGCCGATGTTCATTGAGATTCACAATCTTCGCGTCGCTAATTTCCCTAATCTCACTCTCACACACGTACCTCGCGAGAAGAACAAAGAGGCTGACCGTCTGGTCAACGAAGCGCTCGATGCAACGAAGCAGTAATCTTGACGATTTTTTTGATATACCGTAGGCTCTCTATTAGCACTACGTAGTCCGTGGTGTACAAGAAAAGGGAGAAGACTTTTGAGTCTCGATAATCATCTGAACGAACTTCGGAAGAAACATCGTAATCTCGACAACGATGTCGATGCGCTCCGACGGAGCCCCGCACACTGTCCATTTGAGCTCCAGGCACTCAAGAAGCAGAAGCTTCGGCTTAAGGACAAGATTGCTGCCATCGAAAATGCCGGCGCTGACCTCCATGATCTTGCTGATCATCGTGAGGCCAGGGCGGATTATGAGGTGACTGCTGGCGACTTCGACATCGCCGAAATTCCCGACGACAGCATACAAGCGGTGGGGTAATGGGAACCAGACACATCCCTCAACTTCCACCACGAAAACTGTTTCGCTTCGACGTGCGCCAGCTTTGGCGCCGGTGGTTCCCGCGACGGGAACGCCTCCCGCATCGTCGTAGTTGAGACTGACCGTTCTATCATGGCCGACCTCGTTTCGAGGTCGGCCAATTTGTTTTGCTACACTCTATAGTATGGCAGCGGTTGTGTTTTATTGTGTCATTATCGGTTTTACCCTCGGTGTTTTTATCCGCTCGTTCTATGTCCCCTCGTATGACTATTTAGTACTCGGGTTATTACTGAGTGCTATCGGAGCAGTGGTGTGGTCACGGCGACACCAATCTTGGGCGTTGTTGGGGAGTATTGCGTTCCTTGGTCTTATTTTGGGAATCGTTCGTTTTGATATAGCGACTTGGAATACCTCGGCCACTGACCTTGATGAACGGGTTGGTGTTGAACAAACATTCTTTGGTACCGTTTCGCGAGAACCCGAACAGCGGGAGCGGACCACCCATGTGTATGTCACTCTCGACGAGTTTGATGCGCCGGTGCTTCTCTTTGCCGAGCGGTCGACTCAAGTTCAGTATGGTGATGAAGTGGTCGTGGCCGGGAGATTGCAACGGCCCGATTCATTTACCACCGACCTGGGGCGCACGTTTGATTATCCAGGATATCTGGAAGCGCGAGGCGTGACACACACGATGTTCTATCCCGAGCTGACCGTGATTGGTAGCGGCGGAGGCAATGTGTTGTTGGCTGCGCTCTTCTCGTTTAAACATACCTTTATGGATTCGATTGAACGATTGATTCCAGAACCGCAGGTTGCTTTGGGTGAAGGGTTATTGCTCGGAGTGAAATCTGCCCTCGGGGAGGAACTCGAAACCGCCTTTCGTCGTACTGGCATTATTCATATTGTGGTGCTCTCCGGGTATAACGTCATGTTAGTGGTGGTGTTCGTGATGACGATTTTGTCGTACTTTCTTGGGCTACGCGCTCGATTGCTGTTTGGGGTAGCGGCGATTGTAGCCTTTGCCTTATTGGTGGGGCTCTCGGCCACGGTCGTGCGAGCCAGTATTATGGCCGTGTTAATTTTGGTGGCTCGCACGACCGGTAATTCCTACGGTGTCATGCGCGCTTTATTCCTCGCTGGACTCATCATGCTGATGGTCAATCCGTACCTCTTGGTGTTCGACCCGGGTTTTCAACTTTCGTTCGTCGCTACCATGGGACTCATTCTCTTAGCGCCACATTTAGAAACACTCTTTGCGCGGGTGCCGAGCGTGATTGGTGTGAGGGAATTCTTGGTTGCAACAGTGGCGACGCAGATATTTGTCTTGCCATTGCTGCTGTATCAGATTGGTGAGTTCTCGGTCGTGTCAGTGCTTGTCAATGTTCTGGTGTTGCCGATGGTACCAGTAGCCATGCTCCTTACCTTTATGACCGGGATGGTTGGTTTGTTGTCTACAACTATTGCGCTACCGCTGGCGTATCTCACTCATCTTTCACTTTCGTATATTTTGCATGTTGCTACCTGGTTTGCGGCGTTGCCGTTTGCTGCCTTTGTCGTACCGCCGTTTCCGTTCCCACTCATGGTCATTGCCTATGTTGCGCTAGGCTACGTAGTGTGGCGATTGGTGGAACCAAGCGTACCCACTGAATCATCATCCATTATCGTGCCGCCTGATTCATTGTCGGGGTGGACCATTGTAGAGGAGGGTGAAGAAAAGGCCGGCGAGTTTCACTCGCCGGCCCGTGCCCCACAATTTTTCAAATAGTTAATCCAATCGCGCTGCTACCACTTCCCAATTGAGGTTTTTGAAGAAGGCATCGATGTACTTGCCTTTGTCGGCCGGAAGGTAGTCGCGCATGAAGGAGTGTTCCCACATATCAAGCGCAAGGATAATTTTACATTCAACCAGTTGACCAAGATGCTGTTCATCTACCCAAGTCTGGACGAGTTGGTCAGTAGCTTCGTCGTGGTAGAGCATGGCCCAACCGACACCGCGAGTTTTGGCAATGGTTTTAAAGCGCTCGAGCCAGGTATCAACATCACCCCACTGGAACTCAATCTTCTCTTTGAGTTTTCCAGCCGGCATTGCTGTGGCGCCGCCTTCAAACTGGGCGAAGTACGCTTCGTGGTTTTTCATGTCACCGAATTCAAAACCAAGCCGACGTTGCATTTCAGCAATGGCGTAGGCGTGTTCATCAGGTTCGCTGATGAATTTAGCAATTTGCTCTCGGATGTTGTTTACATTTGAGACATACCCGGCATACAGACCGAGGTGGAGGTCGATGGTTTCTTTTGAGATACCATCGAGTTCTGGGATGGTGAATGTTTTGGCTTCGTAAGTCATGAGAAGAGCGTTTAGTGAATAAGTGTGCACATTGTAACCTATCGACTATCGGTGGCAACAATATAATGAATAGATGCAGCAACGCATGCTCTGGCAACGAGGCTTTCTTTTGGTAGTTTTGGCTCTTCTTACCAGTGGGCTATGGTTTGATGTTATTGCCCATGAGGCCTCAGCGACAGAACTGGCAGTGCATTTTCTTGATGTGGGGCAGGGAGATGCGACGCTCATTGAAACCCCAGATGGAGTCCAAGTGCTTATTGATGGTGGGCCAGATGCTGGAGTATTGCGTGAGTTGTCTGCGCAGTTGGGATTTTTTGACCGGACTATCGATGTCCTTGTGGCGACTCATCCTGATGGGGACCATATCGGGGGACTGATTGATGTGTTGGAACGCTATGAGGTGGGTACGATTGTGCTGACAGAGAATGAGAGCGATACCCCGACGGCCGCGGCTTTTGCCGCGGCCGTCGCTGCCGAAGGAGCTGAGATAGTTTACGCTCGAGCCGGCGCCTCGCTGACGCTCGGCGCCTCCACCACCCTCGATATATTATTCCCCGACCGTAATCCGGTTGGGTTTGAGAGCAATGCCAGTTCTATCATCGCCCAACTCCACTATGGTGATATTGAATTTATGCTGACGGGAGATGCTCCCAAAAACATTGAGGAGTATTTAGTGCGCGAGCACGGTAGTGCACTTGAGAGTGAGGTGTTGAAAGTCGGACATCATGGTTCAGATACCTCGACAGCCGCGACCTTCGTCGCGGCTGTCGCTCCGCAGTTCGCGGTTATTTCCGCCGGAGCCGATAATCGTTATGGTCACCCGCACACGGAAGTTTTAAGGCGCCTGAAAAGTGGAGGCCTTGCCTCCACTTTTCAGGCGCCGATGATTCTTGAGACTAAAGACGGCACGGTGAGTTTTCAAAGCGACGGGAATCGAGTATGGTATGAGTAGATATGGAGGTGGACTATGATTAATCCTGCAGACATCTTGAAAAGACTAGATCTTGAGAACCCACAACGCCAAGAGTCACGGCGTCGAGAGATTGCTCGTCGGGCGGCCAAAGGTGGGAGCCAGATTGAAGGACGCATCCATGACATGAAAGTAGACTTGTATCATCTGAGAACCCCGCTTTCGGTAAAGGTGAAGTGACACAAAAAAGCCCGGCGCGTTAGCGCCGGGCAATCCTTTTTTATATTACTCATTTAATTCAAAATTCAATTCCAACGCGGCGGACATCATCCTCGTCGACTCCGTCGCCGCGCTGGTTCCCAAAGCGGACCTCGACGGGGAAATCGGCGACTCGCACGTCGGCCTGCAGGCGCGGATGATGAGCCAGGCGATGCGCAAGCTGGCCGGAGCCATCTCCCGCTCGAAAACC
>ERZ869936.2231-NODE-2231-length-11720-cov-6.007458_pt1 | contig 11720 bp, 14 predicted proteins | sample MGYA00520876_ERZ869936 | MGnify/ENA primary metagenome ERZ869936 (study PRJEB32218, sample SAMN09650985) | biofilter metagenome | isolation source: enrty point of leading RO module | place: Saudi Arabia: Thuwal, RO plant located on Red Sea | collected 2016-02-17 ... | reverse complement strand
GATTGGCCCCAGCATCTTACACCCCTAATCGCAGGCCAGGACCCAGGCGGCAAAACGTCCGGTGAACTGGTACGAAGCGTCTGCCGGAATGATCCGACAATCAGCAGGCATTTTGCGCGTGTCACTTTTCTGGCGGATCACCGCGAGGATATCGCGCGCGTCGAGCATCCCGCCGTGGCCCTGCAGTGCTCAAACGATGCCCTGGCGCCCAGGGGAGTCGGCGCGTGGATGGCACGCCATATGAAAGGTGGCGAACTCAGAGAAATCGAGGCAACAGGTCATTGTCCACACTTGACTGAACCTGCGCAAACGACGACGGAGATCAATAAATTCATTGCGCGGCTCAACTAAACTCGACGGGCCAAGCGGCAACCCTTTTTCGAAGGAGCTCTTAACCGACGCGCCTTGTGGGTTTCTGGTAACCGACACCAATGAGCGGGCACTGTATTGCAACGCCACGCTCGGCCACTGGCTCGGCCGGGATCCGTCCGAGATAGAGTCCGGTGTGGCGTTGGAGGATATCCTGACCCGTGCAAGCCACCTTCTCTTTCAGACGCAGATCGCTCCCGCCATTAGGCTGGAGGGTTTCGCACGGGGAGTTGCGTGTATGTTGAGCGTAAAGGACCGGAACGAACCACTTCCAGTTCTCTTGAATGCCGTTTTTATACCGCCGAACGGCGATCTGCCGGAACGGATCAACTACGCCTTCTTCGACGCGAGCGAGCGAGTTGCCTTTGAACGTCGTCTGCGCGAGCGCCAGAAGGAGTCCGAGGAATTGGCTGTGGTCGTGCGCAACGCAAAGGTCGGCATTGTGCGGTGCGATCGGCATGGCAAGATAAGAAGGCTGAACCCGGCGGGCGCGCAGATCCTGAGCGTAGAGGAGGGCAACCTTCCCCAGAACTCGATCGAGAATCTGCTTCCGCTGGATGGTGCGGAGAATTGGTTCAGCAATGCAATCGAAAGGTCAGAGCCCGATTGCACATTCGAGGGTTGTTACCGAGGCAACCACTACAATATTTCGGTGGGCGAAATCAGCAATCCGGAAGAACCTTATGCGGAGAAGGACTATTCCGTCATCCTGAGGAATATCTCGAAGCGGGTGCTGGCAGAGCAGCGAACGGAGTTGCTGGTCGGTGAATTAAATCACAGGATCAAAAACATTTTCTCAGTAGTGTTGGGGCTGATCAGTCAAAGCCTTCGCCATGCACCGGTCGAACGGGAAAAACTTATCCACCGCATCCAGAGTCTGGCGAGATCGCACGATATCCTGACGCAGAACTACTGGAAAGATGCCGATGTCCGGAAAATCTTCGAGCAGATCGAGGAACAGGCGGGCGATCATCAGAGCGTTGTGATCGAGGGACCCGACTTCCGTCTCCCGCCGCACCAATTCAAGGCGCTTTCGATGGCGGTGCACGAGTTGGCAACAAATGCCCGGAAATATGGTGCACTCCGGGCCGACCATGGCAGGGTCGAGATCATGTGGTCGCTGTCGGACAGTGACGCCCGGCAGTTTGAATTGATATGGCGCGAGAGGGGTGGGCCACCGGTAACCGCTCCAGAGCACACCGGCTTTGGATCAGCCATGATAGAGCGAACGCTGGCTGCAGAATTTAAGGGATCAGCAGAAGTCCACTTCCATCCAGAGGGACTGGAGTTCAGGTTGAGAGGCACTCTCACACAGTAATACTTTAATACATCGATACGCCGCCCCAATATTTCCACTGGATTCGTCCGCATCTTCCCAGGGTCGGTTCCGTTCAGGTGAAGCAACGCCAGATTGGCGATCTGTGCCACCCGCGGTCGTCGTGCCAAGTTGAACGCAAGTAATTTGCGAGACGAGAAACTATCCCAGTTGGACTGCGATACTGTCGAGCTTTTCTATGATTAGGGCCATCGAATATGGCTTGGGCAAAAAAACGGTGCCTACAGGCAGAGATTCTTCGCTGATGTCAATCGCCCCCGACGTGATCAAGATCGCAACGCTAGGCCATTTGCCGCGGACAAATTCTGCCAACTTCAGGCCATCCATCGTGCCAGGCATGTCGATATCGGTAAACAGAACACCGATGTCTTCGTGGTGCTCCATTAGGACAATAGCCTCGTCGGCCGAACCGGCTTCGTATGTCCTGAACCCTGCGTCTTCGATCATGTCGACAGCATCCATACGGATTAGCGGCTCGTCCTCTACGACCAAAACGGCAGCATATTTTCTTGCTTTAACGTCCATTCCCGCTCCAAAGCCCAACAAGTGCTCAAAATGCCAAACATCTTTTGGTCAAGCTCGACATGGGCGCCGGTTCTTAGGTCAAGCCCGACATTGGCGCCGTAAGATTGAAAATCAAACCGTCGCGATCATAGATCAGTTCCGCGGAACCGTTAAAATATCCAGCAAGTGCCTGTTCAATCATGCGGCTGCCAAATCCGCGACGCGTAGGGGTCTGGACCGGTGGTCCGCCGCGCTCGGTCCAACCAAACCTGAAGGTTGCGCATCCATCATTCTGCACCGCGCTCCAATTGACATGCACCGTGCCGTATTGGGTCGATAATGCCCCATATTTGAACGCATTCGTCGACAGTTCGTGCAGGGCCATCGTGATGGCGAGCGCTTGTTTCGATCCGATTGAGAGGTTGGGACCCTCAATCTTGAAGCGTCTGTCATCTGTCTTGTGCGGGGAAAGCGCCGTTTCGACGACGTCGAGAAGGTGCGTCTCCGCCCAAGCTGCGTTGATCATCCGATCGTGTGCCTGCGCCATCATACCGATGCGTGCCTGAATCGCAGTCTGCGCGTCGCTTAGACTTTCAGCTCTCCTTAGGGTCTGCGAAACCATGACATTCACCATTGCAAGTGTGTTCTTTATGCGGTGGTTCATCTCACCGAGCATCAATTGGCGCTGCTCCTCCGCGACCTTCTTTTCGTGTATGTCGGTGCAAGTGCCATACCAACGGAGGATCGTTCCATCCTTGTCCAGCACTGGCTGCGCGCGGCCTAGAACCCAGCGGTATTCACCCGACCGGTGCCGAAGGCGGTATTCAATCTCGTAAGGTTCGCCGGTTTTCAGGCAATGGCTCCATTTTTGCCACGCGTACGCCTGATCGTCAGGGTGGAACATCCCATTCCACGCTTCCCCGTCGGTAGATCCTTCCGGCACGCCGGTAAATTCATACCATCGATCATTGTAGTAGTCATGGAAGCCGTCTGGCAACGTCGACCAGATCATCTGATCGACCGAGTTCGCGATGGCATAGAATTTTGCTTCACTCTCGTAGAGTTGACGTTCACGTTCCTGCAATTTCTCTAGGTACCTGCGTGCCTCATGCTGGCGGCGTCGGGCTTTCAGGGCCGACTGGACCGACCGGACAAGTTCCTCGGCATGCAGTGGCCGGGACAGCAGGACCGCATTGCTGAGCATGTCGATTCTACTCTTCGCCTTATCACTTCGGCTTTGTGCCGATCCGTTAGCTAGGACGATAAACGGCACGTCCGACCAGGCTGGTTGCGCAGCCAGAGAGCTCTTGAGAACGTCCGAGCTTGGGTCACTCAGCGCCTCTTCCACGATAAGAACCGCCCCGATGTGATTATCGACCAAATTCGCCAATGCTTTAAGGTCGTCGACGACAAGAAACGGGATCCTATCCTTGCCCATCACCTTTCCAGCGACCAACGCATCGCGACCGTGCGGGGCGAGGATCGCCACCGATTGTGACGTGGCTGTCTGTCCTATCACGCGCCGTCAGCCTCCGCGCTTGAACGGCTCGCGAACAGTTCTCCGGTCGAGCTGGTCAGGACCGGTTGCCCTGATAGGATACCTGTGAACCCAAGAACTGGGGCTCCGATAGAGACTCCGTCCCGGTCTATTTTGAACTCCCGAATGCTCCGCTCGTGGTCGGAGGTTCGCGTCTTGATGACGGCGATTGATTTTCGCACCTCTCCTTCGGCTTCAAAGAACCGAAGCATTACGACGGTGTCGGCCAGATAGCTGATGTCGACGTCCAAGCGCAGATTGCCCATCACGCCATGCTGTCCCAAGGTCATCAGGGTCACGACCCCCTGCTGCGCGAGATAACTCACCAGCTCGTGCATCTGCAGGACGAGATAATTATCACTCGGCATGGCATGTAGATAGGCGTTGAGACTGTCGATCACTACGACTTCCACGCCACCTTCTTCCACCGCACTGCGCACTGCGCTGGCGAACTCTCCCGGAGAAAGTTCCGCCGGATCGATCTGGCGGTTTTCAACGCGCCGTTGTGGATATGGCGCTCAAGGTCCATACCGAGAGCTTTCGACCGGATCATCAACGTCGAAATGCGTTCGTCGAACAGGAAATAGACTGCCTTCTGACCGCGTTCTAGCGCGGCGATCATACAGAGAATGGCTGTGGTCGTCTTGCCCACGCCTGCCGGCCCGACCAGCAGCGCGTTTGTGCCGGGAAAGAGGCCCGCTCCCAGTAGCGCATCGAGCTCGGCGAGCCCCGTTGTCACCGGCTCGCTCGAGTATTCGCGGTGGTGATCGGCCGCGATCAACCGCGGATAGACTACGAGACCGCCTGTCTCGATCGTGAAGTCATGGTAGCCGCCATGATATTTCAGACCCCGAAGTTTGATAACGCGCAGACGCCGTCGTTCCGATCCGAAATCGTTCGCCAGTTGCTCAAGAGAGATGACCCCGTGCGTAATTGAATGAAGCTGCAGGTCACCGGGTGCAGACGTGCGATCGTCGAGCATCAGGACAGTGCAATTCCTCCGCGCAAAGAAATGCTTGAGCGCAAGAATTTGTCGCCTGTATCGAAGCGGGTTCTGCGACAACAGTCGCAACTCCGACAAACTGTCCAAAACGACGCGGACGGGATCAGTCCGCTCGACCTGTTCGATGATGCCGCGCACCGTTTCGCCCAGCTCCATCTCGCTTGGATGCAGAAGCGATTGTTCATGTTCTGAATTGAACTCGTCCTCGGCGACCATCTCGAACAGCTCGATCCCTTCGAGAGACCAGTTGTGTGAGTACGCTACGGCAGTCAGCTCATCAACAATTTCGGACAACGTGATATATAGGCCCCGGTCACCTACTTCCCGCCCGTCTATGAGAAATTTCAGCGCAAGCGTCGTTTTGCCCGAGCCGAGTGTACCCTCGATCAAGTAGAGCCGCTGAGATGTGATCCCACCCCGCAAGACATCATCAAGCCCACTTGTGCCTGTGGCGAGTCTTGATTCTGAGGCGGCTGTTGACCTGTACTGCACGTCGATATTTCCCAATGCGCTGAGGTGCCCCTAGTTTCCTAGACACCTGCCTCCGTCAGTTTCTGCTGTCTGATCTCGAAATCAACGGGCGACAGCATTCCGTTGTTCGTGTGCTTGCGCTTCGGGTTATAGAACAGCTCGATGTACTCGAACACGTCCTGCCTGGCGGCATCGCGGGTCGGGTACGTCCGTCGCCGCATACGCTCCCGCTTCAGAAGCTGGAAGAAGCTCTCGGCGACGGCGTTGTCGTGGCAGTTCCCGCGTCGGCTCATACTCGGCTCAAGGTCGTGCTGGCGGAGGAAGGTCTGCCACTCCTGGCTGGTGAACTGGGAGCCTTGGTCGGAATGCGCCGTGACCCGGTTGTCGGGCTTTCGTCGCCAAACGGCCATCAGCAGTGCCTGCAGGGCGAGGTCGGTGGTCATGCGGGATTGGGCGGACCAGCCGACGACCCGACGCGAGAACAGATCGATGACGACGCACAGGTACAGCCAGCCTTCATGGGTTTTGATGTAGGTGATGTCGGTCACCCAGACCTGGTCCGGCCGGGACGCCTCGAACTGTTGCTCGAGCCTGTTCTCGGCGATGACCGCGGGCTTGCCGCCATATCGGCCGGGACGATGCCTGTAGCCGACCTGCGCGGCGATCCCGGCCAGCGATGACAGTCGGGCGACGCGGTTCTCCGAAATGCTCTCGCCCTGGTCGCGCAGATCGTCGGTCAGCTTGCGATAGCCGTAGACCTTGCCGCTGTCGGCCCAAGCCTGACGGATCAGCTCGGTCTGGCGCGCATCTTCCTGCGCGCGATGGCTCAGCGGCTCCTTGAGCCATGCATAGAAGCCGGAGAAGTGCACCCGCAGCACCCGGCACATGGCCCGGACGCCGAACTCCTCGCGATGCGCCTGGATGAAGGCGTACTTCATTGGGACTCGCGCGCGAAGTACGCCGTTGCCTTTTTTAGGATGTCGCGCTCCTCGGTGACCCTGGCCAGCTCGCGCTTCAGCCGACGATTTTCGGCCTCGTAGTCCACGCCCGGCTTTGGAACCGGTTCCCCGAACAGCTTCACCCAGTTGCAAAGAGAATACTTGCTGACCCCCAAACGCCGCGACACCTCCCGTACCGGATACCCGTAGTTGCTTGTCCCCATGGTCGCCTCCTCGGCTCAAAGTAAGGGGGCAAAGCGTCTACAAATCTAGGGGCACCTCAGCGCGGCGTAGTCTACTAGCCATTCGCTACCGCCTATGATCGGGCAGTCCGCTACTCGCGTCCATCGGCGTAGAGGTGCAGGACTTCCTCTTCAAATAACCCGCACACAACCTCGATTGGATCCTCCGCTTCGATAAACTGGTCTATCTCCATGTGCGGAAAAGCGAAGTATTTCCGCGCCACATGCCGTTTGCGGGCGCCGAAGAGAATACGACGGATGCCCGAAAAGCGGGCTGCGGCAAGACACATTTCGCACGGCTGCAGGCTAGAAAGTAGAATACAATCTTTCAGGTCTGATCGACCCAGTGTCTCTGATGCACGCTCAATTGCGACTATCTCGGCATGACGAGTGGGATTGTTCTCCAAAATAACGTGGTTGGCGCCCGAACCGACGAGTATGCCATCACGCAGAATTGCTGCGGCTATTCCCGCCCTGCCGTCGCCGGAGGCAGCGGCGTCGAGAGCCTTGTCGATGACAAGTCGCATTGCGAGGTGTTCTTCCTTCGACAGTCCGCGGTGCGCGTACATAGACATCATCCATCTTCCATTTTAGCGCTTGAGGGAAACATAGTCGGTTCCGACACAAGTCACAGGGCCTTTAACTAGTCGGAAAAGCGAGGCACGCGTAACGCCGCAACCAAGAAGCTCGAGATTATCCGCCTCGTCGAGCAGTCCCACTTGCCGGTGAAGAAGACGCTGGCCCAACTTGGCATCCCTAAGACCACATTCTAACGCTGGTACGACCGGTACCAGGCGTTTGGCGAGGAAGGACTTGAAGACCGGCGCCCGCACCCCGGACGGGTTAGGAACCGCATCCCCGATGAGATCCGGCAGAATGTGGTCGAGCTTGCACTGGATGAGCCCGAGCTGTGGCCGCGCGAACTGGCCTTCCGCTTCACCGAAACGAAGAAGCGCTTCGTCTTCAGATGCCCGAAGATCGGACGGACTTTACTGTGAGAGCAAATACCCGGTTCCGTAGATGGCGCTCATTACGACGATCATGACGACCCAGTTAAAAAGGATCGCTTTTCGGGATTGGCGATCGCCTGGTGAGATCGAAGACTTCAAGGTACGAAACGCTCTTGTTACGAACTCGAAATGACGTACTGACTGCATTTGGTAACGCTCCGGCTCGGAAATCGCCGAGCACGACTCCACGGAACTTGCGGCCGGCGGAGACGGCTGCTGCTGGCCAAGGGTGTTTTCTTGAACGCCCCGCGGCTTGGCAACAAGACGGCACCTTTCCCCCTCGGCTCCGAACTTCTGCAGGCCAGGCATGCCCTTGCTTGCCTCTCAAAAAACTCTTGCCAGCACGAAGGCGCCACCGCCGATGATCGCCGCTACGAAGACGACGGCAAAAACCGAGGCCAGCAGGCCAATCACCAGCCAGACTCCGTCTTGTTCGCTCAAAGCGAGACCCAAAGCGATGATCGCCAACGCGGGTACCCCATTGGCAAACGGGATCGGCAGAAACAGAAGCAGGGCCATCAAGAGACAGGCAACGCCGATCAGGCGGTCAGCGCTGGCGGTGGCTCCTGGCCAGAACCGCGGGCGCGCCAAACGCTCGATGCGTTCGACCCACGGCAGCGAGTAGTGGACGATTGGCTCGAAGCTGGCGCGATCCACGGAACGGTTGCTCAGTGCACGCGGAAGCCAGACAGAGGACCGTCCCGCAATCAGCTGAAGGGCCAAGATCATCAGCGGAAACCCGGTGATGACCGATGAGCCCGGCAGATAAAGGAACACGTTCGGCACGGCGAAGAGCACCATGAGCGGGGCGAAGCTGCGATCGCGGAGACTGGACACGAGATCGCCGAGCGCGATGCGCGGACCGAGCCCACTCTCGAGATCTCGCAGGACATCCGAGAGCCGACACGGCGCGGTGCTGGGCATCGTTTCCACAGTGGGATTGATGGTCATTTAAGAACACCCTCTGCTGCAACGATGGGTTGCGGGATAGGGGGAACTCTCTTGCCGGTCTTCCGCAGCGAGAACGCCACGCCCGCGCCGAGTATCGCGAAGGTGATGCCGAGCGACCAGACGGGCGGAAACTTCTCCCAGCCCATCAGGTCGGCCACGAAGATCTTCGAGCCGATGAAGACCAGCAGCACCGAGAGCGCGTACTTGAGATAGGCGAAGCGATGCAGGATCGCGGCGAGGGCGAAGTAAAGCGCACGTAGCCCGAGGATCGCGAAGATGTTCGATGTGTAGACGAGGTAGGGATCGGTGGTGATGGTGAAGACGGCCGGCACCGAGTCGACTGCGAAAACGAGATCCGCGATCTCGATCATGACAAGTGCAAGCAGCAGCGGGGTTGCGTAGCGGACAACGCGACCGGTTTCCGGATGAGGCCTGCGCACGAAGAAGGCATGGCCGCGGATCTCCTCGGTCACGTGCATCCGGCGTTTCAGGAACCGGATCAGCCCGTTCTCCTCGATCTTGTGCACCTTGTCCGCGACGACGAGCATCTTGATCCCGGTGAAGATCAGGAAGACCGCGAAGACGTAGAGCACCCAGTGGTATTGATCGACGATGGTAGCGCCAAGACCGATCATGATGCCGCGTAGCACGATCACGCCCAAAATGCCCCAGAACAGCACACGGTGCTGGTACACCCGCGGAATTGCAAAGAAGCCGAAGATCAGCGCGATGACGAAAATATTGTCCATCGCCAACGTCTTCTCGACAACGAACGCAGTCAGATACTGCGCTGTCGCCTCGGAATCCATCTGCCACCAAATGAAGCCCGCGAAGGACAAACCGAGAGCGATGTACATGCCCGAGAGTTTCAGGCTCTCTGCGACCCCAATCTCGTGATCGTCCTTGTGAAGGACGCCGAGGTCAAAGGCAAGAAGCGCGATGACAATCAAAAAGAACAGCAGCCACATCCAGAGCGGCTTGCCGAGCATCAACAGGAGCAGGAATTCCAAAATCGTGACCTTTCGACACATCGCGCCCGGGAGGTCACAGGCGCACCGACGCGCCAGAGACACCGGGCGGAGAGGTACGGTCCGACATCACGAAGGCAATCCGTCGTCAGAGGGGCCCGGTCCGCAATTCGGGAAATGGAGATTGGCGAACGCTTTTCAATGGACTCCCAACAGAATCTATTTTCATCCCCCCCTTGCGCGGCTCTCCGCTCGATCCGATCTCATCGAGGCCAGTCGCAGAACAGGTCCAGCGGATCGTGTTACCCCCCCTGCGCCCTTGTCGATTATTGGCGTGGCGTACCCGGCGCTTCCGGGTCTGGAGATTCGGTCTTGCAGCTGCGCTTCTGGCGTTTTGCGCTGTATCTGCTGGTCATCTTGACGGGCCTTGCAGGCCATTGCGTCGCTGTTGACGCTCGTCGGTTACTCGGTCAACGACAATGTCGTGGCTTACGACCGAATGCGCGCGAACACCGCCCGTCACCCCGACATGTCTCTTCGAGAGTTGATCGTCTTGTCTACCAACCAGATGCTCGCCCGCCCGACCTTCGGCACGGCGCTTCTGGCGACGCAGCCCATGGCGATCTTGGGCGGTTCAGCGGTCCAGAGCTTTGCAATCCCAATGTTCTTCGTAATCTTTGCCGCGGCCTTGTCGTCGATCTTCATCGCCGCGCCCATCCTGCTGTTCCTAGGCGATTGGCGTCGTCGCAATCAGCCCGGCGCAACGGTGGCCGCCGCCGAACACTCCCCGACTTGATCGCTCCGACCCACGTGATTTGCTTCCATATCCAGAAAGGTTCTTCACATGTACCACTCCGTCGCACTTGCAGCCAGCCTCGCCTCACTGGGGCTCATCTGCGCGATCTACTACTGCAATATCCTCGCGCGCCCCTCGAGTTGGCTGCGTAGCGAGATGTTGGCCATGATCCTGCTGTCCGTGCTTACGGGGCTATTCCCGCTGGCCGTCACGGCTTCAATTGCCGGGTTTTCTCGGGCACTATCAGATGGCATCTCCGTCATGGCGCTGATTTCCGGTGGCGCCGATTTGGCGGCGGTCGCGGCGATCCTGGCAAGCGTTTGGGTCTTCCGAGCACTAGTCAAAGCGACCTACCGCAACCAGGTCGGACCCAACAACATCACACCCCTGACGCCACGACCGGTGGATTCGGGTCGGCGACCTGGAAACATGAAGCTTGCCGCTTGAATAAAGGGACCTGAGACCGCGAAAACACCGCGCCCATGATCGAGGATTTCTGGCACATCGCCGCGGTTGGCTTCGCGGCGCAGATGGTCGACGGTGCCCTCGGGATGGCCTACGGTCTTACGTCGACCTCACTATTGCTTACCCTGGGGTATTCGCCCGCCGCGGCGAGCGCGGCGGTGCATCTCGCCGAGACCGCGACGACCGCGGTCAGCGCCGGCTCGCATCATATTGCGCGCAATGTCGACTGGAAGCTCGTTCGGTTGCTCGGCATCGCCGGAGTGCTCGGAGGTATCGCCGGGGCGACCGTTCTGGCGAGCGGGGCCGGCGACGTGCTGCAACCGTTCGTCTCCGCCTATCTCGCCGTCATGGGCGGCGTGATCCTCTGGAAGGCGTTCCGCAACCTGCCCGGCATCCGACCTCCACGCGGTCTGCTGCTGCTTGGCGGAGCCGGCGGATTCCTCGATGCCCTTGGCGGTGGAGGCTGGGGGCCGATCGTTTCAGGAACGCTTGTCGCCTCCGGCAACTCCGCGCGTCACATGATCGGGTCGGCGATTGCGGCCGAGTTCTTCGTTACATCCGCCATCGCTGTAACCTTTGCAGGACATCTAGGCTGGCAGGAATTCGGGCTAGCTGCGCTTGCATTGGTAGTTGGAGGCGTTCCCGCAGCACCGTTTGCTGCCCTGATAGTCCGGTTCGCACCGCGCCGCGCATTGATGATTAGTGTCGGATTGCTAATTGTTGTGCTTGGCGTCTTTGGAATATGGCGCACAGTTTTCGCTGGCTAATCGTCTCGTTGGCTCCACTGGGCAAGTAAACCGAGCTTAAGCCTAGGCGAAACGACCTTCCACGATCGGTCCGAAGTAATTCGTTCCGAGCTTAAAGAAGTCGCTTCCGACTTCTCTTGGAACTGTCTCTCGACATCTGGCCTCTTGTCTGGTCGGAGCCAGCAAAAACTGGACGTTCGCTGCGGTCCGATTTAGGACTGGTTCGAGCTCAAACCCGACAGACAGGCTTTTGACTCGGATGACCGCTTCGCGGGACAGAGCCGCCATACCCCAGCACGCCTTTCAAAGGCAATCTTGCGACTGCTACGCGGTCTTGTCTTCATTCGCGCAAGGGTCGGCGGTGCTGTCGCCCGGGCGCACGAC
>ERZ869936.2230-NODE-2230-length-11726-cov-6.184303_pt1 | contig 11726 bp, 21 predicted proteins | sample MGYA00520876_ERZ869936 | MGnify/ENA primary metagenome ERZ869936 (study PRJEB32218, sample SAMN09650985) | biofilter metagenome | isolation source: enrty point of leading RO module | place: Saudi Arabia: Thuwal, RO plant located on Red Sea | collected 2016-02-17 ... | reverse complement strand
AAAAGCTCCATGTTCATTTATTTGAGGGTTCATTTTTAGCCTTTCCTTTCCTTAGCTATCAGTGCCTAATGGCACTAGATGCCAGCCCTAATGTAGGGCTGGTCACTAGTAACATTTAGCTTAGTCTGAGCGTACCGCCTGAGCTTGAGCCAACACCGCGACTTAGGCTTGCCCTATCACCAGCAGCTGCACCAGCTTGAGCAGCCGAACCGCTACCAGCATTGCGGCCTCTAGCACTACCAATACGAGGGAACATTTTTCTATGCTCAAGGTTGCGCTTCTCACCAGCTAAAACGATTAAATCTGTGCCAGTGGTAGCTTGCTCTTTTACTTCTTTTCGCTCCTCACTAGCCATTTTTCTTAATCTTGAGCTTATACGGTAGCCCATAGCATTGAGAAAATTTGACCTTATGGATTGCGGATGATGACGCATTCTTAAATCTTGATATTCCCATTGCGTTTTAAATTGTGCAAATTCTTGCTCCATTGTGGCCTTAATAAGGGTCACTAGGTATAAAGCATTTTGCACATTGTGAGGCTCACCAAAAAATGAGATATTGCCGCTAGTCGTTTCACTACGTCTAGTATATGAGTGCAGCAAAATTTCAACTTGGCAAAATTCACTAATACCACCCAAAGCACACACGACAGGATGTTTACGTTTGCCAGCTTCAAAATAATGAATTTCAAAGTCCATTTCTTGAACGTCTAATTCTGTTAACGTGACATTATATTTTGCTTGCAATTCGCTTAGTTTTTTAGCGGCAAGCATTGCCTCAGCTTCTGAACAACCATTTTCAATAGTACGCTCAGAAAACATTTTCATACGCTTTAGTATTTCCTTTTTATCCATTAGATAGCCTTTCCTTTTGTTTAACAGATAACCATAAACTTTTAGTAAGCTTATGAAATGCCAGCTTAGATTTTAAGCTGGTCATTAATAAGCTCAGTGAGTTTGAAATATGACAGGCTTTTGAGCTACCCAACAAACAGCACAATCAGCACATGAATTAACTTGTCCCGTTTGCTCAGGGCAAAGTATCGCTTCCTTTCTTTCTATTGCTTCTTTTGATCTAACATCATCAAAACTATTTGCAGAAAAAGTGTCTTCAAAATTACCGCTAAACCTAACGGCAAAGCGTCCGTTTGCATTGTTACGCAAGCTCAAGATTGCTTGCCCTATTTCACGCTCAAGCTTGTCACTAGCGTTTGGCTGGTTGGCTGTATACCCGTAAACGTGCAAAGCTGGAAACTTACCTAACCAGCTAGCCCATTTAGCAACATATGAAACGCTGTAAAAATCGCCTAATATATGCAGCCTAACAAGAAAGCCTTGAGGGTGCTTGCGCTGTAATTCTGCAAGCTCAGTTTCAAGCATTGCTTCAAGCGCTGGACCAGCTTGATAGCGATAAGCGTATCTCATATGATTGCCGTAACAATCTAACCAATGAACGCATGACTTAGGACAAGTCGCGCGTTCCTCTAAAGTTAGCGTGTAAATTGGGAAGCCTTTATAATGACCTTTTCTAACTTTCTTACCTAGCTTGGCATTTGTCGACTTTTTAATAAGTCTTTCACTTTTAGCCATTAAAGACTTATCAGCTGGTTTAACGCGATACTGAAACACTGATTGACCAGCGTTTGCAGCTATTTGAGTTTTAGTTAAAGTCATTCGTTAAACCCTCACTTTTTAGCTGCTCATTATCTTGAGTAGATAAATGTTCAAATTCATCAAAAAAGTCACGATCTGAGTCGCGCTCAAGCTTGTCTAAATATGCTTTAAAGTTTTGGTATTTATTTTGCATTTGTTAGCCTTTCCTTAGTTTATGCGCGAATCACTATGCACGCGCTTATACGCTCATTTTAACGATATCAAGCGATATTAGCAAACATTTATATAATATTGATTAAATATTAGGCAATATTAGGTAATTGCTCACTGAGTAGGGTTAAAGCTTTTTTATGACCTAAAGTATACAAAACAAAATAAGGCTACTCAGTGGGCTTTATATTGGCTCTAAGCAATTTTTGCCCATTTTTTGACTGTTCAGTATGCAATTGTTTTTCATTGTTCAGATTGTGTTAAAAATCGACCGAACAGATACCAAAACACAAGGTTAGGCGCGGGCGCGCGCGATTATGCGATTTGTCAAACATTTGCAAGGTTATTGTTTTACAATGTTTAAATGCTGCTCAATGCAAAATATTTGTTCAACATTGTTTAAATAATGTTTAACTGAATACCTAACCCCATTTAAGCATTGTTCGGTACTTGTTTAAGCTAATGTCAAACAATGGCGAACAATTGTATACAAACGCGATCTATTTTTTAGCCCCCCCCCATTAAAATTATCTGGCGTACCTATGCTATAACTACATTCCCACATAGTGAAATTTGTGTTATGATTATTTTGGGTGTTGTTTAATAAAATTTTACCTCCCTGATGTTTTATTATGCTTTCTCGCAGCACCCACCCCACCCCCTTAGGAAAATAATAATGCTTAGGAATTACAAAATCCTAAGCATTTTGCAGCTTTTTTGTTAAAATTTTAATATTTTCTATATTTTTAAGGGGTTTTATTTAATAATGCACACCTATACTTAATATTAATTAATTAATAAAATGCCTATAGGCATTATTAATTATTAATTGTAGTATGTTGAACATAACTTTTGCGGAAAGAAGATGGCTGGTAAACCAAAATTAAAACAAGCGTTATCCGAACTTGATCGAAGAGGTGGCGTTGAAGCTTTGCAGAAAGAATTATTAGCAGGCAAAACCATTCCTATGATTGCTAAAGAGCTAAATTTAGATCGTGGCTATTTTAGACGTAACCTTATGAAAGATGAAAAGTATGGTAACGCTGTGCGTGAGATAGAGCATTTAGTTGCTGATGCTCATGCGGATGCTGCGTTTGATATGCTTAACGATATTAGAGAGAGGCGAGAGCTTGAGGTTAAAGAAGCCTTAAACGGTGATCGTGATGTATCTGAGGGCAATGTTAATCAAATTGATATTGGTATTGCGAAAGGTTTGGCGCAGCAACACAATTTTATAGCTTCATCTTTAAACAAAAATAGGTATGGTGGTGGTAGTCAGCAAAACATACAGATTAATATTGGTGATTTACATTTAGATGCGCTGCGAAAAATGAAAGTTGTAGACCATGAATGACCTGTCACAAAACACAATGATTGAGTTTACACAGCGTTACGCTAAAAACCCAACATTGTTTGTGCAGGAAGTTCTTGGATTAGAGCCGCTAGATTATCAAGCTGAGTTTTTACAAGCTATTGCAGACGGAGAAAGGAAAATTTCGATCCGCTCGGGTCATGGAACGGGAAAATCTGCGGCTGCATCATGGGCGATGCTTTGGTACTTCTTGATGCATTATCCAAACAAAGTTGTGGTAACAGCCCCTACCTCTAGCCAGTTATTTGATGCTTTGTTTGCAGAAATGAAAAGATGGATAAATGAACTGCCAGATGCGTTTCAAGCGGTGCTTAATGTTAAGTCTGATCGTGTAGAGCATACATCTGCCCCTAGTGAGATGTTTATTTCAGCCAGAACCTCAAGAGCAGAAACGCCAGAAGCGTTAGCTGGTGTACACTCAGAACACGTTATGCTGGTTGTAGACGAGGCATCTGGTGTGCCTGAGCAAGTATTTGAAGCTGCGGCTGGCTCTATGTCTGGTCATAATGCTACAACAATTATGTTAAGCAACCCTACTAGGTCTAGCGGCACGTTTTTTGAAAGCCAAAACAGGCTTGCAGATAGCTGGTGGACTAGGCGTTGGTCATGCATTGAAAGCCCTCTAGTAAGCGATGAGTTTATCGAAGAAATGAAAATGCGTTACGGCGAAGACAGTAATGCCTTTAGAATCAGAGTGTTAGGCGAGTTTCCTCAAGCAGATGATGACACAATCATACCATATCATTTAGTCGAAAATGCGATACACCGTGATGTTGAGGGCGATGATGACTTGCCAAGCGTGTGGGGTTTGGATGTTAGTAGGTTTGGTAATGACAAAACTGCGCTATGCAAGCGTCAAGGTTCTGTTGTGACTGAGATTAGGTCTTGGTCTGGGCTAGATTTGATGCAGACTGTAGGTCGTGTTGTTGCAGAATATGACAGTTTACAGCCATCTAGACGGCCTAGAGAGGTACTTGTGGATAGTATTGGTCTTGGCTCTGGTGTAGTTGATAGATTGCGTGAGATTGGCTTGCCTGTTCGTGGTGTTAATGTTGCAGAAGCTCCTAGTATGGGGGAAACATACCTAAATTTACGCTCTGAGTTATGGTTTAAGACTAAAGCTTGGTTTGAAGATCGTGCCTGTAAGCTGCCAAAAGATGACCAGTTGGTAGCTGAGTTAACTGGTATTCGGTATAGTTTTACGTCTAGCGGTAAGATGAAGGCTGAGAGTAAGGATGAGATGCGTAAGCGTGGGTTAGCCTCACCTGACTTGGCTGATGCGCTTTGCTTAACGATGGCTAGTGATGCTGCAACTGCATTATCTGGAGCATTTACGAGTTGGCGAGGCGAAATAAAACGTAATTTGCGTGGAATAGCATAATGTGGTATGTGCTAGAAAAAATAAAGGAGTTTATCATGCCGATGGGAAAAGGAACTTATGGGTCTAAAGTTGGTAGGCCTCCTAAGAAAACTACTAAGAAAAAGAAAACCAAAAAGTCTAAGAAGGGTAAGAAGTAATGCCACATGGACGTAAGCACGGTTTGTATGAAAATATCAGGCTAAGAAGAAAGTCTGGAAAGCCCATGCGAAAGAAAGGTGCAAAAGGTGCGCCATCTGATGAAGACTTTAAAAAGGCAGCTAAGACAGCTAAGAAGCGTCCTAAGAAAAAGAAAACCAAAAAAGGTAAGAAGTAATGGCAAATGAAGAGCATATGCAACGAGTTGAGGCTCATTATAGAGCTTTAGGCATGGAAAACCCACACGCATCACATTTTGCGGCAATGCGAAGTAGGGGTGGTAGTAAGACAGGTGGCGCACTTGGTAGCGGAGCTAAGGCCAGAACTGGAGGCTTAGGGTCTGGTAAAGGTGGGTCTAGATATGAAAATACTTCTGCGGCTGACAGAAGATCTGCTAATACTGATAAAAGTTTTGGTTACTTTGATGAGGTAAACAAGCGTTACGTTCCTGCTATCATAGATATGATTGATGGTGGTGGTAGAAATACAAGAGGTGATGAGTTTGTTGGTGGGCCGCTTAGTGGTGTATTAAATCAAATTGGTATTGACCCATATGGCTCACAGCGTGAGCGTATGTTTGTTAGCCCTAATACTTCGCCCATAGTTCAAGCGGTAAGTGGGTCAATTCCTAGACCGCAGATTAGACCTAGTAGAACTCCAGCCCCATCATATGCGACTATGGATATGGGTGAGGCTGGTAGAGGCTCTATGCCTGCCGATACGCCATTACCTTATGGAACCATGAACATGGGCGAAGCTGGAAGAGGTTCTATGCCTTCTGATACGCCTCTACCTTATGGAACCATGAACATGGGTGAGGCTGGAAGAGGTTCTTTACCTAATCCTTTCTCTGGTCCATCTTATGATATGCCTACCGATCCAAGGCAGCAAATGAATATAGAAGTTGGCGCTGGTGTTCCTTTACCACCATCTCAAGCAACGGCTAATGAGGGTTTTAATAGATTTTTAACAATGGCTAGAAATGACCCAAATATGAGCTTTTTAATGAACGACCCAGAAATGGCTAAAGCTGTATATGATAGAATGGTTGCTTCAGGAACTCGTTTTTAACAATGCCTCGAAGACGCGAGAAAGCCATACCTAAAACGACTAAAGGCAAAGGTCGTAATTACCGAACGGTAAAAGAAGGTGCTGGCATGACCGCAAAGGGCGTTGCTGCACATAGAAGAAAAAACCCAAAGTCGAAACTAAAAACGGCTGTAACAAAAAAGAAAAATTTAACTGCAAAAGAGAAGGCTCGTAAGAAGTCTTTTTGCGCTAGGTCTAGAGGCTGGACAGGTGAACGTGGCAAAGCTGCTCGTAGAAGATGGAATTGTTAGATGGCGTTATCGACTTATGACGAACTAAAAGCTAGTATAGCTGACTTTTTAAACAGGGATGATTTAACGTCAGTAATACCTGATTTTATTAAACTTGCTGAAACTGGTATGAATAGAGAGGTTCGGCATTGGCGTATGGAAAAGCGTGCTACAGCGCAGCTTGATTCACAATATACAGCTTTACCTAGTGATTTTTTAGAGCCTATTCGTATGTCATTAAACACGGCTGATACGAATACTTTAGAAATGGTTAACGCTTTTCAAATATCTAATCTTAGAGCGCAAAACCTTAATACGAGCGGTAGGCCAATAAATTTTGCTATTCTTGACGGTAGTATTGAAGTTTTTCCATCACCTGATGCAACTTATACATTAGAGATGCTTTATTATGAAAATATTGACCCACTTAATGCACAAACAGCATCAAATTGGGTGTTAACTAATTTTCCAGATGCTTATTTGTATGGGTCGTTAGTACATTCTGCTCCATATTTGCAGGAAGATACTCGCGCAAACACATGGGCGGCGTTGTATCAAAAGGCAATTAATGATATTAATTTAGAAAGCGAACGGTCAAAAACTAGCGGCTCTGGTCGCAGAATGAAGATAAGGAGTTACTAATGGCAAGTATAGCAGACAGAGTGCTTGATAACGGATTGACGGTACTCGACACAGAGGCCAACAGATTTGACATTACAAGCCAAGAAGCAACAACATACGCAGAGGCTACATCAACATATACCTTAGGCAACACAACGAGCATAAGTATAGGTTCACCAGCCGACAGAACAGGTGGCGGTCGTAAGGTTACTTTGGCGGCAATCAGCGATGCTTCTGTCACAGGCACAGGAACGGCAACACATTTTGCAATTACAGATACGTCAAACAGTAGATTGTTGGTGACAGGCGCATTGAACGCTTCTCAATCTGTTAACAGTGGTAACTTATTTGATATATCTGCATTAGATATAGGCATACCAGATCCGAGCTAGTAAATGGTTAAAGTAGCAGACAGAGTAAAGGTCACAACGACTACGACAGGCACAGGCACGATTACGTTGGGCAATGCTGTTACTGGTTTTAGAACCTTTGCTAATGGCGGTGTAAGTGATGGCGATAGTGTGCGTTACGTTATTGAAAGCGGAAACGACTACGAGATAGGCACTGGCACATATACTCATAGTGGCACAACTCTAAGCAGAACTTTAACGTCTAGCTCCACTGGTTCTTTATTAAATCTTTCTGGTACATCAACGGTTTTTATTACTTTGGCGGCGGATGACTTTGATGCTCGTGCGGCGGTTCCAGTAGCTATGGCGATTGCGTTAGGATAAAAAATGGCAAACACGTTTAAAAGAAAACTTTCTAGAAACATAGGCACATCAGCGGCTGCTATAGGTAGTTATACGGTTCCAGCTTCTACGCAAACAACTGTAATTGGCCTTACTTGTTCTAACAGTACGACAACAGCCATTACAGTAGATGTGGCACTTAATGATGGGTCTAATGATCACTTTATGGTTAAGACTGCAACAGTGCCTAGCGGCGGTTCTCTGGTTGTTGTTGGTGGTGATCAAAAAGTTGTTATGGAAACTGGTGATAGCGTCAATGTTACGTCCAGCGCGGCGTCATCTTGTGATGTCATTATGAGTATTTTGGAGATTACCTAGATGGGGAAGTCTAAAGATTTAGCAACTGGTGCTAGTTATGTAGATACATCTGGCGATACTATGAGTGGGGATCTTGTTGTTAATGCTGAAGTAGGTATTGGTAGGTCACCTACATCTACATACAAACTTGATGTACATGGAGAGGTAAATAACAACTGGTTAACCCACATACACAACACTCATGCTACAGCAGGTTATGGGGTAAAGATAAGGGCTGGTGATGATAATAACGTATCAGCTTTTCGAGTATCTAGTCAAGATAATGCCACCACAATTCTTGATGCTCTTGGAGGTGGCGCTGTAACAACGCCTAATAATCCATCTTTTTGGATGCAAGCTGCTAATGTAGGTGCATCAGACTATAGTGGTGGTTCAATAATATTTATTGGAGGTGGAGTAAATTCTAACACTATAAGCGACATTGGTAGTAATTTTAGTACATCAACTGGAAGATTTACTGCGCCTGTTTCTGGCGTTTATCACTTTAGTGCTGTGGTTAGAATAGATAGCTTTGGGGGAAGTTACTCGTATCTTACTTTGTGGGATAGTGGCTCTGTTGCATTTGCTAGAGATTTAACAAGCATTACGACAACTTATTACACTCATACTGTAGCAGCATCTAGGTATTTAAGCGCTAATGATTATGTTTATTGTCATTTTACAACTACTGCCGACACTAGCACCACCATTAGTTCAGATAGTTATTTTAGTGGACACTTAGTAGGTTAAAACATGGCATATATAGGACAGACACTAACTGAAGGTACAAGAAGGGTTTACACGTATACCGCGACTGCATCCCAAAGCACGTTCAATGCGGTATATAATGTGGGGCAAGTTGAAGTCCATCAAAACGGGATTTTGCTCCAGCCATCGGACTATACGGCGAGTTCAGGTACTACCGTTGTTCTAGGCACTGCGGCTGCGTTAAATGACGAAATAACCATAACTTGCCATAATACCTTTAGCGTTGCAGATGCCCCTAGCCTGTCACAAGGCGGCACGTTCCAAAGCAGCATTAGAGCTACACTGTTTGACACAACGCAGAACACTATGAAAACTGCTTTGTTTCAAACAAATGATCAAACAATGTCTACAGACACAACCATAGCAAGCACAGAGAATGCTAGTTGTAATGGGCCTCTAACAATAGCGTCTAATATTACGCTTACAGTAAATGGAAACTTGGTAATCATATGAGTACTTTACATGTAGAAAATCTAAAAGGTCTTAGCTCTGGCGGTAATGCCAATAAGATTATCGTGCCGTCTGGTCAGACATTAGTGCCAAGTGCAGGGCAAGTAATACAAAAAGTTCATCATACTTGGAGTAGCACCACCACAAATACTACTACAACTTTTGCTGATGTGACTGGCTCCAGTTTTAGTTTTACGCCTAAGTTATCAACAAGCCGTTTATTTATAACCGCTCATTATCATTTTAATGCTTATAGTAATAGCGAGTACTACGCTGGGGGTATGGTTAGAATTGTTCATGATGGAACTGCTTTAGATTACATAAGCCAACAATATGAAGGATATTACCAGCAACCTAATAATGGTGATGACACTCCTAACATTCACATGAGACAATCAAAATGCATAACTGTTGCTTCAGGTAGCACTAACGCAAGAACAATAAAATTACAAATGGCTAAATATGGCACAGGAACATTTGCTGCTAGATTTAATCAAGCTAGCGTTTATTACTCCACAATAGTAATTGATGAGGTGGTACAATGAGCATCCTGAAGGTAGACACCATAAACGAAAAGACTACTGGCAATGGGGTGTATATTCCAAATCATGTTATTCAAGTTCAGCAAGGAATTATGACTGGTAGAGAAACAGTAAGCTCAGGGTCAATGCAAAATGTTGGTAGTGGATTTGAGGTAGCTATTACACCTTCTAGTACATCTAGTAAAATATTAGTACAAACTTGCTTGACTGTTATTGTAAACAGACATGAGCTTGTTAATAGTAGGCTTCGAAGAGCCGTAACTGGTGGAAGCACAACAAACATAAATCTTTTAGGTTGGTATAATTACACTGCTAATGATGAGTGGGTTTGTTTAACTATTGCACATAACTATTTAGATAGCCCAAATACAACCTCTACTTGCACATATAAAACACAAATTGGAGCTTATCAAACATCTAATGGAGCGTTTTACATAAATTATAACAACAATCAGTTTGGTGGTACAGATGGTGATAGTAGGTCAACTATTACTGCAATGGAGATAGCCCAATGAGTTCTATTCTTAAAGTTGATACGATACAGACCACCGCAGGGGCGGTGCCTACTGCAAATGATTTAGGTTTAAATGTAAGTGGGTCATTACTGCAAGTAGTAGAATATCATTCATATTCAGCTTTTACAGTAAATGGTGCCGCTATAAAACTTTTTGATCAGTCTATAACAACAAAACAAGCTAATTCTAAGATAATGATATTTCTAAGTGTAGGTCGTAGTAGTTACAATCAGGATGTAGATATGGCATTAGCATTAGGGTATAAAACAGGGTCAGGTAGCTCTACAAGTACAGATTACACAACAACACATGGAAGCAGTTATTCCAGACAAACTATATCTGGCCTTGGTTCCTTTTTTGCTCAAGATACTAGCGAACCGGGCGGTGGTACTTGGAGTGGTGGATATAATATATCTTCAATTAATTTTAATAAGTTACACTCACCAAATGTTGGCGCTGGAACGGTTTTAAATTACGGTGTTTTTGGCGGTTCAGACGGAACATTTTATATAGGCAGAAGTCATAGTGGTGGTACAGACAATGGGTATGACTCTAGCTTGACACTTATGGAGATAGCACAATGACAGATATAGCAACAGCATTAACAGAACTAGGCGTAACAGAATGGGTTTTGCGTGGCGAACCTACTTCTGAAGCGGAATTTAACGAGATGTTTCGCAAAGTGACAGGCGCAGACAGCAACGGCTCTGCCATAGAAAGCGATAATCCTGATGACTTTGGCACAACTTGGGCGGCGGTATCAGCTAAAAAGACTGAGCTAGTCAATGCAGAACCAATGAGGCTACTGCGTGAAGAGCGTAACCGTAGACTAGCAGAAACAGATTGGTGGGCGTCTAGTGACCTTACCATGAGTTCTGAGCGTACAACCTACCGTCAGGCTCTTAGAGACATAACAGATAGTGCAACATCTTTAGATGATGTGACTTGGCCTACTAAACCATCATAGGAGATTGAAATGCCAGATATTACCGTAACTTTAACAGACACAGAAAATAAGTGCATGGAGTATGCAGCCGCTAGTGTGCAAGATTGGGCAGACAATGCGTTAACCAATCGAGCTAGAATAGCTAAAGATGAAATCATTGCGGCGCTTGTGGCTCACTGCAACGCTAACGATGTTGCTTTAGCTGTAGGTGAAGATGCTCAAGTAACGCAAGCGTTTGATTTAGGAGTTGTTCAAACAGCCGCCGAAGCAAATGCAGAGGCCACACCACCAGAGTAAGGAACTAAAATGGCTTATATCGGTAGTAGCCCAACTAAGGTAGTTAGCAGACAATCCGCTAACATTTTTACATATACAGCCACGGCTAATCAGACAGCTTTCACTGGCGCTGACGCAAACGGCAATACGCTTGCCTGTTCACCTTCAGATATTATGGTTCATATGAATGGGCTTAGATTAGAAGAAAGCGACTATACCGCGACTACAACCACGGTAACGCTTGGCTCTGGTGCAGCCGCAGGGGATGAGGTTACTATCACCGCTTTTCTTACTTTCGAAAGCGCAGATCATTATACGAAAAGTGCAGCCGATACGAGATACGTCAATGCTACTGGCGATACTATGAGTGGTAACTTGGGTATAGGGGTAGCACCAAGCAGCAGTCCCTTACATGTTGTGGGCAGTAGTAGTGGAGGTTTTCTTGGTGGTGGAATACGCATAAATGACACCAATCATTCAAGTGACTTTTTGATTGGAAGCCGACAAGCGGTTGGGCCGTGGCGATTTGA
>ERZ869936.2229-NODE-2229-length-11727-cov-4.870202_pt1 | contig 11727 bp, 10 predicted proteins | sample MGYA00520876_ERZ869936 | MGnify/ENA primary metagenome ERZ869936 (study PRJEB32218, sample SAMN09650985) | biofilter metagenome | isolation source: enrty point of leading RO module | place: Saudi Arabia: Thuwal, RO plant located on Red Sea | collected 2016-02-17 ... | reverse complement strand
CACCCCCGAGGTGCGCGCATGCACGTCGGCGCCGCCGAGGGCCTCGGCGCTCACCACCTCGCCGGTGGCCGCCTTCACCAGCGGCGGCCCGCCGAGAAAGATCGTGCCCTGGTTGCGCACGATCACCGCTTCGTCGGCCATCGCCGGCACATAGGCGCCGCCGGCGGTGCACGAGCCCATCACGCAGGCGATCTGCGGAATGCCGGCCGCCGACATGTTCGCCTGGTTAAAGAAGATGCGGCCGAAATGTTCACGGTCGGGAAATACTTCGTCCTGGTTCGGCAGGTTGGCGCCGCCGGAGTCGACCAGATAGATGCACGGCAGACGGTTCTGCTGGGCAACTTCCTGCGCGCGCAGATGCTTTTTCACCGTGACCGGGTAATAGGTGCCGCCTTTCACCGTGGCATCGTTGGCGACGATCACGCATTCGCGTCCCGATACCCGGCCGATGCCGGTAATCAGCCCGGCGCTCGGCACCTGGTTGTCGTACATGTCCCAGGCCGCGAGCTGCGACAGCTCGAGAAACGGCGAGCCCACATCGAGCAGGCGGCGCACACGCTCTCGCGGCAGCAGCTTGCCGCGCGACAGATGCCTTTCGCGGGCAGTGGCGCCACCGCCTTCGCTGACGCGGGCGACCTTGTCGCGCAGGTCCGCCACCAGGCGGGCCATCGACTCCGCATTGGACCTGAACTCGGCGGCGCGCGGGTTGAGCTTGCTGTGGATGACGGGCATGGGCTTGTTCAGGCAGTGCCGAAACGCGGGGCGCGCTTCTTGTCTTCGGCTTCTCGGCCACCGGGCCGCCCCCCTGCTTCCAGGCGGTGAAGCCGCCTTCGATATGCGCCACCCGCGGCAGGCCCATGTCCTGCACTGCACGGGTCGCCAGCGCCGAGCGCCAGGCCGATGCGCAGTAGAAAAGGAACTCCTTGCCGCTGCCGAAGATTTCCTTGTAGTAGGGGCTGTCCGGGTCGATCCAGAACTCCAGCATGCCGCGCGGCGCATGAAAGGCGCCCGGGATCATGCCGTCGCGCTCCAGTTCGCGCACATCGCGCAGATCGACGAACACCACGTCGGGGTCGCCGTGCCGGCCGATCGCCTGCGCGGTCGGCACCGTCGACACCTTTGCCTTTGCTTCCTCGACGAGCTGCTTGCTGCTTTTCTTCAGTTTCATGTTCTTCCTTTGCTGATCGGCTAGAAGCCCCCGGTCGCAAGCCACCGGTCGACCTGCTCGAAGCGGTCGGTGCCCCAGAACGGCTCGCCATCGACGATCACGAACGGCGAGCCGAACACGCCCTTCGCAATCGCGGCTTCGACCTCGGTCTTGAGCTGCTCCTTGATTTGCGGATCCTGGGTTGCGGCGAGCAGCGCGTCCTTGTCGAGCGCCAGCGACGCCACCACCTCGGCCGCCGTCTCCGGCGATGAGATGTCGCGGCCCTCGACGAAGTAGGCGTGATACAGCGCGAGTATCGCCGCTTCCTGCTTGTCCGGCCGGTGCGCCTGCAACCACGTCACGATGCGCGCCGGCGCCTGGGTCGGAATCGGGAATTTCTCCGGCATGTTGAACGGCACCTGCCACAGCCGCGACACCCGACCCATGTCGCGCAGGCTGTACGCACCCTTCAGCGGCACCGAGGGCAGCGGCGCGCCGCCGGTGTGCTTGAACACCGCGCCGAGCAGCATCGGCTTCCAGGCCACGCTGCGTCCGTGCTTCGCCGCCAGCCCCGAGATGCGGGTGGCGCCAAAGTAGCCGTACGGCGACGAAAAATCGAAGTAGTACTCGATCGGATTTGCCATGCCTCCTCCCTGCGCCTGGGGCTGACGCGCTGCCCGCGCGTCAGCCTTTCGGCGGAAACTCGACTGCGTTGATCTTCGCCTGCGCCTGCACCAGCGAGCCGACCAGGTGCTCCGGGGTGCCAAAGCCGAGATTGACGGCGCTGGACAGCGAATTGAGCGTGGCCGCCGCCAGCGGCGCGGTGATGCCGGCCTCGATCGCCATCTGCATGTAGTAACGCACGTCCTTCAGCGCATTGGCCAGGCCGAACTTCATGCCGGTGAAATCGCCCGCGACCGCCTTGCCGGCGAGCATCTGGAACAGCCCGGAATTCGCCGCGCCGGTGGACACCAGCTCGAAGTACTTCTTGGGATCGACGCCAAGTTTTGCGCAGGCGGCCAGCGATTCGGCGATCAAAGCCATCTGGCCGATCGCCGCGCAGTTGTTGATCAGTTTGATCTTGTGCCCGGCGCCGATGCCGCCGACATGGAAGATGTTCTCGCAGAACGCCTTGAGGGCGGGCTCGATCGCACGGAAGGTGGCGTCGTCGGCGCCGACCATGGTGTTCAACCGACCCTGCTCCGCCTCAACAGGGGTGCGGGTGAGCGGCGCATCGACGAAACGCGCACCCTTCGCTTCCAGGTCCTTTGCGATCTTCAATGTCGACAGCGGCTGACTGGTGGAAGTGTCGACCACGATCAAGCCGGCCTTGGCCGAGTCGAGGACGCCGCCCTTGCGGTACACCAGGTCCTCGACCTGCGGCGAGCCGGTCACGCAGACGAACACGATCTCGGAGTCCCCCACCAGCGCGGCAATATCCTTCGCCTCCCTGGCGCCGCGCTTGACCAGGTCTTCGACCGGGGCACGGTTGCGGTGGCCGAGCACGGTGGTGGCGAAGCCTTTTTCAACCAGATTCTTAGCCATGCCGTGCCCCATCATGCCCACGCCGATGAAGCCAATCTTCTTGCTCGCCATGCTCTTCCTTCCCAACGGGATCTGCTTTTTCACCGCAGAGACTCAGAGGACACCGAGATTGCCGAGGTAATCGGGGCGCACCCTGCTTTCCGGTATGGAATCCGAAAACCGGCAGCCCCGGGCATGCTCAGTCGATTCTCTTTTTTCTCTGTGCTCTCTGTGTCTCTGTAATTAGTCGGATCAGTTGCCTCTAGATCAACTCGAGCGCCATCGCGGTGGCTTCGCCGCCGCCGATGCACAGCGACGCGACGCCGCGCTTTGCGCCCTGCTTGCGCAGCGCGCCGATCAGCGTGACCAGGATGCGGGCGCCGGAGGCGCCGATCGGATGGCCGAGGGCGCAGGCGCCGCCATGAACGTTGACGCGCTCGTGTGTCAGGCCATGCTCGTGCATTGCCGCCATTGCGACCACCGCAAAAGCTTCGTTGATTTCATACAGATCGACGTCGCGCGATATCCAGCCGGTCTTCTCGAACAGCCTGCGGATCGCGCCCACCGGCGCGGTGGTGAACCAGCCGGGTTCCTGGGCATGGGTGGCATGGCCGACCACCCGCGCCAGCGGCTTCACGCCCAGTTTCTCCGCGGTGGAGGTGCGCATCATCACCAGCGCGGCAGCGCCGTCGGAGATCGAGCTCGAGTTGGCGGCGGTTACCGTGCCGTCCTTGCGAAACGCGGGCTTCAGCAACGGGATCTTGTCGAAGTTGGCCTTGAACGGCTGTTCGTCGCGCTCGACGAAACGCTCGTCCTTGCCGGCCTTGACCGCGAGCGGCGTAATCTCCCAGGCGAAGCTGCCATCCTGGTTGGCTGCCTGCGCGCGCTTGAGCGAGGCAACCGCAAAAGCATCCTGCTGCTCGCGGGTGAATTTGTATTTGCCCGCGCAGTCCTCGGCGAAAGTGCCCATCAGCCGTCCCTTGTCGTAGGCGTCTTCCAGGCCGTCGAGGAACATGTGGTCCATCACCTGCTGGTGCCCCATGCGGTAGCCGGCCCGCGCCTTCGGCAGCAGGTATGGCGCGTTGCTCATCGACTCCATGCCGCCAGCCACCATCACCTCATTGCTTCCGGCGGCCAACAGGTCATGCGCCAGCATCGCCGCCTTCATGCCCGAGCCGCACATCTTGTTCACCGTGGTGCAGCCAGCGGCAAGCGGCAAACCGGCGCCGAGCGCCGCCTGGCGGGCTGGCGCCTGGCCCTGGCCGGCGGGTAGCACGCAGCCCATGATGACCTCCTGTACCCGCTCGGGCTGCACCCCGGCACGCTCCACCGCGGCGCGAATCGCGGCGGCGCCGAGTGCGGGCGCGAAGAAATCCTTCAGCTCGCCCTGGAATCCGCCCATCGGGGTGCGCGCGACGGATGCGATGACAATCGGATCGGTTTTCATGTCGACCTCCCAATCAGTGGTTCTTGCTTCACATGCACGGCGGCCCGCCCCGTGGGCTGCGGCGCCGGCTGGTTGATCTCTGCCCGCGCCGCCGCTGCGCCGGCACGGCCCGGATCGCGATTTCGAAACCGCACCGACTCGGGATACGGGAATACGTCCTCGATATGCCCCGCGGCGATGCGCTGCTGCGTCGTGCTCCAGTATTCCGGCGTCAGCAGATCGGCATGCGCGGCCAGAAAAGCACGGCGCACGCGCGCGTTCGTCAGCAGGAACGGGCCGAACTCCTCGGGAAAGACATCGTGCGGCCCCACCGGATACCAGGGCTCGGCGGCCATCTCGTCCTCGGGCGTGCGCGGCTCGGGGATACGGCGGAAATTGCAGTCCGTCATGTAGGCAATCTCGTCGTAATCGTAAAACACGATGCGGCCGTAGCGGGTAACGCCGAAGTTCTTGTAGAGCATGTCGCCCGGAAAAATGTTGGCTGCCGCAAGCTGCTTGATCGCCAGGCCGTAGTCCTGCGCCGCCTGCTCGGCCTCGGCTTCGCTCGCCTGGTCGAGGTGAATGTTCAGCGGCGTCATCCGCCGCTCGACATACAGATGGCGGATGATCAGCGTGTCGCCCTCGTCCTCGAGGACAGAAGCCGCCGACGACCGCAGCTCCTCCAGCAGTTCGTCGGAGAAGCGCGCCTTCGGCAGCGCCACATCCTTGTACTCCAGGGTATCGGCCATGCGGCCGACACGGTCGTGATACTTCACCATCAGATACTTCTGTTTCACCTCGTCTCGCGAGATCTCCTTCGGCGGCAGAATCGCGTCGCGGATCACCTTGAATACATACGGGTACGAGGGCAGCGTGAAGACCACCATCACCAGACCCTTGATGCCGGGCGCCACGATGAAGGCATCGCTGGAGTGTTTTAGATGGTGCAGAAAGTCGCGGTAGAAAAGCGTCTTGCCGTGCTTCTGCAGCCCCAGCATCGTATAGAGCTCCGCCGCCGGCTTGCGCGGCAGCAGGCTGCGGAGGAACTGCACGTAGCCCGACGGCACCTCCATGTCCACCAGAAAGTACGCACGCGCGAAACCGAACAGGATGGCGAGCTGCTCGGTCTCGAGCAGCACGGTGTCGATGTAGACGGTGCCGTCGTCGTTTCTGAGCACGGGCAGCGCGAACGGGTGCTCCGCCGCGCCGTTGATGATCTTGCCGATGATGTAGGCGCCCTTGTTGCGGAAAAACAGCGACGAGAGCACCTGGATCTGATGATTTGCTTCGCGCACGAACGGCCGGCGCAGATGGCGGCGTATCGCCGTGACCACCCGCCGCAGGTCCCTTCGATAGTCCTCGAACCGGTTGCGAAGCTGCAGGTCGCGCCAGATGTCGCTGGCCACCGTGCGCAGGCCGTCCCTGCCGGGGTAATAGCTGCGGTAGGCCGGCGGGTCGGAATCGATGTGCTCGGTCGACAGCGCCGGGCGCACGAAGATGAAGTCGTTGTGAAAGTAGTCGCGGTGAAGGATGCGGCAGCTCACCGAGTTGAAAAAGGTCTCCGCCAGCTCCGGCTGCTTGTGATTCGACAACAGGCCGATGTAGTGCAGCTTGACCCGCTGCCACACGGCGTCGTCCAGTGCATCGGTATTGAACCTTCGCTGCAGGTATTCCACCGTCTCGTTCACGCGGCGGTCGTAGAAGGCGATGCGCTCGCGCGAGACGTGCTGCAGCTCAGCCCAGTTGCCGGCCTCGAACAGACTCTTCGCATAGCGACTGGTATCCCGGAACAGACGGTAATGCCGGCCAAACCCGTCGAGCATCCCCTGCGCGATCAGGTAGGCGACATCCTGCTGGGTCTGGGGCCGAACGGCGGTGGTCATGGCTTGTTTGGAAATCTCGAACCGCGGAGGAGACGGAGGACGCGGAGGAAAAGCGGACTATCTGACTGCGAACCGCCAAGTTCACCAAAATAACTAGAAGTGCTTTCCTTGGTGACCTTGGTGTCTTGGTGGTTCGATTCGCTTTTCTCGGTCGATTCCTCCGTGCCCCCGTGTCCTCCGTGGTTCGTATCCGTCTTACTTCGTTTCGTCAAAGAGTTCCCGCCCGATCAGCCAGCGGCGGATCTGCGAAGTGCCGGCGCCGATTTCATACAGCGTGGCGTCGCGCTACAGGCGACCGGTCGGGTACTCGTTGACGTAGCCGTTGCCGCCCAGGCACTGGATTGCTTCGCCGGCCATCCAGGTGGCCTTCTCGGCGGCGTACAGAATCGCGCCGGCCGCGTCCTTGCGCGTGGTCTGGCCGCGATCGCAGGCCCGGCCCACGGCGTAGACATAGGCGCGACAGGCGTTCATGGTGGTGTACATGTCGGCCAGCTTGCCCTGCATCAGCTGGAACTCGCCGATCGGCTGGCCGAACTGCACCCGCTCGTGCAGGTACGGCACGACCGTGTCCATACACGCCTGCATGATTCCGAGCGGCCCGCCGGCCAGCACCGCGCGCTCGTAGTCGAGCCCGCTCATCAGCACCTGGACGCCCTTGTTCAGATCGCCCAGCACATTCTCCGCCGGCACCTCGCAGTCTCGAAACACCAGCTCGCAGGTGTTGGATCCGCGCATGCCGAGCTTGTCGAGCTTCTGCGCAGTGGAAAAGCCGGGCATGCCTTTTTCGATCAGGAAGGCGCTGATGCCCTTCGGCCCGGCGCCCGGGTCGGTCTTGGCATAGACCACCAGCACGTCGGCGTCGGGGCCGTTGGTGATCCACATCTTGTTGCCGTTCAGCAGGAAATGCCCGCCCTTGCGCTCGGCGCGCAGCCTCATGCCGACCACGTCGGAGCCGGCGTTGGGTTCGCTCATCGCGAGCGCGCCCACATGCTCGCCGGAAATCAGTTTCGGCAGGTATTTCCGTTTCTGCGCCGCGCCGCCGTTGCGGCGGATCTGGTTCACGCACAGGTTCGAATGGGCGCCGTACGACAGCCCGACCGAGGCGGAGGCACGCGAGATCTCTTCCATGGCGACGATGTGCGCGAGGTAGCCCATCTGCGCGCCGCCATAGGCTTCCTCGACCGTGATGCCGAGCACGCCGAGTTCGCCGAACTTGCGCCAGAGATCGGCCGGAAACACGTTGTCGCGGTCGATGTCGGCCGCCCGCGGCGCGATCTCGCGCGCGGCAAAACTGCGCACCGACTGGCGCAGCATGTCGACGTCCTCGCCCAGCCCGAAATCGAGGCTCGGCAAGTCCTTGATGAACGATTCTCCGGGTTTCATCGGTCGGGCCTCCCGTGCATGGTCATCAGCGTCTGCAGCGAGGTGGCGCACAGTGTTTCGCGCTCGCCCTTGCTCACCGCAACGTCAATTGCGGCGACCACCAGCGTACGCCCGGCCTTCACCACCCGGGCGCGCGCCACCAGTGCCTCGCCATCGGCCGGCGCGAGGAGATTCAGCTTGTACTCGACGGTGAGCACACTCGAATCCGCCGGCATCAGCGTGAACGCCGCATAGCCGCCGGCCGAGTCGGCGATGGTACCGACGATGCCGCCGTGAAAATAGCCATGCTGCTGCGTCAGGTCGCGGCGGTGCGCCAGCCGAATCTCGCATTCGCCCGGCGCAACCCGGCACAACTGCGCGCCCAGCAGACGCATCGCGCCCTGGCGCCCGAAACTGTCGCGCACCCGTTCGGCAAACGCCGGGTTGCTGGCCTCGAAAGCACCCATTCCGCTTTCCTTTCCGACGGATGCTATTTGACGTTTACGTTAACGTCAATTTGGCCAGAAAAACAGCTGCCGATCAGGCTTTTGCGAATCCAGAGTTAGCATTTACTACTGATTTCTTCGGATTCCCTGCCCGCCCCGACAGCAGGTCGCGACACTGGCGCTCGAAGGCATCGATTTCGGCCAGCACCGCCTCGATGTCCTCGCGCTGCTGCTCCAGCAGGCGGCGCCGGCGCGCCAGCACCTCGAGCAGCCGCTCGATCTGCGCCTGCTCATCGCGTGCGGCGTCGTACATCTCGATCAGTTCGCGGATCTCCGACAGCGACAGACCGAGGCGCTTGCCGCGCACGGTAAGTTTGAGGCGCACGCGGTCGCGGTGGCTGTAGACACGGTTGCGCCCGACCCGGCCGGGCGCAAGCAGACCTTGGTCCTCGTAAAACCGGATGGCTCGCGTGGTCAATCCGAACTCACGCGCCAGATCGGTAATCGAGTAGGTGAACTCGTTCATGGCCGCGCCAGTTTACGTAAACGTAAAGTAGAATCCAACCGTTCTCATTGCCCTGTGTTGCTCTCCGCACCTCGCCGCTCACCCATGATTCAAGCGCTGCGCGCCGCGCCGTCCGATGCCGCGGGAACCCTGCGGTTTCCATTTGCCGAGCCGCCGCCGTCCGGCGCCGTGCTGGAGGTGGCGCCCGGCCTGCTGTGGCTGCGCATGCCGCTGCCTTTCGCGCTTAACCATATCAACCTCTGGCTGCTGCGCGAGCGCGAGGGCTGGACCGCCGTCGACTGCGGCATCGGCCTGGAGGAAACGCGCGCCCTGTGGGACCGCGTGCTGTCGAGCGCGCTGGACGGCGAGCCGCTTGCGCGGGTGATCGTCACCCACTTCCATCCGGACCACTTCGGCAACGCCCGCTGGCTGACCGAGCGCTTCCACGTGCCCTTGCACATGACCCAGGCCGAGTACCTGACCGCGCATGCCCACTACCACGCCCACTCAGGCTACGGCGGCGAGGCAAGCGCACGGCTGTTCGCGGCGCATGGCCTAGATGATGACCGCGTCAACGCCATGGCGGCGCGCGGCAACGGTTACCGTCGCATCGTCGGCGAGCCGCCGACCCGGTACGTACGCATGGTCGACGGCGATGAACTCGACATCGGGGACCGGCGCTGGCGGGTGATCGTCGGCCACGGTCACGCACCGGAGCATGCCTCGCTTTATTGCGAAGCGCTGGGCGTTCTGATCTCGGGCGACATGCTGCTGCCCAAGATCAGCACCAACATCAGTGTCTGGCCGATCGACCCGCTCGGCGACCCGCTCAGGCGCTTTCTGCAGTCGATCGACCGGCTGGCGCAGCTGCCGGCGGACACGCTGGTGCTGCCATCGCACGGCCTGCCGTTTCACGGGGCGCCGGCGCGGGTGCAGGCACTGCACCGGCATCACGACGAGCGTCTTGCCGAGGTAATCGCCGCCTGCGCGCAGCCGCAGACGGCCGCCGAGCTGCTGCCGGTGCTGTTTCGCCGCGAACTCGATTCGCATCAGATCTTTTTCGCCATGGGCGAATCGATCGCGCACCTGCACTTTTTGTGGCACCAGGGACGGCTGCAGCGTATCGAGGACGATGGCGGCCTGATCCGCTTCGGAGCGCGCACTTGAAAGTCGCCGGCGTTTCCTACCGCAGCGTCTGGCGCGACGGTGACCGCGTCGCCATCATCGACCAGACCCTGCTGCCGCACGAGTTTCACACCTTGCGCCTTTCGATCGTCGACGAGGTTGCGCACGCGATCCGCTCGATGCAGGTGCGCGGCGCACCGCTGATCGGCGCGACCGCGGCTTACGGCCTGGCGCTCGCCATGCGGACCGACGCCAGCAATGACCATCTCGCCGCAAGTGCGGCGCTGCTGCTGCAGACCCGGCCCACCGCAGTCAATCTGCGCTGGGCCATCGAGCGCATGCTGCGGGTACTGAAACCCCTGCCCGGCGAACGGCGCATCGAGGCCGCCTGGGCCGAGGCCGACGCCATCGCGGACGAAGACGTCGAGCTTAATCATGCGATCGGCCGCCATGGCCTGGAGCTGATGCGCGAGCTCGCGCGTCGCAACGGCCGCGTCAATGTCCTCACCCACTGTAATGCCGGCTGGCTGGCGACCGTCGACTACGGCACCGCGCTCGCGCCCATTTATCTCGCGCACGACGAGGGACTGCAGGTGCATGTGTGGGTGGACGAAACCCGGCCGCGCAACCAGGGCCTACTGACCGCCTGGGAGCTCGGCAGCCACGGCGTGCCGCACACGCTGATCGCGGATAACGCGGGCGGCCATCTGATGCAGCACGGCAGCGTGGACCTGGTGATCGTCGGCGCCGACCGCGTAACCGCGGACGGCGATGTGTGCAACAAGATCGGCACCTATCTCAAGGCGCTGGCCGCCGCCGACTGCCGCGTGCCGTTCTATGCCGCGGTGCCGACACCGACGATCGACTGGACGGTGGGCGATGCCCTGCGCGAGATCCCGATCGAGGAACGCAGCGCCGACGAACTGCTGTTCGTCCAGGGGCGCGACGCGGGCGGCGACAGCGTGCGGGTACGCACCGGGCTGGACCACATGCGCGTCGCCAACCCTGCTTTCGACGTAACGCCGGCCCGGCTGGTGACCGGGCTGATCACCGATCGCGGCATCGCGACGCCGCATGCGCTGAAGTCGCTGTACCCTGCGTCGCAGGCAGGCATCGCCGGCACCTGAACATGGCGCGCGCCGCCTCCGCCGAAGAATCCTCGCTGCGCCGGCACATCATCGACACCGCGCTGGCGATGAACGCGTGCGGCATCAATCGCGGCACCTCCGGCAATGTCAGCGCGCGCTGGAACGACGGGTGCCTGATTACCCCTTCGGGCCTGGCGTACGACAAGACGCGGCCCGCCGACATCGTGTTTCTGGATCGCGACGGACACCCCTCAGGCCGGCTCGCGCCCTCCTCGGAATGGCGCTTCCATTACGACATTTACCGTTCGCGTGGCGATGTCGGTGCAATCGTGCACACGCATTCCAGTTTTGCCACGACGCTGGCCTGCCTGCACCGGGACATCCCCGCCTTCCATTACATGGTCGCGGTGGCCGGCGGCAATAGCATTCGCTGCGCCCCCTATGCCACCTTCGGCACGCAGCAGCTTTCCGACCACGCGCTTGCTGCGCTGCAAGACCGGTGTGCCTGCCTGCTTGCCAATCACGGCATGATTGCGACCGGACCCACGCTGGACAAAGCCCTGGCGCTGGCGGTGGAAGTCGAAGCGCTGGCCGAGCAATACTGGCGCGCGTCGCAACTCGGCGACCCGAACCTGTTGTCGGAGCAGGAGATGGCGGTGGTGCTCGAGAAATTCCGTGGCTACGGTCAGGCGGTGGCCACCATGCGCCCGGCACGCCGCAAACGCGGCTGACCGCGCCGGCGCCCCTTCGGCGGCGCTTTCATACATCGTCGTTGGCCGATGCACCGGCTTGCACTCTTTTTCAGTTCGGCCTACTTTACGCAACAGCCATGGCCGAAACCCAGAACATTCCGTCGCCGGCGCCGCCCGACCCCAACGAGATGACGCGTGTGCTCGCGGAAATCGCGATGCGCGCCAACCATATCGTCAAGGAGCACCTCGCCGGCCAGGCGCAGAAGCTCGGCGAAGACAACCCGGACGAGATCGGCGTCGGCAAGGCCTTTACCGAACTCGCCGGCCGCATGATGAGCGACCCGTTCAAGCTCGCCGAAGCCGGCATGCGGATGTGGACCGACTACTTCCAGCTCTGGCAGTCGAGCGTGCGCAAGATGGCGGGCGAGGAGGCGGCCCCGGTGGCCGAGCCGCAGCGCGGCGACGCCCGCTTCAAAAGCGAACTGTGGGAAAACTGGCTGTTCGACTACATCAAGCAGTCCTATCTGAT
>ERZ869936.2228-NODE-2228-length-11738-cov-4.993837_pt1 | contig 11738 bp, 9 predicted proteins | sample MGYA00520876_ERZ869936 | MGnify/ENA primary metagenome ERZ869936 (study PRJEB32218, sample SAMN09650985) | biofilter metagenome | isolation source: enrty point of leading RO module | place: Saudi Arabia: Thuwal, RO plant located on Red Sea | collected 2016-02-17 ... | reverse complement strand
GCGAGGTCGGGCACGGGAATCTGGCGGAGCGGGCCATCCAGCCCCTGCTGCCGGCCTACGACGACTTCCCCTACACGATCCGCATCGTCTCGGACATCCTCGAGTCCAACGGGTCGTCGTCCATGGCCACCGTGTGCGGCACGTCGCTGGCGCTGATGGATGCCGGTGTGCCCATCAAGGCTCCGTGTGCCGGAATCGCCATGGGCCTCATCAAGGAGGGCGACGACGTCGCCGTCCTCACCGACATCCTCGGCCTCGAGGACGCCCTCGGTGACATGGACTTCAAGATCGCCGGAACGCGTGACGGCGTGACCTCGATCCAGATGGACATCAAGATCGAAGGCATCAACGTCGCCATCCTCACCGAGGCGCTGGAGCGAGCCAACAAGGGTCGCATGCACATCCTCGGTCTCATGGATCAGGCCATCGACAAGGCCCGGGACGAGCTCTCCGAGTTCGCTCCTCGGATCGTGTCCATCCAGATCAACCCGGAGAAGATCGGCGAGGTCATCGGGCCCAAGGGCAAGACGATCCGCGCCATCCAGGAAGAGTCGGGTGCCACCATCGACATCGACGATTCGGGCATCGTGAAGATCGCCGCCGTCTCGGGCGAGGCCGGTGCGCGGGCCCGGGAGATGGTGGAAGCCATCGTGAAGGATCCCGAAGTGGGACGCATCTACGAGGGACCGGTCAAGAACACGACCTCCTTCGGCGCCTTCATCGAGATCATGCCGGGCACCGAGGGGCTCTGCCACATCTCCGAACTCGAAGAGGGCAGGGTGGAGAAGACCGAGGACGTCCTGAAGAAGGGCGACATCACCCGGGTCAAGCTCCTGTCCATCGACGAGAAGGGGCGCCTGCGCCTCTCCCGCAAGGCAGCGATGGCCGAAGACGCGGCCAACAGCGAAAAGGCTGAAGCGGCCACCGCCGGGAGCGGAGCCGAGGGCTGACGCCCCGGCACGCGAGCTCGCTCCGACCGAGGAGTACGACTCGATGAAGCATGACACGAGAGGGCACGGGCATCCGTCCGTGCCCTCTAGTGCATCGGGGGCAGCGGCGTCGCACGACGTCGTGGGTGCACCCGACCTGCGTACGCCGGGTGCAGCGGGAAGCGTCGAGGCCATCGAGTCGACGGTGCTGGACAACGGCGTCCACGTCCTCAGCGAGAGGATTCCGGGCGTCCGCTCCATTTCCGCGGGGGTGTGGGTGCGTCAAGGCGCTGCCCACGAGACTCCGGAACTCATGGGCATCAGCCATCTCCTCGAACACAGGGTTTTCAAGGGCACGGCGAAGCGGACGGCGTTGGAGATTGCCGACACGTTGGAGGCCCTGGGCGGATCGTTGGACGCCTACACGAGCCGGGAGCATACCGCCTATCAGGCGAGGGTACTGGACGAGCACATTTCGGAGGCCCTCGACGTGCTCGCCGATCTGGTCCTGGCTCCCCGGCTCGAGGCCGATGATCTGGAGCTGGAGCGACAGGTGGTCCTCGAGGAGATCGCTCAGGTCGAGGACACGCCCGACGACATGGTGTTCGAGCTCCATGCCGAGCGTCTCTGGCAGGGGCACCCGTACGGGCGTCCCATCCTCGGTTCCAAGGACACCGTTTCGGGCATGAGCGCCGAAGCCCTCCAGGGCCTTCACCGCGACCGGTACGTGGGACGGAACCTCGTGGTCGCGGCGGCGGGCAACGTCGAGCACGACGCCTTCGTCGAGGCCATCGACGACCTGTTCGGCTCGACGCCGCCGGGCAGCCGAATCGAAGCCGTGCCCGAGCCGGGACCCACCGATCGTGGGGTGGTCCGTGTGGACCGCTCCTCGGCGCAGACCCACATCGTGTTCGGCAACGACGCCCCGCCTCACGCCAGTGAGGATCGCTTTCCTCTCATCCTGCTCTCGTCCGCACTGGGCGGAGGGATGAGTTCGCGGCTCTTCCAGCGTGTACGCGAGGAGTTGGGCCTTTGCTACTCGGTGTTCACCTTCCAGAGCTTCTATCGCACCGCGGGCTTGTTCGGAGTCTACGTGGGCACGCGTCCCGCAACGGCCGACGCCGCGGCGGATGCCGTGCGCGAAGAGCTTCGTCGCGTCGCGAGGGAAGGATTGGGTGAGGGCGGGCTCGACCGCATCAAGCGGCAGGTGAAGGGGCAGGTCATGCTGTCCCTGGAATCGACAGGTTCCCGACTCCACCGCCTCGCTGCGTTCGCTCTGCACGAAGAGCCGTTCCTCGGCCTCGACGACCCGCTGGCCAAGGTCGACGCGGTCACCGAAGACGACATCGGTCGAGTGGCGACACGCTACGTCGACCCCGAGAATCACCTCGAGCTACGGCTCGGACCCGAGGCCGAACAGGACGATCGGCCCTGACCCCGTTCATCCCCCCTCATCCATACGAGAGATCGAGATGCTGATTGGCGTACCGAAGGAGATCAAACCCGAAGAGTACCGTGTGGCCCTCACGCCCGCCGGTGCGGAAATGCTCACGCAGGCGGGGCACGAGCTCGTCATCGAGAAGGGCGCCGGTCTCGGCAGTGGCTTCACCGACGATTTCTACGAGAACGCCGGTGCCACCATCCTCGACACGGCGGACGAAGTCTGGGCCCGCGCCGAGATGATCATGAAGGTCAAGGAGCCCATCGCTCCGGAGTGGCCCCGCATGCGTGACGGCCAGGTCATCTTCACCTACTTCCACTTCGCGGCGTCCGAAGAGCTCACCAAGGCCGTCGTGGACTCGGGTGCCATCGCCATCGCGTACGAGACGGTAGAGCTGGACACGGGCGAGTTGCCCCTCCTCACGCCGATGAGCGAGGTCGCCGGCCGGATGGCGGTCCAGGAGGGCGCCAAGTATCTCGAGAAGCCCCAGGGCGGACTCGGCGTGCTCCTCGGCGGCATTCCCGGGGTCAACCCGGGGAAAGTGGTCATCCTGGGCGGCGGCGTCGTCGGAACCAACTCCGCCAAGATGGCCGCCGGTCTGGGTGCCCGCGTGGCCATCATGGACATCAACCTCGAGCGTCTGCGCTACCTGGACGACGTCATGCCGGCCAACGTCACCACCCTCTTCTCCACCCGGTACGCCATCCGCAAGCAGGTGGAGGACGCCGACCTCATCATCGGCGCGGTGCTGATTCCCGGCGCCAAGGCCCCGAGTCTCATCACCCGCGAGGATCTCGGGCTCATGCGGCCCGGCACCGTCATCGTCGACGTGGCCATCGATCAGGGTGGATGCGTCGAGACCATGAAGCCCACCACCCACGACGATCCCGTCTACTCGGTGGACGGCATCATCCACTACGCAGTGGCCAACATGCCGGGCGGCGTTCCCCGCTCCAGCACCCTGGGCCTCACCAACGCGACCCTGCCGTACGCCATCGCATTGGCGACCAAGGGGTGGCAGAAGGCGTGCGCGGACGATCCGGCGCTCAAGCTGGGCGTCAACGTGGTGGACGGTCACGTGGTGTATCAGGGTGTGGCCGACGCCTTCGACATGGAGTGCCGCAACGTCGACGACTTCATCGACGCGTGAGGCGAGGCACGGGAGGCGACTGCCCATGACCGACGTCGTCCGCTTCACGCGGCTCGCGTCCAATCCCGATCTTCCCCTGCCGGCACGCGCTACGGACCAGGCAGCTGGGTACGACATCCGGTCGGCGGAGGAAGAGGTGGTGCTGGAGCCCGGTGAGATCCGCCTGGTCTCCACCGGACTGGTCATGGAGTTGCCCCGCGGTATGGAGTGCCAGGTCCGGCCGAGGTCGGGCCTGGCGCTCAAGCACGGCATCACGCTGCCCAACAGTCCGGGGACCATCGACCCGGACTATCGGGGAGAAGTTCGTGTCATCATGCAGAACACCGGCCCCGAGCCCGTGACGCTGGCCCGGGGCGAGCGGATCGCTCAGCTGGTATTCGCCCGATTCGAGGCCCCGGAGATCGAGGAGGTCGAAGAGGTCTCGGCGACCGAACGGGGATCGGGCGGGTTCGGCAGTACGGGTACGGCATGAACCCTGCTGCGCCGGCCCTGGTGACCGTCCTCTCCTCGGGACATAAAGCTTGGCACCGGGACACCAGTAAACGTATGTTCATCGGGTCGTCGACCCGGTCCGGAACCCTCGAACGCCCCCAGCTGCCTGGACAGCTACGCCGTTGCTAGACGAACTGACCAACTGGCTCAATTCCGGCCGAATCATTCCCGTCAACGACATCGCAGTCGACCTCGGGACGGCCAACACCCTCGTGTACGTGAAGGGGGAGGGCATCGTCCTCAACGAGCCCTCCGTCGTCGCCGTGGAGAAGGGGAGCCGCCGCATTCTCGGCATCGGGCTCGAAGCGAAGCGGATGCTGGGACGGACCCCCGAGGGTATCGAGGCCATTCGGCCATTGAAGGACGGCGTCATCGCCGATGTCGACGTCACCGAAATGATGCTTCGTCACTTTCTGAAGCAGGTGACGTCCAAGCGGATCTTCCGCATCAAGCCGCGCGTCATCGTGGGCGTTCCGTCGGGCATCACCGAGCTGGAGCGGCGCGCCGTGCGGTCTTCGGCCATGTCCGCCGGTGCCAAGGCCGTCTACATGGTGGACGAGCCCATGGCAGCGGCCATCGGGGTGGGGCTTCCCGTGGAGACGCCCACGGGCAACATGGTCATCGACATCGGCGGAGGGACGACGGAGATCGCCGTGATCGCCCTGTCGGGCATCGTCTCCGACACGTCCATCCGGGTGGGAGGAGATGAACTCGACAGCGCCATCGTCACCTTCCTCCGCAAGAACTACAACCTCCTCATCGGAGAGCCCACGGCCGAGGCCATCAAGGTCCAGATCGGCTCGGCCTTCGACTACGGGGAGGAGCGGGAAATGGAGGTGAAGGGTCGCGATCTGGTGTCGGGGATTCCCAAGACCGTCACCGTCCACTCCCAGGAGGTTCGGGAGTGCATCCAGGAGCCCATCCAGGCCATCGTCGACGCGACGCGCCGGGCGCTGGAGATCACACCGCCCGAGCTCTCGTCGGACATCGTCGATCGCGGGATCATGATGACGGGCGGCGGTGCGTTGATCCGTGGGCTGGATCGGCTGCTCAAGCACGAGACGAACCTTCCCATCCATGTCGATGAAGAGCCCCTCACGTGCGTCGTGCGCGGCGCCGGGAGAATCCTCGACGACCTGACGAAGTACCGCTCCGTCCTCGTCCAGTAGGAGGCCTGAGGTGGCTCCCTACGGCAAGGAAGGCGAGTCCAACGGCCGAGGCCGGGACATCGTGTTCGCCGGGGTGGTCTTCGTGCTCGCGCTCTCCACGTCGTTTCTGGCCGAGCCCACGCAGCAGCGTATCTCGGCGGCCCTCCAGGTGAGCGTGCTCCGTCCCTTCATCGCCACACAGGAGCGGTTGGAGCGATCCCGGATCGGCGCCGCCGAGGCCGACTCCCTCATCGCCCTGGTGGATTCGCTGTCGTCGCAACTCTCGACCCAGTCGGTCCTTCTCGAGGAGAACCGGACTCTGCGATCGCTCCTGCAGATCGCGGAGCGGGCGGGCCCCAACTACATGCCGGCAACGCTGCTTCGACCCGGGACTCCGGGGTCGGAGAGCATGTTCCTGGTGGATCGAGGGGCCCGCGACGGACTGGTGGAAGGCTCGCCGGTGGTGAGCCCCTTCGGCCTGGTGGGGGTCGTGCGGGAGGTCCGGGAGCGGACCGCGGTGGGGATCGACTGGAGTCATCCCGACTTCCGTCCCAGCGCCATGCTGGCCGATGGCACGGTCTACGGTTTCGTGGAGAACCGGCGGGGGACCTTCCGCGAAGAGGACCGCCTCCTCTTCAATGGCGTCCCGTTCAACGAGGCGGTGGCGCCAGGGGCCCTGGTCGTCACCAGTGGGCTCGGGGGCGTGTATCCCCGGGGCATCCCCATCGGCCGCATCGACGAGTTGGCCGACGAGGAGGGTGCGTGGCGTAAGAGCTTCTGGCTGGTGCCCATGGTGCAGGCAGGCGCGGCCACCCACGTCCTGGTTCTGCGTGAGGGCGTCGCCGCCGACGTCATGGAGGTGTGGGTGGCGGACTCGCTGAGCGCGGCCTCGATACCGGCGGAGGAGGACGGCCGGTGACCTCCTTCGGGCGCCCGCGGGCCTGGGTCCTGGCGCTCCTGCTCTTCGCCTTCCACTTCCTCCTCCACGTCGGGCTCTCGTACGGGCGCGGCGCGCCGGACCTGCTGACCCTGGCCCTGCTCCTCCTCGCTCGGGAGATCTCGGTGGGACGCGCGGGTCTGGTGGGCTTCGTGTTCGGACTGTGTGAGGATGCCCTGTCCGTTCTCGCGTTCGGAGCCAACAGCATCGCCATGACCCTCGTCGGCATCGCGGGGGCGGCGACACGCGATCTCTTCGTGGGCGATTCGCGCGGCTTTCTGGTATCGTATGTATTCATCGGCAAGTTGACGCGCGATCTGGTCCACTGGATCGCCGTGGGCGAGGGCTTGAGGCAGCCGTTCATGGAGCAGGTCGTCATCGAGGGAGGCATCGCCGCGGCGTATCTGGCCGTCATCGGGCTGGTCGTCGCCGAGGTGTGGGGAGTGGGGCGGGAGCTGGCATGAGCCTGGACATCCACCATCCCCAGCAGCTGCGCCGGCGGGCCTTCGGGGCCTACATCGCCATCGGCCTCTTCATGGGGCTCCTGGTCTTCTCCTTCTTCCGCATCCAGGTCCTGGGCTCTTCGACGTGGGAGCTCCAGGCGGCGACGAACCGGCTGCGGACGCTGCCCGTTCCCGCGCCACGAGGCACCATCTACGACCGCAACGGACGGATCGTGGCCGACAACGTGCCGGGGTACTCCATCACCATTCTCCCGGGACCCCGGGATTCGGTGCGAGCCACCCTCGAGCGGATGTCGGAGTACATCGAGCTCCCCCAAGCCCGCATCGACGAGCTCATGGCCACCATGAGGGCGTACGGACGTGAGGTGGTGGTCGATGCCAACGCCGACTTCGCCGCGGTGGCGGCCCTCGAGGAGCGCAGGGGCGAGTTCCCGGGCGTCTACGTCGACATGAGGCCCCGCCGTCGGTACCGCATGGGCCAGTCCGGTGGCCATGTCACGGGCTATGTCGGCGAGATCACCGCCGAAGAGCTCGGAAGCGAGTCGTTCCCCCCGGAGGCCTACGAGGCCGGCATGGTGGTGGGCAAGATCGGGATCGAGCGCTACTACGAGGACCGCCTCCAGGGCAGCCCGGGTGTGCGGTACGTCGAGTTCGACGCGCGCGGTCGCATCGTGGGGGACTTCGACGGCGTCGAGGAGCGGCCCGCCGAGCCCGGCGAGGACCTCCACCTGAACATCGACATGGAGTTGCAGGAGTGGATCCACCGGATCTTCCCCGACACCCTGTCGGGCGCCGTCGTGGCGCTGGATCCGGCGGATGGGGGCGTCCTGGCCCTCTATTCGGCCCCGGGCTACGACCCCAACGCCTTCGTGGGAGGCATTGCCGACTCCACCTGGATCCGTTTGAACACCGACGAAGGGAAGCCACTCTTCGACCGCTCGGTCCTCGGGCTGTACGCGCCCGCGTCGACCTGGAAACTCGCGTCGGCGGGGATCGCCCTCGACCTGGGTGTCGTCACTCCCGATGAGACCATGCCGGACCCGTGCACCGGGTCGTGGTACTGGGGCAACCGGTCGTGGCGGTGCTGGGATCCGGCCGGCCACGGCTACAACAATCTGGCCGAAGCCATCGGCAATTCGTGTGACGTCTACTTCTACCAGCTCGGACTCCGCATCGGGCTCGAGCGGCTTCTCCATCGCTCCACGGAGATCGGGTTTAGCGAGCAGTGCGGCGTGGACCTTCCGCAAGAAAGTCAGGGTGTCTTCCCCGAGACGCCGGACTACTGGGTGGAGACGTACGGGTACCGGCCCACGGAGGGCGAGGCGCTGAACCTCGCCATCGGGCAGGGTCCCAACTCACAGACGCCGCTGAAGATGGCCCAGTTCTACGTGGCGCTGGCCCGCGACGGGTCGGCCCCGCCGCCACGCATCGCCAAGGGCGTGCCGTTGGGCGATGGGTGGGAACTGGATCTGGCTCCCAACCACATCGCGTCTCTGCGCGAAGGGCTCCGGATGGTCACGGCCCCTGGCGGGACGGCTCATTTCGGGACAGCGCTGGAGCACTGGGACGTCATCGGAAAGACGGGCACGGGGCAGAACCCGCTGAGCGTCCGGGGCCTGGCCGAGGACCACGCCTGGTTCGCCGGCCTGGCCGGACCGCCGGGCCAGCCGCCGGAGATCGTGGTGGTGGCCATCGTCGAGTACGGTCGCAGCGGAGGTCAGGTGGCGGCGCCCATCGTGGCGAAGACCGCCGACTACTACCTCCGCCGAAAGCACGGCATCCCTACCGACACCATCCAGACGTATCTGGAGCACATCCTCACGGGGCCGGTGCCGGCGTGGTATCGCGAGCGCTTCCCGCAACAGCCACGGACGCGGCGGATGGAGGGCCCCAACGTCCCCATCGCGGCTCCCTCGGAGCCCGCCTGGCTCGGGAACCCGGCTCGGCGGGACACCATCCGTCGTCCGGGAGGTGAGGCCGGGACCGGGCAGGGGGGCGCCCGCCGATGATCCGCCGCTTCGACCGGTGGACGCTGGACGCACCTCTCGTGGTCGCCATCCTGGGCTTGTCGCTCTTCGGCATCGCCATGATCTATTCGGCGGGGCAGGTCCACGTGCCCAACGCGGTCACCGCCGACGCCTGGGTGCGCCAGAGCCTGTGGTTCGTAATCGCGCTGGTGGCCTTCTCCTTCATCTCCCGCGTGCCACTCCGCTGGATCGAGTGGGCCGCGGTTCCGTCGTACGTGGTGAGCGTGGTTCTTCTCGCGTTGACCCTGGTCATCGGCGAGGGGCGGGGGACGGCCGCGGGCGTGAAGAGCTGGATCAATCTGGGCCCCGTGGGCTTTCAGCCCGCCGAGATCGCCAAGCTGGCCACGGTCCTCGCCCTGGCCCATCTCCTGTCCCAACGCACGTCGGCGCTGACGTCGCTCCGGGATCTGGTAGCCCCCTCGGCGCTGGTGGCTCTGCCTCTCTTCCTCGTGCTCAGGCAGCCGGATCTGGGCACGGCCATGGCCTTCGGGGGCATCCTCTTCGCCATGCTCTACTGGGCGGCGACGCCCGTCTGGCTCCTCCTCCTGGTGGCCAGTCCGGTCTTCGGGCTCTTCCTGTCGGCCTATCCCGCGGTCTGGTCGGCGTACATCGTGGGCGTCGTGGCGTTTCTCGTGCTCATGAGGTACCGACTCTTCCTCTTCGAGTCGGTCATGGTGGTGCTGGCGAACTTCGCCACGGCGACCATCGCCCGTCCCCTCTGGAACTCCCTGGCCGAGTACCAGCGCAATCGGATCCTCGTCTTCCTCGACCCCGAGGTGGACCCCCGGGGTGCCGGCTACCAGGTCATCCAGTCGAAGGTCGCCGTGGGGAGTGGAGGGTTCGAGGGACAGGGATTCACCCTCGGGAGTCAGAAGCGATTGGACTTCCTTCCGGAGCAGCACACCGACTTCATCTTCAGCGTCGTAGGCGAGGAACTGGGCTTCATCGGAACCGCTCTGGCCATTCTGGCCTTCGCCTACGTGCTGGTTCGACTCGTCCGGATGGCGGAAGAGGCCGGGTCGGAACAGCCCTTTGCCGGTCTGGTGCTGCTCGGTATCTTCGGGGCCTGGCTCGTCCACATCTTCGTCAATGTCGGCATGACCATCGGCGTCGTGCCCATCACCGGGATCCCGCTGCCCTTCGTGAGCTACGGCGGGACATTCCTGTTCATGTCCTGGGTGGCCGTCGCCGTGGCCGTGAGAGTGGCCAAAGAGCGACCCTGACCCTCGCGTGGGCCCCCGCAAAGGAAGGCCATGGCCTGGTTCAAGAAGGACAAGAAGCCCCTCAAGGCGCAGGACCGTCGTGACGTCCCCACGGACGTCTTCGACAAGTGCAAGGGGTGCGGCGAGATCCTCTACAAGGAGCGTCTGGCCCAGAACCTGAACGTCTGCCCGGACTGTGGCTACCACCTGAGGGTGTCGGCCGAGGGGTACGTGAGCGTCCTCATCGACAGCGACACGTTCGAGGAGATGGACGAGGATTTGCGGGCCGCCGATCCGCTGACGTTCACCGACCTGAAGCCGTACCCCAACCGCATCGCGGCGGCCGAGGCCAAAGGCAAGAACGAAGCGGTCATCTGCGGGACCGGCGAACTCGACGGCATCGATGTCGTGCTCTCGGTCATGGACTTCGAGTTCATCGGGGGATCCATGGGGTCGGTGGTGGGCGAGAAGATCGCCCGGGCCGGCAAGGTCGCCCTGGAGAAGGAGCGGCCCTTCCTCATCGTCAGCGCTTCGGGCGGTGCGCGGATGCAGGAGGGCATCTACTCCCTCATGCAGATGGCGAAGACGTCCACGGTGCTCGCCCGTCTCCACGATGCCGGCGTGCCCTTTGTCTCCATCCTCACCCATCCCACCACGGGAGGTGTCACCGCCTCCTACGCCATGCTCGGCGACGTGAATTTGGCCGAGCCGGGCGCCTTGGTGGGCTTCGCGGGACCCCGCGTCATCGAGGAGACCATCAAGCAGGAGCTTCCCAAGGGATTCCAGCGCTCGGAGTTCCTCCAGGAGCACGGCATGGTGGACCGGGTGGTGGACCGCCGGGAGCTCAAGGAGATGATCGCCACCATCCTCCGGCATCAGTACGCCGGCTGGAGCAGCTGAGGTCGCGTTGGACCCACGCCACGCGGCGATGCTGACGCCGGATCGGCTCGACCGGCCCTTCTCCGACCCCTTGGCCTCCGAGCTCTTCCCACCCCTCGCCACCGGCGTGCACTGGGGTCTGGAGCGGACCGAAGGCGCCCTCGAGGCTCTCGGGCGCCCGCACCGGGCCTACGCCACCGTCCACGTGGGAGGTACCAACGGAAAGGGGTCGGTGACGTCGACCCTGGCGGCGGTACTGAGCCGGTCGGGCCACCGCACCGGCTGCTACACGTCCCCGCACCTCTGCTCCTTCCGGGAGCGGATGCTGGTGGACGGACGCCCCATCCCGGAAGCCGATCTGCGTCGGTACGCCGACGAGATCCGCGACACGGTGGTCGAGCACGGGCTCACCTTCTTCGAGGCCGTCACCGTTCTCGCCATGTACGCCTTCCGCGAGGAGGGTGTGGAGGTGGCCGTCATGGAAGTGGGTCTCGGTGGGCGGTTGGACTCCACCAACGTGGTGGCGCCGGAGGTGTCGGCGGTGACCAACGTGGCCATGGATCATGCCGACTACCTCGGGGACACGCTGGAGAAGATCGCCCGGGAGAAGGCCGGCATCATCAAGCCCGGCGTGCCCTTCGTCACCGCCGAGACGGATCCGGGCATTCGCGGGCTGCTCCGGAGCCTGGCCGAGGAGGCGGGGGCACCGTTCGTGGCCGTGGCCCCGCCCGCCGACGGGGGCGTGGAGATCGACGACTCCCACACGGCCTTTACGGTGGAGACCGGGCGATGGGGGACTCTGTCGCTGCGCACTCCCCTCGTGGGGTACCACCAGGCGGCCAACGCCGCCCTCGCCGTCGCGATGCTGGAGCAGCTCGACGACCCGTGGAGGCCCAACGCCCAGGAGGTGGTGGAGGGCTTCGCGTCGGTGGTGTACCACGGGCGCGACGAGATCGCCCGGATCGACGGGCGGACCTGGCTCTTCGACGTGGCGCACAACACGGCCGGGATCCACTCCCTCGTCGACACCATCGACCGCCTGGATCTCCCGCGGCCGGTGGTGGCGCTC
>ERZ869936.2227-NODE-2227-length-11741-cov-10.603200_pt1 | contig 11741 bp, 14 predicted proteins | sample MGYA00520876_ERZ869936 | MGnify/ENA primary metagenome ERZ869936 (study PRJEB32218, sample SAMN09650985) | biofilter metagenome | isolation source: enrty point of leading RO module | place: Saudi Arabia: Thuwal, RO plant located on Red Sea | collected 2016-02-17... | reverse complement strand
CAACAAATCCTTGGTGGTGCCAGAAATGCATTGGAGTTTGTAGAGGGTGTTAACGACGCATTCGAGAACAGCATTAGACTGGCTGGCTACATAGCGGCTAGAGAGAATGGAGTATCCAGGGGTAAGGCGGCTCAGTTCGCAAAGAACATTACCGTTAACTTCAACAAGCATGGCGAATACGGTCAAGTTTTAAATGCTGTTTACTTGTTCTTCAACGCTTCTGTTCAGGGTACGGCTAGGTTGGGTAGATCTCTCACTGGTTTGAAGCCACCAGTAAGGCCAGATGGCTCTACCAGAGAGTGGTACCAGAGAGCCACTACCGCACAGAAGATGGCTGGCGGTCTTACACTCTTCAATGGCATGCTGACCATGCTTGGAATGGCTATGTCTGACGAAGACGAGGATGGTGTTTTGTATTGGACTAAGATTCCAGACTACGTGAAGGAAAGAAACATCGTAATCATGAGGCCCGACGGTAAGAATTACTTTAAGATTCCTATGCCATATGGATTCAACGTGTTTGCGAACATGGGCACGGCAGCCGTAGAGGGTGCAGCGGGTACACGAGACCTTGCATCTGCAAGTATGTTCGTTGCTTCCTCGTTTATAAACTCGTTCTCGCCGATCAGCTTCGGTGCCTCTAAGGACTTGTCTACAAAAGCGTTGAAGTCTGTGATACCTACGCCTCTAAAACCAATAGTGGATATAGTAGCTAACGAGACTTACTTCGGGTCGCCCGTGTATTCTAAGAGGTGGGATGAATCTATGCCTGAATCGTCAATGTCCTTCAGGTCTCCAGAGATGGTGAAGTCTTTCTTCTCGTGGATGAATGAGGCTACTGGAGGGTCACAAGAAGTTCCAGGCGCTGTTGACCTCAACCCAGATAAGCTGTGGTACGGCGTCGAGTATTTCATGGGTGGCCCTGGTTTGTTTGTCGAAAGAACTTCCAAAACTGTGCGTCGCCTGAACGCCAAGGTTATTAACAAGGAAGATGTTGATATCGGATTCAATGATGTTCCGATGTTGAGGATTATATATGGTGAGCCCTCCAAGTATTACGACATGGAGGTGTACTCTGATAGGGTCAATCTTTTGAAGGGTCTTGATAAAGAAATGGAGAGAACTAGAGAGTTCAACAATCCAAGATATCAGGGAGTAACCAAACTTAGAAGAGAAGTTAAAAAGACAGAAAGCAAATTAAGAAAACTGAGAAAGCAAAGAAAAGAAGCAAGGAACATCAAGGACTTTGGCAAGAGGACAGCGGAAATTCAGAGGTTGATGGACCTTGAAAGATCAACGATCATGATGTTTAATAAATACTACGATGAGCAAAGACAAGATTAAAGACACCAAGCTGGGGGCATGGCTTAAAAGCAAGGCCCCTAATGTATTAAGCACAGTCGGAGACCTCCTGCCAGATCAGGGGGCTCTTGGCCTTGTAAAAAACCTTATCGATAAAGACCCCGACGTGGACACCGCAGAGGGAACAGCTATGGTCGATGCAGAGATAGAGTTTCAAAAGAATGTAACCGAAAGATGGAAGGCGGATATGGGCAGCGATGTCAAGCTAGCTAAGCTTATCAGACCCGTTACACTCATCTGCTTGATGGCCATGTTTATGATCACGATGTTCCTCGATTCGCTAGATCAGCTGCCATTTAACGTAAAAGACAGTTACGTATCTTTGTTGGAGATATTAATGCTAACAGCATTCGGTGCGTACTTCGCTGGAAGAACCATTGAAAAAGCAAAGAAATAAGATGTTAAGAGTATTGTTGTTTTTATTGTTCCCACTTTGTGCAGCTGCTCAACCTGGTTGGGTAAATGTATCGGTGTTTACTGACCAGTATGGCAACGAAACGAGCTGGGAGATATACAATCCTAACCTTCCAGCAGGGCCAGCTGTAGTGGCTGCGTCACCTGGTGGATACTTCGGCAACAATCTCTTCAACAGCATGGTAATTCTACCACCTGGCGATTACGAGTTTGTGATTTACGATTCGTTCGGCGATGGAATCTGTTGTGGTTTTGGTGAGGGCTGGTTCAGCTTGACTAACAACTGCGGTCTTGATGTATCTGTCTATGATTTTGACGGTCCAGAGCTAAACATCCCTTTTGTCCTTGAGCCCTGTGAGCTGCCGATCCCAGGGTGTATGGACGAATCGGCAAACAACTACAACCCTTGGGCTACTGAAGACAACGGGACATGCAACGTAAGTGAGTGTCCAGAAGGTGAGGCGTTCGTTTCCATGGAACTGACGCTAGACAACTGGCCTAATGAGACTGGCTTTACGCTGGTTGACTTGGCTGTTGGTGAGTTCTACGAGCAGGTGTTTCCTGGGCAGTTCAACTTTGGGGATCAGCTGGCTACATACACTTATGACTTCTGCGTGTCGTTAGGCTTTGAGCTTATCCTTACAGACACATATGGTGACGGGCTGAACGGAAGCGCAACTGGCGGTGTCGCTGACGGCGGCGTAGTCATCACGGCATGCAATGACTCTGTTGTGTGGGAGCTTGAGGATATCGCCTTTGCAGAGGGCGGCGGAACTGTGGCTTACTCAGGAGCTGTGTTTGTAGACCCTTGCCCTGTCGATCCTCCAGTAGTTGGCTGCATGGACGATGATTACGTTGATTACAACCCAGATGCTACGGAGCCAGGAGACTGTATCACGCTCCATACCTGGGGGTGCATGGACACAACAGCCTTCAACTACGATGCTGATGCTACTATCTCCGACCTGAACAGCCCGTGTGTAACAACGATTACGCTTGAGGACGATGCTGGTGACGGGTGGGGCAACTCACATGTAGGCATCAAGCAGGGGGACCTGCAATGGATTTTCACTGTGGGTCCAGGCGAGTTCTCCCAGTCGTGGGACTTAGTGCTGGACTCTGACGAAGAGGTAGATGTATACTACTTCGAGATCGGCAGCCCACAACAGCCTCCACAAGAGACCGAGTTTCAGACGCTGCACAACTCTATTACTATAACCAACGAGGCTGGAGATACCCTGATGATCGAGGGGAACAATCCATTTTTTGATAACGGGCAGGGTGCTCTTCAGCCGTTCAGCAACCCAGAGTGGAATGTGTATCACTTTACTCCGTACTGCGGAACTAGCTGTGTACCATACATTTACGGTTGCCTTGATGTAGACGCACAGAACTACAACGAAGAGGCAAACACGGATGACGAAAGCTGTTACTACGCAGCGGGGTGTACACAGGCTGGATACTTGGAGTACTACACACAAGGCTACGAGGCAGACTTTGACGACGGCAGCTGCGAAGTGCTAGCCGTATTCGGATGCACCGATCCCGAAGCCTTGAACTACAATGAAGAAGCGAATGTTGATAACGAGAGCTGCGTCCCTGTGATCGTAGGCTGCACAGACATCAACGCTTTCAACTACGACGAAGAGGCAAACACACCAGACAACGAGTCTTGTCTGTATGATGCTGGATGCGTAGGGGAGCCAGGAGATCCGTACTGGGCAAATGACGAGTGCTACATGTGGGTGATTGACGTTGATCCGTACTGCTGCGAGTCTGAGTGGGACGACACCTGTGCTAACCTATACACCTACTGCCAAGACGGTACCGCCACATACATCCCTTACTTCGAGTCTGAAGTAAAGGTGTTCCCGAACCCCGTGGCTAGAACCTTGACTGTGAGGTCTAGCAACCCTGTAACTATTGAGGTTTACAATTCTCTAGGAGCTCTTGTCGTTCCTCAAACTACTGATAATCAGATTGATATGTCTGCGATGCCAGTAGGAATGTATCAAGTTGTCATTAGACACGACGGTAGATCCATCGTAAAAAACATATCTAAGCAATGAGGTACTTAGCTCTTGCACTAGCTTTAGTTTCTGCCTCAGCCTCTGCTCAGCCAGACCTGATCGTAGACGACTTGTATACCGACAGTCTCTGCCTCGGACCTAACCCTTACTTTTCTGTGCACTTCACAATTACCAACATCGGTGATGAAACGTGCGAGTACTTCTGTTACGAGAAGAACGGAGTTGAGGTTTGCCCTGACACAACGCTGTTCGACATGTCGCTAGACCCCAACGAATCCAGATACTACTACCTGGGATGGTTGAACTACGACGGGTTCGGTGAACCATACACAATCGAGGTTGTCAATGCTGTAGGTGAGGTCAATACATTGAACAACGCCGCAACAATGATCGTCCCAGACGCGCACATTTGCGAGGAGATGCTCAGCGTTGACCTTGCGATTGACACCGTGCTTTACAACACAGGCTGTGACGAATACGGTCCGTACTTAGAGCCTAGCATATACATGACCAACCTTGGGACAGACGACATCACAGAACTGTGCATCAAGTTCCAGGTCTTGGGGCAAACCAACGATACGGTTTGCTTTACTGGTCAGAGCTACCTCCCGCTTGAGTCTGGGGACAGCGCAGTGCAGCAATGGCCCAAGCTTTACGTGGACGGGGTGTTGAGTTTGCATCTGCTGGATGTAAACGGACCATCACCTTTCTCTTGGCTGGACTTCGGCATAGACGAGTGGACCTACAACAATACATATGTGGAGGTCTTGCCCGCTCTCTCCAGTTCATGGTGTGTCTCTGGATGCACAGACGAGACAGCATGTAACTACGTGGCAGAAGCCGCCTTAGATGATGGGGGATGCGAGTACCCAGAGTTGTACTACGACTGCGACGGGGAGTGCGAGTACGACACTGATGAAGATGGAATCTGCGACCAGCTTGAGATCCCTGGCTGCACCGATCCGCTGGCAGACAACTACAACGAAGACGCTACAGATGACGATGGTACTTGTGAATACACGACAAACTTTGTCACAGAAGTATACAGCGTAAACGACCTGAACGTATACCCCAACCCATTCGATGACGTGATCTACGTGTCCACTCTGCCTGGCTCCTTGTGCCGAGTGAGAGACCTAAACGGAAAGGTTGTAATCGAGAGAACTTCGTCAGCTGTCATCGGCATGCACTCCTTGGAGAACGGCGTGTACTTGGTTGACTGGTTGGTAGAGGGTAAGGTTATTCTGACTAAAAAGATTTTGAAGAGATGAGGTTGATTCTTGCTTTGGTTCTTTGTCTTTTGAGCTGCGAAGCGCAAGCGCAGTTCCTGAAGAAGACATTTAAGTTTGCTACGTTCTACACAGCGTTCAGTGGAAACAACTCCGTGTCTGATGTAGATGTGTACTCCGTAGCCAACGGACCATTGCAAGTAGACGTCATCGAGACGCCCTTCGACTACTCCCTTACAGCAGGCGTAAGAAAGATCGCCAGATTCTCATACGAGAACAGAGCCAACAACTTCTACAGCGGCAACGAGCAGTCATACAGCGACGCTGCCACGATCGGAAAGGTTAAAGGCTTTGAGTTCCTGTTCCAGGGGTCGTACCAGAGACAGCAAGGTGTAGAGTTTCTTAACCAAGACCACTTCCTCAGATACGTAGCTAAGAACTGGATTGCCAAAGTAGAATACTTGCAGGACGGATTCGCAGACGTCAGTTACTTCGAGGGATCGCAGAGAGGCAGGCTGAATCTGGGCAAGAAGCTTTCGCTCAACCTCGGCGTAGTGCAAAGGCTGTCAGAGCCATACGGGTACAACCCGCTTGCAGACTGGACGCTAGCAAACAACAGCATTCACTACACGCAACTGGCTATCGAGGAGGGCTACAGCGTAGACTTCGACTCTGGCGAGTTCTTGAACCCTAACGGAGACGTAGTTGCAGAGAACGTACAGGTATGGGAGTCTGTGGTAATACCACAAGTTTTGAGCGACTACACAGATCGCAAGCGAAACGAACTACCCAGCCAGTGGAACTACTCCCTGATCGCAGGCTTTGATTTCTATCACTTTACGCAGGACTTCTGGCTGCACAGCTGGGCCAACGTGCTGCCGTATCACTTGGAATCAGACAGCGAATACTCTTATCAAAACTTCTTGGATGGCGATCAGTGGATCGACTACTCAGGCGGATTGATATTCGGATGGAAACTAAACAAGAGCCTGGGGATGTTCCTCGAAGGCAGATACCACAAGTACTGGAACAGAGAGTGGCACAACTTCTCTGTCGGTGTGAACTACGTAATTATTTGATATGGCAAAAGAACTGAACGAGGATACTGGATTTCACGTAAGCATCAAGACGCTTGCAGGGATTGGCGCTGGAATGGCAGCCGTAATCAGCATGTGGTTCGTACTACAAGCGGACATCGCAGAGGCAAAGGAGCTGCCCGTGCCACCAGATCCAGAGATCACCCGCATGGAATTCGACATGAAGGACCAACTCATTCGACAAACGATTATGTCCACACAAGAAGATGTGACTGAGATCAAGGAGGACATGAAGCGTATCGAAGAAAAAATAGATAAACTACGATGAAGAATGAAAACTCTTGCAACTGTATTATTTGCGCTCTTATCGGCCACTGCATTTGTGGCTGTTGTAACGGCTGAGGAATCAGACATCTGTGAGTCTGGAATCTGCGTCGTAGAATTCAACGCAGCGTTCAACGCACAGAATAGCGTAGAATGGATTGACAAGCTCAGTGACTGCGAGGTTGCTAGGATTGACATCCTTGAACGCCCCGACATGCAGAAGGAACACAACATCGTTGTTGTCCCAACCATCATTGTCTTCAACGAGGGGGAAGAAGAGAAGCGATTCCAGGCCAACATCATGATGACTGTTGACGCCACGAAGAAAGATGTTCAAGGAGTGATCGATGAGATCATCCTCAGTTCTTTCTAGTATTCGGTGAAGTACTTCCAGACCCGATAGGACAGCATACTCTTCAGGTCACTAAGTTTTAGCTTGGTGATCACATCGTCTCTGTCCTTCCTGCTGTACATCTTCTTGTATGCTTTGGACTTGTGGTCCACGATCTCCTGATCTACGTTAAGCTCACAGTATTCTCGCAGCTCTTTCGTGTTTACTATACTGAAGCCTCCCTCCTCTGGGAGGTCGAATGCTATGATGTTGGACCCACCGTACATCCAACCTGGGTTGCCTTGTACGTTTTTGAACTCACACCATATCTCGTCTGGTAGGTTGTTTCCTTTTACGTCCACCCCCCACTGTTCGGAATCGCCATGCGCAATCCAATAGTCCACATGCAGATGCATGTCATCTTTCCTAGTGCCTTTCGTGACCTGGAATCCTAGCTGCTCAGCCGCTCGTATGAAGCGGACCTCAGCTACTCTTCCCGTCGCCGAAGAATATTTCCTCCTGCTTTGACTCACCATCGAGCTTGGATTCTAAATGTTCGAAAGATGCCGACTCTACAAACCCTAGCTCTTGATTGATCATCAAGCGCATTCCAGATATGAGACGAGATATGTTGCCCGAATCGTACCGAGGATCTCCATCCTCATCGAACAATTCCTCGTAGAAATCTGTTATTAAATCATGCAGCCTTGTCGTCGCTATTCGATAGCTTTCGCCTAGCTGCTCTTTTGTTAACTCTTTTACCATACCCTAGTTCTTTTAGTTTCGAAATAGCTTGCTCCACCTGCTGCTTGTTTTTGCAGATGAAGAGAGCTGGGACTGGTTCTCCTGAGTCTATCAAGTGTTTGAGGAACAGCTTCCATCGCATCGGGAAATCATGGTGCGAGGGAGTGTACCCTTTGGTTTCAATCACCCACTCCGCATTTGGTCCTACGAAGTCGGGTGTGTATTTAATTGGAAGGACTGTCGAATCTGTTCGGTTCGACAGTTCTTTCTTCTTGGCAGTCATCTTCCAGTATGTGCCAGGATATTTAAACTTATCTACGAGCATGTACTCATGTGTCTCGTAGGTAAAACTTATCCCTGATTCAGCTAGAAGATCAGCGCAAGACTTCTCTAATCCGCTCTTGTATTTACCTAAAGAACGTTTCTTAGCTGACTTACGCTTTGGTGTCCCGTTTGCTTTTCGCTTCACTTACGGGAAGGTACAGCTTAATTTTTTAAAAAAGAAGTGTTAACGGGAAAGTTTATGTAATCCTGCTTACCCCCCTCTAAATCAACAGATTCAAACAAAACCTTTTGGCTCTTCCACATACGGAAGGCTGTTCTTGATGTGTTCATTTCGAATCGAATTGGGTCATCGAGTGATGTTGGCTCGCCACCTGTCTCTACATCACGCACCTTTCGGACGTGAAACTCCGTGACTTTTCGCTGAGAGTGATCAGGGTGCTGAACCTTTCTGTGAATGGTGATGAAGCAGTCAGCACGGTTGACGAACTTACCTCCACCTTCTGTGTCCTCTGCATACGGAGCCACAGGCAAACCGTCGTCACCCTTGCGGCGTTGCGCCTCGGTGACAGCATGCATGTTGAGCCACACAGCTACGTTGTTTGCGGTAGAGAACGTAAGGAACTCCGATGCGGCTTCGTAGTGGTAGTCGTGGGTGCCGATATTACTGGTCCCCATGTCTAGCTTGAGGCTGTTGTATGGGTCTACAAATACAGCATCCACCTCCTGCTGCTTCATAATCTTTTCGAGGAAGATGATGATGTCTGAGTAGCTGTACACCTGCTTGTTACTGATAACAGTAAAGTGTTCTGCTACCCACTCGTATGCTCGCTTGCGTTCCATGTGATTCATGGATGCGATAGGCTTATCCATAGCGAACTGAATCAGCGACATCTTCAGGGAAGCGGTTCGGTTCTCCGAGGAGTATACCACCCACTTCCACCCGTGTCGGATAGCTGCGTTTACCATGAGGTAAAGCACCATGGTAGTCTTGCCCACGTTGCTGTGCCCATTGACAATAGTAAACTCCCTCTTGTATCGGAAGTATTTATCTAGTTCAGGATCACCAGTGTCTAGTCCTACAGGTATACGACCGTTTGCGTAGTCATCAATCCATCGGAAGTCCTCGTCATCGGAAGAGATGAAGGACATGTCGCCGTCGTTGATGAGCAGTTCGCGCTGCGCCTTGCGTTCGTCATCGATAGTGGTGCGGATAGGGTCCTGCTTACCCTTCTCTATCGCCTCTCTGATGGTGCGAACAGCCTGGTCCTCGTCGTCTACGTCACGCTTGAGAATCTCACGAGTAAGTACACGGACCACCTCGTCCTCCTCCATGCGTCCAGCAGACACGTAGCCCCCGCACAGCCTTGCAGCCCGCAACAGCGTGTTGTGTTTGTCTCCATCTGCGCACTGACGGATCATCCGTGCGGCTAGATTTAACTTTAAGTAATCCGTGTAACTGCCTGATTGTGAGACAGCTACCTGAGATTCGCTCTTCTCTGTTGCGAATGCACCGAAGGTGGCAGAGTCCTCGTTTACAATGAGGTTAGGGTCCCAGGATTCGAAGCATGCGCGGGATTCGTTGATGCCCGACTCATCTACTTCGAGGTCGTACTGCTTGTTGAAGTACGTGCGTAGCGCACGGAAGTGATCACGGTGACGTTCAGGGTTGCTTACCTTAACGAGCGCCTTAAGTCCGTCACCACTCGGAGAAACCCAACAGCTGTATACATAAGGATCCGTGGATAGAAGCGCCTTGGATGACGCAACATCAATGTGGTCGAAGTCGAGTACAATGAATTGGCTGTGTTTCGTAAGCGCCTCATCATTACGTGCTTCAAATTCCCCTGAGAAGAGGACGACAGGTAGTTTCTTTTTGAAGTCCTTTGAGCCATTCCGTATCGCTTCAATCAATGATTGCGACTTGCCCTCTTTGATTCTCTTCAGAGCAGTCGCTAGCTGAATCACATGTGCATGTTCCTTGTTCTTCTTGAAGACATCCTGGAATATTGTGACTTTCATTTTTCAATGTGTGTTGTTTTGACATCTACAGTAGTTCCTATTTGTTTTATAGTCTCGACCTTATCTATGATTATGGTTCGCTGCTTCGCCTTGGGGGTGAGCAACTCCTGATCGAGCCTGTACATAGTGTGGCTGTCGTGCTTCATGATGTCCCTAGGGTTATCATATCGGCTGACAATCCACACGTCTCTTGTCTGAGGGTGCTTGTTCTTTATGAACGTAGCCTTCCCAGTCATGTAATAGATTGGTTTGCCCATAGCTTAAATATAAGGGGGGAAAGAAAGGGGGTGAGACTCACGCCTGCACCCCCCATCAATCTGAAAACACTTAACTCTCTATACTAGAACGGGATAGTCTCGGTATCCGCTGTTTTAGCCGTGTTGTTGCGACGCTCCTGCGCCGCCTCGCTGTTCGGGTCCCACACGCTGAGGCATGCTTTGCCGCTCTTCGACATGAAGAGACGGAACCGAACGTTGCCGCCTTGACCGCTAGCATCACGCTTGGTGGTGTATTGGTCGATGCAGTCTTTTAGCTCGTTGTCCTTGAGTCGGAAAGACCAACCCATCAACTCACCGTTGTCATTGTAGCTAGGCTCATCGGCCCAGCCAACCAGTACGCTTTCGTACTTCTTGTTTTGTTCACTCATGATTATGAATTTAACTGGTTATAAGGATGTAAAAGTAGTGATCAAACACCATCGCGCAAGCAATAATTATTGACCACCGTAAAAATTTTCTATACTTCATACTGTAAGTAGTCTTTTGCGGGGTCGTAATCTTCATTCAGAAACTGTCGGATGCGGCGTATTGCGTCGTTGAATTTCATCTCCCCTGTGAATAATGTTTCGTCCGAACACTTTACCAATGCTGGAAGGTACGGATATGTCTTCTCCTGCACCACCCAATAGAAGTCCTTGATTCCAAAGACCTTGCAGTAGATGTATGCTTGGATGTCGTAGCAGAAGTCTCGCACTGCATAGCGGAACTTCTCCGCACTACGTGCTGACTTGCTGTCGCTGATGAACCCGTCACCAAGGCAGTCGAGGAATCCCTTGACCTGAACTCCGTTCAGTTCTTCAAGGAATCCCACCTGGTAGTCACCTGCCAGGTATGTATCTAGTAAGCCGCAGGTAGCGAGACGGTCGATCATGTCGTTCGCCATCTGCCAGTCATCACTAGAGACAATCGTCTTGCCTTCTTCGAGAGCCTCCGTCTTCATGGCTGCAACAACAGCCTTGTATTCAGAGGTCATCGACGGTTTCTTTGCGCTACGCGCTTTATCAGACAGCCTAGCCATTACTTGGCTATCTGACATTACGATGTACTTCTCGAACGCTTGTTCCCGTTCAAACAGGAGCATGTCATATAGTGTGCCGAAGTCTAGCGCATCGGACTTGTATACTAGTTCTCCCTTCATGTATCGGTCGAACTGCGCCATGTCCCCAAGCGCCTGCTTCAGTGATGAGTACGACAGGTGTGACTTGCCGTATCGTTCGTGTAATTGTTCGCTAATAGTCATCGTATACTGGTGTTCCGTCTTCGTTTATGTAGTCATAGGTTTCTATCTCTGCCCACTTTGTGGGTGGCTTTGAGGTCATCCAAAATCGTTTGCCCTTGCTGTTGATAAAGAACTCAGCGATATCAAACTCTCCAGGAGAATCTGCATGCACCACGAAGAAAAGCCCTGAGAACTCAGGGTTCTTCTTCTCCGTGTCCACCCAGTACTTGGGCATCTTTGCATTCAGGCATTGATCCCTGAACCTAGCGAACAACTTCCTGTTGGTTCGCCGTTGGTCGAGTTGAGTGTAGTATGCCTGACCGTTCCACCTTTGTTTGGTCATCGAACAAACTTCTTGAGCCCAGCAATTTGCTTCTCCGTGAGGGAAGACTCGTACTTGTCCATGATGCTAGCGAATGCTTTCTTCTTGTCGGTCTGCGACTTGATGTAAGCAACAGCCTTGTCCATG
>ERZ869936.2226-NODE-2226-length-11742-cov-5.077864_pt1 | contig 11742 bp, 11 predicted proteins | sample MGYA00520876_ERZ869936 | MGnify/ENA primary metagenome ERZ869936 (study PRJEB32218, sample SAMN09650985) | biofilter metagenome | isolation source: enrty point of leading RO module | place: Saudi Arabia: Thuwal, RO plant located on Red Sea | collected 2016-02-17 ... | reverse complement strand
ACAGCGTCTTGGCCGCCGAGTTGATGATGTGGTCGATCGCCTGCATCGCGAAGTTGAAGGTCATGAACTCGACGATAGGTCGCAATCCGCCCCAGGAGGCGCCAACGCCGATACCCGCGAAGCCGTGCTCGGTGATCGGCGTATCAACCACGCGGCCCGCGCCGAACTCGTCCAGCAGGCCCTGCGTCACCTTGTAGGCGCCCTGGTACTCGGCCACTTCCTCGCCCATGACGAAGACCATCTCGTCCCGGCGCATCTCCTCGGCCATGGCGTCGCGCAAGGCCTCGCGCACCGTCTGCGTCGCCATCTCGGTGCCCTCGGGGTAATCCGGCTCCAGCGCGCGGCTTTCCTTCGGCTGGGCCGGGGCAGGGGGCGCGGCGCCCTCGCTCGGGGCCTCGTCCTTCGGCGCCTCTGCCTCGTCGGCCTCTCCGCCGCCCGAGGACACCTCGATGTCGTCGGCGCTTTCGCCTTCCTCGACCATCACCGCGATCGGCGTATTCACCTTCACGCCCTCGGTACCCTCCGAGATCAGGATCTTGCCGACAATGCCCTCATCGACGGCTTCGAACTCCATCGTCGCCTTGTCGGTCTCGATCTCGGCCAGAATGTCGCCCGACGACACGGTATCGCCTTCCTTGACCAGCCATTTCGCAAGCGTGCCTTCCTCCATGGTGGGAGACAGCGCGGGCATGAGAATTTCGGTAGACATTGATTCAGTTTCCTCCCTCAACGGGCGTGATGAAGCCAACGATATTGCCTTGGCCGTCTTCCACATAGGCCGCGCGCCCAAGTCCCGGGTAATCGGTGGGCGGCAGGGCCTCGGCGCCGCCGTTCGACAGCGCCCATTCATAGCGTTCGTCGCAATCCGCGACCTCGAATGTCAGGGTGCAGCCACGCACCGGCGCCCCCGTCTCGGGCGCGGCGCCCATCCGGCGCATCACGCCGCCCGTCAGCGCCCGGCCGTCGCCGATCCCTTCGCCATCGACAAGGTGGTACCCGACGTCTTCGGCGCCCTCCATCGGATGAAAAGACCAGCCGAACAGGCCGCCATAGAACGACTTGGCCCGGTCCACGTCTGATGCATGTATCTCAAAGTGTGGCATCGCGCTGTCTCAGGCGTTCTGCGGCGCGGGCTCGCCCGCCTCGACATAGATGTCGGTCCACAACTCGCTCACATCGGGCTCCGGGCTCTCCTTCGAGAACTCGGCCGCCTCGTTCACGACGTCCTTGATCTCCTTGTCGATCGCCTTCAGCTCGTCCTCGGTCGCGTCGCCCTCCAGCAGGCGCTTCCTGACCTGCTCGATCGCGTCGCGCTCCTCGCGCATCTTCTGCACCTCGTCGCGGGTGCGGTACTTGGCCGGATCCGACATCGAATGCCCGCGATAGCGATAGGTCATGACCTCCAGGATATAGGGCCCCTTGCCGGCGCGACAGTGCTCGACCGCCTTCTCGCCCGCGGCCTTGACGGCCAGCACGTCCATCCCGTCGACTTCCTCGCCCGGAATGCCATAGGCCGCGCCGCGCTCCCAAAGCGACGGCGACTTGGTGGCGCGCTTGACGCTGGTGCCCATCGCGTACTGGTTGTTCTCGATCACGAAGATCACCGGCAGGTCCCACAACTCCGCCATGTTGTAGGTCTCGTAGACCTGGCCCTGGTTCGCCGCGCCGTCGCCGAAATAGGTGAAGGTCACGCGATCGTTGCCCTTGTACTTGTCGGCGAATGCCAGGCCCGCGCCCAGGGGCACGTTGGCGCCCACGATCCCGTGGCCGCCGTAGAAATCCTTCTCCTTCGAGAACATATGCATCGAGCCGCCCTTGCCGGCCGAAAAACCGCCCTCGCGGCCCGTCAGTTCGGCCATGATCCCCTTGGGGTCCATGCCGCAGGCCAGCATGTGGCCGTGGTCACGGTAGGTGGTGATGCGCTTGTCGCCGTCCTCGGCGCAGGCCTCCAGGCCCACGACGACGGCTTCCTGGCCGATATACAGGTGACAGAACCCGCCGATCAGACCCATGCCGTATAACTGGCCTGCCTTTTCCTCGAACCGCCGGATCAGCAGCATCTCGCGGTAGTACTTCAGGAGTTCCTCTTTCGAGGCATTGGATTTCCGGGTCGCCCGTTTCGCGGCCATGCGCCAGCATCCTCCCTTGTGTCGTCAAAAATAGTTCAGCGTTAAACTATTCCCTACAACATGACATCGCGGAACGCACGCGGAAAGACGCCGCAGGCGCTCAACCCCGCCATGTCATAGGTGCAACTCTCGGCGAATGGCCGGGGTTCCCGCAACCGGGGATCAGTTCAGGACGATCTCGTCGGACCGGATCAGGCCCAGCACGTCGCGGGCCTGGCTGTCCAGAAGGTCCAGGTCCAGATAGGTGTCCGACAGGCGCTTGGTCTTGTTCTCCAGCGCCGCCACCTCGTCGGCCAGGCGGTCGCGCTCGGCGGCCAGCGTCGCCGCCTCGGCCTCGATCTGCACCCGGCGGAACAGACCGAAATCGCCCTGGACGCTGGCGAACATGAAATAGACGCCCAGCGAGAACATCAGCGCGAAATAGGCGAATACGCCCAACCCGGGTCGCTTGATAGTGCTCGTCATACCTGCCTCACCGGCCCGCTTCCGGGGCCTTTCGGGCACCATGCCAAATCGGGATTCCCGGGGAAAGCCCTTTTTCGTGCAGCGGCGAAACACCGCCTCTTCATCGGCCCGAAAATATCCCGGGGGGGTCCGGGGGGCAGCGCCCCCCGGCGGATCGCCGCGCGGAACGCGCGGCGAAACCGGATCAGGTGACCGACGCGCGATAGTTCGAATCGCTCGTCCCCGTGATCATCGCGTTGACCTCTTCGCCCGACTGCTGCGCCGACCGCCCCTCGGTCAGCGCCCGGCTGAAGCTGGCGATCATGCCGTGGTTCCGCGACAGAAGATCGTTGGCCTCGTCCCGCGAATAGCCGCCCGAAAGTGCCACCACGCGCATGACGTTCTGGTGCTCGATCACCGGCTTGTAGAAATCATCCTCGGACGGCAGCGACAGCTTCAGCATCACCTCGCGGTCCATCGCGTCCAGATGCGTCATGATCTCGTCGCGCAGAATCTTCTCGGCCTCGGCCTTGTCGGCGATCTTGATGTTCACCTCCGGCTCCAGGATCGGCATCAGCCCGTGGCCCAGGATCCGCTTGCCGATCTCGAACTGCTGCGCCACGTTGGCGGCGATGCCGTCCTTGTTCGCCGCGTTGATGGTCGAGCGCATCTTGGTCCCGAAGATGCCCTTGGACCTGGCGCGTTCCAGCAACCCGTCCAGGTCGCCCATGTCCTTCATCAACTGGACGCCGTTCGCCTCGTCCTCTAGCCCCTTGTCGCACTTCAGGAACGGCACGACGCCCTTTTCTTCCCACAGATAGGCCGCCGCCGGCTTGCCGTCGAACTCCCGATCCATGGTCATGTCGAACAGGATGGCCCCGATCACCTTCTCGCCGGTGAACGCCGGCGCCTTGACGATGCGTGCGCGCATCTCGTGGATCAGATCGAACATCTCGTCTTCCGAGCTGTAGCGATCCTCTTCGATCCCGTAGAGCCTCAGCGCCTTGGGCGTCGAGCCGCCCGACTGGTCCAGCGCCGCGACAAAACCCTTGCCCGAGCGCATCTGCTCGGCCTGTTTCTGATCCATCAGATGACTCCCTTCCACATCACTGGCGCCCGTCCTAGTCCCTTGGCCCGTGCGTGACAATCCGGTCGACACGCTTTCGCCCACCAACTCGGCCCGGGTGCGCCATTCCGAGGCGCGATCGCGCAGCCTTCCCGCCAGGTCGCCGTCGCTGTCCATGACCTGGTTCTTCAGGCCGGCGGCTTTCTCGCGCAGGCGGGCCGCTGCCTCCATCGCCTGGTCGCGCGCCTGTTCCGCCACGGATTGCGCGGATTTGAGCGGCGAGTCGCCGTCATCCTTGCCCATCACGTATTTCGTGGCCTTCAGCGTCAGGAACCGGGGCAGCAGGCGGCCCGTCGCCGCGCTCAGCTTGTTCATCGCACCGGGAACGACCACACGGTTCCGCGCCTTCATCCCCGACCAGCCCTGGCGCGCCACTTCCATCGACGTGGGCAGGTTCCGGTCCTTGATCAGCGTGACGCCATCCATGTCGGCGCCCTCGAAGAACTCGCTCTGCGTGGCGCCGGGACACAGGACGGTGACACTCACGTCGGTGCCCGACACCTCCTCGGCCACCGCCTCGGACAAGGACAGGACATAGGCCTTGGTCGCGTGATAGACCGCCATGTTCGGCCCCGGTACGAACCCGGCCACCGAAGCGACGTTCAGAATCCGGCCCCGCCGGTTTTGGGTCATGTGAACCATCGCCTTCTTCCTGAGCCAGGTCAGCCCCATGCCATTGCCCTCGATCGACAGCGCCTCGCGGTCCCAGTCGGCGTCGGCGAACCGCCCGTGCGACCCAAGCCCGGCATTGTTGACAAGGATGTCGATCGCGCCCAGCGCCGTGGCCTCCGTCCATAGCCGCTCGCGGTCCTCGGCTTTCGCCAGGTCGGCCGCGATCACGTGAACCTCGCCCGCGCCTTCGGACTTCAGCTTTTCCGACAAGGTCTTCAGCCGGTCTTCGCGGCGCGCGGTGATGATGATGTTGCGGGCCTCGCGCGCGGCGATGATCGCGAAGGCTTCGCCGATGCCGGACGATGCGCCGGTGACAAGGGTATAATCGGTCATTGGACGTCTCCCTTCATGGGCGGATGGCCCTTATCAAGAAAGTCCCGGCCGGGCGTTCGGTTCCGAAACTAGCGCCCTTGGGCCTCCAGAGCGGCCACACCGGGCAATTCCTTGCCCTCCATCCATTCCAGGAAGGCGCCGCCCGCAGTTGAAATATAGCTGAAATCGTCGGCGACGCCCGCCTTGTTCAGCGCGGCCACCGTATCGCCACCGCCCGCGACCGAGGTCAGCCGCCCCTCGCGCGTCAATTCGGCCGCCGTCCGGGCCGCCGCATTGGTCGCCGCGTCGAAGGGCTCGATCTCGAAGGCGCCCAGGGGCCCGTTCCAGATCAGCGTCCGCGCCCCTTCGAAGGCGGCGGCGATCTCGGCGACCGTCTCGGGCCCCGCGTCCAGGATCATCCGGTCGGGCGGACAGGCATCCGCCGCCACGGTCACGTGATCGGCATGGGCCGCGAACTCGGTCGCGCAGACCACGTCCACCGGCAACAGGATCTCGCACGCCGCTTCCTCGGCCTTCTCCATGATCTCGCGGGCGGTGTCGGCCATGTCATGCTCGGCCAGCGAGAGGCCCACGTTGATGCCCTTGGCCGCCAGGAACGTGTTGGCCATGCCGCCCCCGATCACCAGCGTGTTCACCTTGCGCACCAGGTTCCCCAGAAGATCCAGCTTGGTCGACACTTTCGCGCCGCCCACCACCGCGACGACCGGGCGCTCGGGATTGCCGAGCGCGGCCTCCAACGCCTTCAGTTCCGCCTCCATCAGGCGTCCGGCGGCGGCGGGCAACAGTCGCGCCAGCGCCTCGGTCGAGGCATGCGCCCGGTGCGCGGCCGAAAAGGCGTCATTCACATAGACCTCGCCCAGCGCGGCCAGCGAGGCGGCGAACATCGCGTCGTTGCCTTCCTCGCCCGCATGGAACCGCGTGTTCTCCAGAAGCAGGACTTCGCCCGGCTGCAATTCCGTCACCGCCGTCTTCGCCGGCCCGCCGATGCAATCCTCGGCAAACCTGACCGGCACGCCCAGGATGCGCTCGATCTCGCCCCGGATCTGGCCCAGCGACATCTCCGGCACCCGCTTGCCCTTGGGCCGCCCGAAATGCGCCATCAGAACCGGCTTGCCGCCCTTGTCCAGAATGTCCCTGACGGTGGGCACGATCCGCTCGATCCTCGTGGCGTCCGTCACGCGCCCGTCCTCGACCGGCACGTTCACATCGACGCGGATCAACACCACCTTGTCCTTCACATCGATGTCGTCGAGTGTCTTCCAGCCCATCCATCGGCCTCCGTCTGATCCTTGCCCCTGAGTAAGCCGTCTGTCGCCGCGGTCAACCGGCGGGTTGTCGCGCGTCGCGGAAATGTCACCCGACCCGGCGGCTTTCGGCCTTTTCCTCCTCCGGCCTAGCCCCTAGGGTCTGGCGCGACACGAAACCAGACGGAGGGCCCGATGGCCGACTACAAGGACCCCGAGAACACCATCCTGATCGAGCTGAAGGACGGCGTCGTCGCGATCGAGCTTCTGCCCGACATCGCACCCGCCCATTCCGAGCGGATGAAAGACCTCGCGCGGGCAGGGGAGTACGACAACGTGGCGTTTCACCGGGTGATCGACGGCTTCATGGCCCAGACCGGCGATGTCGAACACGGCGACATGGAGGACGATTTCAACATCCGCCGCGCCGGCACCGGCGGCTCGGACCGCCCCGATCTTCCCGCCGAGTTCAGCCGCATTCCCCACGACCGGGGCACGCTGGGCGCCGCGCGTTCGCAGAACCCGGACAGCGCCAACAGCCAGTTCTTTATCAACTTCAAAGACAACCACTTCCTGAACGGGCAATACACCGTCTATGGCCGCGTGGTCGCGGGGATGGACTATGTGGACAATATCGCGCGGGGCGAACCGCCGATGAACCCGGACCGGATGATCAGCGTGAAGGTGGCCGCCGATGCGTAAGCTTCTCATTCTCGCGGCGCTGGCCGCCACCCCCGCCATCGCCCAGGAAGACGGCCCCGGCCCGAACCTGGTCATTGAGGTCGGCGGCGAGGCCCAGGGCCGCGTCGTCATCGACCTGCTCGAAGACGTGGCCCCTCAGCACGTGGCGCAGATCACCGCGCTGGCCGAGGAAGGCGCCTATGACGACGTGGTGTTCCACCGCGTCATCGACGGCTTCATGGCCCAGACCGGCGACGTCGAGTTCGGCAAGCTGGGACAGGACATGCGCATGGCCGGTCGCGGCGGCTCGTCCCGGCCGGATCTCCCCGCCGAATTCTCGGACGTGCCCTATGATCGCGGCATCGTTGGCATGGCACGCTCGCAGGACCCGAATTCGGCCAACAGCCAGTTCTTCATCATGTTCGACGAGGGGTATTTCCTGAACGGTCAGTACACCGTCGTCGGCCGCGTGATCGAAGGCATGGACGTGGTCGATTCCATCAAGCGCGGCGAAGGCCAGAACGGCGCGGTCATGGGCGAACCCGACCGCATGGTCAACGTTACCGTCGAACGCTGATCGCACCCGTGACAGGGCAGGGCGGACGGACTTGCGCCGCCGCCCGCGCCTGACGTATATCCCCGGCCAAATCCCAATTCGCAAGGACAAGGGTCATGGCAGGCCATTCTAAATGGGCGAACATCCAGCACCGCAAGGGACGCCAGGACGCGGCGCGTTCCAAGCTGTTCTCCAAGCTCTCCAAGGAAATCACCGTCGCCGCCAAGATGGGCGACCCCGATCCCGAAAAGAACCCGCGCCTGCGCCTCGCGGTGAAGGAAGCGAAATCGCAGTCGGTCCCCAAGGACGTGATCGAACGCGCCATCTCCAAGTCCCAGGCGGGCGAGGGCGACGATTACGAGGAAATCCGCTACGAGGGCTATGGCCCCGGCGGCGTCGCGGTGATCGTCGAGGCGATGACCGACAACCGCAACCGCACCGCGTCCACCGTGCGCTCGACCTTCGGCAAACACGGCGGCAACCTGGGCGAGACCGGCTCGGTCAGCTTCATGTTCGAGCGGAAGGGCGAGATCGTCTATCCGGCCTCGGTCGGTGACGAGGACACCGTGATGATGGCCGCGATTGAGGCTGGCGCCGAGGATGTCGAATCGTCCGACGAGGGCCATATCATCTACACCGCCGACACCGACCTCGCCGCCGTCTCCGCCGCCATCGAGGACCAGTTGGGCGAGGCGGACTCGACCAGGCTGATCTGGAAGCCGACGACGACCACGGAACTGGACCTGGACGGCGCGCAAAAGCTGATGCGCCTGATCGAGGTGCTGGAAGACGACGACGACATCCAGCGCGTGACGGCGAATTTCGAGGTCTCCGAGGACGTGATGGAGCAGCTTTCGGCCTGAGCGCGGGAACACCACGGCCCCCCCGGGGGTTGGGGTCGCATGTCGAACGCTTCTTCCAGCTCATCGGGCGCGGTCGCCGACCAGCGCCCGGAACTCCTTATCCTTTGCGGCGCTTTGGGCATCCTCGGCCCCCTCGCCATGACCGTGGGCATCGTCGTCGTTCAATCCATCGCGCCGGGGCACGATCCCATAAGCGACACGATCAGCGATCTGGCCCGCGGTGACACCGCCTGGATCATGGACGTCATCTTCTACTTCAACGCCGCCGCCATGCTGGCGCTGGCGCTCGGCACGGCGCATCTCCACCTCGGCCAGTGGGACTGGTCGCTCGGCATGTTCGCGCTGACCTTCGTCGCGCTCGACGTGGTGCTCCTGGGCGTCTGGGACACGTTCTACAGCCAGCCGGGCGTCGACAAGACCTCGGTACACACCCGGCTCGCGACGGTTCTCTTCCCGCTCTACCTTGTCGGACCCCTGGCGATGGTGCGCGGCATCGCCCGCGTCTCGGCGGTCTCGAAATGGCTCTTCATCGCCTCCGGTATCCTCTGGCCGATCACCGCGCTGATCTATTTCTACGGCCCCGCACCCTATTACGGGCTGACCGAACGGATCGCGGGCGCGACCACGCTGCTCTGGACCATTCCGCTGGGCTGGGTCTTCCTGCGCCGGGGCCTCGACACGCACGGCGTCTGACCGCCGCGGTCCGGGTCACCTGATCCAGGTCGCCACTTCGGCGGCCACCACCGGATGCACCAGATAGCCGTAGAACTTGTGCGCATTCGCCACGCCGTCCTTGGCATAGCAATTGTAGATCCGCTGGTCCTTGATGCTGTCGACATAGCCGTATTTCAGCATGTCGCGATAATCGCCCTTCATCGTCGCGTCGTGACAGATGAAATCGTCCACCGCAGCGACATTGCTCCAGTCCTTGACGATATGCCTCGGGTGCTTGTCGGTGCCGCCCGGAAAATCGCGTTCGTTGGCATCGTAAAGGTTCGCCTTCACGCCCGCTTCGCCCAGTGGACAGCCCAGCGTCAGCCAGCGCGTCACCCGGTTGCCGTTCTCGCGCACGTCGGAATACTCGCTCATGCGCGAGAATTTCCACAACACGTCATAGGCCACCATGCAGCCCATCGAATGGCTCAGCAGGCAGATGTCGTCGCCCCGCTTCAGAGCCCGCTTCAGGGGCGTCTGCAACCGCTCGCGCACCGCCGAGCCGACCGCGCGGCGCATCAGATAGGCCCCCATGTCCGCCGTCGCGATCTTGATCGTCACCTCGTTCATGATCGTCGCCGAGGCGATCGCCGCCAGCGTCGAGGCCGCCCGCGCGATGTTGTCGACGAATTGCAGGTCGTCGTTCTCCCGCAGCACCTTCTTGTAGGCCCGCTTGTCGAACCGCTTGATAGCCGCCAGTGCGTCGATGGCCTCGGCATAACCGGTATCCGAGGTGCAGGGCCCGTCGTTGCAGTGCGGATCCTTCTCCGTCAGGTCCCTGCGATGCGCCTCGCTCTTCTCGGCCAGGATCGTGTTGTTCACGTCCCCGTAATAGATGAAGTCGATCTCGACCTTGCCGTCGGCGACCTTCTTCGCCTTCGCCCGGTCGACCCGCTCCAGCCCCTGAAGCAGCGCGCGCCGCTGCAAGGCCGCGAACCGCGCCTTGGCCGGTTTCGTGCTGCGCCCGTGCACCATGATGATCCGCTGTGCCATGACGTTGCCTTTCCTGCGAGAGAACGCCCCCTCGACCAAGGATGCAGGCACATATGCGGGACCGTCCAGTCGCCCGGACGGCATTCACGCTCGCTTCACGCCGATGATGTCTAGTCCGCCAGCTTCACCAGCGCATGACGCTTCTTGCCCGCCGACAGCTTGACCGGCTCGGCCAAGGCCTGGGCGTCGAACATCCGGCCCGCGTCGGTCAGCGGTTCGGCGTGCACCCGCGCTCCGTTCTCCGCGATCAGCCGCTTGGCGTCCTTGCCGCACTTCGCCAGGCCCGAGCGCACGATCAACTGCACGGCCGAAATCCCGTCACCCACTTCCTCGGCGGACAATTCCAGCGTCGGCAACTCGTCGCCCACGCCGCCCTTCTCGAAGACCTCGCGCGCCGTCGCCTCGGCGGCCGCCGCCGCCTCCTTGCCACGACAAAGACCGGTCACCTCGTTGGCCAGGATGATCTTGGCGTCGTTGATCTCGGACCCGCCCAGCGCACCCAGCCGTTCGCACTCGGCGACCGGCAACTCGGTGAACATCTTCAGGAACTTCGCGACATCCGCATCCGGCACGCTCCGCCACCACTGCCAGAACTCGTAGGACGACATCATCTCCTCGTTCAGCCAGACCGCACCATCGGCCGACTTGCCCATCTTCTTGCCGTCCGCCCGCGTCACGAGCGGCGTCGTCAGACCGAAGGCGTCTGCCGCCTCGACCCGCCGGATCAGGTCGGCGCCCGAGACGATGTTGCCCCACTGGTCCGACCCGCCCATCTGAAGGATACAGCCATAGCGGCGGTACAACTCCAGGAAGTCATAGGCCTGCAACAGCATGTAGTTGAACTCGATGAAGCTCAGCGCCTGCTCGCGGTCCAGCCGCGACTTCACCGATTCGAACGCCAGCAGCCGGTTGATGGTGAAATGCTTGCCGATGTCGCGCAGGAACTCGATGTATTTCAACTCGTCCAGCCACTCGGCATTGTTCACCAGGGGCGAGTCGGTCGGCCCGTCGCCGTACGAGATGTAATTGGCAAAGACCTTGCGGATGCCCTCGGCATTCGCGTTGATCTGCTCGACCGACAGGATCTTCCGCATCTCGTCCTTGCCCGAGGGATCGCCGACCTTGGTCGTGCCGCCGCCCATCAGCGTGATCGGCCGGTGCCCGGTCTTCTGCATCCAGCGCAAAAGCATGATCTGCACCAGATTGCCGATGTGCAGACTGGTCGCCGTCAGGTCGAACCCGATATAGCCCGTCACGACCTCCTTGTGGAACCGCTCGTCCAGCCCCTGCAAGTCGGTGCAATCGGCCAGGAAGCCGCGCTCGATGATCGTCGCCAGAAATTCGGATTTCGGGTGGTAGGTCATGTGATCTCGTCTATGTTTGGCCGTGTTCTATAAGCCCAGGCCGGACGAAGGGAAAGAGATGAGCGATACGGGCGCGATCTGGGCGTTGGGCGCGATGTCGGGAACCTCGCTCGACGGGGTCGACGCGGCGATGCTGCGGACCGACGGACGCCGCATCCTCGAATTCGGTCCGACCGGCTACCGCGCCTATACCGACGCCGAACGCGCCACGCTCCGCGCCGCCCTCGGGCGCTGGGACGGCCCCGAACTCGACGCCGCCGCCGAGGTGGTCGAGGACGCCCATGCGGAGCTTCTGGGCGGCTTTTCCGGCCATGACCTCGTCGGCTTCCACGGCCAGACCACGCATCACGATCCCGCCAGGCGGCTGACCTGCCAGGCCGGGAACGGCGCGCTTCTGGCCGAGGCGCTGGGGTGCCCCGTGGTCTGGGATTTCCGCAGCGCCGACGTGGCGCTGGGCGGGCAGGGGGCGCCGCTGGCCCCGTTCTACCACTTCGCGCTCGCCCAGTATCTTGGCCTTCGCGATCCGACGGTGTTCCTCAACATCGGCGGTGTCGCCAACGTGACCTGGGTCGATCCGTCCAGGCCCGCGCCCCAAACCCCGGGCGCCTGCCGCGCCTTCGACA
>ERZ869936.2225-NODE-2225-length-11752-cov-4.801402_pt1 | contig 11752 bp, 8 predicted proteins | sample MGYA00520876_ERZ869936 | MGnify/ENA primary metagenome ERZ869936 (study PRJEB32218, sample SAMN09650985) | biofilter metagenome | isolation source: enrty point of leading RO module | place: Saudi Arabia: Thuwal, RO plant located on Red Sea | collected 2016-02-17 ... | reverse complement strand
AGGCGAAACCAGGCAAGCTCCCACTTATCAGGAGACTCGGGACGATGGAGTTCATCACAGGAAAGCACCTCGACCGCCGCACCTTCCTGCGCGGCATGGGCGCCGCGGTCGCGCTTCCTTACCTCGACGCGATGGTCCCCGCCGGTCGCATGAGCGGAATCGTGTCCCGGGCCGAAGCGGAGCGGACGCCTCTCATCTGCATCGAGGAGGTCCATGGTCTCGCGGGGTGCAACGAGTGGGGTGCCACCCAGCACCTGTACGCGCCCGAGATCATCGGTAAGGACTTCGAGATGGTGCCCAACAGCGCCCTCATCTCCCTGGAGCCCTACCAGGACTACCTCACCATCATCTCGAACACGGACGTCCGCATGGCCGAGGCCTTCACGGCCCCGGAGATCGGCGGCGACCACTTCCGTTCGAGCGCGGTCTTCCTGACCCAGTCGCATCCGAAACAGACCCAGGGCTCCGACCTCTTCGTCGGCACGTCGCTGGATCAGATCTACGCCAAGCGCTTCGGCCAGGACACGCCGCTGCCGTCCATGCAGTTCACCATCCCGAACATCGATCAGGCGGGTGGCTGCACGTACAACTACTCCTGCGCCTATACCGACTCCATCAGCTGGGCGTCGCCGAGCGAGCCACTCCCCATGATCCGTGATCCGCGGGTTGCCTTCGATATGCTCTTCGGGGCCGGAGGCACGCCCGAGGAGCGCGCGGAGCGTCGGGCGATGCGCTCGAGCATCCTGGACTGGATCACCGGCGAAGTCCGCCAGATGAACCGCCAGTTGGGCTCGGAGGATCGTCAGCGCATGGAGCAGTACCTGCAGAACGTGCGCGAGATCGAGCGCCGAATCGACATGGTCGAGGCCCACAACACCAGCGGTGAAGAGCGCCTGATTCCCGAGGCTCCCGCCGGCGTGCCCGACTCGTACCGGGAGCATATGGAGCTCATGTTCGACCTCCAGGTTCTGGCCATCCAGACCGACATGACCCGCGTCATCTCCTTCAAGACCGGTCGGGACTCGGAGAACCGGGTCTTCCCCGAGTCGGGCACCGATCGCCCGTTCCACCCCGCGTCACACCACGGCGGGCGGGAAGAGGCCATCCTGGAGTTCAACAAGATCTGCCAGTACCGGGTGGGCATGCTTCCCTACCTGCTCGACAAGATGAAGAACACCCTCGACGGGGATCAGAACCTCCTCGACAAGTCTGTGGTCATGTTCGGCTCGCCCATGGCGGACGCCAACCTCCACAACCACCGCCGGTGCCCCCTGGTCTTCCTGGGCAAGGGCAACGGCATCTTGGAGGGCAACCTGCATTTGAAGGCCGCTGACGGGACGCCCATGGCCAACGCCATGCTGACGCTCCTGCAGGATCTCGGTCATTCCGACATGGAGAGCTTCGGCGACAGCACCGGCGGGTTCATGCTCCGCTCGGCCGGCCGTACCACGACACAAGAGGTCTACTAGAGTTTTGCGACAGGTCTTTCCGAGAGACGATCGATGAGACGCTTGCATTTCATCAGCGCCTTCGGGGCGCTGGCCCTTTCGCTGGCGCTCACGACGGCCGCGACTGCGCAGCAGCGCGCGCCTGTGGCGACGGCGGCGATGAACGGAGACCTCGACGCCGTGCGGACGCTGCTTCGGCAGGGCGCCGACGTGAACGAGGCGCAGGCCGACGGCATGAGTGCCCTCCATTGGGCCGCCGAGCGGGGCGATCTCGCCCTGCTGGACGTCCTCCTCACGGCCGGGGCCGAGTTCGAGTCTGCAACGCGGATTGGAGAGTACCGACCACTGCATATCGCTGCGCGGAACGGACAGAGTGAGGTGGTGCGCCGCCTCGTCGAGGCCGGCGCCGACGTGGAGGCACGCACCGACCCCAGCGGCTCCACGCCGCTGCATCTGGCCGCCACCTCGGGAAATCGACCCGCCGTGGAGGCTCTCCTGGCGGCGGGCGCCGATCCCGATGCGCGTGAGGCCGAATGGAAGCAGACGCCGCTGATCTTCGCTGCGGCGTGGAACCGGGTCGAGGCCATCGAAGCCCTCATCGAAGGGGGAGCCGACCCGAACCTTTCGTCTGAGAAGCTCGACCTGAATCTCATGCGTCGGTACGACGCCGAAGCCAACCGCCGTCAGTCGGAGGTTCTCAAGGCGTTCACCAACGATGGCGCGTGGCAACCGACCTCGGCGCAGGTACAGGCGGCGGTGAAGGCCGGGCGCCAGGTGTACGAGGGCGAACCGCCGCGCGAGCGCCGCAGCTCGGATCGTGAGCGGATGTTCCGATCGGGCGTCGAGGCCAAGGGCGGGATGACGCCCTTGCTGCACGCCGCTCGTCAGGGCCACCTCGAATCCATCGAGACGCTTCTGGACCGCGGCGCCGACATCGATCAGGCGGGTGGAGGGGACGGCACGAGCCCTCTCACCATCGCGGCCATCAACGGGCAGTTCGACGCCGCCATGCTCCTTCTGGAGCGCGGAGCCGATCCGAACCTCCCGGCGGAGGCCAACGGCGTGACGCCGCTCTTCGCCACGGTGAACTCCGAGTGGCAACCGCGTACGCGCTATCCCCAGCCTCAGGAGCGCGCGCAGCAGCAATACGGGTACCTCGACGTCGCCCAGGCCCTCCTGGAAGCCGGAGCGGACCCTGACGCCCGTCTGGAGGCCCACCCGTGGTACATGGAGTACACGGGATGCGGGAACTTCCGTTGCGGTCTCATCGACATGGCCGGTGCCACGCCCTTCCTGCGTGCTGCCTATGCCACCGACGTGGAGGCCATGCGGCTGCTGTATACCTGGGGGGCGGATCCCTTCATCGCCACCATCGCCCCGGAGCAGCGCCGCCGGATGAGCCCTGAAGAGATGCAGCGCTCCTTCCAGCTCGACCTGCTGGCCGACGCCGACACCTTCGCGGTGATGAGCGATTCGGCGAAGGCGACGGCTGTGGTCACGATCTGGAACGACCTCCCGGACTCGGTTAAGGCAGAGCTGCCCGAGGCCGACGTGCGGGCGAAGGCCGGCGACTACCGCGAGATCGTTCTCCAGCACGCGCAGCGTCAGGACTCGGTGAAGGCCGAGAACCCCGACCCGTCCGGCCTGCCGCCCGTTCCCGCCGGCGGCCCGGCCGTGTTCCCCATCCATGCCGCATCGGGTGTGGGATACGGTGAGGGCTTCGCCGGCAATGCCCACCGCCATGTCGATCATGGCTGGTTGCCCTCGGTGCAGTTCCTGGTCGAAGAGGTGGGCATGGACGTCAACATGCGCGATCACAACGGCTACACGGCCATCCACCACGCTGCGGCCCGCGGCGACAACGAGTTGATTCTCTATCTCGTGGAGCAGGGCGGAGACGTCACGCTCATCAGCCGACGGGGCCAGACCACCGCCGACATGGCCAACGGGCCGGTGTCCCGTGTGTCGCCCATCCCCGAGACGGTGGCGTTGCTCGAGAGCCTGGGTTCGGCCAACAGCAACAACTGCCTCACCTGTCAATGACGGGTCGGCGCCTGCCGGGCGGCATGGATCGCCCGGTAGGCGCTGTGCACCCGTAGCCCCGTGGAGATTCTCTGGGTCCTGATTCCAGGGCCGTTCGTGGGCTACTTCATCATCGACAGCGTCCGGAAGATCTTTTCCGAGGACGAGGGCGCGGTCATGCGGGTCTTCCGCGCCCAGCCAGTCACCATGCTCGCGGCGGCCACGGCCCTTGGTTCGGTGGTGGTGTGGGCCGTAGCCGAGGTCGTCCTGAGGGTGCTCTAGCAGGTCGTTTCAACCACCTGGTGCCGGGCGGGTGCTCGGCGCGCGGGGTTCGGAAGTGACCGGTTCAGGCCGTGGCGATCATGCGGCGGTCACGGACCACGCGCCGATCCGCCACCCTGCGGTCCGCACCGCTCCGACGACTGTGCCCGGTCCGGCGGTCGTTGCCGGCGCGGCGCTCTTCGCCGGGGGCATGCCCGTTGGTTCGGCGTTGGGAGATGCGGCGCGGACCGCTCCGACGCTCCGCGCTTCCGCGTCGGTCGGGCCCGCTTCGACGTTGTGCCACACGTTCCACACGCTCGAGCATCCTCATCACCTTCGTCCGGGGGGGCGGTCGTCGCCCTGATAATGCGGAGGTCGCCGCTCGCCGTCCAGCATGTCAGGGCTCGTGGTCCGGCTCTGTCGCGCGCCCGAATCTCGGCGTCAAACGGGAGCGGGAAGGTCCGCCGGAGGCCCGTCGCCGAGACGGTCTCTGAGCGCACCGGCGTCGTCGGGCGACCCGAGGAAGACGAGGGACGTATTCGCCTCCACCACGCGGTCGCGGTCCGGGTTGTACTCCCATCCCTCGGCGTCCTTGATCGCCAGCAGCAGGATTCCCGGAAGCTTCTCGAGGCCGAGATCCTTGATCTTCCGGCCCACGGTGCGAGCGCCCTTTGAGACGAAGATCTCCTCCACCCGCAGGTTCCGGTCCCGATCGCGCAGCATCTCGTCGAGGAAAGTCACCACGGCCGGACGAATGAGCTCCGACGCCAAGCGCAGCCCTCCGATGTGCTGCGGGGAGACGACGGAGTCGGCGCCGACCTTTCGGATCTTCGACTCCTGCTCGACGTCCTGGAGCCGGGCGACGATCCGGATGTCGGGGTTCAGTTGCCGTGCCGTGAGTGTGATGACGACGTTCATGTTGTCCGATTCGGCGCACGCGATGAGACCGTCGGCGCGGCCGATGCCTGCCGCCTGAAGCACGTCGTCGTCGGTGGGGTCGCCCAGTACCACCGGAATGTCCGGCACGCCAAGGCTGAATTCCTCGGCTTCACTGGCCGAGGGGGCCACCAGAACCACAGGGCGCTTGACGGTGGCGAGCTCCGTCACGGCATAGATGGCCGTCGGCCCCGATCCGCAGACGATGAGGTGACCTTCGAGGCGGGCGAGCTCCCGTTCCATCTTCTTTCTCCCGAAAACGTGGCCCAACTGGCCCTCGATGATGAACGCGGTCACGGTGGAGACGAAGTAGAGCGTCCCGCCCATGCCCACCAGAATGAGCACGGAGGTGAAGAGACGGGCTGCGTCGGTATCCACCGCCACCACCTCGCCGTACCCGACGGTGGTGAGGGTGATGGCCGTCATATAGAACGCCCGGATGATCCCTGCGTCGGGGTCGATGACGGAAAAGCCGGTGATTCCGACGAGGGTGACGAGCACGAGGAAGGCGGACGCTTTGGTCAGCCGCCCTCGAAGCTCTTCGAGGTCGGCCTCCCACTCCCGTGCGTTCGGCTCGTAGTAATCCACGGCCGCGAATGTGGCGTGGGCAGTCGACGGGGCGCAAGCACGCAAAGCCTTGCCGCTCCGGGGGTTCGGTGGCCATTATCCCGTCGTCGTCGGCCCGGTCTTCCCAGCGGGTCGTGAGGGCGTGGGGTGACCGCCCGTCCAAGGATCGAGGGGCCCGCCAAACAAACCGAGGAGAGGCGGATTGTCGAACACGGAAACGTCCGAAAACACCGTCAGGCTGGATGGTCGGACGCTCTCGCTGGAAGACGTGTGGCGGGTATCGTGCGAAGAGGGGGTTCGGGTCGGACTCGCGCCCGGAGCCCGGGAGCGGATGGAGGCCTCCAGGGCCTACATCGAAGAACGTGTGGCGTCGGGTGAGCCGGTCTACGGAGTGACGACCGGGTTCGGTCGTCTGGCCGACGTGGCCATCGCCGAGAACGAGCGCACTGCGCTCCAGCACAACCTCGTGCGCTCCCACGCCTCGGGGATGGGGGATCCGTTGCACGCGACCGCGGTGCGGGCACTCATGGTGTTGCGTGCCAACGCCTTGGCCCGCGGTGTCTCAGGTTGTCGCGTAGCTGTGGTTGCGCGTCTCGTGGACTTCCTGAACCACAGGATCCATCCGCGGGTTCCGGAGTTCGGATCGGTGGGGGCCAGCGGGGATCTCGCGCCTCTCGCTCACGTGGCCTCGGCGCTGCTGGGTGAGGGTGAGGCCGAACGAGGCGGAGCCTGGGGCCCCGTGGACGAGTGGTTGCGGGAGGAAGGACTCGATCCGCTCACGCTCGAGTCCAAGGAGGGACTCGCGCTCATCAACGGGACCCAGGCCACCACCGGCATCGGCGTCCTGGCCCTCGTGCGTGCCGAGCGGGCGTTGGAGACGGCGGACGTCGCGGCCGCCATGTCCCTGGAGGCCCTCCTCGGGACCCCGGAGGCCTTCCGGGCCGAGATTCACGAGGCTCGCCCCCATGGGGGCCAGATCGCCACGGCGGCCCGCCTCAGGCGGCTCCTGGCCGACTCCGAGATCCGGGAGTCCCACCGGGAAGGCGATGCTCGGGTCCAGGACGCCTACGCGCTACGCTGCGTTCCGCAGGTGCACGGGGCCGCCTGGCACGCTCTGGCGTACGCGCGGGGCATTCTCGAGACGGAGGCCAACAGCGCCACCGACAACCCGCTGGTATTCCCCGAGGCACGGACGGTCGTCAGCGGGGGCAACTTCCACGCGCAGATCGTGTCCCAGGCCTTGGATCTGCTGGCCATCGCGTGCGCGGATCTCGCCGCCATCTCGGAGCGTCGCATCGAGCGCCTGCTCAATCCCGACCTCTCCATGGGCCTGCCGGCCTTCCTCGCCGCCAATCCCGGGCTGGAGAGCGGGTTCATGATTGCCCAGGTGACGGCCGTGGACCTCCTGGCCGAACTGCGGATCCTCTCTCATCCGGCTTCGGTCGACTCGGTGACGACGAGCGCGAACCAGGAGGATCATGTCTCCATGGGGATGGCCGCGGCGCGGAAGGCCGATCGGGCGGTGGCGTGCCTGGAGCGCGTCCTCGCTACGGAACTCATGTGCGCGGCCGAGGGCATCGAATACCGTCGGCCGTTGAGGGGAGGGGTCGGCGTGGAGATCGCACACGGTCGGGTCCGAGACCGAGTGGCGCGCCTCTCGGGTGACCGGGCGCTGGGGCCCGACCTCGACGCCATGACCGAACTCGTCCGTGGGGGTAGCTTCACGGGCATCGCATGACCGTGCCCGTCGGGACGAACCCGGAGGGTGCAGAACCGATGGAGGCTTCCATGACCGCAGGTCCGACCCCATGACGACGGTGACCCACACGCCCTCCGCCGCCGGTGTGGTCCGAGCGCCCCGTGGAACGGAGCTGTCGTGCAAAGGGTGGGCTCAGGAGGCGGCCCTCCGGATGCTCATGAACAACCTGGATCCGGAAGTGGCGGAGCGCCCCGACGACCTCGTGGTGTACGGGGGAACGGGTCGGGCCGCGCGCAGTTGGGACGCCTTTCATGCCATCGTCCGGACCCTCCGGGACCTGGAGAACGACGAAACCCTCCTCGTGCAGTCCGGCAAGCCAGTGGGCGTGTTCAGGACTCACGAGCATGCGCCACGCGTGCTCATCGCAAACTCGAATCTCGTAGGGCGGTGGGCCACGGGGGAGCTCTTCCACGAGCTGGAGCGCCGCGGGCTCATGATGTACGGCCAGATGACGGCCGGCTCGTGGATCTACATTGGCACGCAGGGCATCCTGCAGGGCACCTACGAGACGTTCGGCGCCATGGCGAGGAAGCACTTCGGAGGTTCACTCGAGGGTCGCTGGGTCCTTACCGGCGGCATGGGTGGAATGGGCGGGGCCCAACCCCTCGCCACCACCATGAACGGAGGAGTCATGCTCTGTGTGGAGGTCGACCCTCACCGTATCGAGCGGCGCATCGAGACCCGCTACTGCGACCGGATGACGGACAGCCTCGACGAGGCCCTCGCATGGGTGCACGACGCGTGCGGAGCGGGTGAAGCCGTTTCCGTGGGGCTGGTGGGCAACTGCGCCGAAGTCCTCCCCGAGCTCGTGCGGAGAGGTGAGATCCCCGACATCGTGACCGATCAGACCTCGGCCCACGATCCCTTGGAGGGGTACGTGCCCGCCGGGTTGTCCCTCGCGGAGGCCGAGGCGCTGCGCACCACCGATCCGCAGGAGTACGTCCGGCGCTCCATGGCGTCCATGCGGACCCACTGTGAGGCCATCGTCGACCTCCAACGGGCCGGGTCCGTGGCCGTCGACTACGGCAACAACCTCCGGGGATACGCCGAGGATGCGGGCTTCACCGACGCGTTTGCGTATCCGGGCTTCGTCCCTGCCTACATCCGTGACCTCTTCTGTGAAGGGAAGGGGCCGTTTCGCTGGGCGGCGCTGTCGGGGAGTGAGGCCGACATCCATCGCATCGACGACCTGGTGCTGGAGCTGTTCCCCGACGACGAACACCTGGCCCGTTGGATTCGCCTGGCGAGCGAGCGCGTGGCATTCCAAGGGCTCCCGGCCCGGATCTGCTGGCTGGGGCAGGGAGAACGGGCGCGTTTCGGCGTCGCCATCAACGACCTGGTGGCCTCGGGCGAGGTCTCGGCTCCCATCGTGATCGGGCGTGACCATCTGGACACGGGATCGGTGGCGTCACCCAATCGCGAGACCGAGTCGATGAAGGACGGAACCGACGCGGTGGCGGACTGGCCCATCCTCAACGCGCTTCTCAACACCGCGTCGGGGTCGAGCTGGGTGTCGTTCCATCACGGCGGGGGCGTAGGGATCGGCAACTCCCTGCACGCCGGCCAAGTCATCGTCGCCGACGGAACCGACGCCATGCGCACCCGTCTCGAGCGTGTCCTCACGAACGATCCGGGTATCGGCGTCATCCGGCACGTGGACGCCGGGTACGAGACGGCTCGGCGCACCGCGGCGGAGCAGGGGTTGAAGGTCCCCATGGAGTGAGGGTGCTCGGGGCCCCTCCCGGACTCTAGTCCCCCAACTCCATCCTGAGCTGGGGTTGTCCGAGACCGTGACTGCGGGCGACCTCCCGGTATCGCGTGGCCATGGCCTCCCGGTCGACGTGGCGACCGTCCCGCACCACCCTCCGGCCTCCCACGAAGACGTCCACCACGGGCGTCGACTCGCCGGAGAAGATCCACGAGTCGAGGATCTCGTCGCGCTCCCGGCCCGCCAGCGTAGGGTGTTCGGGGTCCAGGACGACGATGTCTCCCCGTAGATGGGGCGCCAGGGCGCCCAGGGGGCGTCCGCAGGCCTTGGCGCCTCCGGACCATGCTCCTTCCAGCAGTGCGCGGCCCGTGGAGCGCTGGCTGCGTCCGGCGGCGACGTTCCTGGTGCGGGTCTCCAGGCGTTGACCGTACTCCAGAAGACGGAGCTCGCCAGCCGGGTCACGACCCACGTGGGAGTCGGTGCCCACACCCCAGGATCCCGTCGCCTCCTGGTAGACGCTGAGCGGGAAGAGGCCGTCGCCGAGGTTGGCCTCGGTGGTCGGGCACAGACCGACGATGGCGCCTGTGGCTCCCAACCGCTCCAATTCGGTCTCCGTCGTGTGGGTCGCGTGGACCACGCACCACGCCGAATCCAGTGGCGCATTGTCCAGCAACCACTCCACCGGGCGGGCACCCGACCACTCGAGGCATCCGTCCACTTCCCGCTGCTGCTCGGCGGCGTGGATGTGGATGGGCAGGTCCGGGTCCATGCTCCGGGCCGCCTCCACGGCCACCGCCAGAGCGTCGGGAGGGACGGCTCGGAGGGAATGCAGGGCGAGCCCGACGCGCACGGCTCCGGGTCGCGCGCCGGCGCCCAGGACGGCGATGTCGCCTACCAGATCTTCCACCGAGGCGACGAAGCGACGCTGATCGGGCGTCGCGTCCACGCCTCCGAAGTCACTCGTGCGGTATACCGTGGGCAGGATGGTCATTCCCATGCCCGTGGATTCGGCGGCGGCGAGAATACGCCTGCCCATCTCTACTGGGTCGTCGTACGGCCTCCCCGAGACGTCGTTTCTCAGATAGTGGAACTCGGCGATGGACGTGAAGCCACGCTCCAGAAGCTCGACGTGGAGCTGGGAAGCGATGGCTTCGACGGCTTCGGGGTCGAGCGAGCCGAGAAAGGCGTACATCCGCTGGCGCCAACCCCAGAAGGAATCTCCCGACGGCGACCCCCTTTCGGCGAGGCCCGCCAGGGCTCGCTGGAACGCGTGGGAATGCAGGTTCGGGACACCCGGCACGGCGACGCCCTTCACGGAGGTCGCACCCCGAGGTCGGACATCGCTTTCCACCGCGGTGATCCAGCCGGCGTCGTCCACCGAGACGCGGACGTGGTCGGCCCACCCCGTCGGGAGTAGGGCCGTGTCGAAGAAGAGGTCTGCCATGGCGCCCGAGTGTAGATTCCCGACGAACGCAACGTCAACGAGGGGGCGAGGTGAGCGGGTGTGATCTGCTGATCCGCGGGGGTCACCTGGCGACCATGTCCGGTGACCTCGCCGGCGGCTATGGGGTGGTGCGCGACGGCGCCCTCGCCGTCCGGGAGGGGAGCATCGTCTGGGTGGGACCGGAAACCGACCTTCCCTCGGAGCTCTCGAGCCCAGCAGCCAGGGTGGTCGACCTGGACGGTGGGTGGGCCACGCCCGGGCTCATCGACGCGCATACCCATCTCGTCTTCGGCGGTCACCGGGCCGACGAGTTCGCGCGCCGGCTGGCGGGCGCGTCGTACGAGGAGATCGCGCGGGAGGGTGGTGGCATTCTCTCCACCGTGCGGGCTACGCGAATGGCGTCCGTGGAAGAACTCCATGCCGCGGGTGCCGAAAGGCTCTCCACGCTGCGGTCGCTCGGCGTGACCACCGTCGAGATCAAGTCGGGATACGGTCTCGACGTGGAGACCGAGCTAAGCATGCTCCGGGTGGCCCGGGCATTGGGCGCCCAATCGGGGGTCACCGTGAAGACCACGCTCCTCGCTGCCCACGCCGTCCCCCCCGAGTTCGCGGCGGACCGGCACGCCTACCTCGATCTCGTGTGTGAGGAGGTCATCCCCCGTGCCGCGGAGGAGGGGCTGGCGGACATGGCGGACGCCTTCTGCGAATCCATCGCGTTCTCCGTGCCTGAGTGCCGCCGGGTCCTGGAGACGGCGGCGCAGTACGGACTGGCGCTACGGCTGCATGCCGATCAGCTCGAGGATGGCGGAGGCGCGGCCCTCGCCGCGAGCTTGGGGGCCTTGTCCGCCGACCATCTCGAATACGCGTCCGTCGAGGGCATCGAGGCCATGGCGTCCGCCGGAACGACGGCCGTGCTCCTTCCCGGGGCCTTCCACGTCCTGCGCGAGACGACGGCGCCGCCCGTGGACGTCATGCGGTCCGCGGGGGTGCCTATGGTCGTGGCCTCGGACCTGAACCCGGGCACGTCGCCCGTCCTGTCGCCCCTTCTCGCCATGTCGCTGGCATGCACGCACTTCCGGCTCACACCAGCGGAAGCCCTCGCCGGCATGACCCGATGGGCTGCGCCCGTAGTCGGATTCGATGATCGGGGTCGACTCGCCGAGGGGCAGCGGGCCGACATCGCCTGTTGGGACGTCGACGACCCGGCGGAACTGGCCTACTGGATGGGGGCCAATCCCTGCCGGGTCGTGATCAACGGAGGCGTGCCCGTCGTCTGAGCCTCGCCTCTGCCTCCGGTCAGCCTCCCGGCCGCCGAGCGGGTCGCCGGGCGCCGGAACGAGCTGGTGCAGAACTCCGAGGCGGTGAGATCGAAGCCCTCGGCTGGCTGCGCGGTGCGGTGCGAGCCCTGGGCTGGGATGCCCGCGGCTGACTGCGGGGCGCGGTCCGGGCACGCGGCTGCGACGCCCTCGGCTGGCTGCGCGGTGCGGTGCGAGCCCTGGGCTGGGATGCCCGCGGCTGACTGCGGGGCGCGGTCCGGGCACGCGGCTGCGACGCCCTCGGCTGGCTGCGCGGTGCGGTGCGAGCCCTGGGCTGGGATGCCCGCGGCT
>ERZ869936.2224-NODE-2224-length-11761-cov-22.050572_pt1 | contig 11761 bp, 6 predicted proteins | sample MGYA00520876_ERZ869936 | MGnify/ENA primary metagenome ERZ869936 (study PRJEB32218, sample SAMN09650985) | biofilter metagenome | isolation source: enrty point of leading RO module | place: Saudi Arabia: Thuwal, RO plant located on Red Sea | collected 2016-02-17 ... | reverse complement strand
ACGGACTCCTGTCCTCTCCGCTTGACATAAGTTGTTTATGTCAAACAACTATGTCGTCACAAAATCTCTTTTTGTTCGGATCGGCCGAGCGGTTTTGGCTGCGCAGGTACGCTGCTCTTCCTAGTAAACCTGCCCTCTTGGCCGTCGTTTCTCTTTGACTGCTGAGGAGGGCTTGGACGCTCGGAGGGGGCTTCGATGGCCAGGGCCAGGTTGTCGTCGTTCTGGTGGCGCAACTGCAGAGCTCTTTAGCACCGCTTTCCGTTGGAGGGACGGCTAAGCCGTGTCGGGTGGTCCAACCTCAGCAAACTAGAGTCCGGCAGAAACACCTCAACGTCTGATGATGACTGTCGTGTGTCGGACTTGCCGCTCGCTAGCACTTGGGGATCGGATTCCCAATTCCCGACGAACCTTGCATGCCGAGATCGTCTTTTCGCGAGATCCTCTTCATGCTCCGGCAAGCTGGAAGCCTGCTCTACTCTAGCCAGCTTTGCACCGCCGAAGTAAACTGTGGGGCACTACGGAGGTCACAACGGCACGGAAGGAACGCATTGATGAGCCGCAACAAGCAACGCGTTGCACGGAACAAGCGAAGGAAGCAGCTCAGGCGACAGCAGCGAGAACGGCGGAGCCCTCAACTAGCACCGGCAAAGCTTTCGCGCAAGCTGACCGAACGCCTGGATAACGTCTACGATTTGATTCGCTGGGGCGACTACGACGAAGCCGAAGAGTCGCTCCAAGAGCTCGATCGACGTGGCACCTCCTACCCCGAAGTCGTCGAAGCGCTGATGCTCCTCTATCAGGCGACGGGCGACCGCGAGAGCTGTTGTGAAGCGGCTGAGCGGCTGACGAACCTACGCCCGCGCGACGCCGAGGCCCGCATCATGTACGCTCAGGAATCGATGTACTGCGGCCGGGCGTCGATCGCTTTGGCGAATTATCAAGAGTTCATCGAACGCTGGCCCGATCATCCACACGTCTCCAAAGCGAAGCAAGCCATCGAGATTCTCGTTCCGGAAACAGAACGGAGGATGAAAGAAACATCGTTCCCGCCGGAAAATGCCTTACAATGGTGCTGCCTGCACGAGGAATCTCTGGCGTTGTTGCAGCGCGGGGACTACGCGGATTGCGTCGCGAAGTGCAAGGACTTGCTCGCCAAGGCACCCAACTTCGCGGCGGCTCGCAACAACATGGCCATTGCCTACTTCCAAAGCGGCCTTGCGAAGGAAGCCGTCACCGCCCTGGAAGAGACGCGGCGAATACATCCCGATAACCGCTTCGCCGAAACCGCGTTGGCGAAGCTGTATTTCCTCTCCGGGCGCGGCGACGACGCTCATCAACTCGCCGATCAGATCGCCGACGATCCACCAACCCAGCAGGATTCGATCATCACGGCTTTGGAGGCGTTCGCTCTGCTGGGACGCGATGAAGACGTGGTTCAACTTGCGGAAGCAACTGCGGTCGAAAAAGTTTTGGATGAACAAAGCGAAGCGATCCGTCTGCACTACTTGGCTTATGCCAAATGCCGGCTCGGCGACAAGAAAGCGGCGAAGGCGTCGTGGAGGAAGTGCCTGAAGTTGTTCAAGGGACTTGCCGATGCCCGTCAGAACCTCGACGACTTGGAGGTCGGCGAAGGGCATGCTCCGTGGGGAGCTTCCTTTGCCAAGTGGGTTCCGAGAGAGACCATGGACGAAGTCATCGACAGCATGCGAGGCGGGAAAAACCAGGTGCTCGCTCGTTATCCAGGCCTCGCTTCACTGATCCCGGCGCTGTTGGATCGCGGCGACCCACTGGGACGTGAAGCCGCCATGCGCTTGGCAATGGCGGACCAGTCGCCGCCCATGCTCGACGCGTTGAAGAGCTTTGCGTTCGGATCGCGCGGCCCCGACGAGTTGCGGTTTGAGACGTTGCAGTTCCTGCGCGAACACAACGTCATCGACGCCGGGCCTCACCACATCTACAGCCGCGGCCAGTGGACGGACATTCAATTGTTCGCAGCCGAGATTACCAGCGAACCGCGGCCTTCAAGCTCGTCGGCGCGCGTGCTGGAGTTGTTGGAGGACGGCTTTTACGCCATGCGGGAGGATGACTACGAGACGGCAGAGGCGGCATTCTCCAAGGCGCTCTTCGAAGAACCCGACAACTGCTCGGCGGCTTACAATCTGTGCGCGGTATGGATGCGACGTGACGGCAGGGAAGGGAAACGCCGTGCGATTCCGCGCTTGGAGCAACTGCACGGAGAGCATCCCGACTACACGTTTGCCGCAGTTCTACTCGCCCAGCTTGCGGCTGAGGAGGGCGAGTTTTCGCGAGCGCGAGACTTACTCGCCCCGTGCTTCAATGCGAAGCAGTTGCACATCTCGGAAGCAACCGCCTTGTTCTCGGCTCAAGCTCTGATTGCTCTCGAAGAAAACGATATCGACGCCGCCGAGCGGGCGTTTGACATGCTTTGCGAGATCGCGGACGAAGACGATCCGCAGATCAAGGCCGTTCGTTATCGTATCGACAGGGCCTCCAGTAAAAAGGGACTGCGAGAGCTCTTTTCGTGGTGATGGTCGGCGGAAGTCCTTATTCCCTGGGGCGTGATACTCGTTGAATAACGGCCCTTCGTCGGACAGCGAGCGGGCGCCATCGAGAAGCTGACGTGCGGGGAAGCTGACGTGCCGATTGATCCGGTGTCGCAGCGATCCGTCTAAGCTCAGCAGTCGCCCCACCTCTGCAAAGTCGCGTGGTCTGTTCGCGCTGTCGGTTGCATCGACCGCCCGCATCAGGGAATTGTAGTTCGCCGCGGAAATGGTTTCCACCGACGGCAGTTCGGCGCACCGAAGAGCGTAGTCAAACGGATGAGGCTTGGCGGCTTGCGAAGGGCTGGGTTTGTGACAAATCTCGAGCCGTCCTGGTTTTACAATGCAGAATACCCATCGCATGTTGTTATTGCACGTGGCAGCACTCAGTTCTCCGAAGATTCGCACGAGGTTCACGTGCCGTCCTCGCGGCAAATTTGCCTGACTTGCGCAACGGTACTGGACCGATCGGGAAGCGAACAAGTGTTGCAAAAGGTCACCGAGGTCTTCGGCTTGGCCCGCGGGACCGAATCGTATTGAATGCGGTTCAACGCACCGTCGCTCGGCGGTGCAAGCCTCGAGCATCAAGTCTCGACATCGCTAACGACGAAGTCTTTCAGCGTTGCGGATCGACTCCGACGCTCGCCCTCCAGGCAGAAGCGGACCAGAGCTTCCGACGCGAGGGCCACCGCCAACAGCACCAGGTTTCGCGCCAGCGGATACTCGCAAACGTCGCCCGCCACATCGCGCGGGACGCGATAGGCTTCGTCCCAGATGACCTCGCAGTAGTCGGCGTACAGGCCGACGTGCAGGCAATCGAACTTCGACTCGCGACAGTGTTGCTGAACCAGAGAGCGGGACGCGGAGTTGTCGAACGTGTCGACCACGATATTGGCGCCCTTGAAGAGCGCGCGGACGTTGCGCTCCGCGAGCTCTTTGGCGACGGCGTCCATCTCGATCTCGACAGCGCGGAAGAGTCGATGGCGCAAGACCTCGACCTTCCAGGCGCCGACGTCGGCGGCCCCGTACAGCTGCGTGCCGACGTTGTGCTCTTCCACACGATCGCGATCGATTACACGAATCTTGCGAAAGCCCTGCCGAGCGAGATTATCGACCAGATGCGAACCGAGCGCCCCGGCCCCGCACACGACGATCTGCAACTCGGCCAGTTTGGCCAGCGCGGCACCGCCGCGATAGATTTTCTCGTGCAGGAATTTGCTCGCCATTACTCTTCCTCATCCATGCCGTCGTCGCCGACGGCATACAATTCATCGTTTTGCTCGCCCTCGCGGAGCACGCCAATCAGGCTGGCGAGATCGAACTTCGCATCTTCGCCATTGAGGCAGATTCCCGCCACCTGAACGGTGAGGTCCTCCTTGGCCACGGTCGAAGTAAACGACCGCTCGCCTACCCGAAAACTGACACGAAAACTGTCAGAACGTTCGAGGTAGTCGACCAATTGCGCGCCGGCGTGCGAGAGACTCGCCCGCAAGCGTCGACGCACCGGATCGGCCTCCACCGGCTCTTCGCCCGGTCGCAGCCGCCGACTACGGCGTCGGTGGGGCGGACTTCGGGGCGACCGGCCCGATTCGTCCGCAGCCTCTTCTTCGCCAACCGATTCCCAATAGTTCAGCTCATAGACGGCCCGTTCCTCACCGGTCAGGCCCGGTCGTTCCAGTTCATCAGGGGCGATGTCGTGGTTCAGGGCCGTGCGGAGATAGGCCGCGGCCGCCGGATCGTGCCGCATCTCGAGTTCGTCGAACCAGAAGTGCGAACCGTCATAGCGCGCTCTTACGCAATCGAATACCTGGATCTCTTCGGCCAAGCGAAGTGGTGCCATGCCTTCGATGCGAATGCGCGAATCGCCCCCGCTCGCCGCCGCCGCCAGCCAGGTGTTCCCCTGCCGTCGACAAACGATCAGTCGGACGGCCGGAAACAAGTCGAGGTAGGTACGTCGTTCGCTCAGCGAGGCGCGACGTACGAGCCGGGCGTGGGTATGCGACGTCGGCTGAAAGATCCCCCAGCCTGCGAAGTTGTCCGGCTCGATCTGGATCTTGCAGGCCACTCTCCCGATGCGCACGCGGACCGAACCACCGCGCATGGCCGGAGCAAGAAACTCCCGCCGAAGGAAGTTCTCCTCCTCGGCTGCGAAGCGGTTGAGGAGATCCTCCACGTTCGGATTGCCGGAGGGATTCTTTCGTCTCGCCATCATGACCACCCTCACACGAGACCGATCCGCGCAAAAAAATGCCCGCGCAAGTTTCGAGAGCGCTAAAACGTCTCTATAGAGGGTTTGCGAGCTCTCGCGGTCGGGCGCGGACTCTCTCAATATAGTCCCCGCGGCCACGCCGTTTCAAGCAACGAGTCTTCTCTTGCACAAGGAAAGAAGGAGTCGACACCTTTGCAGGTGCCGTCTCCTGAGATCGTCATGATAGGGTTCGATCAGGCACTCTTGCGCTCGGGCAAGGGGTAGTCCATAATCTCCATCATCAACTCCATCTTCGAAGGTCGCGACAACATCGGCACCAGGTTTGGGAGCGAGTAGTAGTCCCCTTCGAAGTTAAACACGTCGACCTGAATGCCGGCATCGCGACACGAACGCTCGACATAGCTGCTTCCGCCCGGCGTGCGTACGATGACGACCGACGGAGCCGCCTGCAGCGCTTGCGAGTACTCTCGCAGCGCCGAGATGAAGGTCGGCGGCGTGTTCTGCTCTTCGTCGGTGATGATGATCACCTGTTCGACGAATTGCTTCTTGCGCTCCAGGTTCTTGAGCGCCACGCCACACGACGTCGCTCCGCCCGCCGAAATGCCTTTGAACGCGCGTTCCCAGTCGGCCAGGTCGGTTCTCTTCGACGTGATCTCGTAAGCCATCGTGTCGAAAGCGTACGTGTAGAGTTCGCTCTCGCAGATCGCCGAGATCATGGCACCGATTCGCTTGCCGAGATCGATCGCCAGGTACATCGAAGCCGACTTGTCGACCAGCAAGGCTGTGGGGCGGGCAATCCGTCCCTTGGCCTTGATCTGCGTGTCGGCAACGTTTTCCAGGGCCTGACGCATCTGGTCCGACACGCCGACCGCTTCGATCGCCTTTTCGGCCTTCAGCGCGCTGACGCGGTCGGCCGTCTTGGCGTCGGCCAGCTTGGCCTCGACCAGCGACCGGATCTCGGGCACGTCGAGCGCGCCGCGTCGCTTCAGCGCACCCAGGCTGTTGATCAGTTCCTGAGCGCTCATCTGCTCGATCAGCGCGACGAGAACCGTCGGCGTCATCTGGCGAATGACCGTCGACGCCACGCGATACGGAATCTTGTGCTGCACGATCGCCTTGGCCTGTTCGGCCGGACTCTCGGCGGCCGCCAGTTCACGCAGGGCATACAGACGGCTATCGACCGGCGGATCGTCTTCGAACAATATCTTCTGCGCCCGCTCGTCCGGTCGGACGTGCAGCAGCGCGTAGAGCCGCTTCATCGCCTTGCGGGCCGACAGCACACTGCCGTCGAACCACTCGGGATCGGCCTCCCGCTCGCGCAGGTATCGCGTCACTTCGGTCTTCATCGCCCGCGGAATGTTGCGGAACAGACCGAATTCGTCCGTCACCTTGTCGGTTTCGACAACGGCTTCCATCTCCGCATCCGGCGCGCTTCCAAAGACGCGCTGCGCCAGGGTGCGCCGGGCCCGCTTCGATGCCTGGGCCAGGGCCCGCTGCTTCTCATCGCGGCGCGCGGGGCGGGTCTTCTTCCGTCCGGAGATGAAGTCGACCACCCGTACGACCTGATAAGGCGGCAGCGCCCGCAGCATGGCCAGACCAACGTCGCGATGGCCGGCAAAGTCGGAGAGCACGAGGCAGATGATGAACATCTCCTTGTGATCGCGAACGTCGCCGTGGTCGGCGTACCAGGCTGCCAGCCGCACATAGAAGCGCGGGTCCTTGGCAATCAGATCCTGGTGGACAGGCCAGATCTTCTGCAGCTCGCGGTGCGGAGTCGTCAGCAGCGCGTTGAGAATCTCGACACGAATGTCCTCTTCTCGCGTGCTCATAACCCGCTGCCCTCCCCAACAAGTAATCAAGCGTTTGCAAGTTCAGAATACAGATGGCGGCCGCTCTTCGACAGCCACACGTGAATCGAGTCGTTGGTCGGCTTTCCCCGTCGGGCAAACACCCGTGTAGTGTACGTGAGGTCCGTACGAGTCGCAAAAGCGTCGTTACAACCCCGTCGGATCCTGCTTGCCCCAGAGGCGGCGGGGGGTAGGATTCGAACCTACACACGGCCTTGGGCCGTGCTTTCCGGTTTGTATGCTCTCAACGTTGGGTACGGACCCGCGGTTCGATCGTTGATCGCCTGGCCTCACTTCCACTTGGAGTGTTTCAAAATATGCCCGTACAAGTCGCAGAAGCGCGAAAACGAAGCGCTCTACCAATTGAGCTACAGGGCTGAAGATAACGAGCAGCCCCGGCAGGACTCGAACCTGCAACCTCTCGATCTGGAGTCGAATGTTTGTAGGCTTGTGCCGTTGGGTACGGGCGTATGTTGTGGTTATGGCTCGCTCGTGGTGACCGAAACAAGTTGTCCAAAGCAGTCCGTGTAAGTCGCAGAAGCGAGCAACGAAAATTCCGCCATTTAGCCACTGCGGCTAATGAGGGACTCGAACCCCCACGGGCAATTGCCCACTAGAACTTGTCTAGCGCGTCTGCCAATTGTTTGTAAGCTTGTGCCGTTGGACACGGACCTCGGGCCAATCAGGGTTCGGCTTCAGCCGTCGCCGGCGCGCCCGACCTGGTGCGTGGCATAGCGACGGCCGACTGCCGAGTTCTGCGGCCCCGTTGCGGTCGCCGGCGCCCACGACGGCTCGGTATGCGAGCCCGCCGTGGCACGTCGACCGCCTGATTCTCCTTAACCGAAGACTGCCTCGGGGCGGACCGTAAGGTTGCCCCGTTCGTGCCGGTCAACGGTGTAGTCGCGGAACTTGACCTCTGGCACGTTCAGGTAGCCGGCCAGCGCCCGCTTGACTTCCTCATTGCTCGACAGGTGTCCCACATCGAGGTCGGCGAGCGGGATGTCGAAGCTCCGTCCGTCGAACCGGATGTGCAGAACGGCTGCTTCGTTGAGTTGTGCGATCATGTTGTCCTCCCTGTTCGTCGGCAGTGACGGGCATCGGGCGTGTTGACGATGCAATGTCTTACACGCGGTGCGGTGTCCGCAGTGTTGTGTTCCAGGAGTATATAGACGTCCAAGCCCGTCAAAAGGTTCAACCGTGCTTGGAAACTTTTTTGGCCGTGTTTCGATGGGCGTTTGCAGAGACGTCGGTGGGAGTCGAACCCACTTTCAGCTGTTTTGCAGACAGCCGCCTGACCGTTTGGCATCGACGTCTTGTTAGGCTTGAGGCGGGAGGCTGTCGTCCGGAGGAAAATCGGAGTCCTATCGTCTAACGCCTCAAGCTTCCGGCCTCATGGAAGTATCCTCGCCAGGAATCGAACCTGGTCCTCGACCTTCGCACGGTCGCGTGCTGGTCCGGCACACTCCGAGGATTCTATTTCAGTACCCAGTCGAGGAATCGAACCTCGTCCGACAGTTTCGAAGACTGTCATGCATCCATCACACCCACCAGGCATATATATGGGGCCGACGACTGGATTCGCACCAGCATGATCCGCCCTGTTTCCAAGTAGACGGGGCAAGACCGGCGCCTTTCTAACATCGAGCCACGTCGGCAATCTTGGCTGTAGTCCTGAGACTACAGGATTGTTTGACTTCACTTGGCTAGTTATTCACGTCGAAGCAGGAGTGCAAGGAATCGAACCCTGCTCGGCGGTTTTGGAGGCCGCTTGCTTCCCAGAAGCACACTCCTGGATTTAAGCTGTAGACTTGAGGCCTTAGGCTTTAGGTATCACAATGATCTTATGCGTGATCATTGAAAGTTGCGGGCATTTGAGTTAGCGGACAAGCTTGTAATGTCGGTCTACAAAGTCACAAGGTCCTTTCCGAAGGAGGAGCAGTTTGGATTGGTATCTCAGCTACGCAGAGCGGCGGTGTCCACTGCATCCAATATTGTTGAAGGTTGTGCTCGCTCCTCAGAAGCCGATTACATTCGATTCATCGATATGGCGTATGGATCGGTTCGAGAGGTTGAATATCAATTGACGCTTGCATCCCGTCTCGGCTATGTGCCACCGGAAGTCGCATCGAACGTTTCGGCGCAGGCGGAGGAGGCGTCAAGGGTGCTTGCTGGATTGATCCGCTCACTACGGTCCACGTAATCACTTTCCTCCTCCGGCCTCCGGTCTACAGCCTCTGGTCTCGTAAAGGGTATCCGAAGGGAGTCGAACCCTCACTTCCTGCTTCACAGGCAGGCGTGCCAAACCCGTACACCACGGACACCGTTTTAGGCTGTAGGCTTGAGGCCTCAGACCGGGGGAAGTGCATGATTCTCCAGCCTAAAGCCTGTAGCCTCCAGCCTATCGAGCGGAAGGTGTGAGATTCGAACTCACATGACCCTCTTCGAGTCGCGCGGTTTAGCAAACCGGCCCGGCAAACCGTATCCGGCTACCTTCCGTTATCTCTCGCCAGTGGACCCACTGGGGATTGAACCCACCCTGTTTCCAATCCGACGGGGCTGCCATGCCATAGCGGTGTCTTCCCATTGGACGATGAGCCCTTCTGTTTCTACAATTCCCGCGATTCAGGAGTTTGCAATGATTCGTATTGCTCCCTATTCTCTGTGGCTCGGAAACGCCAGTGACGGCGCCGACGCCGCGAAGGTTTGCGACACCGGGATTCGCGCGGTTGTTCAACTGGCGATTGAAGAACCGACGCCGGCGTTGCCACGCGAATTACTGTTCTTCCGAGTTCCTCTCCACGACGGTTCGGATAACGATCCGGAAAATCTGTGGAATGCGGTCAATCTAGTTGTTGGTCTTCTGAAGTCGACAATCCCATTGTTAGTGTGCTGTAGTGCTGGGGCGAGTCGCTCACCGGCGATCGTCGCTTGTGCTATGTCGATTGTCGAAAACAAACCTCCATCAACCTGTTTAGCGATTGTGCGAGAGTACTGTGTAACGGATGTGTCTGGCGCTCTGTGGAACGACCTGATTGCATGCGTGTCGTCGCGCGCATCCGCCAGACCCTAGTGGACCGCCAGGGAGTCGAACCCTGATATCCTGGTTGCAAGCCAGGTGCCCTACCATTGGACGAGCAGCCCATTGCGCATAAACGCGCAAGTGACCGAGGCAGGCTTCGAACCTGCAAAATCGCCACGCTCTCAACGTGACCGCTTTGCCTGTTTGCGTACTCGGCCGTTCCGGGTCCAGGAGTCGCACCTGGCCTTCCGAGCTTATGAGGCTCGGTTGAACACTGGCCCACCCGGGAGTTGCAGATCCCGGTATCGAACCGGGCTCACCAGCCGCATGAAAGCCGATTGGGCACCTGCCGCATCTGCAGTGAGTAGCCAAGGGGAGACTTGCACTCCCACGCCCAAAGGGACACGACGTTCTGAGCGTCGCGCGTCTGCTAATTCCGCCACTTGGCCATATGCTCGTTTTGTCTTCGCCTGTCGCGGTGTATGACCCGTATGGGATTCGAACTCATATCCCGAGAGTGAGATTCTCGCATCCTCCCGATTAGACGAACGGGCCGTGTAAGTGCGCCGGGACGGAGTCGAACCGCCACAGCCCGAAGGCGGGTGGGTTACAGCCACTGGGGCTCACCAATGCCCAGCCGACGCGTTAATAAAGTTGTTACTAGTAGCACGGGTGGGAGTCGAACCCACAAAGTCACAAAGGTTTGAACTTCGCCGCTTTGCCTGCTTTGCGTACCGTGCCTCTTCAAGCGGTGACGACGGGATTTGAACCCGCACGATCGGATGGACAATCCGACATGCTGCCTGGTTACATCACGTCACCGTGTCGTGTACTCATTCCCAAATAGCACGGGTGGGAATCGAACCCACAAAGTCGCGAAGGTTTAAGCTCCGCCGCTTTGCCCGTTTGCGTACCGTGCCGCCCAACTGCCGAAAGTAGTCCCGGATGGAGTCGAACCATCGTTTCCTGTTTGTAAGACAGGTGTCGTCGCCATTGGACCACGGGACTTAATGGGCTTGAGGCTGTAGGCTTGAGGCCTGAGGGCGCGCAGACGGCCGTTGCGACGGCCGTCTGCGCGCCCTCAAGTCGGTAGCCTGTAGTCTGAAGCCTATGTATTGCGAGGGCTGGAATCGAATCAACATCAAGGCGCATGAGGGCACCCCACCTTGCCGTTAGACGACCCCGCAGTATTGGTCGATGACACCGCTGGTCATCAAAAGGCTCGGTCAATCTTCTCTCACTAGAGCTCGGGGAGAAGGAATCGAACCTCCGTCTCCTGGTTCAAAGCCAGGCAGCGTACCGTTAGCCCATCCCCGATCTTTTTGGAGTGTCCTCGACCAACGCCGACCGCGACCGATTCGTGGTATCGCCCGCCATGCTCGGGTCAAAGCGAACTCCAAAAGTGTCCTGTGGGAGTCGAACCCACCTTGCCAGGTTGGAAGCCTGGAGCCTCTGCCGCTCGGCCAAGGACACACATTAGGCTTGAGGCTGTCGACCTAAGGCCTGAGGACGGCCGGTCGACCGCGCGCCCTCAGGTCTGTGGCCTGTAGTCTCCGGCCTATTGAGCGGAAGGAGTGAGAGTCGAACTCACAAGGCGCTCTTCGCGCTCGCCCGTTTTCGAGACGGTTGCCATCGCCAATTGGCTTGTCCTTCCCGACAAGTTAAGAAACATTCCCGTTACGCGCTCTACGAGTTGCAGCCCGCGGAAGCTGCGGCGGCAGGAATCGAACCTGCGACGTTGCGGTTAACAGCCGCACTCCCGTGCCAACACAGGACCCACCGCATTCAAATCACCCTCGAGTAGGGCCGGAGGGACTTGAACCCTCACCTCTCGGATTAAGAGTCCGGGATGCTACCAGTAACACCTCAGCCCTTCGTTAGGCTTCAGGCTGGAGTCCACAGGCTGTAGGTGTCTGTCGCAATCACCTTCCTAAAGCCTGTCGTCTCAAGTCTGAAGCCTTCGTTAGTGAGGCCGGTAGGACTCGAACCCACACCCACCTGGTTAAAAGCCAGGGATGCTGTCGTTACACCACAACCTCTATTAGGCCTGAGACCGTAGGCTTGAGACCGTAGAGCGGTCTTGTCACCCTTCTCCTCAGGTCTACGGCCTAGAGCCTACGGTCTA
>ERZ869936.2223-NODE-2223-length-11763-cov-5.245302_pt1 | contig 11763 bp, 12 predicted proteins | sample MGYA00520876_ERZ869936 | MGnify/ENA primary metagenome ERZ869936 (study PRJEB32218, sample SAMN09650985) | biofilter metagenome | isolation source: enrty point of leading RO module | place: Saudi Arabia: Thuwal, RO plant located on Red Sea | collected 2016-02-17 ... | reverse complement strand
GAAGGCATTACGCTCAACATCGATCAGCTGCGCGAGATCCGCATGCAACGCGTTGCCTTCGAGGTCGCTGGGCTTGCGCTACGCACCAGGTTCAAGGACGCCGAAGACAACCTCAAACCCTGGCTGTTCCCGCAACTCCTGCACGCGACCAAGGAATGGCTCGACGACCATGTCCAGACCCGCGAGGGTACGCCCAAGCAACTCTTCCTCTGGAAGCACTTCGCCGAGCGTGCGGTGGAAAAAGTCTTCGACGCCTGCTTCCCGCCGGAAAGCGCCGCGAGCCGACAGATTCGCCCGATATTGGATCCCTACAACCCGGTCGCGACCACCGCGCACGTCGATTTCTACACCTCGAGGCAGACCCTGATCCCGACGGTGAAGTCCCAAGTCTCTCACGTCGTCTACGATAAGGACTGGGAGGCCAACCTGGCCGAGAAGCTGGAGGGTATGACCGAAGTCGTGGCCTACGTGAAGAATCACGCGCTCCATTTTGAGGTGCCCTACGTCCTGCACGGGTTAGAGCGGGCTTATCTGCCTGACTATGTGTTGCGCGTCGACGACGGGCAGGGGGCCGACGACTTGCTGAACCTGATCGTCGAGGTCAAGTGCTTCCTCGGCGTGGATGCCGTGGCCAAGGCGTAGACCATGACCCACCACTGGGTCCCGGCCGTGAATAACCATGGAGTCTGCGGCCGTGGGGCGTTCCTGGAAATTCGCGAGTTGTACGATCAGGAAGAGCGGATCAGGGAGTTCCTGCGGTCACGCAGGATGGACGTGGCGGCATGAAAGAGGCGGCACAAGCGGTGGAACGCATCTTCTGCAATTCGTGCGGACAGGATACGGATCATGTGCTGGTTGCGGAATATCGCAATCAAGAATTTCGGGAGCCTGTTCGGGATGGTTGGGGCAATATCATTGCCGAGATAGATGGGCACCATGATTGGGAGATGCTCGAATGCATGGGTTGCAAGTCCGTCAGCCTTCGGCAATGCCAATATTTTTCTGAATGGTGCGACCCTCATGATGGGATGCGAACCAAAGACACCTACTATCCGCCTCGGATTAAGAACTCACGCGCGAAACCAACGTGGCATGAAGATCTTATTGGGCTACCGGGCCTACAAGGTCATTTCATTCTGGCGGCATACGAGCAGATCTATGATCTGCTCGCATTTCAAAACTACATCGCCGCAATGCTAACCTGCCGCGCATTGCTCGAAACTTTGGCTGTTGAGCAGGTCGGTGACGAACACCGAACCTTTAGAGGTAAATTGGAGGCGTTGAAAGATAGAGGGTTCATTCTTGAGCGCCAGATCGAATTTCTAAACAAGTCGATTTATGACGCCGGAAGCGCGGCTATGCATCGCAGCTATAACCCAACCGCACAGGCAGTCATTCGTGTCTTAGATGCGATAGAAAAGCTTCTCCACACGATCTACATCGAGCCGTTAGTGGCGGACGAGTTGGAAGCGGCCAAACCCCCAAGGAAGAAGTAATAGGCGATGGCAAAGAAAAATAGAAAAGCCACCAAGCCCAAGAAAACCATATCAGTCGAGCATATTTCGCACCCCGCGGACAGCCGCAAGAACATCCCGACCGCGGAGACGCAGGGCTTCATGGTCGAGGATGAGACGGCGCCCGCGCGCCTGAAGTACGAGCGCAATACCGATCTAGACCCGCAGCTCATGTGGCGCGGCAAGGACCGGGAGGACGAGGATGGCCTCACGGTCGAGACCGTGCCTATCTACATCCAGGAGAAGATCCAGCCACGGGCGGTCATCGACGACCTGAAACGCCAAACCGCCGCACGGCGGGAGGAGGACACCGACGCCCCCGACCTATTCGCAGACTTCAACGGCCTGCCGGACATCGAGGCGAAGCTGGAGTTCTACCAGCACGACCAAAACTGGTCGAACCGCATGATCCTGGGTGACGCACTATTGGTCATGAACTCGCTGGCGGAGAAGGAGAACCTGCGCGGCAAGGTGCAATGCATCTACCTCGACCCACCCTACGGCATCCGCTTCAACTCCAACTGGCAGTTCTCGACCAAGACCCGCGACGTGCAGGACGGCAAGGCGGAGTCCGTGGCCCGCGAGCCGGAGGTGATCAAGGCCTTCCGCGACACCTGGGCCGACGGCGTCAACACCTACCTGTCATACCTGCGCGACCGCTTGATCGTCGCCCGCGACCTGTTGACCGAGAGCGGCTCGATTTTCGTGCAGATCGGCGACGAGAACGTGCACTACGTGCGAGCGGTGATGGACGAAGTGTTTGGAAGGGAGAATTTCGTTTCTTTAATTTCTGTCTCCAAGACGAGCGGATCGACCGAAACATTCTTGGCGAATACGATCGACTATTTAGTCTGGTATGCAAAATCTAGAGAAACTGTAAAGTATAGAGCGCTATTCCACGACAAAATTGCTGGAGGACAAGGCGGGGACGCCTATCAGTTCGTCGAATTCCCTAGTGGCGAAAGGTACCGTACGACGCAAGCATCGCGGCTCGGTAGAGACCTCTCAGATGGTCGCGCTTTTCGACTCAGCGATATGACAAGTCAAAGCGTCGGCCGCTCGAAGGGAGAAGGTGCAGCATCCTGGTTTGACGTCCAAATAGAAGGTCGAGCGGTTAGGCCCAGCCTAAAGGCGCGCTGGAAAACCAATGAAGTTGGAATGGAGCGCCTCGCACATGCGTCCCGACTAAGTGCCGGAAGAAATACTCTTAACTATGTCAGGTATATTGATGATTTCCCCGCCTATCAGATAACCAATGCCTGGATGGACGTCGGAAGTAGCGTTGGTGGTGACAAGCTGTATGTAGTCCAAACGTCGCCGAAAATTGTCGAGCGTTGTATCCTCATGACCACCGATCCTGGCGACCTGGTGCTGGACCCGACTTGTGGCTCCGGCACGACGGCCTATGTCGCGGAGCAGTGGGGCCGGCGTTGGATCACCATCGATACCTCGCGCGTTGCATTGACTCTGGCGCGCCAGCGTCTGATGACCGCGCGTTTTCCCTATTACTTTTTGAAGGACAGTTGCGAGGGTGCCGTCAAGGAAGGCGAGGTCACAGGTAGGCCACCGGCGCAGGGCCCCTTCGACGACGACATCCATCAGGGCTTCGTTTATGAGCGGGTGCCGCACATCACCCTGAAGTCGATCGCCAACAATGCCGAGATCGACGTCATCTATGATCGCTGGCAGCGCACGCTAGAGCCGCTGCGCGCCAAGCTGAACGAATTGTTAGGTGAGTCATGGGAGGACTGGCAGATCCCGCGCGAGGCGGCGGACAAATGGCCCGCGCCGGCCAAGAAGACCCATGCCGAATGGTGGGACGGCCGCATCGCCCGGCAGCGGGAGATCGACGACTCGATCGCCCGCAACGCCGATCAGGAGTTTCTCTACGACCGGCCGTATCAGAGGCCGAACACCGTGCGCGTGACCGGCCCCTTTACGGTCGAAAGCCTGTCGCCGCACCGCGTTCTGCCGAGCGACCGGGACGACGAGGCGCTGCTCGACGCGCTCGACGAGATGGATGCTGAGGAGGGGCGCGTGCCGCGGCCGCGCAGCCGTCTCGGCAAGGACGTGGGCGATCATGCGGTCGAGACCTCGAACGACTTCGCCAAGGTGGTGCTGGAGAACCTGAAGGCGGCTGGAATCCAGAACACCAAGCGCGACGAGCGGCTGGAATTCTCCATGCTCAAGCCCTGGGCCGGCGGCAAGCTAATCCATGCCGAGGGCCGCTATATGGAGGGTGAGACCGAACGCCGCGCCGCGATCCACATCGGCCCGGAGTTCGGCACCGTCGGACGCGCGACCATCGTCGGCGCGGCGCGCGAGGCGAACGAGAACGGCTTCGATACCTTGGCCGTCTGCGGCTTCGCCTTCGATGCCATGAGTGCCGGCGAGACCTTCAACATGGGCCGCCTGACCGTACTGACCGCGCGCATGAACCAGGATCTGCACATGAGCGACCGCCTGCGCAAGACCGGGGCCGGCAACCTCTTCGTCGTCTTCGGCGAGCCGGATGTCCGGCTGAGCGAGGCGGGCGATGGGCTCTACCAAGTCGAGATCAGGGGCGTCGATATCTTCGACCCGACAACCGGCGAAGTGAAATCGAGCAAAGATCCGCAAGAGGATATCGCCTGCTGGTTCATCGACACCAACTACGACCAGGAAAGCTTCTTCATTCGGCACGCCTACTTCCTAGGCGGCAGCGGCAAGGACGCCTACGACCGGCTGCGCCGCGCGCTCAAATCCGAAATCGACGAAAACGCCTGGGCCAGCCTGCACGCGACCGTCAGTCGCCCATTCCCAAGGCCTACGACCGGCCGTATCGCAGTCAAGGTCATCAACCACCTCGGCGACGAGGTGATGCAAGTCTACGAGGTGTGAAGGGGGGGGCAGAAGCTTGAATCATAAATTTTGAATTGATCGAGTACAGAGGCTAGCTAATCGGGCCGTATCTAGCCGAAAATCCAATCGAAAAATTCTCAACGCAAGAGGGCGGGGGAACCAGAAATGACGCTATTGGTCGATCACCAAATCGCAGCACGTCAAGCGTCAGGCAAGCCGCTGGCAACTGAGACGCCGGCTGATGATTATAAAGACAAGGATTCAAAGATACAGGCGGCGTCTCTCGACCTGACCATTGGTGAAATCTACATCCCCGGTACAGACAAGGGAAAGCCGGGGAGTGCTTGTAATCCACGAAGGGAGACCACGTTAGATCAAGGCCATACGGCCGTCATCCGGACAAAGGAGATCTTGCGGTTAGATTCGTGCCTTGCCGGCATTGCGTTTCCGCCATCGCACGTATCCCTAAGGGGACTTCTCATGACAAACCCAGGACATATTGATCCCGGTTACCATGGCCCCTTGCACTTGACAGTTATCAATATGAGCCACCTGCCGTTTGTGCTGAGGCCCGGTGACAAGATTATGAGCGTTTTGTTCATTCGGCTCGAAGGAAAGCCAGAGTTTCCGTTTGACGTTCGAAGACCAGATCCTATCCCCAATCCCATAACCGAGGAGTTGTTGGGCCGTCTGTCTGTCGATTTTGTCGATGTTAAGAAGCGCGCGAAAAAAATTGCTACACGCGCCGTAATTAGCGCAGGACTATTGGCGACCTTTATTCCGATCGGAGTAGCGGGTCTCGCTCTTATTGGCCAATTATGGATTGCGAAGCCTGCGGCGGAGAGCGACGTTCGGAAGATCGCGGAAAGGGTATCCGTCATTGAAACGAAATTCGGTCAGCAGGCTCTGGACGGGAGAGTCAAGAAACTTGAGGATGCCGTAGTGAAACTTAAACCTGAAACACCGACCAAGCAGTAAATCTTATGACGCCAAAGATATATCTTTTAAGTCGACCACAATTCGACCGAGCTCATCAAGAATTTCTGTCCGACTTCTTGCCGCCGGACGAAGCCTATTGGAATGATTCGAGCACTGCTACATCGGCGGAACGTCTTGTCGAATTTGCGGGCCGAGTTTGCTACATGTCCTTTGGCAGCCGACAGTCAGCTAAGTCGAACGCTGAATACATCCAAAACCTCATTCGTAACGGACACGAGAGCGTGCTAGAGCACGCCGTATGGTCGTTTGCAATTGCGGGCGTATCTCGTGCCTTCACTCACCAGCTCGTGCGGCATCGCGTGGGGTTCGCGTTTAGTCAGCTTTCGCAGCAGTATCACGACGAGAGCGACGCGCGTTTCGTCCGTCCCGCAGGAATAGAAAGGGTGCCAGGAGCGGCGACCGCTTGGGAGAAGGCAATCAAAGAGGCGTCCTCTGCGTATAAGATGATTCTAAAATCATTCGAGATTGCCGACGAAGCGACGTCATTGAGATCGCAGAAGGAGATGATGCGAGCGCTACGGTCTGCCGCACGTAGCGTGCTTCCCAATGCCACGGAAACAGCCATTATCGTTACCGCCAACGCGAGAGCCTTGCGGCATTTTTTCAAGTTGAGAGGCGGGATTGTTGGCGATGCTGAAATGCGGTGTGTCGCCGCTGCGCTGCTAGAATTGCTCCGCTCCGAGGCACCGGCACTGTTTCTTGACTTCTCGATTGAGGAGCAAATAGATGGCTTACCCCTCGTTATTCATAATCCCATTACATGAAGTGCCCAACTCGTGCCAATATTCTGTAGTCGCCTCTCCACGACACGAAGCAACGCCCCGGCCTGGCAGTGTCAGAGCAATTTGGCTTGAGCCGCAAAGAGGCAGACCCTAGCCTCCGCAGATGAAAAACCCGTTCCGTTATTTCAACGGCTCGCCTGAAATCATCCGCCCAACGGTGATGATGTACATCCGGTATCCGCTGTCGTTGCGCCAGGTCGAGGATCTACTGCATGAGCGCGGCATCGACATCTGCCACGAAACGGTGCGGTTCTGGTGGAACAGATTCGGTCCGATGTTCGCCGCAGAGATCCGGAAGCGCCGGATTCAAGGCCATTCATATTCGCGTTGGCGCTGGCATTTGGACGAAGTTTTTGTGCGAATCAATGGCGAGACGCATTACCTGTGGCGCGCAGTTGATCATGAAGGCGAGGTGCTTGAGGTCTTTGCGACGAAGCGTCGCGATCGCATGGCGGTGCTGAGGTTTCTGAAGCGGGCAATGAAACGTTACGGCCGACCGAAAGTAATCGTCACTGACCGTCTTCGGTCGTACCGAGCAGCGATGAATGTGGTCGGGAACGCGGCCGATCAGGAATGCGGTCGATGGCTCAACAATAGAGCCAAAAATTCACACAAGCCGTTCCGACGACGAGAGGGGGCAATGGCGAAATTCAGGGACGTAAAGACCCTGCAAAAGTTCGCGTCTGTCCATGCCTCGATCCATAATCACTTCAACCTCAACCGTCAACTCACACGCCGCATAACATTCAAGCAGAACCGCTCCGCCGCGCTGGCCGAGTGGCGTCAATTAGCGGCTTGAAGGTGATGTAGTCCGACATTCGGAGACCGGTTCGCATTAGACTGATGGGGTGGACGGCCCCGACCTTTCGGCATCGCGATGTGCCAAGTTGGTACTGTCAGGAACCAACCCTGGAAGGAGCCGTCCGCTATGAATGTTACAACCATCGGGATCGATCTGGCCAAGTCCGTCTTCCAGCGTCATGGGGGTGATGCACAGGGCGGGATTGTATTGCGCAAGAAGCTTCGCCGATCGGCCGTGCTGGCTTTCCTGCGCAAACTTCCACCCTGCCTGATTGTATTGGAAGCCTGTGCGACATCACACTTCTGGGCCCGCAAGATTGGTGCTCTAGGCCACGACGTACGGCTTATTCCACCTGCCTATGTGAAGCCCTATGTGAAACGCCAGAAGAACGATGCCGCCGATGCGGAAGCGATCTGCGAGGCGGTGGCCCGGCCCAACATGCGGTTCGTTCCGGAGAAGAGCGCCGAGCGCCAGGGCGTCTTGATGCTGCACCGGACACGTGCCCTCCTGATGCGCCAGCGCACCATGATGCTCAACGCCGTACGCGGGCATCTGGCCGAGTTCGGCATCATCACGGCTCAGGGGCCGCACAAGATTCTGATACTGATCCAGGAGATAAGGAAAGGCGAGGTGACGGGGTTGCCACAGATCGCCCGAGCCGCTCTTGAAAGCCTGGCCCAGCAGCTCGACAATCTTGCCGGTGAAATCCGTAGTCTCGAACGCCAGCTCATGACCTGGCACCGCGCGGATGAGACCAGGCAGCGTCTTGAGACCGTACCCGGCATCGGCATCATCACGGCAACAGCTTTGGCTGCCAGTATTCCAGATCCGGCCGTCTTCAAGACTGGTCGGCAGTTCGCTGCTTTCCTGGGACTGGTGCCGCGCCAGAACTCGTCCGGCGGCAAAGACCGTCTCGGCCGGATATCGAAAATGGGCGATGGCTACCTGCGCCGGCTTCTGGTCGTCGGCGCTACCTCGGTGGTGCGGCGTGCTGGTAGCGATACATCGGCGACCGGGGTGTGGGTGCGCAGCCTGCTCGAGCGCAAGCTTTCGAGACTGGTCACCGTGGCTATCGCCAACAAGACCGCTCGGGTCGCCTGGGCCATCCTCGCCCGTGGTGGGTCATACCGCGCCCCGAGGGCCGCGTAACGTCGCCACCAACGCAGTGCGACGTCATTGCCGCTTATCGCTGTAAGGGCAAATGTAAGTGATGATGATCAATGGGGCCGCTACCAGGAAACCCCGAGGTGCTGTCTGGGCATACAAGCTCGATAGACTGAGAGGGATCCGGCTTGCGGACTTCATCAGGGCCAGCGGTCATCGCGCCGCGCAAACAGGCCGGACACATGACCGCTTCCCGCAACGATCAAAATCGCCCGCATTTACCCTTGCGTCGAAGGGGCCGTCCACACAGGACAGCACCGAGTTCACGCCCGTTCCCTGGCGGGCAGCGCTGGAGCGCCAGCGCGGCAAGGCCGTAAGCGGCATCGTACGCGGTACCACGATCTCTTGGACCTTCACCCAAAGTCGAAGCCCGGGATTTTCATAAGGGTCAACGCTGGAGGTGAGGCTCCAACGCCTTCGCCCCGTTGATTATCCATGGCTGTTTTAGGAGGCCCTTGACTCCGTATCATAGTACGGAGTGCACATTTTGGATTGGTGAACTGGAATGAGTGACAGAACGATCAGCAAAGCGGCCGAGGATGCAGGCGTTGGCGTCGAGACGATACGTTTCTACGAGCGCAAGGGGCTTATCGACCAGCCCTTAAGGCCGAGAGGTGGCGGCTACCGGGTCTATTCGAAGGAGGCCGTCGAGCGAATCCGCTTCATTCGGCAGGCCCAGGAGCTCGGCTTCTCGCTGCGCGAGATCGGCGAGTTGCTGTCCTTGCGCGCCGACCCGGAGACGGACTGCGCGGACGTGCAGGCGCAGGCGTCGGCCAAGCTGAAAGAGGTTGAGCGAAAGATCGCACAGCTTCGGACGATCCGAACGGCGCTGACGGAGCTGATTGCGGCGTGCCCGAAGCGAGGCCCCGCTGCTGGCCGCTGCACCATCCTGGAAGCACTCAGTCCACAGCAGACAAGGAGATGACATGACACAGAAACGCAAGGTGGAGATTTTCAGTGCGGGCTGTGTGGCCTGCGAAGAGACTATCGCGCTGGTGAAGGACCTCGCCTGTCCGTCCTGCGAGGTCGAGGTTCTGGACATGAAGCGCGCGGAAGTCGCGGCCAGGGCGAAGGGATTGGGTGTCCGTTCCGTGCCGGCTGTCGCCATCGACGGCAAGCTGGCGGATTGCTGCATGGGAAGCGGACCGCAAGCCGATGCCTTGAAGGCAGCCGGCCTCGGTCAGCCGCTGTCGTGATCTCGTTCGGCTGGCGCGGGAGAAAGCCATGAAAGCTGGAACCAAGATGACCGCGCCGATCCATGCACTGTTTGTTGCCGTCGCGATTCTTCTGGCGGCGTCCGGTACCGTCTCCGCCGATGCGGACCGCGCTGTCTATGTTCTGCAGGCCGATGGTCTGGCCTGTCCCTTTTGCGCCTATGGCATCGAAAAGCAGCTCGGCCGGATCGACGGCGTCGAGGCCGTGTCGACCGACATCGAGAGTGGCACCGTGACCGTCACCATGAGGCCGGGCGGCAGCCTGACGGAAGACCGGGCCAAGGAAGCCGTGGACCGGGCCGGCTTCACCATGCGCGGGTTCAAACGGAAAGGGGACTGAATGTGGTGGTCTCGGATATTCGAGTCGACCGGCTGGACCATCCCTCTGGTCTTCATACTTAGCGCAGCCGCCACCGCCGCGCCGCAGACTTTCAACACGGCGCTGCCGGTGGCGGAAGGCGAGTTCGTTTTTCGCGAGCAGTTCCTCTACCGCAAAGCCAGCGGTGATTCCTCCCCGGCCGACAGGGAGGTCGAGGTACTGGGCGGGATCTCGGTTTTGGGCTACGGCGTGACCGGGGATTTCGCGGCGTTTGCCGTGCTTCCCTATCTGGACAAGGAGCTCGACCTGACGACGACCGGCGGGGCGCGCATAACGCGGAGCACCAGCGGCTTCGGCGACGCACGGCTCTTCGGTCGGTACACGGTCTACCGAGATGACGCGCCGGGCCGCACCTTCCGTATCGCGCCGTTCGCCGGCACCGAAATGCCGACGGGAGACGATGACGACAGCGATGGCCAAGGTACGTTGCCGGCGACGCTTCAGCTGGGCTCGGGCTCTTGGGACCCGTTCGGCGGCGTGGTCATGACCTACCAGACGCTGGATTACCAGATTGATGCGCAGGCGAGCTACAAGATCAACACCGAGGCGAACGGCTTTGAATTCGGCGACGAGGCGCAGCTCGACGCCTCGCTGCAATACCGCCTGCGGCCGCGCGAGCTGGGACCCGGCGTGCCGGGCTTTCTTTATGGGGTGCTCGAAGGCAACCTCCGCTATCGAGGAAAGAACGAGATAGGCGGCATCGATGACCCCAATTCCGGCGGGACGACGCTCTTCCTCGCGCCGGGTCTGCAATATGTGACCAAGCGCTGGATCGTCGAGGCGATCGTTCAGGTGCCGATTGTGCAAGATCTGAACGGCGACGCGCTCGAGGACGATCTCACCGTGCGCGCCGGCTTCCGGTTCAATTTCTAAATGACGGCATAGGATGCGACGCCGGACAGCCATAAAATGGATCGCGGCGCCGCTTCTGGTGATCGTCGCGGTTTTGCTCGGCGCCTATCTTGTCTTCGTTCCATCCGCCAAGGAGCCGAGCTACGTCTTCGTTACAGCGTGGGGCGCCAGGGGGGACGGCCCCGGCGCGTTCCACGATCCCACCGGGATTGCCGTGGCTGGCAACGAAGTGTTCGTCGCGGATTCACGTAACGGCCGCATCCAGGTCTTCGATGTTTACGGCAACTTCCTTCGCAGCTTCGGTGAGCCCGGCGAGGCCATCGGTCAGCTCGGCCGTCCGATGAACCTCGCCGTTCATGCGGGCGAGCTCTATGTCGCCGAGTATTTCAACGACCGCATTCAGGTCTTTACCCTCGACGGGGCGCCGAAGCGCGTGATCGGGAGCCCGGGAAGCGGCCCGGGTCAATTCAACGCGCCGGGCGGCGTCGCGGTGGCCGGTAACGGCGATCTGTTCGTGGCCGACTTCTACAATCAGCGGGTCCAGCACCTGCGCCCAGACGGTTCTTTTTTCGGGCAGTGGGGGCAAACGGGAGAGATCGGAATCGGCGCAGGAAAGTTTAACTATCCGACCGACGCGGCTTTGGGCACCAAAGGAGCGGTGTATGTCGCCGATGGCTATAACGACCGGATCCAGGCGTTCAAGACGAGTGACGGCTTCCTGCGAAAGTGGGGCGGACCGTTCGCGATGAACATCTTCGGTCCCTTCAATGGCTGGTTCGCGACCGTGACGGGATTGGCGGTCGGCCCCGAAGGCAACCTGTTCGTGTCGGACTTCTACAACGACCGCATCCAAAAATTTGCTCCCGACGGCACCTTTCTGATGACCTTCGGCGAAAGCGGGCAGCAGGCGGGTCAGTTCGGGCATCCCATTGCAGTGGCCGTCGCCGATGACGGGACCGTCTTCGTGGCCGATTTTCTCAACAACCGGATACAGAAATGGCGGCCGCCTCACGCGGATTGAGGCAGTTCGACTCTATGAAGCAACAGGCATTTGCGGACGCCTGCAAAATCTGTCGCCTGTTGACGAGCTCTGATCGCCGAAACCGAACATTGCGGCGACGGCACACCGTTTGTTATGGAAATAGCATGACCACAATTGCCACATATATCGGTGCCGCTCTTGCAGAGATCGCCGGATGTTTCGCGTTCTGGGCGT
>ERZ869936.2222-NODE-2222-length-11770-cov-4.845241_pt1 | contig 11770 bp, 10 predicted proteins | sample MGYA00520876_ERZ869936 | MGnify/ENA primary metagenome ERZ869936 (study PRJEB32218, sample SAMN09650985) | biofilter metagenome | isolation source: enrty point of leading RO module | place: Saudi Arabia: Thuwal, RO plant located on Red Sea | collected 2016-02-17 ... | reverse complement strand
AGGGCGGCCACCGCAGCCCTGCGAGCCGCCTGATCGAAGCGCGCGTCGACCTCCGCGGCCTTGCTCCGATAGGCTTCGGCGTCCGCGAAGTGCCGACCGTAGAAGCGGACCGCGTCGGACGACCCGTCGAGGTAGTCGGCGACCACCGGGCGGCCCCGGGGCTGGGATACGATGAGCTCCATGTCACCCTTTGTGGTACGGTTCACCGCGGAGGATCGTCCCCGCGCGGTACAGCTGTTCTGCAAGGAGAAGTCGGGCCATCTCGTGGGGGAGCGTCAGGGCCGAGAGCGACAGCGAACGGCGAGCCTTCTCGAGCACCGCCGGCGCCAGCCCGTACGCCCCGCCGATGACGAACGCCACCCCCGGGGACGATCGGACGGCGTGGCGTTGTAGGTACCGCGTCAGCTCGCGCGACGACATGTCACCTCCCTCGCGGGTCATCGCGACCAGCTCGAGCTCCGCGGGGACTTTCGCCAGGATCCGCTCGGCCTCGGCGTCTTTGACGTCCGACGGCCGGGCATCGCCCTTCCCTGCTCCCTGCGCCACCTCCACGATCTCCAGCTTCCAGTAGCGTTTCGCGCGGCGCTCGTACTCCTCGATGCCCGCCGCAAGCTCGCCCCGCGCGCGACCGACGACAACGACGAGCACCTTCATGCGTCCTCTCCTCCCCTTCCGGCGAGGGCAGCGTCCAGGCGTGCCCGGACCTCCTCCTCGCCCCAGTCCCACTCCAGGCGTTGGACTACGACCCACGTGTTTGGGAGGTCCGCACCGAGATCCTTGAGCTTCACGGCATCCTTCTCGGTCACGAAGAGCGGACGTCCTTCTGCCGCCTGCCGCGCGTCCTCCACGTCGGCGGCGGAGAAGGCGTGGTGGTCCGGAAAGGCGAAGAGGTGCGTCGGGACACCCGTGAGTGCGGCCACGTCGTCGCGGAAGGCCTCGGGCCGCGCGATGGCGGTGAGCGCCGCCGCGCCTTCCGACGCATCCAAGCGTAGGGCGTCGTCGCCGGCCCCTCCCGGCCACCGACCCAAGGGTACGACGGCGTCGGAAGCGAGGCGGACTCCTGCGGTGCTGGCCCCACTGGCCAGGTACGGTCCGTCGCGAAGGGTCTGGAGACGGCCCTCCGCTTCGTCTCGCGTGGCGGTGCGTCGGGTCACCACCACCACGTCGGCACGCCGCAGGCCGGAAAGGGGCTCCCGGTACGGTACCCGGGGAAACACGGCGCCGGGCACCGCGTCCTCGGCCGCCACGAGCACGATGTCCACCACTCGGCCGAGGCGCCTATGCTGGAAGCCATCGTCCAGGACCGCCACGTCCGCCCCTCGCTCCCGCGCAGCCCGGGCGGCGCTCGTCCGGTCCCCCGCGGCCTCGACGACGACCTCGGGGTTCCACGTCCGATGCAGCTCGACTTCGTCGCTGCCGTACCCACGGAGAAGGATGGCGGGCCGGTGCCCGGCATCTGCGAGGCGCCGGGCCACCCACGCGGACAAGGGTGTCTTCCCCGTTCCGCCCACGGCGACATTGCCCACGGACACGACGGCGAGGCCCTCCACACTGGCCGGGATCCTTCCGGCGTAGCGCCGGTTCCGCACCCGCGTCACCCCTCGCCACAGCCCTTCCAAGGGGAGCAGCAACACCCTGAGGACCGCGCCGGTAAGGCCCCCTTCTCCGCGCCACATGCGCCAGGCATAGCGCTCGAGGGCAGCCCGGAGCTTCACGGCCCGTTCTCCCCACGGTTCAGCACTGCGGCGATGCCTTCGGCGAGCGTCTCGAGGCCGGCCCGGTCGGCGTCCCGCGGCACCCGAACGGGCTCGTGATACTCTAGGGTGATCTTGGAGAAGGGCTTGGGCATGAGGAAGCCGTCCCAGCTCCGGAACCGCCACCCCGACGAGGCCCGCACCGAGAGGGGAATGACCGGTAGATCGGCCATCTGCGCCGCGAGCAGCGCCCCCGGCTTGAAGACTCCCCGGGGACCGCGAGGTCCATCGGGCGTGACTCCGAGGTCCTTTCCCTCACGGGCGGCGCGGACGAGTGCCCTCAGGCCCTTCGTGCCCCCTCTCGTGCTCGAGCCCCGGACGGCGCCGAATCCATACCGCTGGATGACACGCGTGATGTATTCGCCGTCGTCGTGCTCGCTCACCAGGACGACGATCCCTTCCTGGCGGTGGTAGTGCACCAACGGGAGGAGTTGACCGTGCCAGAAGACGAACATGACGGGCTGGCCCTGGCGTCGAAACTGCTCGTAGTGCTCCTGCCCGACGCGCTCGGAGCGCGTGGTGGCGAAAAGGGCGCTCACCAGGCCGGAGCCGAGGACCCCGGCGCTCTCGAAGCGCAGCTCGCTCACGAGCCGCCGTCCATCATGTCGATGGCCATCTCCGCCACGCGGTCCGACGCGCCGGGCGCACCCATGGCCTTCTCGATGCGTCCCAGATCGTCCAACTGCTTCCTTCTTCGTTCGCTGTGGTCGTCCAGGAGTTCGAGGAGTACGGGGGCCACCGTCGCCGGGGCGACCTCGCCCTGGAGGAACTCGGGAACGACGCGCTCGCCGAGGACAAGGTTGGGCAAGCCGATGTGATCTACCTGGAGGACCCTCTGCGCCAACCAGCCGGTGAGGGCGCTGGTGCGGTAGCCGATGACCAGCGGAGTCCCTTCCAGCGCCGTCTCGAGCGTGACCGTCCCCGACTTCACCAAGGCCGTATGGGCGTGACGAAGGAGGGCCCGGGTGTCGTCCACCACCGGGAATCCGAGGTTCGAGAAGGCATCGGTCCGAAGCGACCCCGCCCGTGAGAAGACAGGCAGCACGTCGGGACGCTCCGCCACCACGGCGGAAGCGATGTCGCGGAAGTCGGCAAGGTGTCGATCCAGTTCCTGGGCGCGGGAACCCGGAAGCACGGCCAGGATGGGTCGATGGGCGTCCAGTCCCCAGGCATCGCGGAAGGTGGCAGCGTCGACGACCGGGTCGTCCCGGTCCAGGAGCGGGTTGCCGACGTACGTCGCGGCAGCCCCGTGGCGCGCGAAGAACTCCGCCTCGAAGGGCAGGATCACCGCCACCCGGTCCGTCACTTCCGCCAGGGTCCGAGCCCGGCTCGCCCGCCACGCCCACGCCTTCGGCGCGATGTAATACAGCACCGGTAGCCCCCGATCATGGGCGGCCTTGGCCATCCTCATGTTGAAGCCGGGGTAGTCCACCAGCACCACCAGGTCCGGCGGTCGCTCGTCCATGAGAGCACGGAGGCGACGGGAAAGCCGACGAATGAACGGCAGCTTGGGGAGGACTTCCACCAGTCCCATGACCGCCAGGTCGTCCAGGTCGGCGAGGAGTTCGACCCCCTGTGCCTTCAAGCGCGGCCCCCCGGTACCCACGAAGTGCGCGTCCGGCAGCCGATGCTTGAGGGCCCGGACGAACCCTCCCGCGTGAAGATCGCCCGACGCCTCCCCGGCGAGGACGAGGATGGTTGGGCTCAGAACGCCCAGCCCAGGTACCAGATCACGACGGCAACGAGGAAGAGAAGGCCCAGAAGCTTGCGCTGGCCCATCCCCTTTCGGGTATCGAGCCAGCTCTTCTTGCGACGTCTACGTTGGCGGATGAGGGACATGGGGAAGAACCTCCCGACGACGGACTACGTCGTGATCCCGCGCTCGCTGGCACGGATGAACTGGATGAGATGCCGGACCTCGGGTGTGCCGCTGATTTCGGCTTCGGCCCGGTCCAGGGCCTTGGTGAGGTTCACGTCACCCTGGAAGAGCATGCGATACGTCGTCTTCAGAGCACTGCGGACCTCCTGCGAGAGGCCACGCCGCTCGAGGCCGACGCTGTTGAGGCCGTAGAGCTTCGGCGGGTTGCCAGCCACCCGGCAGTAGGGCGGAACGTCCTGAGCCACCCGCGACCCACCGCCGACGAAGGCATGGGCCCCGATGCGGACGAACTGGTGGATGGGCGTGAGCCCGCCCACGATGACCCAGTCTTCGATGATGACGTGACCGGCCATGTTCACCGCGTTGGCGATGATCACATGATTGCCGAGCTCACAGTCGTGGGCGACGTGGGAGTAGGCCATGAGAAGACAGTCGCTGCCCACCACGGTCCGTCCGGAGGCCGCCGTGCCGCGGTTGAGGGTGGCGAACTCACGGATGACGGTCCGGTCGCCGATCTCCAGGGTCGCCCGCTCCCCCTGATACTTGAGATCCTGAGGGTCGGAGCCGAGCACCGCACCGTTGCTGATGGTGCAGTCTTCGCCGATGACGGTGTCCTTCTCGATGAGCACCCGCGGGCCCACCTCGGTGTTGTCCCCGATGGTCACGCGAGGACCGATCATCGCCCACGGCCCGACGACCACGCCCTCCCCCAACTCGGCATCGTCGTGGACGATGGCCGACGGGTGGACCGACGTCTCCTTCCGGGTGTTCACGGCTGCTTCTTCGGGCATCTCATTTATCCATGATTCGAGCCATGAACTCGGCTTCCGCGACTACGTTGCCGGCTACTACACCGCGACCCGCCATTCGGCACATCTTCTTTTTCAACTGGATGACGTCCAGTTCGAAGACGAGGGTGTCGCCGGGCGTGACCGGCCTGCGGAACTTCACGTTGTCCATGGTCATGAAGTATACGACCTTCGATTCCGGTTCCTCGACCTGATCCATCAGGAGGAGGCCGCCGCACTGGGCCATGGCCTCCACGATGAGAACGCCCGGCATGACCGGATGTCCCGGGAAGTGCCCCTGGAAGAACGGCTCGTTGATGGTGACGTTCTTGATGCCCACGATGCGCTGGCCTTCCACGAAGTCGACGATGCGGTCGACCAGGAGCATGGGGTACCGGTGTGGGAGGAACTGCATGATCCGGGCCGTGTCGGCGATGGGCTCCGTACCCAGCCGGACGTGCCGACGGATGGCGCGGGCCAGCTCGACGTTGCCGGAGTGGCTGGGGCGCTCGGCTACGACGTGGGCCTCCAGGCGTGCACCAAGGAGCGCAAGGTCACCGACCACGTCCCCCACCTTGTGCCTCAGGAACTCGTCCTCGAAGCGGAGCTCATCGTTCATGACGCCCTCGTCGTCGAGGACCACCGCGTTGTCGAGGGACGCGCCGAGGGCGAGTCCCCGAGCGTGGAGCGCGTCGGCGTCGTTCTTGAATCCGAAGGTCCTCGCCGCGGCCAACTCGTCGCGGAATACGGATTCGTTCACCAGGAACGAACCGTATCGACGCCCGACGGCAGGATGCTCGAAATCGATGGTGCCAGAGATCCGAAGCTCGTCGGCCGGGGTGGCTACGTACTTCGACTGCCCGCCCGGCCCGCCCGCCTCCACGACCCCGTGGAGCCTGAGGACTTCGACCTCTTCGTCCTGTTCGACGACCCCGGCATCGTCCAGGGCCGACACGTACTCCCGGAAGGAGCCATCGCGAATGGGAATCTCCTGTCCCGCCACGTCGACGATGAGGTTGTCGACTCCGACACCGGAGACGGCCGCCAGCACGTGCTCCACCGTGAGGACACGGGCGTCGCCCCGTCCCAGCGTGGTACCGAGCTCGGTCCCGACGACGTAGTCGACGTCCGCGGGGCTCTCGGGCCTCCCCTCCAGATCCACGCGTCGAAAGGGGAGTCCCGTTCCAGCATCCGCAGGCCGGAACGTCAGCGTCGCCGACTCTCCGGAATGGACCCCGATCCCGTCGAGCGTCACTTCACCACCGATGGTCCGCTGTCGGGTGCCGCTCATGGAGCTTCGTCCGTGTGAGAGGGGTGTGAGAGCATCTCGTTCTCAGGCTGGAAAGCTAACCTCTCTCGAGGTCTTCCACGGCTCGCTCCAGCCGCTTCACACGGTCGGCCAGGTCGGGGAGGCGCGCGATGAGACCGTACCCCCTCATGGTGTCGCGATGGGGACGCGCGGGAAAGCCGGAGTAGGTGCCTCCCGGCTCCAGGTCTCCGATGACTCCCGACTGGACGGTGATCTTGGCGCCGTCGCCGATCTCGACGGCGTTGATAGCTCCCGACTGCCCTCCCATGAAGACGCCTTCGCCCAGCCGTGTCGAACCGGCGATGCCCACCATGGCCGCCAGGAGCGACCGCGCGCCGACGCGGACGTTGTGGGCGATGTGGACCAGGTTGTCGAGCTTGGAGCCGTTGCCGATGCGCGTGTCACCCAACGAGCCACGGTCGATGGTACTGTTCGCACCGATCTCCACGTCGTCGCCCACGACGCACCGTCCGACCTGAGGGATCTTGGCGTGCTCGCCGTCCACCAGCGTGAACCCGAAGCCGTCGGACCCGATGCGCACGCCCGAATGCACCGTCACCCGGTCTCCGAGGACGATCTCGTCGTAGAGCACGACGTGCGGGTACAGATACGCGTCCTGGCCGACCACGCTGTCGCGCCCCAGCACGCAGTGGGCACCGATGCGCGACCGATCACCCACCGACACGCCATCCTCGAGAACCGCGTAGGGACCGATCTCCACGTCCGCCCCCAATTCGACGCCCCGTCCCACGACGGCGGTGGGATGGACGCCCGGGCGGTGTGGGCGCGGAGGGTGGAAGTAGTGGAGGAGGGTACGCATGGCCGGGTAGGCGTCGGTCACGACCACCCTGCTCGCATGGTCCGGCAACGCCTCTTCCAGTTCATCGGCCACCAGGAAGGCCGCCGCGCTCGAGCCCGACACGTGGTGCGTGTACTTCCGGGAGCCGAGGAAGGCGAGCACGTCGGCGTCGGCTTCGTCCACGGGCCCGATGCCCGCAATACGAACCTCGGGGTCCCCCACCACGCGTCCACCCACACGCTCGGCGACCTCCGTCAGGGTCAGGGCACCGGGGCTGGCTCCGTCCGTTCTCATCGTTCCTTCAACCTCCGTTGAAACGAGACGAGGGGCTCACGGGCGGCGAACCGCCTGTGAGCCCCTCGAAGGCATCGTAGCGCGCGTCCGCGTCAGCGGAGAGCGCCCCCGTCCTGCTGGCGGTCCTGAACCTGCAGCCGCGTGATGACCTCCTGAGTGAGATCGAGCGCGGGGTCGGCCGACACGATGGAGCCGGCTGCGGCATCGAGGATGAGGGAGTAGGCCCCCTCTTCGCGGATCGTCTCGATGACCGCGGTGATCTCGTCCATGACCGGCTGGATGAGCGCCGCGCGCCGCTGGTTGGCCATCTCCTGAAGCTGGGCGGTCCGCTGCTGGTACTCCTGGAACTTCGCCTGGAGCTGCTGCTCGCGGTTCGCCTTCGCCTCGGGGGAGAGGGTGAGCTGCTGCTGCTGGAGCGCGGTCTCCATGTTCTGCAGCTCCGTCTCCAGCTGAGCGATTTCCTGCTGGTAGGTGGACATCTCCTGATCGAACTGCGCCTGGGCCTCTTCAGCGCCCGGAGCGTTCACCAGGATCTCCTGGGAGTTGATGTATCCGATCTTGAGCGTCTGCGCCTCGACGGCTCCCGCCGAGAGCAGGAAGGCCAGCGCCATGAGCGCGAATGAGGTGCGTCGCATAGTCGTTACTCCGTTGATTGTCGTGCCGCCGAACAGTCGTAGTGGGCTGAGGCCCGACAGGTTCCCGTCATTTCGCATCGAAAACGCCCGTGCCCCGCCAACGCGCGTTCCACAGCCCGGTAATTTCGGGCACGCGACGGGCGATGTACAGGCGTAGCTCTCCGAACGGAGGCGCGGCTCACACCGTTTCCGCGAGCTTCATGGGGTCAGAACTGCGGACCCATCCGGAAGTGAAGCTGCCAGCCCGGCACGGTCCGGTCGAAGCCGTAGGCGTAGTCCAGGCCGATGGGGCCGAAGGGGGTCACGATCTGGGCCCCGAAGCCGGCGCCCCGGAAGAGGCTGCTGGGATCGAACTGGCTCGGCTCCTGCCACACGGCTCCGGCATCGTAGAACGCCGCCAGCCCGATCTGGTCGCTGAGGCGGATGGCGTACTCGGCCGAGAGGCTGAAGAACGCGTCACCCAGGCGTTGGATCTCGTTGATCTCGCTGGTGGACTGGGGGAAGTACCCCAGCGGGGTCACCGTGGTCTCGTCGTAGCCGCGCAGGTTCTGGCCGAACTGCACGCCCCCCATGAAGAAGCGGTCGAAGGGGAAGGCTGTCGCGTCCCCGAACACCGAGCCGGCGCGCATGGTGAGCCCCAGGGCGAAGCGCACTCCACCCGGTCCCCCGCCCTCCGGTCCACCCAGCTGACCTACGGGCACCCACCACGAGGCGTCGCCGAGGACCCGGGTGAAGTCACCGTCTCCGCCCAGGATTCCACCGTTCTGCTCCACCGTGAGATTCTGCCGGGAACCCTGTGTGGGAAAGAGCGGGTGGTTGAGCGTACTCCGCGTGACGCTGGCCGACAGCTGGCTCTGGACGCCCGGAGGCCGACCGAAGAGCGAGGAGTCGTCGACGTTGTCGAAGAGCTCGTACTTCGTGCGGGAAATCCCGTAGCCCAGGAACACCCGAGTCCGCTGGGAGCCGAGCCAGGGGAAGCCGAGGCGCAGATTGGTTCCGATTCGGCGCCGCCGTCCCGTCGAGAACTGGAAGAAGCGGTCCCGGGAGTTGAAGAGCTGGATGGTGGCCGAAGTCCGGGTCTGGAAGATGGCCGGGTCGGTGTAGCCCAACTCGAAGGAGTTGATGAAGCGACCGAAGTCCCAACGAAGGGAGCCCGACTTGGCCTGGCCGAAGAGGTTGGGCTGCTCGTATCCGATGAAGCCCGACAGGCCCACTCCGCCGCCGACGGACGTACCGAAGTTGATGGAGCCCGTCTGCTTCTCCTCGACGTTGAACGTGATGTTCACGTCGCCGTTCTCCAGCGGGACGATGTCGGGGAGCGGCAGAGGCGTCTCGAAGAAGCCGAGCGCCTGGATGTTCTGATAGCTCTGCAGCATGGCGTCCTGGCGATACACGTCGCCGGGAAGCACGAACATCTGGTTCCGGATCACCCACTCGTGCGTGTACTCGTTGCCCGAGATCTCCACGCGGTTCACGATGGCCGGCGTGCCCTCGATGATGTCCCAACGCGCGTTGACCAGCGGCGGTCCACCGTTGTCCGGCTCCTCGACGTCGATGACCGGATTCACCTGGACGTAGAGGTACCCCTCGTTCCTGTACCGCTCCTGAACCGCGAAGATGGCCTGGTTGAACGCTTCGCCGTCGAACACCTGGCCCTGGATGTTGGCCTGGTCGCCCCCACCCCGGAGGCCGAGACTCCCGAGGATCCCTCCACCGCGCTGCGTCCGGAAGAGGGGCTCGAGCTGCTCGTCCTCGAAGACGGTGTTGCCCTCCACCGTGAAGGAGCCGAGGCGATACTGCCGCCCCTCGTCGACGGTGACTTCGACACGGGCCTTCCCGGTGCTCGGGTCGACGATGAGGGTGTCGCTGACCACGGTGAAGTCGAGAAAGCCCCGTGAGCGGGCGAGCCGTGGCAGAGCGTCCACCAGGTCGGCCCTGAAGTCGGCTGGATCGTACGTACCCGAGCGGAACCACCAGAAGCCCTCGGGCTTGGTGCTCATGGCACCCGTCAGCGCTTCGTCGGAGAGCTGCTCGTTGCCCAGGAACTCCAGCTGCGCCACGGTCACGCGCTGCCCTTCGGACACGTCCAGGATCAGTTCGATCTCGTTCTCGACGCCGGCGAGCGGGACCAACCGCTCGTTGATGTCCGCGAAGGGGATACCCTCGCGCGCCAGCTCGGATCGGATGAACGCTTTCGCGTCGAGGATGGCCTGGCGATCCAGCGGGAAGCCCGCCTGTAGTCCCGTCGTATCTCTCACCTCGCGGGCAGAGACGTTCTGCAGACCCTCGATGGCCACACGCCGCACCAGGGGCGCCTCCACGACCTCGAGGGTGAGGATGTACCGGTCGGTCTGACGCGCCCGGACGGTGACGTCGTCGAACTGGCCCGTGTTGAGCAGTTCCTTGAGGCCACGCTGGATGGCCCGATACGTCACTTCCTGTCCCGCCTGGACGGCGAAGAGCGAGAGAATGAACTGGGTCTGGATGCGGTTGTTGCCCACGACCTCCAGCGAATCGATCTGGACCAGGGCGCCCGGCTGCTGCTGCTGGGCCGCCGCATCGTGAGGTGTCGTTACCGCCATGACGGCGAAGAAGGCCGCCGCGACCGCGGAGGCCTTCTTCATCGACCGTGCGTATGTGGAGAGGTTCTGGATCACGTCTTCGTCGTCGACTCCGCGCGGAGCACGAGTCCGTCGCCATCACCGTCGACGTCGACCTCGATCTCGTCCCCGCTACTGAACTCGGCCTGCAGGATCTTCTCAGATAGCGGATCCTCGAGATACCGTTGTATGGCTCTCTTGAGGGGCCGGGCTCCGAACTTCTCGTCGTAGCCCTCGTCGACGAGGAATTCGATGGCGGCGTCGGTGAACCGGAGAGTGATTCCCTCCTCCTCGAGACGGGCGTGCACGTCCTGCATGAGGATGTGGATGATCTCGCCGATCTCTTCCTTGGTGAGCGGATGGAAGACGATGGTGTCGTCCACCCGGTTCAGGAACTCGGGGTTGAAGGCCCGCTCGATCTCCTTGGCGACCTTGTCCTTCATGATCTCGTAGGTCGTGCTGGCGTCGGCGGTCTGGAAGCCGAGTCCCCCGCCCTTGCTGATGTCACGGGCGCCCAGGTTCGACGTCATGATGAGCACCGTGTTCTTGAAGTCGATGACCCGACCGTAGTTGTCGGTGAGGTGCCCTTCGTCCAAGACCTGCAGCAGGATGTTGAAGACGTCCGGGTGGGCCTTCTCGATCTCGTCGAGGAGCACCACCGAGTACGGACGGCGCCGGACGGCCTTGGTCAGCGTACCCGAATCCTCGTAGCCCACGTAGCCCGGAGGCGCACCGATGAGGCGCGACACGGAGAACTTCTCCATGTACTCGCTCATGTCGACGCGGATGAGGGCTTCGCGGTCGTCGAAGAGGAACTCGGCCAAGGCGCGAGCCAGCTCCGTCTTACCCACACCCGTGGGCCCAGAGAAGATGAACGAGCCGATGGGGCGCCGCGGATCCTTCAGGCCCGCACGGCTACGCCGGATGGCCCGACTGATGGCTTCGATGGCCGCATCCTGGCCCACGATCCTCTTGTGGAGCTCGTCCTCCATGTTGACGAGGCGCTCGGACTCGGTCTGGCGGATCCGCTGGACCGGAATGCCCGTCCACCGGCCGACGATGAACGCCACCTCTTCGGTGGAGATCTCCGGCCGGTGCTGCTTCCGCTCCTCTTCCCACGCCTCCTGCCGATCACGGATCTGCTGGCTGAACTCGCGCTCTTCGTCCCTGAGCTCGGCCGCGCGCTCGAAGTCCTGATCGCCGATGGCGTCTTCCTTCCGCTTGGCGATCTCGGCCAGCTCCTCCTTGAGCTCCTCCACGTCGGCCGGCGGAACCTGACTGGCGATGCGCGCGCGGGCGCCCGCCTCATCGATGACGTCGATGGCCTTGTCGGGGAGGAAGCGGTCGGTGATGTAGCGGTCGGACAGCTTGGCGGCGTGCTCAAGCGCCTCGTCGGGGATGACGACCTTGTGGTGGTCCTCGTAGTGGCCGCGCAGGCCCTTGAGGATCTCCACCGTCTCGTCCACGGCGGGCGGATCGACGATGACCGGCTGGAAGCGACGCTCGAGGGCGCCGTCCTTCTCGATGTACTTCCGGTACTCGTTGAGCGTCGACGCCCCGATGCACTGCAGCTCACCGCGAGCAAGAGCCGGCTTGAGCATGTTCGACGCGTCGATGGCGCCCTCGGCGGCCCCGGCACCCACCAGCGTGTGGAGCTCGTCGATGAAGAGGATGACCGTCTTGCTCTGCTGGATCTCGTTCATGACCGCCTT
>ERZ869936.2221-NODE-2221-length-11780-cov-3.311471_pt1 | contig 11780 bp, 6 predicted proteins | sample MGYA00520876_ERZ869936 | MGnify/ENA primary metagenome ERZ869936 (study PRJEB32218, sample SAMN09650985) | biofilter metagenome | isolation source: enrty point of leading RO module | place: Saudi Arabia: Thuwal, RO plant located on Red Sea | collected 2016-02-17 ... | reverse complement strand
TCAGCTTGGCGAACCACAGCAGTGCGCGCCCGCCGACCGTCCCCCGCCACGACAGCGACAGGTTCACCAGCGTGTAGCCGGCGGTGGCACGATCGGTCGCCGGCACACGGTCCTGCGTGGCCGCACGCTCGACCTCGATCCGGCCGCCCCAAGGGCCGCGGGACGCGTCGAGACCCAGCCGCAATCGCAGCGGCGCAATGCGGGGCAGCGGCTCGCCCGTGTCGGCGTTGCGGGCGTGGGTCAGGTCGGCCTGCGCGGTGGCATCCAGGGTCCAGGGCTGCGTCGTCAGCCGCTTACGACCGGCCAGTTCGATCCCGCTGAGGCGCGCCGAAACGGCCCGGAAGGCCGTAAGAGGCAGCGCATCGGGCGTGCCCGGCGAAACGACCGTGCCACCTTCGTCGACGACGTCCCCGGTGTCCTCCAGCGACAGGTAGCGACTGAATCGGGTCACGAACACGTTCGCCTGCACGTGGTCGGGGCCCGATTGCCAACGCAGCCCGAGGTCGATGTTGGCGCCGCGCTCCTGGCCGAGCGAACGGTCGCCGCGCTCGTACTGGCCGGTGGCCAGGTGTACGCCGTCGGCGTATAGCTCGAAGTAGGTTGGCGCACGCTCGGTGTGGGCGGCACTGCCCGACCAGGACCAGCCGCCACCGAGCGGCTGGGCAAGGGCCAATTTGCCCGCGCTGGCCTGACCGGCTCCGACGAGTTGGCTGAGTTGTCGGCTGCCTTTGACAAAATGACGGCCGAAATCCGTGCCCATACCGAGGAACTTGAGGCGGCCAACACGAGGATGAAACGCGAAATGGCCGAGCGCGAACTGGCCGAGAACCGCTTCCTTTCGGTGTGGAAAAATTCAGCAGACGGCATGCGGCTGACCGATCATTGCGGCACCGTGGTCGCGGTCAATGCGGCGTTTTGCAAGCTCTCGGGCATGGCCGCCGAGGAACTGGAGGGCAAGCCTTTCACCGTGTGCTATGCCCCCAGCGAAGACGTGGACGACATGATGGAGCGTTACCGCGAGCGGTTTGCCAATCGCAGCTTTGAAACCTTTATCGAGCGGCATGTGAAGTTTCGCAGCGGAAAGGGCGCCGAAATCGAGGTGTCCAGTTCATTTATTTCACAGGAAAACAATGAGCCCTTGCTCCTGGCCATTTTTCGCGATGTCACCGAGCGCAACCGCGCCGAGCAATTGCTTCATCAGCAGGCCGCCTCCATGGAGGCCTCCATGGACGGCATGGGCATTCTGGATCCGTCGCATCGCTACATTTACCTCAACGAGGCCCACGCCCGAATCTATGGCTACGACAGCCCTTGCGAATTAATCGGTAAGTCCTGGGAGATTTTGTATGGCGAGGATGAGGCCAAACGCTTGAAGGGCGAAGTGATTCCCAAGTTGGTGCAAGCGGGGCGTTGGCGCGGCGAGGCAGTTGGGCTAAAACGCGATGGCACGGCCGTCTCTTTGGAAATATCGCTCTCCCGCATCGCTTCCGGGGGGATGGTCTGCGTGGTGCGGGATATAACGGAACGGAAACTGGAGGAGGCGCGCCGCCAAGCCATTGACCGCAAGATGCTCGATGCGCAGAAGCTGGAAAGCCTGGGCGTGCTGGCCGGCGGCATAGCGCATGACTTCAACAACCTTCTGACCGCCATTTTGGGCAACGCCAGCCTGGCGTTGATGCAATCCTCCGAGGATTCGCCGCTGCGGTCACACTTAACCAGCATTGAAAAAACCTCTCTACAGGCAGCCGATTTATGCAAGCAGATGCTGGCCTACTCAGGCAAGGGGCGCTTTGTCGTCCAGCACCTCAGTCTTAACGAGTTGATCGAGGACATGACGCATCTTTTGCAGATTTCTATAAACAAGCGCGTGAAACTGACCTGGGAATTGAGTCCCAACCTTCCCTCGATTGAGGCCGACATCTCCCAGATGCGGCAGGTTTTGATGAACCTCGTCATCAACGCCTCCGAGGCGATCGGCGACCGCAACGGCACCATTCGCATCTCGACGGGCGTGATGAGCGCCGACCGGGCCTACCTGACCGAGGCTTACCTTGCTCCCGAATTGTCCGCCGGAGAGTATGTGTTCATGGAGGTTTCCGACACGGGTTGCGGCATGAGCCCGGAGACACGTGCGAAGATCTTCGAGCCGTTTTTCTCGACAAAATTCACGGGGCGCGGATTGGGCTTGGCCGCCGTGCTGGGCATCATTCGGGGGCACGACGGGGCCATCAAGGTCAGCAGCGAAGTCGGGCGGGGAACGACCTTCAAGGTTCTCCTCCCCCGCGCCGACAAGCCCGCTCAGCCCATCCGGGTGCAGAACACGCCGGCCTCTTCCTGGCGCGGCAGCGGCACGGTGCTGATTGTTGATGATGAGGAATCAGTCCGGACGGTTGCCGGGCAGATGCTCGAGGCCATTGGGTTTGAAGTGCTTCAGGCTTCGGACGGGCGGGAAGGCGTGGAAATGTTCAGTGAAAATTGCGACCGCATCTCCGCCGTTCTTTTGGACATGACGATGCCGCGGATGAATGGCGAGGAAGCCTTTCGCGAGTTGCGCCGACTTCGGGGCGATATAAAGGTCATTCTCATCAGCGGTTATAATGAGCAGGAGGCCACCCATCATTTTGCGGGCAGGGGCCTTGCGGGATTTCTGCAAAAGCCCTTTAAATTGGAGGATTTGAAAACCAAAGTCCGCGCCGTCTTTGGCGAATGACTCCGGTCCGGGTTGGTCCAGTTGCTCTCGCGGGCAGAGAGCGGCTCTGGACGAACCGAAATTCCCCGGTAGATTGGTTTGGTTCGCTGGCCTTGGTGAAGAAACGAAAGAATAAAAGCCGTCAACGAAAAGGCACTTTACAAGGTCGGCTTTCCAATTAAGCTGCAACCCCAAGTTTTTATTTATGCGAAAGATACTTTCAGCGTCGTTTGCCGCCATGGCAGCGTTGGTCCTCGTCGGTTGCACCGGTCCCGGAATGCATGGCCCAGAGCGGAAATTTGGCCGGGGCATCAATAACATGACCGAATTGGTTCGCGGCGGCGAAATGCGCCGTTCCTTGGAGCAAACGGCTCTTTTCAGAGGGCCGGATGTCGCCTATACCACTGGTTTTGTGCACGGCCTCAACCGCAGCCTCGCCCGCACTTTTGTGGGCGTCTATGAAGTGGTCACCTTTCCGATTCCCAACGGCCCCGGCAAGGACTACAGCCCGATCATTACGCCTGAAAATCCCGTGTATCCCGCCAGCTATAAGCCCGGCCTGATTGCCGACCAGACCTTTGCGACCGATGCCAACCTGGGCTTCAGCGGCGGCGATGTCGCGCCGTTCATTCCCGGCAGTCGGTTTCGGGTTTTCGACAACTGATGGCCGGTTGACGCCTACTTTATTTCTTTTGCGCGCGCCAACGTGAACTGTTGGCGCGTTTTGTTTCATGCGACTGGAAAAAAAATCACCCTGCAAGGTCAACCTCCTGCTGAACATCCTGGGCAAGCGCTCGGATGGCTTTCATGCGCTGGAAACGGTGATGCAACCGGTGCCGTTGCACGATGAGCTTACCTTTGAAAAACTGGACAGGCGCATTGAACTGTCCTGTAGTCATCCCGCGCTGCCGACCAACTCTAAAAACCTGGTGTATCGCGCTGCCGAGGCCTTCCTCAACGCGGCCGGCATCCAGTCGGGCGTGCGGATTCACTTGCAGAAAAATATACCCATGGCGGCGGGGTTGGGCGGCGGCAGCGGCAACGCGGCCACCACGTTTCTGGGGCTCAATGAACTGTTCGGGCAGCCGCTGTCCTACGGGAAATTGTCGGAACTTTCGGCCGGCCTCGGCTCGGACCTTCCCTTTTTCCTGCAAAACCGGCCGGCCCGGGCGACCGGACGCGGCGAAGTGATCCAGCCGGTGGATGTTTTCCCGGCTTTGCAGGGCGTTTACATTGTGCTGGTGCATCCGGGCTTTGGCATTTCCACGCCGTGGGCCTACCAGCAGTTGGCGCACTTCCCGGAGGCGTTGAATGGCAAGCCCGGGCGCGCCGAAAAGCTCGTCGCGTCGCTCCAATCCGCCGATCTGAAAACCGCCGCGCTGGAGTTTTATAATTCACTGGAGGCGCCGGCGCTGAAGAAGTATCCGCTGCTCTGCTTGTTCCAGGAATTTTTCCGCGAGTTGGGCGCGCCAACCCTGATGTCGGGCAGCGGTTCGACCACCTTTGCCATGGTTCGGGGACAGGCGGAAGCGGGGGCGGTTTTGGAAAGATTCAAGGCGCGATTCGGGGACCAGTTCTGGACGGCTGCGGTGCCCTTGAGCTCGTGAGCGTATAATTCATCAATGGCCGGGAACAATGGCGCTGCCGCGCAAGGCGTTAAAACTGCCGCAAAAACCGCGTGTTGTTTTCGTAAAAAAGCCGGATGTCATTGATGCCGTAACGAATCATGGCAATGCGCTCGATGCCGAAGCCAAACGCCCAGCCCGTCCACTTCTCCGGATCATAACCGACGTTCTCAAAAACCTGGGGATGCACCATGCCGCAACCGGCGATTTCGAGCCAATCCTTGCTGAGCTTCTTCACCAGCGCGTTCTGGAAATCGATTTCGAAGCTTGGCTCAGTGTAGGAGAAATAATGCGGGCGAAAGCGGATTTTGGTGTCCTTGCCCAGGAGTTCGCGAAACACAAATTCCACCGTGCCTTTCAGGTCGCCGACGGTGACCTGCTTGTCCACGTAAAGCCCTTCAATTTGATGAAAGGTCGGGTTGTGCGTCGCGTCGGCGTTGTCGCGTCGGAAGACGCGTCCCAGCGAAATGATCCGCACCGGTGGTTGCTGTTTCTTCATCACACGGATTTGCACCGAGGAGGTGTGGGTGCGCAGCAACAGCTTGTCCTTGGCGTCCAGGTAAAAGGTGTCCTGCAAGTCGCGCGCGGGATGGTCCGCCGGGGTGTTCAGGGCGTCGAAGCAATGGTATTCGTCCTCGATTTCGGGGCCGTCGGCGACCGCAAAGCCGATTTTCCGGAAGGCGCGGACAATGTCCTCGCTCACTTGGGTGAGTGGGTGCAGATGGCCCAGCACGCGTCGGCGGCCGGGCAGGGTGAAATCGGTGGGCTCCTTGGGCAACGCGGCTTGGAGTTCCAGTTCGCTTCGGCGCTCGGTTAAGGCCGCTTCAAGTTCATTTTTTGCCTGGTTGATCTGTTTGCCGGCGGCGGGGCGGTCTTCCTTGGGCAGAGTTCCAAGCTGTTTCATCAGCGCGGTAAATTTGCCTTGCGGCCCAATGTAACTGCCCTTGGCCTGATCCAGCGCCGCGAGGTCCGAAGCATCCTTGAAGGACGTGAGGGCGCTTTGTGTCAACGGTTCGATTTCATTTAACAGGGACATACGCGCGAGGAGTGTCTTTGGATTTTCAAAAAAGGACAGCAGTTTTTGAACCGGGGCTTTGATCCTTAGGAAAAATGAAAAACGGGCGCTCCCTGATTGAGAAGCGCCCGGACTTAAAAGGAATTAAAGGACAATAAAAACGCGTCAGGCGCGGGCGGCCTTGTCGGCGGCCTTTTGCAGGAGCGCGTTTTGGGCCACGCCGATGATTTCAAGGAACGCGGCGTTGTCCGTGGCGGCGATTTCCGCCAGGGCCTTGCGATCCAAGGTGCAGTTGGCGGCCTTGAGACCCTCCATCAGGCGGCTGTAGGTGGTGCCGGCAGCGCGGGCGGCGGCGTTGATGCGGATCTGCCACAGGGCGCGGAAATTGCGCTTCTTGGTCTTGCGGTCGCGATAGGCATACTGGAGTGCGTGGTCCACCGCGTCGGAGGCATAGCGGTAGAGTTTGGAACGACGCATCCGGTAGCCCTTGGCGGCTTTGATCATCCGGTTGCGGCGTTTCCGGGAGGCGGGTGAATTAGTTACGCGCATAAGAATTAAAAGTTGATTGTCAGCAAATTAAAAACCCTTAGCCGCGATGGCTGAAAGGGAGATTCTGCAAAATGCGATACTCGTCCCGCTCATGCACCACAGAGGTGGAGCCGAGATTGCGACGGCGCTTGGGGCTTTTGCCTTGGAGCAGATGGCGCTTGCCGGCGTGCGCGCGCAGAACCTTGCCTTTGGCGGTGATTTTGAACCGCTTGGCAACGGATTTTTTGGTTTTGATACCTTTTGGTCGTCGCATAAAATTGAGCTTTCCTTCTAAAAAGAGCGCGAAATATAGGTTGGTCCTTGGGGGGAATCAAGAGGTAATTTTGTGCAGTTTTCGGAGGTCACAGGCGTGTTGGCACTTCAGGGTGAAACTTTCTCAACCTGGGTGGAATACGAGTAGCGGTCAAAATAAATGTTGCCGCCGTCCCACTCCAGTTCGCCCTGCTTTTTTGAAATGGTCTGCGGGGGCTGCTGGCAGTCGCAAAATTGCCAAAGCCATTACCTGTAGTAAAAGCAACTGAAGTCTGGATCACGGCTTCATTCATGGTTTCCGCATGTCTGGTGCAATCACTCTTCTCGCACCCGATAGAAACGAAAGGGCAGGGTGCCTGGATCATCGCTTTCAAACTGCACCCAGCCGTTGGTGAGGGTAAAACCTCCCGCAACCGGGATCCAATGCAGGAGGTTTGTGCTGCCCAGCAGTTGGAAATGGTTGGTGGCATAGGACAGGTCGGCAGCGCTCCCGCCCAAATCGCGGAAAAGCAGCCGAACGCGGCCCGCTTGGGGCAGGCTAGGCGCTTCAAACTGCTGCGGGATGAGGACACGCAGGAAGGCGTTGCTGCTGGTGACGGACCCGGCGGTATTGGTCACGGTCACCGCGTAATCGCCCACATCGCCGCGCTGGACATTCACGAGTGTCAGGGAGCTGCCGGTCGCCCCGCTGATGATGCTGTTGTTTTTGGTCCACTGATAGGCGGGTGAATCGCCCAGGACACTGACTGCAAAGGTGGCGTTTGCTCCCGCGGACACCGACTGGCTTGAGGGGTCGGAAAGGATCGCCAGTTCGCGGTTGACGCCGATGGTGACCGTGGCGCTAACCGCCGAGGTCAGATACCCGTCACTGATTGTGTAAGTGAACGTGTCCAACCCGCTGAAGGCTGCCGGAGCCGTGTAGATGAAGGAACCGTTGGTGCTCAGGGTGACCGATCCGCCGCTTGCGGGCGAAGTAAGCAAGGTGAGCATGGGCCTGTGGAAATCCGCGTCAATGTCGTTGGCCAAAACGCCCTCGGCCATGGGCACGACCAAGGAGTTGCCAACGCGGAGCGTGTAGGTGTCATCCACCGCTACGGGCGGATGGTTTGGGGTGAAGGCCAGCAAGAGATGATTGCCGTTGACCAGCAAAGCGAAGCGTCCTCCCGCAATGTCATTGGGGAAGCCTGATTGATCTATGACAAAACTCTCCCCGTTGAAACTGCTCGCCGGAGACATCTCCGGAGCGGGTTCAGTCGCGTCCGGAGGAATGAACATAGCGATGGGCCAGAAGTATTCGTTGGTGGCGCTGAAGTGGAGCAGGGGAGCGGGATTGAACCCGGCATCCAAGGATTTGATCTTGAGCGTGAACTGGTTTGACGAAGTCGCATTCACAACAAGGCTGTTTCCGATCCGCAACAAATCGGTTGAAAGACCCGCCAGGCCGTTGGTGTTTGTGATGTCCCATTCGTAAGTGCCTCCTCCGTTGAGGATCACGTTGCGGGCGGTGCAAACCCCCGGGCTTGATCCCGGTGTAACAATCCCTCCCGACTCCACAATCAAATCGCCTCCAAGTTCGCCATTGCCAATCAGCCTGCCGCCGTCCTGCAATGTGACGGAGCCGCCGGGTAGGGTGGTTCCTCCCAAGTCGAGGCTGCCGCCCGAGCCGACAATCAACGTGCCGTTGAGCACATTCCCGATGCCAGGATTCAGAAGAATCGGGCTGGTGATGGTGGGCAGCAATGTTGTCGGATTCAGGTTCCCGAGGCCGTTGAGCACCACGATGGTTGCGCCGCCCGCGGCATTGGCATCAAGAATGGCCTGGCGGAGCGTCCAAGGGCCGCTGTCGGCGTTGTTTGTGACTGTGATCGCCGTGCCGGGCGCAATCACTGCAATTGCAAAGTTGTTGGTGCTCGTGTCTTTGCCCCCGCCAGCAGTGCCGCCGTTATCTTGCACGATAACGGTCACAGTGGCGGTGCCGGTCGCTCCAGATGCGGGGGTGAAACTCAATGTCCCTGCATTGTTAATTGCCGGCTGTACGGAGAAGAGCGACGGAGCGCTTGCGCTGACCGTGTAGCCCAAGAGCGCCTGACCTGCGTCTGCGACCGGTCCGGGGCTGAATGATGCAAAACCAGATGAGGATTGAGCACCGGCGTTGTTCAAGGCCGTTACCTTGTCCGTGGCAAATGTCACCGAAGGGGCGGAATTGGGCGCATTGACCACGATGGTGAAAAAGTTGGTGGTTTTATCCACGCTGCTGCCGCCCGATCCGCCGCTGTCCTGTGCGACAACCGTTACCGTCGCGGTGCCCTTGGCCGAGGAGTAGGGGGTGAAGGTCAGCGTGCCTGCGTTGTCAATGGCGGGCTGCGAACTGAACAGGCCCGGCAGATTATTCACCAGGGTGTAACCCAGCAGATACTGGGCAGATTCGTTTCCGGGTCCCGGCGAAAACGAGGCGAACGCCGGTTGGGTGTAGGTGCCGTGGTTCTGCGCCACCGTGATGGAGTTGGTGGCCAGTGAAACTGAGGGCGCCATGTTAACGGAAACCACGGCGATGGTGAAGGTGTTGGTCGTCTTGTCCGTGCCGCCGCTCGCGGTGCCGCCGTTGTCACGGGCAATCCCGGCGACGACCGCGCTGCCCGAGGCGTTCGCCGCCGGGGCGACGTTCAGCGAGCCAGAGTTGCTGATGGCGGGTACGGAGACGAGAAGGGCGCTGGTGTGCTGGGCCAGAGTGTAGCCCAGAAGCGTTTGGGTTGCTTCATTGGGAGGTCCGGGTGAAAAGGCGGCGAAGCCCGTCCGCGTGATCGGGCCGCTGTTTTGCGAAACCACCACGGTATTCGTGTTCAACGTGACGGAGGGAGCGGCGTTGATGGAGGTGATAGCGATTGTGAATATGTTGGTTGTTTGATCCACGCCGCCGTTGGCCGTGCCGCCGCTGTCCTGGGCGATCACCGTGACGGTCGCGCTTCCCGAGGCGTTCAACGCCGGCGTGAAGCTGAGTGTTCCCATGTTGTTGATGGACGGCTGGGAGGCGAATAGCGCGCTGTTGTTGTTGGAAACATTGTAGCCCAGCAGGGTTTGGCTGTACTCATTGGCCGGTCCGGGCAGGAAGGAGGCAAATCCGATTCCAGCCTGGTAGGGGCCGCTGTTCTGGACGACCGAGACCGTGTTGGTTTTGAGCGTCACAATGGGGCGATCGTTGACGGCGTTGACCACAATCGTCACGGTGGCGGTATGCGACACGCCCGCGCTGTTGGTCGCAATGTAGGTGAAGCTGTCGGTGCCGTTGAAATTGTTGGTGCTGAGGGTGAGCGTGCCGTTGGGGGTCGTGGTGACCAGGAGGGCAAGGGTGCCGCAGCGGGTCACGTCATTGGCAAGCACACTGGAATTGACCGGAACGGTGAGTTGCTGGTCTTCGGTGGCGGTGAAGTGGTCGTTGATGGCGACCGGGGGAACTGGAGGCGCGATCGTCGCCACAACGCCGCCATGATTAGCGCCATGACCGGAAGCCAACGACACCACGGTCGCCCCATTGAGCACCCCGCAGGTGTTCACGGCCACAGGCACCGAGCTACTTTGAGTTTGGCTTGCACCCAGTCCTAGCCAAGATCCCCAGGAATAGACTTTCCCATCGCTGGTCAGCGCAAGACCATGGTCGCTTCCAGCGGAGATGGCTGTCACGGTCCTGCCGCCCAGCACCCCCGTCATGTCCACTGGCACCGGCACCAATGAGTTCGTTGTTCCCCCGTTCCCCAACTGGCCATTGTTCCCTCTTCCCCAGGAAAAAAGCTGACCGTCCGTCGTCAACGCCAGATTAAAATATCCACCACTTGCTATGGCCTTAACCGTTTTTCCGGCCAGGGCGCCGGTCACATCCATGGCCACGGGCACCCAACTATCACTCGTGCCCCCGTTGCCTAGTTGGCCTGAGTTTCCTGCGCCCCAGGCGTAAAGCTTGCCATCGGAGGTCAAGGCCAGGCTGTGCCATGCCCCTCCCGCAATGGCCGTCACGGTTTTCCCGGCCAGGACGCCGCTGGTGGTCACTGGTTGGGGAGTTGATACATTCGTTGTCGAATTATTCCCCAAACGGCCGAAGTCGCCTCTGCCCCAGACATAGACTTTGCCCGAGGACGTCAAGGCCAGGGTGTGTTCGCCGCCAGCCGCAATTGCCGTAACGCTGTCGCCGCCCGGCAGAAAGCTCATGTTCACGGCAACCGGCCGGTTGCTGAATGACCCCCAAGTGCCATTGCCCAGTTGTCCTGACGTGTTGAATCCCCATGAATAAAGGGTGCCATCCGAGGCAAGCGCCAAACTGAAGCCCGCGCCCGCAGAGATCGCGGTGATGTTCTTTCCGAAGAGCACGCCGCTGGTATCCACCGCCACGGGAATCGAGCTGTTATTCGTCGTATTATTGCCCAGGCTGCCCCAAGAATTATACCCCCAGGCATAGACTTTCCCGGCCGAGTCAAGGGCAAGCGAATGCCATCCGGCGGCGGACACCGCCATGATGGTTTTGTTGGTGAGCACGCCGTTGGTATTCACCGCCACCGGCACGGTTGTGGAGGTACTGTTGCCATTTCCCAGTTGCTCATTGGCATTATGTCCCCACGTGAACGCCTGTCCGCCCACGGACGTTAACGCCGGGCCGCTTCCGCGGATGAACAAGGAGTAGGGGCTTTTGTTGGTGTCATTGTTCAGAACCTTGATGTTGGCGGTGCGCGGTCCGTTGGCCACCGGGTTGAACTGAATCTGGAACGTCGTCGAGCCGCCGCCGGCCACCGAGGCGGCGGGTTGCTGGGTCACGGTGAAATCGGCCTGTGCCCCGCTGACGCTCACTCTGGGTGTTCCGGTCAGATTCAGTGTGGTGGCGCCAATGTTCTGGATCGTGAAGGTCCGGGTCACAGGCGTTCCAATTCCCGTGGTGCCAAAATCGGTGAAGTTGTTCGTGGCTGGTGTGACGCTTCCGTTGGGAATGGCGACCCCGTTGCCGGTCAGGTTGATGTCAGGCACCGGGCCGGTTCCTTGAATGGCAAATGTGTACGGATTTCTTGAGTTGTCGTTGTTTGCAATCGTGACCGTTGCGCTGCTGCGCTTGCCCGCCACCGCGGGTGTGTATCGTATCTGGAAGGTGGTCGTGCCGCTGGTGTGCGAGACGGGCGGGGCCGGTTGCTGCGTGACGGAAAAATTCGGCGCATCCGCCCCGGTGATGGAGACCCGGGGATGGTCGGTGAGCGACAATGGCCCCTGGCAGCTGTTTTGAATGGTGAAGGTTTTGGTGACGAAGTTTCCGATGGCCGCGGTGCCAAAATCCGTTCCGTCAGCAGTGTTGGGAGCCGTCTTGCCATCGGGGATGCCAATGCCACCGCCGGAGACGCTCATATCCGGTACCGGACCGGTTCCCCGGATGGAGAAGGTGTAGGGATTCTTGGTGATGTCATCGTTGGAGATCGAAACCGTGGCGGTGCTGATTTTGCCGACAACAGGCGGCGCATAAGTCATTTGGAAGGTCGTGGTGCCGCCGCCGGGTGAGACAGGCGAGGAGGGCTGTAGTGTGAAGGAAAAATCCCCCGCATCCGCCCCACTGATGGCGACCCGCGGATTGCCGGTCAATGTCAGCGCACCCAGGCCGCTGTTTTGGATCGTGAATGTGCGG
>ERZ869936.2220-NODE-2220-length-11781-cov-4.441327_pt1 | contig 11781 bp, 11 predicted proteins | sample MGYA00520876_ERZ869936 | MGnify/ENA primary metagenome ERZ869936 (study PRJEB32218, sample SAMN09650985) | biofilter metagenome | isolation source: enrty point of leading RO module | place: Saudi Arabia: Thuwal, RO plant located on Red Sea | collected 2016-02-17 ... | reverse complement strand
TTCATTATTCTGGCTCTATCGAACGCGGCGATGTCGCTCGGTGGTCGACCCGACCTGACCGCAGCGGCGGAGCGTGTAGTGGATTGGCTCGACAACAACTGGAGCGACGCTGCTGGCGGCTTCCGCGAAGGCGAGGTCGTCGACCGCTTGCCGCGCCGTCAGAACCCGCACATGCACATGTTCGAAGCACTGCTCGCACTCTACGAGGCGACACGAAATGCCGAACACCTGGCGCGTGCGGCCAAGCTTGCCGGTTTGCTGCGCGACCGCTTCTTCGATCCAGAGCACGGCGCGCTTTCCGAATACTTCGACGATGCCTGGCGGCCTGCTGCCGGCGACGATGGCCGTATTGCCGAACCGGGCCATCAGTTCGAGTGGAGCTGGCTGCTGCATCGCTGGCGGCGACTCGGCGGCGCCGATGCGCGCGAGCTCGCCGAACGGCTCCGCCTGCACGGCGAACTCTACGGCGTCGACGCCGAGACGGGCGTCGCTTTCGATGAAGTTTACGTGGAAGGCCTCCCGCGCACGCGGAGCTGCCGCTTCTGGCCGCATACCGAGCGCATGAAGGCTAACTTGGCGCGTTTCGAACTGACCGGCGACGTCGAGGCCGCTGCAAACGCTATCAGCGCATTCGATACGCTGCTTACATATCTAAACACCCCTGTCCGCGGGTTGTGGCGCGACAAGCGCAGCGCTGACGGAAACTTCATCGAAGAGGCGGCGCCGGCCTCCAGCTTCTACCACGCCATTTTCGCGTTCAGCGAACTGATGCGCGTTGCGAATGAAGCATGACAGACGTCACCGTCATCGTCATCACGTACAACAGCCGCGCGTGCTTGCCGGAGCTGAAGGCGGCGCTTGAAGCGCAAACACGTCCGTTTCGACTGCGCGTGTGGGACAACGCTTCCGAACCAGAGCAGCGGCCGCGCGCGCAAGATTTGCCGCAATGCGCCGAGATCACACAATCGGAAGAGAATCTGGGCTTCGCCGCCGCCAACAATCGTTGTGCGGCCCTAGTCGACACGCCCTACATGGCCCTTCTCAACCCTGACGCGTTCCCGGCGCCAGATTGGCTCGATCGCCTGATCGATGCCGCGACGCGCTACCCGGCCGCCGTTGGCTTCGGCTCAACCCAAGTCAAGGCGCGGTCGCCCCACGTGTTCGACGGGCTTGGCGACGCCTATCATGTTGTCGGTGCATCTTGGCGAGGCGGTCACGGCGCCGCGCGAGCAAACCTCCAACCACGCGAAGGCTACACGTTCGCGGTTTGCGCCGCAGCCGCGCTGTATCGCGTTCAAGCGTGGCGCGACGTCGGCGGCTTTGACGAACGGCTGTTCTGCTTCGGCGAGGATGTCGATCTCGCTTTCCGCTTGCGTTTGCGCGGCTGGGAATTGGTGCAGGCGGCCCACGCCGTCGTACATCACGTTGGCGGCGCGTCGACGTCGACGCGCTCCGGCTTCGAGATTTTCCACAACGCACGCAACACCATGTGGGTGTTTGTCAAGAACATGCCCGCGCCGCTCCTTTGGCTGGCGGCGCCGTTGCACGCGCTGAAGACCCTCGCCCACTACGCGCTCTCATTCGCACGCAAGGATGGCGCCAGCTATCGACGCGGAGTCGACGCCGGTCTCGCGGGCTTGAGCGAAACCTGGCGCGCACGGGGCGATGTCAGAAGGTCCGTTGCAAGCACCTGGCGCATTGTTCGCGCGCTAACCTGGTCGCCGCTCGCTTTAGTCTTACGCGCGCCGAAAATCTGGCGCTAGCATCTCACGGCGAGTCGGCAATACGCATCAGATATGCGCCATAGCCTGAACTTTCTTGCCCGCGCCCAAGCTCGGCGAGCTGTGCCGCGTCGATGAAGCCCATCCGGAACGCCACCTCCTCCGGACACGCGATCTTCATACCCTGCCGCTTCTCCAACGTGCGCACATACTCGGCGGCTTCAAGCAGCGAGTCGGGCGTTCCGGTGTCGAGCCACGCCAAACCGCGCCCCATTCGCTCGACGGTGAGTTGACCTCGCTCCAGATAAAGCCGGCTGAGATCCGTGATCTCCAGTTCTCCGCGCGCCGACGGCTTCAACGTGCGCGCCAGTTCGACGACCTGTTCGTCGTAGAAATAGAGCCCCGTCACAGCCCAATTCGAGCGCGGCTGCTTGGGCTTTTCTTCTATCGATGTGGCGTGGCCTGCTTCATTGAACATGACAACGCCAAATCGCTCAGGGTCCGAGACCTGATGAGCAAACACCGTTGCGCCGGTAGTGCGCTGCGCAGCGGTGCTCAAATGCTCAATCAAGCCATGGCCGTGAAAAATGTTGTCACCGAGGACCAACGCACAACTCTTCCCGTCGATATGCTCTTCCCCAATCAGAAACGCCTGCGCGATGCCGTCCGGCGATGGCTGGGCGGCGTAACTGAAACGCACACCCCATCCGGCGCCGTCGCCAAGCAAGCGCTGGAAATGCGGAAGATCGTCGGGGGTGGAGACCAGCAGAATGTCGCGTATGCCCGCGAGCATCAGCGTGGAAATGGGATAATAGATCAGCGGCTTGTCATAGACCGGCGCCAACTGCTTGGAAATCGCGCGCGTGATCGGGCGAAGGCGCGTCCCCAATCCGCCGGCAAGAACGATGCCCTTCATTCCACGCTCCATCCCCGCACCGCTATCTCATCCATGCACGCAGCCAGAGCCTCGCGCCAGGGACGCATGCGAACTCCATAGTCCGCGGCAAGCTTGCTGCAATTGAGCCGCGAGTTTTTCGGCCGTAACGCCCGCGCCGCGGCGGCCTCCGACGTCGCTCCAATAACCTCGGCGCACGGGCCGCGCCGCGCCTCCGACTGCGCGAATATCTCGCGGGCAAACGCGGCCCAACTGGTCTCACCGGCGCCGGCGCAATGGTAGATGCCCGGTTTCGTCGGCGAAGCGGCGATCGTCAGCAATGCGTCAGCCAGGTCGTCCGCGTAGGTAGGACAGCCGACTTGATCCGTCACCACACTGATTTTGCCGCACGCCCTCGCCTTGCGCAGCATCGTGCGCACGAAATTCGCACCGATAGCGTCGAACACCCATGAGGTGCGCACTACGATGGTGCGCGGGTTGGCCGCGAGCGCCAGCCGCTCGCCCTCGAGCTTGCTCGCCCCGTAAACATTGGGAGGGCCGGTGAAGTCACCTTCCACGTACGCCGCGGGCTTCTCGCCGGAGAACACGTAGTCGGTCGAAAGTTGAATGATCGGAACGCCAAGTTCAGCGGCGGCCTGCGCCACGCTTTCCGCTCCGCCTGCGTTGACGCGAAACGCTTCCTCCCGGTTATCCTCAGCCGCTTCAACCGCGGTATAGGCGGCGGCGTTGATCACAATCCGTGGAGCAAGCAATCTCACCACATCGCGCACACTATCACGTTGTGCGATGTCAATATCCGGCCGCCCCTGCGCGATCAGCGCAACGCTTTGCGCCGTCGCTCTACTCTGGAGCGCGCGCGCAACTTGCCCGTTGCGTCCGATAACCAGAATGCTCACGACGAGGCCGTCGTTTTGCCAAGACCCAGACGCCGCGAGCCGGCGCCTGTGTCGCGCAACGGCCGCCACCACGCCTCGTTGGCGAGGTACCAGCGCACCGTGCGCTCGAGCCCACTTTCGAACGTCTCGCGCGGCGCCCAGCCGAGTTCAGCTCGAACACGCGTCGCATCGATCGCGTAGCGGCGATCGTGTCCGGGCCGGTCCTCCACAAACTTCATCAGGTCTGCGTGTGCGTGCGACTTGGGCGCGTGCCGATCCAACAGCGCGCAAATCTGCCGCACCACATCTAAATTCTCCCGCTCCCCCTGCGCACCGACATTGTAGCGCCGCCCAGGAACGCCGTTCTCGGCGATCAGGCAAAGCGCATCGACGTGATCGTCCACATAAAGCCAGTCGCGCACCTGCTTGCCATCGCCGTAAACTGGTAGGCTTTGCGCTTCGAGACCATTGATGATGGTCAGCGGAATGAGTTTTTCCGGCAGCTGGTACGGGCCGTAATTATTCGAGCAATTCGAAACGATGACCGGCAGACCGTGAGTATGAAACCACGCGTTCGCGAGATGGTCTGCGCCCGCCTTACTCGCCGAGTAAGGAGAGCGCGGATCATAAGGCGTTTCCTCGGTGAAGACTCCTTGCGGACCCAGCGAGCCGTAAACCTCATCCGTCGAGACATGCAACACACGAAAGCGGTCCCTCGCCTCGCCTCTCAGCGTCCGCCAGTACGCCGCCGCCGCCTCCAGCACCTGAAACGTGCCGACGACATTGGTCTGAATGAACGCCGCCGCTGAATCGATGGAGCGATCGACGTGGCTCTCGGCAGCGAGGTGAAAGACGACCTCCGGCGCGTGCCGCGCAAAAATCGCATCGAGCGCCGCCCGATTGCAGACATCAGCCTGAACGAAACTAAAGGCCGAAGCGTCGCTGACCGGCCCAAGCGACGAGAGATGACCCGCGTACGTCAACTGATCGACGACAACGACTGTCCAGCTGCGCTCCCCTACCAGATGGCGCGCAAGCGCCGAGCCGATAAAGCCAGCGCCGCCGGTGACGAGTGCTCTCATCGCCGCGCGCTAGAAATATGCCGGCAGATCGGCGAGGCGCGGGAACGCGCGATCGCGCGGCGTGGCGATGATGTCGCCCGCCGGCAGCATCCAATCAACGCCCAGCGCGGGATCGTCCCACGCAAGTCCGCGCTCATGTTCGGCGCTCCAATACTCGCTGACCTTGTAGAGCACTTCCGTATCGGGTTCGAGCGTCAGAAAGCCATGCGCAAAACCGCGTGGCACAAAAATCTGCGCGCCCGTCTCCGCCGAAAGCACCACCGATACCGCCTTGCCGTAGCTCTGAGATTCACGGCGCAAATCAACCGCAACATCGAGCACCGATCCCCGCAACACGCGCAGCAGCTTATCTTGCGCCTTCGGCGGCGACTGAAAGTGCATGCCGCGCAGCGTTCCCCTGGCGCGCGAGTAGGACTGATTGTCCTGCACGAAGACAACGCCATTCAGTGCGTCGGCCAATGCCGCAACATTGAACGTTTCGCTGAACCAGCCGCGCGAATCCTGCATGCGCTTCGGCGTATACACCCATACATCGGGAATGGACAAAGGCTGAATCAAACCGCGCGGCCAAGGCAAGTCGCGGCGAAGTTGCCGCAGCCTGCCTTTAACAGTTCAGCCGAAAGCCGTCATCCTCGCGCGCCAGCATCGATGCGCGCAACGTCCTGAGCTTGGGCCGGGGGTCCGAGGCGGCCCGCCATGCCATCGCCCACGGCGCTGGCGAGCAGACGGCGCATCTCACGTTTGTCCTGCGCATCCAGCCAGTGAGCTCCGCACAACCGCACCAGGTGCGCACCGAGCAACCCGCGCCACCAGAGCGGCAGATGCGGCAAGCGCAAGCAATAAACCTGGTTGCGCACATAGGCATAGAGGCGCATGGGCGGCTGCTTGGGAAAGCCGCGGCCGAGAATCGTCCGGCGCGTCACGCCTGCCCCGATGCGATGCTCCATCTCGATGCTGCGATCGGCCCAGCACGAATAGCCACGGCGCCAAACACGGAAACACCACTCGGTGTCGATCGCGTCGATGAAAAAGTCGCTGCGAAAGCGGCCGACGTGGCGGAAAACATCGAGATTGATAAGCGAGCCGGAGGTAATCACGTAGCGCACGCCACGCGCCGCATCGTGGGTCTTGCCGCGTACCTCGAAATAACGCGGGGGCCGGTAAGTCTCCGACGCCGCGGCCGGCGACACGATCCTCGGCCCAACCACAGCGGGCTTCTCCCCCGCCGCCTCGAGTTCGTCCATCGTACGCGCGAGCTTTGCAATCGCACCCGCCGGCAAGCAGGAATCATCGTCGAACACAGCAAGCCGCGTGAAACCGGCGACAATCGCGTGCAGCACCAGCTGATTCAATGCTTCGCCGACGCCTAGATTGTACTGCGACTCGATGATCGCCGCAGGCGTGCCGCGCAACGCTTGCAGCGTTTCGCGCTCCATCGGACCGTTCACAAACACGAACAGCGCCGTAGTTTCCCCTGCCAGCCTGCGTACCAACGGCAAGAGCAGATCCGGATCGGAGCGGAACGCGACAATGCCCGCGGCGAGCTTCCCACTCATGACGACGCGCTCGCATGCGCGATGGCTCGCCAGGCTTCGGCTGCGGCGTCGGCGCTGTGTTGAACCGTGTAGCCGGAACGCACACGCGACAATCCGGCGTCCGCGAGGCGCTGGCGTTGATCGCCACTTTGCGCGAGCTGCTTCAGCGCCGCGGCCAGCGCTTCGGCGTTCTCCGGCGGCGCGATCAATCCCGTTTCGCCGTGCGACACGAAATCCGAACAACCAGGCACATCCGTCGTCACAATTGCCCGGCCACGAGCCGCAGCCTCCAGCAACATGCGCGGCAACCCCTCCCCGCCGCGAGAGGGGAGGCATGCGATGTGACAACCGGCCCAGAACGCATCGATGTCCGTCACGCGGCCGAGCAGCGAAACGCCTGGCGCGGCGCGCCAAGCGAGCAGATCCGCCTCGCTCACGCGCTCAGGGTTGTCCGGATCGACGGCGCCGGCGATGCGGAGTTCGATATCCAGTCCCTCCGCGCGCAAACGCTGTAGCGCCGCGACCGCCAAGTCGATGCCTTTTGACCGCACCAGGCGCGATGCAACGCCGACGACAATGGGCGGCGGCGTGAACTGGGGCGTTTGGACCAGGTCTGCCTCTACGCCCGCCCCCGGCATAAGAACCACGCGATCATCCGGGAGCGCCCGTCCGCCTTCGATCCACGCGCGATCGGCCGTGTTCTCCACGAGCAGAACCCGGCCCGGCTTGTCCAACGCCATGCGGACCAAACCGCGGAAACACGCGCTAATGGCCTTCACCCACAGCGCGTCGCTCACCGCGAGATAGCCGCGGCCGGTCAGCGCCAATGCATAGCTCACGTCGGCGCCAGAGAGCGCCATGAGCAGAACCGGCCGGAGCGCGATCGCGTGGACAATGGCCGGCCGCTCACGCGCAAGCAGCGCGCGCAACTCGCTCACCTGCCGTTGGAGCAGCCACGGGTTCAGCGAACCGCGCGCAAATGGCGTATCGATCACACGCACGCCCTCGCCCGCCAGCGCGCCAGAATCGCGGGCCGCCACGACAGGCTCATAACCTTCGGCGTGCGCGCGGCGTACGAGCGGCAAGAAATGCGAACGGACGAACCAATCCTCCGTCGCCAGGAAGAGCAACTTTGGCGCACTCATCGCCGCTGCTTCCAATCCCGGCCGCAGGCGATCAGCGCGTCGCGGACATTGACGCCGGTGTTACCAAAGACGCCGCGGAACTGGCTGGCGTCCACCTCGAGGCTCTCGACAAGAGCGCGGGGCGCCAGCGCCGAAAACCCTGGCGCCGTGAACAAGCGGCGGGCGCGTCCCATGCCTTGGCGCAGCAGCGAAGCGATATCCGTCGTAGAAACCGCCGGCTCGTCGCAAACGTGGAACACGCCACTCTTCGGCGGCGCGTTTAGCACTGCCGCGATCGCCGCGTTCAGCGAGGTCAGTGAAATGAGATTGCGGCGATTGGCGACGCCGCCGAGCGGCAGCGGCATGTCGCTGTCCAACAGGCGAAGCAATTGGCCGAACTTACCTTTGGCGTCCGGGCTGAAAACCAGCGGCGGGCGCAGCACGATCGGGTTCAGCTCCGTCCGCGCCATGACAACGGCTTCCGCCGCGAGTTTGGCCTCCCCATACGCGTCGCCTGGCTGCGGCGCGATACTCTCGGCAAGCGGCGTCCCGTGCGTGCGTTTGGCGCTAGCGTGGATCGAACTCACGAACACAAAGCGGCGTACGCCGGCATCGGCCGCCTGCCGCACCAGCGCGGCGGAGCCATCGACGACCGCGCGGCGGAGCGCGTCGCGGTCGAAGCGCGCGTGGGCTGGTCCGGCCAGATGGACGACGGCGTCGGCGCCCTCCAATGCTGCCCGCCAGTCGGTATCGGCGGTCAGATCACCGACGGCGAACGCCTGTTCGTGCAAATGCTCCGGAGCGCGGTGCGCCGTGCGCACCCGAAATGATGACGCCAGGGCCGGCGCCAGGGCCGAGCCGATGAACCCCGAGGCGCCAGTAACCAGCACGCAGGGCGCTGCTTCTGAGGCAGGTGCCTCGGCCTTGCTCTCGGCGTTCGTCATTAGGCACGCCCTGTCTCCCACGCATGCTACCGGTTATTAGGCCGGCGCACCGCCGTCAAAGAGCAACCAAGATCCGAGAGCGAGCCACACAGCTTCCGCAAAGCGCCTGCGAGGGCCGCGCTGCGCTATATCAGCTGGATTGGGCGATGCGCTGCAACCGCGCACAGTGCGTGCCGCGCCTGCCGTCCAAAAGTCGTGGATTGCGTTCAGAACGTCTCGTGCGCGAGCAGCAGTTCCGCAAGTTCTAGATGCGGGTCGCGGTACGTATCGGTGTTGACGTTGCCGCCGTAGCTCACGGGCGTGGACGTCACCTCCGCCGCTGGCGCGGCCGCAGCCACCCGCGGTTCCTGCACCCGCGCCGGCACAGGAGCTTCGTACGTCGCCGGTTCGCTCAGCGTCAGGCGAAGACTCGGATTGACGCTCGCTGTTTGCGGCAACGGCGCAAACGTGACTGCACCAGACGTCAGCGCTATGCGACGGATATGTTCGATCTTGGCTTCCGTAGCGGCGCGTGTGATCTCAAGCGATGCGGTCGTGCGCGCGAGTTCGCCGCGGATATCGGAGAGTTCGTCTTGCGACAGCGGCGCCGGGAAAGGCGGGAGATTGGCGTAGGGGTCGTCGGCGCTCGCGGCGTTCGGATCGATGCCGAAACCAGAAGCCAGACTTGTGCCAACCAAGCCGCCGAATCCAGCGGGCGAGAAGATCGTCACGGCGAGCACGGTCGCGGCCACGCCCGTCAGTCCAGATTTGACGACGGTGTCCCGGACTTCTCGTCCGTAATCAGCCGGCTTTTGCGACATTCATCCGCTCCCGCGCGCGTCCCTTCGGGGTCCCCTATACGCGCCAGAGGCGTAACAAAGCTTAAATCCCGTGCGGCGCCAAGCTCTAAGAAGACTTACCCGGTGACGATGCTGAAATATTGCCTACAGAACGATTGCGCTGCGCCGCAGCGCCTCGAACTCGGATCCCATGGCTGACGGCATCGCCCGCGCTGCGTTCTTTGTTCTACTGCCTGCAATCGGCGCCGGCGGCGCGCTGGGGGTCCCAGTCCTGCTTTGCCTTGCCGGCGTTGCGTCAATTCGCCCTTCGCTGTTGCGGCAAGCCATTGAAAAACGGCCCTTGCCAATCGTCCTTCTGCTGGCTTTGACAGCCTGGATCGCATTGGCCAGCGCTTGGTCGCCTTACCCCGGCGCCGTCACCCAGGCGGTCAAGGTCGGGCTGATCGTAACGCTCGGCCTGATGTTTGCCGCCGCGGCGGTCGCGCCCGCCAGCCGCCGGCTGACCCTGGCGGGCGGCGTGGCGGCCTTTGCGGTGCTCGGCGCGCTGCTGACCATCGAGGCGGCCACCGACCTGTCGCTCAATCGCGCGGCCCAACCGGATGAGCCGGCCGGCGAGCTGCTCCGCAATACCGGGCGCGGCGCCACCGTGCTGCTAGCCATCACATGGACAAGCGTCGCGGCGCTGCTGATCCGGCGCTCCCCGCTCTGGCTGGGCCTGGCTTCCGCCGCGGTCGTCCTTGGCGGCTTCGTGGCGCTGCAGTTCGGCCAATTCGCCAACACACTAGCCTTCGCGGCGGGCCTTGCGGCGTTTGCGGCAGCCTACGCCGCGCCGCGGTTTGGACCGCCAGCGGTCTCATCGGCGCTGGCGCTGTGGCTCGTCGTCGCGCCGTTCGCAACACCATTGTTCTCCGCGAACCCGGCGCTGCTCGAGCAAGTACCGCGCAGTTGGGCCGAACGCGTACGCATCTGGGACTATGCCAGCGCGCGCATTCTCGAACAGCCATGGTTCGGGCACGGGCTCGACTCCGCGCGCGCGCCGGCGCATGGCGAAGTACCGCTGCACCCGCATAGTGCATCCCTCCACCTGTGGTTCGACACCGGACTCGTTGGCGCATTGCTGGCCGCGGTGCTGCTAGTCGTCGGGGGACGTGTGCTGGGGCGCGTGTTCGGCGCCTACCGCCCGGGTGCGGCGGCAGCGGCCGGGACACTGGCGTCGTTCGGCGTCGTGGCGAATGTGAGCTACGGGCTATGGGCTGAGTGGTGGTTGGCGATCATGTTTGTGTCCGCCGCTTTGGCGGGCGCGCTCCTGCCGAGGCCCGCCGCCACCTGAGCGCGCGCGGTTGCTTTTGCGCCCCGCGGCGCCTATCGAACGCCAGTTCCGAATGGCGGCGCCCGAAGCAAGGATTTGATGATTCCGGTTCTGGTCACTGGCGCTGCCGGCTTCATAGGCTATCACCTCGCCGCGCGCTTGCTGGACGCCGGCCTCAGCGTGGTCGGCATCGACAATCTGAGCGATTATTACAGCGTTGACCTGAAGCAGGCGCGGCTCGACAAGCTGCGCACGCGACCCACCTTTGGTTTTGAGCCAATCGACCTCAGCGACGGCTTAGCGCTGACGCGCCTCTTCGCCGAACATCGCTTCGAGCGCGTCTTCAATCTCGCCGCACAACCTGGCGTGCGCTACTCGCTGGTCAATCCGCAAGCATATGTGCGCGCCAATATCGAGGGCTTCCTCAATCTGCTTGAAGCATGCCGCAGCAGCGACGTGCAACATCTCGTGTATGCGTCGTCAAGTTCTGTCTACGGCGCGGTAACGGCTTCGCCGTTCTCGGTGCATCAAAACGTCGATCATCCGCTCAACGTCTACGCGGCGTCGAAAAAGTCGAATGAGTTGTTCGCGCACGCTTACAGCCATCTCTACGGTTTGCCCGTCACCGGCTTGCGCTTCTTCACCGTGTACGGACCGTGGGGACGCCCAGACATGGCGCCCTATATCTTTACGCGCGCCATACTCGCGGGCGAGCCGATCGACGTGTTTGGTAATGGCGAGATGGAACGGGACTTCACCTATATCGACGACATCGTCGAAGCCCTAGAGCGTGTCGGCGATCACACCGCCGCAGCAGACCCAGCCTGGAGCGGCGCGAAGCCCGATCCGGCCACATCGAACGCCCCTTATCGGCTCTACAATATCGGCAACCACGCGCCGGTGAAGGTGAACCGCCTCATCGAAGTGATCGAAGAATGCGTAGGCAAGAAAGCGATCAGGAATTTGCTTCCGATCCAACCCGGCGATGTGCCCGCAACGTTCGCCGACGTAGGCGATCTCGCGCGCGACGTGGGCTTTGCGCCGAAAACGCCGCTTGAGGAAGGCGTCAAGCGTTTCGTCGCGTGGTATCGGGATTATCATGGCGTTTGAGGCGCAACTCTCCCACCTCAAAGCGCTCGAAGCGGAAAGCATCCACATCCTGCGCGAGACGGCGGCCGAGACGGAGCGGCCGGTCATGCTCTATTCGATGGGTAAGGATAGCGCGGCGCTGCTTCATCTGGCGTCAAAGGCGTTCTATCCGGCGCCGCAACCGTTCACGCTGCTGCATATCGATACGACTTGGAAATTCCGCGAGATGTACGCGATGCGCGACGCGGCGGCGCAACAGCACAAGCTGATCGTATTCCGTAATCCCGAAGCGCTGGCCAAGGGCGTCAACCCGTTCGATCACGGCTCCGAGACTCACACCCAGATATGGAAGACCGAAGGCTTGCGTCAGGCGCTGGCTGAACATGTCTTCGATGCGGCCATCGGCTGCGCGCGGCGCTATGAGGAGA
>ERZ869936.2219-NODE-2219-length-11790-cov-3.640307_pt1 | contig 11790 bp, 8 predicted proteins | sample MGYA00520876_ERZ869936 | MGnify/ENA primary metagenome ERZ869936 (study PRJEB32218, sample SAMN09650985) | biofilter metagenome | isolation source: enrty point of leading RO module | place: Saudi Arabia: Thuwal, RO plant located on Red Sea | collected 2016-02-17 ... | reverse complement strand
ATGCCGACCGCCTTGTCATGACCGGTGACATCCAGCACGTGCCCGGCGGCGAGGACTCCAAGAACGCCCCGCGCTGGCTCGAGGACATGCTGCGGCATATTCACGACGCCACCATCTGCCGGCAGAGCTACGTCGTCGTCATCGGCGGCGGCGCGGTGCTCGACTCGGTCGGTCTGGCCGCGGCGCTGGCGCATCGCGGCGTGCGGCTGGTGCGCCTCCCGACGACGACGCTCGCGCAGGCGGACTCGGGCGTCGGCGTCAAGAACGGCATCAACGGCTTCGGCAAGAAGAACTACATGGGCAGCTTCGCGCCGCCCTGGGCCGTGATCTGCGATGGGGAACTTCTGCGGACTTTGAGTCCGCGCGATTGGCGCTGCGGATTCGTCGAGGCAGTGAAGGTCGCCTGCATTAAGGACGGCGTTTACTTCGACGAGATTGAATCCTCGATCAAGGGCATCAACGCGCGCGATCATGAGGTCGCCATGCCGATCATCGAACGCTCAGCCATCTGGCATCTCAAGCACATCACGCAGCAAGGCGACCCCTTCGAGATGACCACAGCCCGCCCGCTGGATTTCGGTCACTGGGCCGCGCACAAGCTCGAGCAGATGACGTGGTTCCGCCTTCGCCACGGCGAAGCGGTGGCGATCGGCATCGCGATCGACGTGACCTACGCCGCGATGATCGGCCTGATGCCCGAGGATGAAGCGCGGCGTGTGAAGAACGTGCTGCGCGAGCTGGATTTCGATCTTTACGACGACGCCATGCAGCAGGATGAAGAACTGCTGATCGGCCTCGAAGAGTTCCGCGAGCATTTGGGTGGACAGCTCACGATTACGATGCTTCAGCACATCGGCCGGCCGGTGGATGTGCACGAGATCGATTTCGACGTGATGCGAAACGCGATCCGCAGTCTCTCGCCCAAGCCTTCGCCGCGCCTGTTCTGATGGAGCGGGCGTGCCTGCGGAGCAATCCTCTACAATCACGCCATGAACGCTACCACCCCCGCCCCCGGTGCCTGCCCCCTGCCGCAAAGCAAGGTGATCGATCTCTATTTCATGGAGCATCGCGCCAAGCTGCTGGACATCGCGGCGTTCCTCGATCGCATCGAGCGCGGCGCCGGTGGAAAGTTCCCGGCGGACGACTTCCGCATCAAGGCAATGCTCGAAGCCGTGAAAATGCTCCTCGACGGTCAGCCCCAGCGCGCCAGGCGGGTGCTGGAGATACTCAGCGATCCGACGATGGAGCCGTTGGAGAGCGCGGCGGGGATGAAAGGCGCGGCGGGTGCGTGGCCGGGCAGGAAGTAGGCCGCGGTTGCAAGCGTTGCTAAGCCGCAAGCGGCCAGGACCCAGGACTCGGGACACAGGACTCAAGACTTCGATGCGTTACATCGACCCGCACATTCACATGGTCTCCCGCACGACCGATGACTACCAGCGCATGGCGCAGGCCGGTTGCGTGGCGATCACCGAGCCGGCCTTCTGGGCGGGGTTCGACCGCTCCTCGCCGGAGGGCTTCTTCGACTACTACCGGCAGCTCACCGAGTACGAGCCCAACCGCGCGGCCCAGTACGGCATCAGGCATTTCACCTGGCTGTGCATCAACCCGAAGGAAGCGGAGGACCTGACGCTGGCCCGCGAAGTGCTCGCGGTGATCCCCTCCTTCATGGATAAGCCCAACGTGCTGGGCATCGGCGAGATCGGCCTGAACAAGAACAGCAAGAACGAACTGACCGTCCTCGAAGAGCACATCGCGCTGGCCGCGAAGACCAATGAACTCATCCTCGTACATACGCCGCACCTGGAGGACAAGCTCAAAGGCACGCTGCTGATCATGGACGCGATCAAGCGCAACGGCGACATCAGCCCCGACCGCGTGCTGATTGATCACGTCGAAGAGCACACGGTCAAGGCGGTGATGGACCGCGGCTTCTGGGCGGGCATGACGCTGTACCCTGATTCGAAAATGACGCCTCAGCGCGCGGCTGACGTCTTTGAGATGTACGGCACGGACCGCCTGTGGGTGAACTCGGCCGGCGACTGGGGCCAGAGCGATCCGCTGGCGGTGCCCAAGTGTCACGTCGAAATGCTCCGCCGCGGGCACACGGCTGAGACGATCGAGAAGATCTCGTTCGGCAATCCGGTGGCGTTTCTGGGGCAGAGCGGGAAGTTCAAGGTGTAGGTCCATCACCACTGGGGCATCTCATGAGCAGTCCCGACTCACCTGTCTTCATGTTCGACAACAGCGATCCCGAGATGCAGCGCGCCACTGAAATCGCGCGCAGCACCTTTCGCTATCTCTGGCGGCAGATCGCGAGCGACCGTAATCGAATCGTTCCCGCTCTCGAGACCGCGATCGTTAAGGCTCCATTCACCGATGGATCCTCTCCGGGTGGAGGGACGCCCGACGCCGAACAAATGTGGATGAACGAGATCGACTTCGACGGCGAACTGATCCATGGGATCCTGATCAATTCACCCAACTGGGTCAGATCGGTCCGGCAGGGTGATGCCATATGCCTGCCCATCGACAAGATCACCGACTGGCTGTTCGTCATTAATGATCTGGCCTACGGCGCGTTCACCGTCAACCTGATGCGATCACACATGGAAACCAATGAACGTCGTGTTCACGATAGCGCCTGGGGCATCGATTTCGGTGATCCTTCATCGCCCCGCCTCAAACCCCACGAAGTGAAGAGCTACGAACTGCGGCTCGCGCACTCTCTGAAGCAGCATTTGGCGAATAATCCATCAGCCGTCAACGGGACAGGCCTGAACGGCTGGACACTCTTGCACCAACATGCCTCCGCCGGCCGACTGGCGACGGTCAAGGTTCTCCTGGCAGGGGGCGCCGACGCCAATGCGAAAACTGACAATGGCATGACCGCACTACAGTTGGCAGCCGCGCTCGGATGGGATGACGTGGAGCAATACCTCAAAACCGCGAGGTAATACCTCACGGACGCGCACGACCTGCTGCGATCGTGGTATCGCGTGCGACACTCGACATTCAATTCACGCCACCGCACTCAGATCACCCCTGCAAGTTCCGCGCGTCCGCGACCTGCCACGCCGCGGCTTTGTACACTGCCCGCATGCGAAACCTTCTCGGCCCAGGCACGATCGCAGGCTACTGCACCAACGTTCACGCCGGTGCGTCCTATTCGTTGACCCTGGCGAACCTCGAAGCCTACGCGACCTCGATCCGCGAGCTCGTTTGCCCCGATCAGCCCATGGGCATCGGTCTCTGGCTCGCCCATGATGCCGCGTCGCAGATCATCGGCGGCGATCACATCGAGGCGTTTCGCGACTGGCTCTTCAAGCACGACTTCATCGCCTACACGCTCAACGGCTTCCCCTACGGCAACTTCCACGAAGCCCGCGTCAAGCACAACGTCTACCACCCCGAGTGGTCCGTGCCCGCCCGGCTCGAATACACCAGGCAGCTTGCCGACATCCTCGTGCACCTCTTGCCCGATGAGGACAAGGAAGGCTCGATCTCCACGCTGCCCATCGGCTGGCGCGCGTCGATCACCAGCAACAGCGACAAGTCGTTCGCGGCTGCGCAGAATCTCGTGAAACTCGCCGATCACCTCTCGCACATCGAGGACACGACCGGCAAGCTCATCCACGTGGACCTGGAGCCCGAGCCCGGCTGCTACCTCGACACCGCGCAGGACGTGGTGGACTTCTTCAAGGACGAGCTGTTCCTCTTGGGCAACGAGCATCGTCTTCGCCGGCACCTGCGCGTGTGCCATGACGTCTGCCACGCGTCAGTGATGTTCGAGCCGCAGGAACAGGCGCTGGACACCTACAAGAAGGCCGGCATTGCGATCGGCAAGGTGCAGCTCTCCAGCGCGGTGCGGGCGCGATTTGATCAGCTCGATGATCGCGACCGGATCGACGCCCTGAACCAGCTTCGCGAGTTCGGCGAGGATCGCTACCTGCACCAGACGACGGCCCACGTGGCCGGCGCTCACATGTGGGATGACCTTCCGATTGCGATCGACGAGTTTGACGGCACGCCGCCGCCCGGTGCCGAGTGGCGCACGCATTTTCACGTGCCGCTGTTCCTCGAAAAGTTCGGCCTGCTCGAATCGACGCAGGACGATGTGCTCCGCTGCCTGAAGTTGATCCGTCAGTACAGCGACTGCAAGCACTTTGAGGTCGAGACGTACGCCTGGAGCGTGCTGCCGAAGGAACTCAAGTGCGTGGACCTGGTTGAAGGCATCGCCCAGGAGCTGAAGTGGCTCAAGGCGCACGCGAACACGAAGTAACGCATGACCGCGCCTGCCCTGAAAACCTCTCGCCTCCGGGCCTGGCTGGAGCTGATGCGCATCAGCAACCTGCCCACGGTCTGGACGAACGTGATGGTCGGCTTCGCGATCGACCGCTGGCCGGGGCATGCCGGCCTCGTCGAGCGCGGTTGGCCCATCACGCTCTGGGAGGTGCCGGTGCTCTGCCTTGCGATGTCGCTGCTCTACATCGGCGGCATGGCGATGAACGACGTCGTCGATCAGGACATCGACAGGCTCGAACGCCCTGGTCGCCCCATTCCTTCCGGACGCATCAGCCCGGTGGCGGCAAGGAACTTCGTCCTGGCCTGTTTTGTGCTAGCCGTGGCGATTACCTACTGGGTTCGCATGTCGTCCACGATACTCGCGCTCATCCTCATCGGGACGATCGCCCTGTACAACTTCCACCACAAGCGGCACGCGTCGGCCGTGCTGCTCATGGGCGTCTGTCGCGGGCTGCTCATTCTCATGGCGCCATCACGTTCGGAAGCGGATCCGAATCGCATCTGGCCGCTGTTGATCGCGCTGCCCGTGGCGCTGACGCTCTACACGGCCTGCATCACGTTCATCGCGCGGGGCGAGACGAAAGACTCGATCGGCGCTAGAAAGTGGCTGGCGCTGCTGATGCCGATCATCGTGTTCTGCGCCCCGCTGCTGGTGCTGCGTCCGCGCGGCGTGAACAACACGATCGGCTTTGCCGCGCTGGCGCTGCTGGGCTGGATGATCGTCCCGGCCGTCGCCGTGCTGCGCAAAAAGCCCAAGCCGGTGAAGGCGATCCTGGCGTGGATCGCCGGCATGTGCCTGATCGATGCGTACTGGCTCGTGATGCTCGGGCAGAACGCGTACGCGGCAGTCGCGGCCGGCTGCTTCGTGCTGACCGTGGTCAGCCATCGGAAGATTCTGGGCACTTAACGTGAAAACAGGAGAGCATCAGATTGGGACACATCGTGTAATGTCTTCATTTCCTGCTTTCCTGCTTTCTTGTTTTCATGATCTTCCATGAACCCCACCGCGGTCATCCTCGTCGTCGGCCTGAACACGTCGCTCATCGGCGATGACTGCCCGCGCCTGCGCGCGTTCACGGACAAGGGCTCGCTGCGCAGGCTCAAGCCCGTGCTGCCGGCCGTGACGTGCACCGTGCAGTCATCCATGCTCACCGGCCTTCCGCCTTCGCAGCACGGCATCGTCGGCAACGGGTGGTACAACCGGCAGCAGTGCGAGGTGCAGTTCTGGAAACAGGCCAACCCCCTGGTGCAGGGCGAGAAGGTGTGGGACACGGCGCGAGGGCGCGATGCGAACGCGACGACGCTGAACATGTTCTGGTGGTTCAACATGTACTCGACTGCGGACTGGTCGGTTACGCCGCGCCCGATGTACAAGGCGGACGGCCGCAAGCTGCCGGACTGCTACAGCAACCCGCCGGAGCTGCGTGACGAGCTGCAACGCAAGCTCGGGCAGTTCCCGCTGTTCCATTTCTGGGGCCCCGGCTCATCGATCGCCTCGTCGCGCTGGATCGCTGACGCGACGATGCTGGCGCACGCAAAGCACAATCCTTCGCTCACACTCGTCTACCTGCCGCACCTGGATTACGCCCTTCAGAAGTTCGGCCCGGTGCATGACGAGTCATGGAAAGCCGTGCGCGAGATCGACGCGGTGGTCGGCGACCTGATCGACTACTTCACCCGCAAAGGCGTGCAGCCACTCATCGTCAGCGAGTATGGCATCGAGGAGGTGGATGATTCGGTGCACATCAACCGTATCCTGCGCGAGGCGGGGCTGCTGAAGGTGCGCGTGGAGGATGGACTGGAACTGCTGGACGCCGGCGCGAGCGATGCGTTCGCGGTGGCGGACCATCAGGTGGCGCATGTCTACGTTTCAGCCGCTTGCGGCTTAGCAGCGGACGGCAAAGGCGACAGGAGACAGGAGACAGGAGACAGTGGGCAGCAATCGTTGGTCCAGCGTGTCGCCGAGTTGTGCCGCGCCACACTCGGCGTCGAACAGGTGCTCGGCCGGGAGGAGCAGCGGGCGATCGGGATCGATCACGAACGCTCCGGCGACCTGGTGCTCGTGTCAGCGCCAGGCAAGTGGTTCAGCTACGACTACTGGCTCGACGATGCACGGGCGCCGGACTTCGCCCGCACCGTCGATATCCACCGCAAGCCCGGTTACGACCCGCTGGAGCTGTTCATCGATCCGAAGATTCGCCTGCCGAAGCTGAAGATCGCGTGGCGGCTCGTTCAGCGGAAGCTCGTGAAGCAATGGGCCCTGCTCGATCTGATTCCGCTGGAGACGAAACTGGTGCGCGGGTCGCACGGCCGGATCGATCAGCCGCCGGAGATGATGCCGGTGCTGATCAGTCCGAACTCGATCGAAGGCGATGACGATCTGCCGTGCATTAAGGTGCGCGACGTGATTCTGGATCATCTGTTCGGGGCGTGAATAGAAAAAGGTGCCATGGACAAGCTCCTTGCCCGTGGCACCTTGGATTTCCAGACAACTACCGGCGGACCGGCAGCAATCTCACTTCTTGAACAGCGGCGATTCCGGATTGCCTCGCGAGATCAGGTACGCCAGCAGGTCCAGCAACTCGTCCTTGTTGATCACGTTGATCAGGCTGGCGGGCATCTGCGAGGTCTTGGAGACCTGCTTCGACGCGATGTCGTCCTTCTTCAGCTTGACGGGCTCGGCGTTCAGATCGCTGGTATGCACCTCGACGCCGCCGTTCTCCGTTTCTATGACGATGCCGGTGAGCACATCGCCATCGACCGTGCGCACGATGTGCGACGCGTACTGATCGCTGATGACCTTGCTCGGCTCAATGATCGCTTCGAGCAGATCGGTCGTGCTGAACTTGGTGCCGACGGAGGAAAGATCCGGCCCGACGGCGCCGCCGATACCGTCAAAACGGTGACACTTGACGCAGCCGATCGCGTGGTACACGTTGCGGCCGTTCTCGAAACTGCGCCCGCCAAGGCCGCCGCCGACCGCCGCGACTGCGTCCTTCATCGTCCACTCCTTGCCCGGGCCCTTCACGGGGTTCACCTTGAAGGTCGGCGGCGCCTGGAGGTTCTCGCCGGTCAGGTGCGACACGGCGAAACGCTCGGCGTCACTGGCGTTGGCCAGGGCTTCCTTGCGGATGTTGGACAGGAAGCCGGCGAAGCTGTTGCCGCCGGGGTGCTTCGAGGCTTCGTTGATGAACTTGAAATACGCCTCGCGCTGCGGAATCGTCCAGCCGAACCGCATGTTGCGGAGCGAGAAGACGTACGCGATGCCCTGGAGCGGCGGCATGTTGTTCAGCATCTTCTGGGCGGTGCCGCCGTAGCTCGCGTTGCGGCCCAGCACCGTCGCCCACTTGGGCTGCGGCTCGGGCTTCAGCTCGGCAATCAGCTTCATCGTTTTCTCGATCACCGTCGGCGAATCGAGATACACAAGCAGCTGCACCAGCTCCTGGTTGGCATCGCCACTCTTGTTCGGGAACAGCTTGTCGAGCTTGGCTACCACGTTGCTGCGCCACGCCTCGTCCGGCTTACCCATGCGAATGAAGGCAAGCTGATACGCGCGAAGCGCTTCGAGCAACTGCTGCTCGGAAAGCGAGGCGAGGTCGATCTTGTGAAGCGCGGTGAGCACGCCGCCCAGATCTTCCTTGGCGCCCTGGCGTGCCAGTGCGATCATCGCGGTGATCAGCGCCTGCGGGCTGCTCTCAGCCAGCGCCTTGTCGCGCCACTGTTGCACCGGCTGCGCTTCGACGGCGATACGGGCGGCGTAACGGATGAAGCGATCCTCGTGGCCCAGGTGAGGCCACGCAGCCGCCAGAGCCCGGCTGTCCTTCACACCATGGAACGTCTCCAGCGAGCGGCGCAGCGTGCGCAGCGCAGCCGCCTTCGGATCGCCCTTGCCCCGGCTGGGCTCAATGGACTGATCGCCGGTGTAGGTGACGCGATAGAGCGCCGACTGCGTGCCGCGGCCGCCGACCGTGAAGTAGAACGCGCCGTCATTGCCGACCGTCGCGTCCGTCACAGGCAGCGTTGTGCCGGAGATGAACTCTTCGACCGTGCCGGTGTAACTGGCGCCGTCTTCTTTCAGGTGCACAGCCCAGATGGTGCCGTAGGTCCAGTCGAGGATGTAGAGCGCGTCCTGCCACTTGGCGGGGAACGCGGTGCCGTAGCCGAAGGTGACGCCGACGGGCGACGCGGGGCCGATGTCCACCACGGCCGGCAGGCTGTCGGGGTAATACGCCGGCCACTTGCCGGTGCCGGAGCGCCAGCCGAATTCCGAACCGCTGGTCACGTGGTTGACGCGCGTCGGGCGGTACCACGGCATGCCGAAATCCCACTCCATGTCGGAGTCAAAGGTGAACATCTCGCCGTCGCGATTGAGAGCGATGTCGTACTGGTTGCGGAAGCCGTTGGAGAAGAGGACGCGTTCCTTGCCATCGGGGCTGATGCGTGCGACCCAGCCGCCCGGCGCGAGCTTGCCGCGGGCGTGGCCACGGGCGTCCCACTGGCGCGGCAGGAGCAGATCCTCGTCCCAGTTCATGGGCTGGCGCGAGCCGGTCAGGTTCGGCGGAATGTCCGTGTGGTTGCCGCCGATGATGTACAGGCCCTTGCCGTCTTCGGTCACGATGACCGCGTGCGGGCCGTGCTCGCCGCCGCCGTTGAGCGGGACGATCTGCTCCGCCTTGTCGAGTTTGCCGTCGCCATCGGAATCGGTGACGCGCCACAGGCCGCCGCCGTTGCGATTGACGTAAAGCGAGTCAAACGCCCAGACCAGGCCCTGTGCGTTGGAGATGTCCACCGGCATCTTCTCAACCTTCGCCTCGGCATCTTCCTCGCCGATCTTCGGCGGCGTGATGTAGTAGAGCCCCTTGTTGCCCTGATCGCTGGCGACGAGCCGGCCGTCAGGCAGCGCGGCCACGGCGACCCACGAGCCTTCGGTGCCCTTGGGCACCGCGTAGATCATCTCGACCTTGAAGCCTTCGGGGGCATTGGCCTTGGGACCGTTGGCCGCGACGACCGCAGCGCCGGCACCGCCGAGCACATCGTTCCACGGACCCGCGCCGTGCGCCGCCAGGACGGTGGCGTTGGTCCAGCCGGCCTTGGGGGCGTCGAAGTCCGGCGTGTTCCAGCCATCGGAAGCCTTCTCCGAGCCGACCCAGGTCTTGTCGCTCACATGGATGACGCTCTCGCGCGAGGTCTGCGTGACGAACTCGATCTGGGCGACGAAGCCGGCCATCGTGCCGCCGTCGTTGGTCGCTTCCACCGCGATGATGTTGTCGCCCGCAATCACCTGCTTGCGGATGTCCACGCTGACCGGTGACTGCCACTCGGTGCTGGCGGCCACTTTCTTGCCGTTGACATAAACGACCATCTCGTTGTCGCACGTGGCGACCAGCCGGACGGCCTTGGCCTTGTCCAGCGTCTGCTCGGGCAGCTTGAACTGGCCGCGCAGGTAAACCGTCTGGTTCGCCTGCGGCTTGCCCACCCACAGCCACTGCGGCACGGGCGACAGCGCGCGGGCGTTCTTCTTGGCCTTGTCGCCTTGCGCCAGCGCGGCCGAGCCGCACAGCAACACGAACAGGGCGCAGGCTGAGAGTTTCATCCAGGTGTGATCAGTCTTCATGAGGGCTCTTTCCTTGCAGGGAACGATACGAACGATTGCGATGGACGAGTTGAACCATGCCATTGTTGCAGGCTGAGGGCGGATCGCCAAGTGCGGTTGCCTTCACGGCCGGGATTAAGCGGCAAATGGACAAACAGCCCCGACGACGCGCCGTCGCGGGGCTGTTTGCATGGAGAGACGCAGGATGCCGTTCAGGCCGTACGATGACGGCGTCGGCCGAGCCCCGCAAGAGCCAAGAGGCCGAGCAGACCCGTGGCCGGCTCAGGAATGTTTACTGTCGAGCCAAAGAACTCGATCTCACTGATGGCGAAGAACGCACCGCTATTGGCGCCTGTCGCGGTCGTCCGCATGCGGAACGCCGTGAACGCCTGGTTGGTCTGGAAGAGATCGCCGTCACCAGGGGAATACCGGATGACCTGGTTTCGCGTGTTGCCCCAGTCGCTGGAGTTGGGATCCAGCCGGCTGTAGATGACGGTCCACGTGCCATCGAGGCCATCGGTCGTGTCATTGGAGCCTTCGATGAAGAATACGCGCGGATCGCGAGCGGGCGTATCGTTGCTGGATGTCAGCGTGAAAGCCTCAAGGACAACGCCACCGGGGTATTGCCCGCTGAAGTCCGCACCGACGATTTGTTCGGCAATGGGATTGCCGGCGCCGGCGCCGCAGCACCACTTGTTGTTGCCGCCGCCGGTCTGATTGTCGAAGACGTTGAAGGCGAACTCGCCGCCGCCGAACCCGGGTTCGTTGCTGGAGAAGAATTCAGCATCAAAACCACCCAGGCTTGGAGGATTCGGAATGTTGAGCGTACCGGTGCCCTGGCCGCCGTCGATGGCATTCCAGATCACGCGCGTTTCAGAGGTCGTGTTCAGGTCATTGTCGTTCGAGCCTCCACCGCCAACAATGTTGAAGGCCTTAACGGTGAAGTTCGTGTCGGAGAACGCCGCGTTGGTCGAGACATCGATACTGAGCGTTCCGTCGCTCAGGAGCGACCAGCCATCGCCGGGGCCGCCGGGCGTGGTGTCGCTTCCGGACTTGATGGACACTTCAAACGAGTCACCGCCGCCACGCTCAAACATGAATGTATCCAGTTGCAGCACGGTGCCGGCCGTCACGTTGAAGACGCCGCCGCTGGTGTTGTTGCCGGTCGGATTGTCAAAGCCAAAGGTTGTAGGCGTGGTCAATGCGCCGGTGATCTGACCGCCGGTGGAAGTGATGCCTGAGTAGGTCCCCGAAACGAGTGACAGGTCAACCAGGCGACCGTCATCACTTCCGGCGCCGATCGAATACGTCCCGGCGACATTGAATCGCAGAAACGCCTGCGCCCTGACGCTGAAGTCGTCGCCGCCCAGACCGGCACCACCGCTGATCGTCGAGTAGGCGCTATCACCTCCGAACTGAAACGAGTTGCCGGGGTGATAGTTGATCGAGGAAGCGACATCCATGTGAATGTTCTGGATGTTGTAGACGAGTGGCGTTGCATTGGGGTTGTAGGCGCCTTCATTGCCGTCGTTGCCCAAGTCGGTCAGGTCGTTGCCTACCAGGGCACCGTTTCCCGTACCAAGGACGGTCATGGCCTGGGCACTGGTTGCCCATAGCGACAAGGCCGCGACGATTGTCATCGTGAATTTCGCTTTCATTACGATTCTCCTGTTTGAGAAGTGAAATACTAAACGGACCGCATCCTTCCGAATGGACAGACGTTGGCGGCACCATGAGAAGATGCCGTTGCCCTCGGAAAAGAATGGTTACCAGAGTGGTGAAACGGAAGTGATTGTTTCACCGGACACGCTCTGGCCTCTCCAATAACTTATACATATACCGCCAAGATCAACGTCGTGTCAAGGCACAAGACTCCGAAAACACGACAAACTGCA
>ERZ869936.2218-NODE-2218-length-11792-cov-3.337991_pt1 | contig 11792 bp, 12 predicted proteins | sample MGYA00520876_ERZ869936 | MGnify/ENA primary metagenome ERZ869936 (study PRJEB32218, sample SAMN09650985) | biofilter metagenome | isolation source: enrty point of leading RO module | place: Saudi Arabia: Thuwal, RO plant located on Red Sea | collected 2016-02-17 ... | reverse complement strand
GTGTAGACCATATTTCCTGTTTTCCTCCAGTATCTCTCTTGTGCTGTCTGTGGCATAATTCTGCCATTCATCTATGGCCAGTATTGTGGGTACTCTCAAATGCTTTGGAAGGCTCTCCCTCTTTTGGGCAAAACCTGAGATCATGCCCACAAGAAAACGACCAAAGGCCTCCGCTGTGTGGCTTCCACTAGTAGCTTTAGCAAGGTTGAAAAGAATAACCTTGCCGCTATTTATTTCCTTTTCCAGATCAATAGTGCTTTCACCGCAAACAAGGTTGTAAAAGACCGGTGAATTGAGGAGCGTTTGCAGTTTAGTAAATATGCTACTCTTGGTTCTTCCGTAAAAACTATTTCCAAAACCTCTTTCTGAGCGGAAAAAGTCTTTATGCGTTATGATGGGGCTTTGTTTCCCCAGCTCTACAAGATCATCGTTGTTACTGTCATCCATGAACCTTTGCAGCTCTGCAAGAGAGGAGTTACCCTTTCTCATTAAGACAGAAATACAGGGTTCAAGAACAGCTCTCATGTTGTCGCTTATCGCTGAGTTTTGCAGTAGCTCGTCAAACACTTTTACGAGCTGTTCACTCATTATTCCAATATTCTGGTCGCTCGTATCAGATAGCTGCAAAGGGTTGATAGTAGAGGTATAACCTTTGGCCAGAAATGGGTCAACATAAACTAGCCTTTTCCTGTACTCCTTGTTGAGACGAAAGGATTTTAGCTCTTTGACTAAATCTCCGTGAGGGTCTATGCAAATGAGTGTTTTGGACTTCTTAGCCTGGCTTTTGTACTGGAGACATAAAAAAATCATTGTGAATAGTGTCATTTTCAAAGAGTATAATTTTCAAATAATTGATAAATGCCAAAGAATGTGCGAAGATGTAATATTCGAATTAAATATTTAAAAAAAAAAACGTAGCGCAGCGAGGTCAAAAAGAACCAGGTCTTGCGTATAGCTCTCCGTAACAGGCGACTTGCCTGTGATAAACTTGCGCCGGTGTTCATCGTTGAGAATGCAGAAAAATTGAAAGGCAGGGTAGTGGTGGTAGTTTTCTTCAGGAATAGAGCTGTCAAAGAGGGCAGAGTATTCGTTGAATGTGCATCCTCTTTCTGCAAAGAGCCTTTGGTATATTACAGGGTACTTCTGTTTCTTCTTCTTTCCTGCTTTTCTGGCTTTCTGAAGGTACACGTCCATTCTTTGAACCCACTGCTCCATAAACAGACAAACTTCTTCCTGTGCGCTAAAAACATCTACTGTTCCCAGCTCAAGGAAGAAGTCTTCCTGGTCATATAATGACGGTTTGATTATTTTATCTACTTCTTCCTGACTTATCACTATTTCGGGTTCAAATACCTTACTCACTATTGTGTGTTTATGACTTATTCAGGAGTACATTTTTAAAAAGTTATTACAACATATAGTAAAAAATAGCTTACTTTATAAATTTCAAAATGTTTTAACGGATATTTTGAAAAGTAAGTAAGAAAGCATCTTTTAGAGTATTATTACTTGTAACGTATAGACTATATCAGGTGTATATAACCGAATATACAAGGAAAACCGTAAATAACTGATTTTCAGAGGATACAAATTATTTTTTTGATTAAGGATTATGAGATTTTTCATAATCGAACTTTTTAATCAGGTAGAACTAACAACATGGCCAGAGATATTTCAACGGAACACAAGGAGCTGGAAGAAAAGCTGGAGGAGAGAAGGGCAAAATTTCCCGGTTTTTTCAGTCAATGGCACGGCTCGAAGTCATATAAAGAGGATTTTTATAGAAAGCTTTGCTATGAACTGGAGTATTATCTTGGAAAGTTTAATCAGCAGGATATGACCAGCGTTCAAGCAGTTATCTCAAACACCGCTCGCCATTTCTTTGCCATATACACGCCTGAATATACTGGAGTAAGAGACAGCCATCTTGAAACGCTACGGAAGATACAGTCATTCAAGAACAGGAAAGACAAGGAACAATTCTTCAAAACAGTCTCTAAAGGAGAGGGAACTACGCCTACCCTCCTCCTCGACCCAGAGTTTTCAGAACAGGCAAACAAGGCGATGGAGGAACACAAAGCTCTATTCATAGAGGAATCAGCAGCAGAAACCGTACAGAACGACGAGGAGCTGAAGCAGGAAAAGGAAGAACAAACCAGGATACTTATAGAGCAGAAAACAAAAGAGATTTATGATAAAGAACGGGAAAAGTTACAGGAGCATTTTACGGAGATTCTTTACCAGATAATAGAGCAGAACGCAGAACAAAGAGCAAAAGAATTGTTGTCTCGATACTGATAGTAGCCATGCCGGACAGAATACTCACACAAGAAGAAACGCAAAGAGAAAACGAGCTGGAAGCTCTAAGAAAAAAGTTTCTCGATGGCACTCTGGAAGACCACCAGAGCTACTTTGATCTTGTCACTAACCAACTGATTTTTGAGCTAGAACGATATGCAAACGGGTACTCTCAAAACCCTGTAATAAGCCCTGTTCCTTTTCTTGTAAATCTTATACGCAATACCATAAAGCTGCTCCAGCACCCTCCCCAGGAACGCCACAAGGCTCTCACAGAGTTTTCTAAAGAACACGCCGGTTATTTAGGGCTATCCAATTTTATTCCAATGGGAGGAATGGAAAGGGTTTTGATGTCTCTCTATGTGACCTATAATCACTTCCCTGAAGAACTGACAAAGGCCGTTGCCAAATACAAGATAACCCGCAACAACCAGGAGGCAATCTGGGAGAGAGCCGAACAACTGAAGCAGAATAGACTAGGGCAAGCAGCAGAGGAAAAAAAGAGCTATATTGAAGAACAGGCCAAAGAAGAAGCTCTGTTTCGCCTCGAATCTTTCAAGATAAACCTTCTGGAAGAAAACAAGAGCTACATAGACAATATGATTGAGCAAAGAGCCGTAGAAATTTTACAGGCTCGAATAGCAGCTAGTAACGTGGCCAAGGAGGAGGAAGAAAAGAGACAGAGAGAGCTGGCTATAATAGAGCAAATGAAAAAGACTATACGAGACCAGGCCGAACAGATAAGCGTAATGAAAGAAATTATAGAGCAACTACAAACGGAGAGACAGAAAGCACAGGAAACAGACGAGGAGGAGGACGATGATTTTCCGTTTGTGTAAATTTTCCTGTTTATGGATAAGCAGCTACCACATAAGACACATCCTATACCGCCCAAGCTGAGAGCCTTGTACTATGCTGTTCTCACAGAAAAAGAAAAGAATGCCCGAACAGCAAAGAAGCTGGAGCAGGAAAAGGAGAGCCTTGCGCTGGACGATAAGAAGAAAGAAATAAAAGACCTGGCTCAGTCTGAAGATATGGCACTCCGGGAAAAACGGCTGGCCTTTTTACTGGAGACTTTCGAGAAAGAGAAAAAGCTCCACGACCAAATTATTGATCTTCAGGAAATGGAACAGGATATAACATATAAAGACCAGCTCCACGACCTGAAACAGGAGAAGCTCGATGCTGACCGGCTCCTGTTTGATGCACAGCAACAACATGGCCATCTTTCGCTGGATAAAAAAGCTTTTACCATAGAAACGGACTCCAGGCTCCTCGAAATAGAAAAGGGGCTTCATACCATCCAAAAAAAGCAGGACAACCTCGACAACACTATTGAACGTTTCCAGATCGAACAGGCAAAAGGAGAACTGGAGGACAACCGCAGAAAGTTTTTAATCGAAGGAGAACAGGAAAGGGTAAAAATGATGCTAGAGCAGTTTAATGTCCTTCAGGAACGCTTTGCTGTTAAACAGCAGCAGTTTGGTCTCGATCAGACAAAAGGAGAGCTAGAACTCTTACAGGGGCAAATAACAAACCAGCAAAATCGTAACGAGCTGGAGAATGACAGGAGAGCCTATTTGCTTGAACAAGAGCGAACAACCATAGGAAACGATAGAACTCAATTGCATCTGGAAAAAGACAGGCATGAGCTGGAGGTTATGGTTCAGGAGTTCCACTTGCTCCAGGAACGTTTTGCCCTCGATACAAAAGACGAGAAACTGAAGCTTGACAAAAGAGAGGCCGAAATTAGCCTTGACAAAAAGCTGCTTCTTATTCTCCTTCAGGAAATAGATTCCAAAATAAAACTCCTGAAGGAGGAGAATACTCTGATAGTAAATAATGATGAGAGAGTACAGGAATTACTCAAAGAGCTAAGACACAAACTGAAAGAGGTAAAACTTCGAGGCCTCCAGCTCGATGTAAAGAAAAGACAAGTGGAGGTTTTGGATAGAGAACGGGGAATAAAATATAAAGCAATGCAGGAGGCCAGCAAACAGGAATCCAGAGACGCTTCCAGAATGAAACGCCTGGCTTCCGAACAAATGAGGCTGGCCAGACAGTATAAACAGGTAGTGGTCAATAGAGAACAGGCATTCAATAAATACCTAAAAGATTTTTCCTGATAGACAAAGTGAAACCTACCTAACTAACAACAATTTTTTTCTCCACTTTGTATCGGTGGACATTTTTCAGTTCCATAGCTGCAAAAAACACAACAATCTCCAGGCTTGGGTTTGAGTACAGTTTTGCAATTTTCGCACTCGTAAAAAAATTGGCAGGCATCGGTTGGCATTGTTTCCTCTTTTTGATGCAAGCAATTAGGACAAGTTATGGTTGATTGAAGAATAATGTTAGATGTTTCCATGATCTATATTTGAGAAGAATCTTTTAAAAAATTGTGCTTTGTAACCTTATACCCCGTTGAGTTAATAGCTGCTGTAATTGCTTCGATAGAAGTCTTGCTTTCATCAAACTTCACAATAGCGTTACCTTTCTCATAAGATACAGATAACTCAATAATTCCATCAAGCTTACTTACCTCACTTTTTACATGATGTTCACAACCTGTACAAGTCATACCCTCAATAACAAATTCTGCTTTTTGAATATCGCCTTGTGAAGAAACTGCCACCGTAGCTCCGTTTTTTGGAAAAAGCACAAAGGCATAGTTCCGGAGCGCCATTAGCAAAGCTGTAATAATCGTGACAATGCCGAGAAGTTTCCTCGATTGCCAAAAAGAAGGTTTTACATCTGTTTCGCAGTCACAATGAGCATCACCTGTTTTAGTGACTTTTAGTTTTTGATACCATGCAACCCCCAACAATAAAATTGTCGCACCAATAAAGTAAGGACGTGCTGGTTCGAGCCATGAAAAACTAGAGGCTAGGCCACTCACTCCGGCTAAAGCAGCCAATACTGGAGTTATACAACACAATGAAGCAGCGATAGCTGTTAATACACCTAAGCTGGAAATATTGCCTACAAGTTTCATACTAAAGCATCTTTAGAGTTATTAATATGTTGAACCAAAGGTTCGATGATATGCAAACAGTCTTTCTTTAAAGAGTAAAATATAGTTTGCCCTTCCCTGCGAGACTTTACTATATCTGCATCCCGTAGTTTGCGTAAGTGTTGCGAAATAGCAGGAACGCTCATGCTAAGAATATCTGCTAAATCACAAGGACACAATTCCTTTTCTTTTGAAAAAAGATATAATATTTTAAGCCTAACTACATTCCCCGTCAATGATAGAACTTTTGAAAAAAAAACAAAAAAATCCTTACGTTCAGCAATCAGTTGCTGACAAGACGAAATTTTGGTATAGTCTGGATTAGCTCTAATACACTTATTTTCGGGTATCATATTTAACCATTAGTTAACCGAAGCAAAAATAACAATTATTTAAGTATTTAAGCAAATGCTTAAATATAATTTAACATTCCCTGTACTAAAGTCAACTGATGTATGCTTGCCATACTAATTGTACGCATTTCTATAATCTAGCAACAACATAATTTCTTATATCTTCATAGCAGTTGTTTTCCGGGTACATATAACCGCAATTCCAGCAAGCATGGTATTCAAAAAGCTTGCGCTGGAACTTATCTTTCTTGACATATTTGCAGTTATCACAGTAGTGATGGGCACAACGCCGGCACATATAAATTTGTGTTCCTGGTTTTGAATTATGGCATTTTGCACAATGGGAATAATCCTTGTAGGCAGGAGGAGGGTAATCTTCCCGAAGCTCCAGCAATACTGTATCTATCTTTCGGCCGTCAGGATTGGTTAGAGGAAAATAAGCTTTCTGAGAGCAGTCTGCAATGGGGTGATATTCAAAATGCTTTCCCGGAGAGCCTCCATGTACTATATCTCCCGCAGTAATGAAACCTCCAGAGACAAGGTTTATTTCTGCTAGAAAAAAACCTCGTGGAATATGCAGCTCAACCATGCCATTAAAAGTCTCTGTTTCCAAAGATTCAGAGTTGTTTCCTCCCTCCTCTTTGGCTATTGCATGGATTGTTTGCCGGTCGGCCAGATAGGCAGTTGTATAAGCATCTATACAGGCTACTGTAATAATCATAACTGACTAGCTACCAAAACCAGGGTTATCTTTCACTCTCCTTATGACAAACACCGGCGCCCTGTTCTCTATTATTTCCAATGCTCCCAGTTTGAGGGTAAGATAGTCTTCGACCGGCTGAGAGATTGACCTGATAAGTTTTGCTTGCTGTTCATTGGCTGCCAGTAGTTCAACCTCTACTATTTCCTGGGAGGCATTACTTGAAAGTCTTTTAGTTATTCTATGATTCATTACTTTTATTTAAGCGTTTTTATTTCCTCTCTTAGAGCTATTATTTGCGGGTTGTACTTTTGAACCAAGTCTGCAAAGTAATCTGCATACAGATTCATCATAGTTGCTTTAAACACTCCCCGTAAAATTCTATCATCCCGGCAAAGCTGGACAGTTAAATCGTCAATCGACAAATTCAGCTTCCTTAGTCTGTGACTAACCATCATGTTTGCAGTATCCTTTATTGATTGGAGCGTTTTGTCATTTGCCTCTGAATCTTCGGAGACCAAAGACCTTATTTTCTCATTAAGGCCTGAGCTATAAGCCTCCTCCAGCTCCTCCAACTGAGCAGTAAGTTCCTCTCGTTTGGCTTTTCTCTCTGCTACTTTCTTTTTCTTTTCTCGCTTTGCTTCTTCCGGGTCAAAGAATCCCGCTTGTTTTACCATTGTAGCCAAATATCCGGCGGGGTTCTCTATGTTCTTCTTGGAAACCTCGCTTTGTGTGTAAATAATGGCTCTCTGCACCTGTTGCACCCCATAACTTTCTATCCATTGCTCCAGTGTAGATTCAGTAACTCCCCAGCTTGACACTTTAGGCAAAAGTTCAACTATAACATTTTGGGGAGTGTCTCCAGTATGTGTTTCTTCCTGGCTACTTTCTCTCTCTCCTCTATTACTTTTTTTCTTATCATCCCTCCGTTTAGGCTCGTTTGGAGCTATATAGAAAATCACGCCTCTTACCTTTCTCGATTTTTTTATTGGGTCAAATGTAAAGCGAATATCAGTGTATTCAGAAAGGTCTTTTTGTGCTTTCAGCAATACCCTTTGTCTAAAATTACCATAGAGTGGATAATGATCTTCCAGTACAATTTTACCTTTCTCTGTTTTCTCCTCCATCACTCCTATTATCCTTTTCAACTCCTCCAGCTCAAACCTCCTTTTTCCTATCTTCTCATACTGCTTCAGTAGCTCGTATATTCTTATAGAATAAGTGCTAGGAAGCTTCAGAATGTTTCTTACGTCATACATGGTAAACTTGGACTGTAACGCCAAGAGAAAAGGCTTCATTTTTGGGTGAAAGGAAACATCTATAAACTCTCCGTCTCCTGGCTCAGGGTTTAGAGGGTTGTCTACTCCTACTACGATTGGAGTAGAAAATTCCATCATTCCATCTTCTGTTTCTCTTACAACTTTTATTATTTTACTCATTAGCTTTATGCCTCCCATTTTCAGCCTTTCGTAGGAAGCATTGCTCTTTTCCAAACCAAATTCCTTAACAATATCGCTCAGGTATATTCTGTAATCCTTAAAATCTTCATCATCCCTGGTAACCATTGTAAGCATCTTGGTAAAGAGCCTTGTCTCCCAAATATCGAACTTATACCTAGCCTCTACCAGCTCGTTTGACTTTTTGACTATCCTTACTACCTGGCCGCTTTCTCTAGCTCTTGTTTTTTGCTTTTTAGTCATGGTAACTTCTCTTTAAATAGCTCCTCAATTTGTTATAGTTACTCCTCTATATGTTATAGATGTAAATATAACGAAATATTTTTCAAGTTATAGTTGCTCCCCAAAATGTTATAGTTGTTCCTCAATTTGTTATAAACACTCCCCAAAATGTTATAGTTACTCCTCAATTTGTTATAGTTAAGTTTGAGATTCCGCATAAACAGTAAGCTTTGAATGCCAGAAAAGTATTAAAAGAATTAAAATAAATAAACAACAACAGGAGATACCACTCCCCAAAATGTTATACTTGACTTCTCGTATAGTCTCCTATGTGGTATTGTTGTTGTATTTTTTTAATAATTTTTTTTGTTTAGAATCTATCCTATCCTCCCCCCTACCCCCCTCCTTTCCTTTCTTAGAGGGGAATTCAGAGGAATTTTTTATAATAAAAATTGGCCACGTGATACATACGTAACAATTGTAGATTTTGCTTTCTGTGATTTCGGCGGTTGATTTGATCAGGTTTCACCTAATATCGAACTGTACAGTCGTCTTTCATCGTCGTCGAACCGGTCGTCGGTATCTTCCGGGATAACGATCATAATGCCGATGATGGGAGACTCTCCACCGTTGCGGAGGCCTTGCAGAGCTTCCTGGAAAGTTCGTTCGTGTCCTTCGCAGTTGGGTGCGCCACAGGTGACGACCACGTGATCTTCGTTAACTTCGTTCACGTAATCGCTCCGTTCGGTGAGTTCTTCTTCGGAACCGAATCCAAATTCTTCTTCAACGCTTTCTAAGAATTCTAACTTAGTCATAGGTTCAGCTTTAAATTTTGCGTAATCAACATTTAGAAGCTGAACTCTAATGATTTTTGACGCCTTGTCAAGTTGTTGATAACACTAAACGAGCCAAACCATTTTATCACTTTTCTACTATAACTCGTTAGCCTTGCAAAGAACATGAGGTTTTGTATATCAAAACCATGCGTATCAGCATTCAGGTTTAGCGGAGAGCGAAATTCCTCCGAAAACCCGCCATTGCGGTACCTGGTCACCGGCAGTGAAACCTGTCGGTGATTTTTTTTATTACCAAATTTTGGATATGAGTTCTCTCTTTTCTAAGCCAAGTACATTTGTGTAAATGGCTGTAACTTCTCTGGAGCTATGCCCTAGTAATTGTTGTATCTGGCTCTCTGGTACTCCCGCCATCGCCAAGTGAACTCCAAAGCCATGACGCAACCCTTTAGGGCAAGCGTGTGGAGCTTCCAGGTCAATTCCCGCTAGTTTCATAGCCTTTTTAACCTTCTTCCAGCCGTTTTCCCTGCTCCAGCTCCAAATCCTTTGGTTTTTTAGCTCCTTGTCCTTCTGGAGCCTCTCCAGATCATACACGAGCTTTAAATCACGTAGCAACCTGTCTGGAACTGGTACAGCTCTATATTTGGCTTTTTCACTCCTCTTTTTTAATGATCTAATAATGATCTCCTTGCGCACCAGGTCAAATCTTACAGGGGTAAGCTCTAGTACTTCGGAAATTCTGCCTCCTGTATGTAAAAGAGTATGGCAAAACATCATTGAGTCTCTATCGAGATTCTTGGCGGCTTCCTCAAAGGTTTTCCTCTCCTCTGGAGTTAAATACTTGCGCCTACCCTCGTTGTCGTGAAGTTGAAAATCTGTATCCATAGCGTTGCAACACTTCTTTATAAGAACTGTTAACTAAATTAAAAAAATAGCCTCTAAAAACAAGCATTTTTAGAGGCTATTTTCCTTATCCGGTTAACAGAATTGCTTATAGTGTTGCTTTATATCGAGGAAGAATAATCAAGTGTTTTTACGAAATTTTCCATATACTCCCAATCAGGCTTTCCAGTAGCATCAACTGGTAACTTAATTTCTGAGCTTGGCATTCTTGATGGTCTCCATTTCCTACCGTATGCCCATCTATATTGTTCCAGTTGAATGAGGGTACAAATAAATATGGCTATGTATTTATTCCACTTTCTCCCCTTTAGATATAAAACGTTGACATCGTGAGAGCATGTAAAATCTTTTTCTTGATAGAAGGCATATCCTACTGAACCATTATTTGATACAGTGACACAATTCCCTTTGAAAATTTTTTGATCTATGGGGTGGTCTGCACTTCTCTCATCTTTGTTACTGTTTTCTATATCAAATAGAGAGTAAAATCCTGTAACTCCGTTATTAAAATCAGTAGCTACTATAAATGGAACATCGCCTTTTTCTGTACACTCAGGCTTCTTTTTATAATATCCATTTTTTATAATGAATACACCTTCTTTGCCACCATATTTAAATACCTTCCAGCTAGAAGTGTCAAGTTCTAGGCTTTGCTTTAGAACGGGAGCTTTTGATATTTTTAGCTCTGGAGGTTTTAAAAATTCTTCTGGTATATCGTCTATACTCGGAACTAATAGATTTTTCAGGGTTCTATTTGCTTGTCTACCATAACTATATTTAAACTTATTCTTTTTAATACAGTAACAGTAGAATAGCTTTTGAGAAGCTGTTAGCTTCTTTTTAGGTTTCAAAATGAAAACGTGGTATCCCGTATAAAATCTGTAAGGTTGTATAAATGCCTCTAATACGGAGTTTCCGCTACCGGCAACGGATATTAAACCTTCCTCGAATGGCTCAACATCATCTATCTCACAGACAATAGCGGAAACTCCGTTGTTTTCACGGGTTCTGGAAACAAAGTTTATGCTGTTTTGGTCTTCTAGTGAACAGCGATCTAACCTATTCAATTCGAGACTATTGCCATTTATAACATCAAATATTTGGTTTAAAGGAACAGTAGTCATTTTTAACTATTGAGTTCTTTAAAGATTAGGTATTTTTTAATGACAGCATTAAAGTCATCCTTATCTAATACTGAATAATCAGTTTCTAAATAAGCTTCTGCCAGCCATTCATCCTCTGCGGATACGGCTTTTTTGACAGATAAGCCATTGACCTCTTTAGAATTTTTTTATGCTATAATAAAGTTATCTTTTATTCCTTGCCTCTTCTTTTTTATATCTAGCCTCCCTCTGTGTTTGCGTTTTTCAAATCCATCATCTTTCAAATACCCAAACCATGTTTCATAGCCCTTGTTAGGTTTGTTAGCCTCCCAAACCATAACGCATGTAATCACCCCTACCGGGTGGAACACATCGTCTGGCATTGAAATAACAGCTTTTAGCCTATGCTTTGTTAACAATCTTTTCTTTATGGCAATTAAGCTTTTTTCCATTTTTATGGCACAGCTCATTTGCACAATTCCAATTACTATTCCTTTGTTTTGTGCAACAACATTTAGGCCGTGTTCAATGAACTCCATCTGACCTGTGTTGCCTACATCGTATGGTGGGTTTAAAAAAACTACGTTTGGGCTATGCTCTTTTGTTATATGATCTTCTAAATTAAAGCAATCTCCATTGTAAATATTGGAATTTCCATCTCCTCTGAACATCATATTTGTACAAGCATAAGAGAACATATCTCCCCTTCTTTCTACTCCGATTAGTTGACTTGCCTTAATTTTCTTCCGTTTCTTGTTGTCATTTCCTGCCAGTCTCAGCATTCTTTTCATTGCTGAAATGAGAAAACCGCCAGAACCACAACATGGGTCATAAACAACACTATCACTATTAATATCAGCTAGATCACAAAAGAAATCTGTTACGTGAAAGGGGGTTAAAACTAAACCTTGTTTTTGAGAACTGCCTGCATACCTGATAAACTCAGTAT
>ERZ869936.2217-NODE-2217-length-11794-cov-4.385212_pt1 | contig 11794 bp, 11 predicted proteins | sample MGYA00520876_ERZ869936 | MGnify/ENA primary metagenome ERZ869936 (study PRJEB32218, sample SAMN09650985) | biofilter metagenome | isolation source: enrty point of leading RO module | place: Saudi Arabia: Thuwal, RO plant located on Red Sea | collected 2016-02-17 ... | reverse complement strand
TGCAGGGAGGTCACGTCCTTGGCCAGGTCAATGCCTTCCAGGCCCGGCCAGGCGGCGGCGATCAACGCCCGCGCAGGCACGTCGAAGCGGTCGTCGGGGGCGTGGCAGTCGACGCCGTTGGGCGCGGCGGGGTCGGCGAGAAGCCGGGCGCCCAGGTCTGTGTCTGCAACAAGGCGCGCCAGACCGCCGAGGCCGGCATGGCCTCCTTCGAGCACAAGCTGCCCAAGGAGACGACGCAGGCCGACCTTCTGGCCCTGATCGGCAAGCTCAATGCCGATCCGACCGTCCACGGCATCCTGGTCCAGCTACCCCTGCCCGGCCAGATCGCCGAACAGGCGGTGATCGACGCCATCGATCCGGCCAAGGACGTCGACGGTTTTCATGTCATCAATGTCGGGCGGCTTTCGACCGGCGCCTCGGGTGTCAGCGCACCGTTGATCCCCTGCACGCCGCTCGGCTGCATTATGCTGCTCAAGGACCGCTTGGGCGATCTTTCGGGCCTGAACGCGGTGGTCATCGGGCGCTCCAACATCGTCGGCAAGCCGATGGCGCAGCTTCTGATCCGCGAGAGCTGCACGGTCACGGTCGCCCATGCGCGCACCCGGGACTTGCCGGCTGTCGCGCGCGGCGCCGATATCCTGGTCGCGGCGGTCGGCCGGCCGCAGATGGTCAAGGCCGACTGGATCAAGCCGGGTGCGACCGTGATCGACGTCGGCATCAACCGGGTCGAGAGTGACGGCGGCAAGTCGAAGATTGTCGGCGACGTGGATACCGAGGCCGCGCTGGCCGTTGCCGGCGCGGTCACCCCGGTGCCCGGAGGCGTCGGGCCCATGACCATCGCATGCCTGCTGGCCAACACCCTGACCGCGGCCTGCCGGCACGCGGGCGTCGAGGCGCCGGCGCTCTAACGCGACGGCGCTTGCCAGCCCATATCGCCCAAAACCGCCTGCGGGCCGCGGGAAGTTCCCCCTTGGCGGGTAGGGTAATCCGCAGCATGATGACGCCCGATCCGGCGGCCGTGCCGCCGGGTGCAAAAAAGAACGCGCGGACGCGATGGGGCTGGAGTCAAACGGCTCTACCCAAAGGCGCAAGCCCAGGGCACAAGCGGGCCGCACCAGGAATTGGGAGTGCAACCATGAAACGGTTTTTAGCGAGCCTCGCCGCTGCCGCGGTGTTGGCCTCGGGTGTGCCGGCCCTTGCCGAAACGCCGAAAGATACCTTGGTCCAGGCCTGGACCATCGACGACATCATCTCTCTCGATCCGGCGGAAGTTTTCGAATTCACGGCGGCCGAGATCGCCGGCAATTCCTATGACCGCGTGATCGGCTACGACGTCAACGACGTCTCCAAGATTCACGGCGTGGTCGCCGAGAGCTGGACCGTTTCGCCCGACGGAAAAACACTGTCCTTCAAGGTCCGCGACGGCATCAAGTTCGTCTCCGGCAATCCGCTGACCGCCGAGGACGTGGTCTTCTCGCTACAGCGCGCGGTCATCCTCGACAAGTCGCCGGCCTTCATCCTGACCCAGTTCGGCTTCTCGAAAGACAACGTGGCGGACAAGATTCGTCAGACCGGGCCGATGACCTTCGACTACGAGATGGATCAGCCCTACGCGACGACTTTCGCGCTCTATTGCCTGACCGCGACCATCGCCTCCGTCGTCGACAAGAAAGAAGTGATGGCGCACGAGAAGGACGGCGACCTCGGCTACAACTGGCTAAAGACCAACTACGCCGGGTCCGGTCCCTTCGCGATCAAGGATTGGCGCGCGAACGAAGTCGTCGTGCTGGACCGCAACGACAATTACTGGGGCGCGAAGCCGCCCTTGAAGCGCGCGATCTATCGCCATATCGCCGAGCCGGCGACCCAGCGCCTGCTGCTCGAAAAGGGCGACATCGACATCGCCCGCAAGCTCGAGCCGGAAGAGATCAAGGCGGTCGCCAAGAATCCCGACATCAAGATCATGAAGGGCGTGAAGGGTTCGATCTACTACCTGGGTCTCAGCCAGAAGAACCCGAACCTGGCCAAGCCCGAAGTGCGCGAGGCGCTGAAGTACCTGGTCGACTACCAGACCATCGCCGACACCATCATGGACGGCCGTGTCATCGTGCATCAGGCTTTCCTGCCGCGCGGCTTCCTGGGCGCGCTCGAAGAAACGCCCTACAAGCTCGACGTCGCCAAGGCAAAAGAATTGCTCGCCAAGGCCGGGCTCGCCGACGGCTTCTCCGTGACCATGGATACCCGCAACACCGCCGAGATCACCGGCATGGCGCAGGCGATTCAGCAGACCTTCGCGCTCGCCGGCATCAAGCTGGAAATCATCCCGGGCGACGGCAAGCAGACGCTCACCAAATACCGCGCGCGCAACCATGACATCTATATCGGCCGTTGGGGCCCGGACTATCAGGACCCGCACACCAACGCCGATACCTTCGCACGCAATCCGGATAACGCTGACGACGCGAAATCCAAGCCCCTGGCTTGGCGCAACGCTTGGGACATCCCTGAAATGACCAAGAAGGCCGACGCGGCGGTTCTGGAACTGGATGCGGAAAAGCGCGCCCAGATGTACATCGACATTCAAAAAGAGCATCAGGCGACATCGCCCTTCGTGATCATGTTCCAGGAGATCGAAGTCGCGGCGATGCGCAAGAACGTCAACGACTTCGTTCTGGGCCCGTCGTTCGACGACAACAAGTTTACGGCCGTAAGTAAGTAAGAGACCGGCGACGAAAGCATGTCGTCGCTCGCCGAAAACGAGTCTAGAGGCCGCAGCAGCTCCCACCTCGGCTACGGGTTCCTGCCTACCCCCTTCCGTTTGTGCGGGACCCTGGCGCTGACCTTTCTCGGTCTGCTTCTGGTGACGTTTCTGATCGGCCGCGTGGTGCCGATCGATCCCGTGCTGGCCGTGGTCGGCGACCGCGCGCCGGCCAATGTCTACGAGCGCGTGCGCATCGAAATGGGTCTCGACCGCCCGCTCTACGAACAGTTCTTCATCTATCTGAAAAAGGCGGTGACCGGGGATTTCGGAACCTCGGTGCTGACCGCCAATCTGGTCATCGACGATATCAAGCGGGTGTTTCCGGCGACTCTCGAGCTAGCGACGCTCGGGACCGTTTTCGGGACCGTGCTTGGCGTTCCGCTCGGCGTTCTGGCCGCGGTGCGCCAAGGGCGCTTTGTCGATCAGGCGGTCCGGGTGATCGGATTGCTCGGCTACAGCGCGCCGATCTTTTGGCTGGGCCTCATGGCGCTTCTTGTTTTTTACGCGCACCTTGGCTGGACGGCGGGACCGGGCCGGCTCGATATCGCCTACGACTACATCGTGACGCCGGTCACCGGCATGATCCTGGTCGATAGCCTGATGCAAGGCGAATGGGATGTGTTCGCCAATGCCTTCAGCCACGCCGCCTTGCCGGCGATCCTGCTCGGCTATTTCTCGCTCGCCTACATCAGCCGCATGACGCGCTCCTTCATGCTCAACGAACTCAGCCAGGAATACATCGTCACCGCGCGGGTCAAGGGCCTGTCGGAATTCCGGATTATCTGGGGGCATGCCTTGCGCAATGCCGCCGTGCCTCTGGTCACGGTGATCGCGCTCAGCTACGCGAACCTGCTCGAAGGTTCGGTCCTGACCGAAACCGTGTTCGCCTGGCCCGGCCTCGGGCAGTACATCACCAATTCGCTGCAGAATGCCGACATGAACGCGGTGCTGGGCGGCACCATCGTGATCGGTGCGGTCTTCGTCGGGCTCAATCTCTTTTCTGATCTCTTGTACCGCCTGCTGGACCCCAGGGTATGAGGCCTTAACCCCGTGAGCCTGCGCGCCGAATATTTCCTGACCGATCAGCCGCGCTCGCGCATGCAGGCGCGCCTGGGCCGCGCCTACCGGGCCTGGGCCGCGTTCCGCGAGAACAAGCTGGCGGTGCTCGGTCTCGTCATTGTGTTGATCCTGGTGACCATGGCCATTCTCGCCGATGTGCTGGCGCCCTATTCCGCCGTGGTCGGCGGCGATCTGCGGACCGAACGGTTGCTGCCGCCGTCGGCCGCGCATTGGTTCGGCACCGACGATCAGGCGCGCGATATCTTTTCGCGCATTGTGCACGGCGCGCGCTTGACCCTGCTGGTGGTCGCCATGGTCGCGGTCATCTCGACGCCGATCGGCCTCCTGGTCGGCACCGCGGCCGGGTACTTCGGCGGCTGGGTCGATCAAGTGCTGATGCGCATCACGGATATCTTTCTGGCGTTCCCGCGGCTCATACTGGCGCTGGCCTTCGTCGCCGCGCTCGGCCCCGGTATCGAGAACGCGATCCTGGCCATCGCGATCACCTCCTGGCCGCCTTACGCGCGTATCGCGCGCGCGGAGACGCTGACCATCCGCAATTCGGATTACATCAACGCGGCGCGCCTGCAGGGCGCATCCTCGGCGCGCATCATCTGGGGCCATGTCGTGCCCTTGTGCGCATCCTCGGTGATCGTCCGCGTCACCTTGGACATGGCCGGGATCATCCTGACCGCCGCCGGTCTCGGCTTCCTGGGCCTGGGCGCGCAGCCGCCGCTGCCCGAATGGGGCGCCATGGTCGCCTCCGGCCGGCGCTACCTGATCGACTACTGGTGGATCGCGACCGTGCCGGGTGTCGCGATCTTTGTCGTCAGCCTGGGCTTCAACCTGCTTGGCGACGGCTTGCGCGACGTGCTCGACCCCAAGGCGCAGAAATGAGTGCGGCGGCTCACACCAACGGTACGCCACTGCTCAGCGTCGAGGATCTCACGGTGCAGTTCCCGACCCGCACCGGCCTGGTCGAGGCGGTGCGCGGCGTGTCCTTCTCGCTCGGCCGCGAAAAGCTTGGCATCGTCGGCGAGTCCGGTTCCGGCAAGTCGGTCACCGGCCGTGCGATCCTGGGCCTGACCCCGCCGCCCGGCCAGGTGCGCGCGCGCAAGATCGATTTCGACGGCGTCGACCTGACCCGTGCCGACAAGGCGAGCCTGCGCGCCATTCGCGGCGCGCGCATTTCCATGGTCATGCAGGACCCGAAGTTCTCGCTCAATCCGGTCATGCGGGTCGGCGATCAGATCGCCGAGGCCTATCGCGCCCATGGCCGCGAGGCCGGCACACGCGAAGCCAAGACGCGCGCCATGGAGATGCTGGAGGCCGTGCGCATTCGCGATCCCGAACGGGTCTACGCCGCCTATCCGCACGAGGTCAGCGGCGGCATGGGTCAGCGCATCATGATCGCCATGATGCTGATCCCCGGGCCGGACCTATTGATCGCGGACGAGCCGACCTCGGCCCTCGACGTCACCGTGCAGATGCAGGTGCTCGCCATTCTCGACGACATGGTCAGCGAGCGCGGCATGGGTCTGATCTTCATCAGTCACGATCTCAATCTCGTCGCCTCGTTCTGCGACCGGGTGCTGATCATGTACGGCGGCCGCATCCTCGAGGTCTGCGAGGCCAAACGCCTGCACGAGGCACGGCATCCCTACACGCGCGGCCTTCTGAACTGCCTGCCGAGCATCGACCGGCCGGCCGCGCAATTGCCGACGCTGAAACGCGATCCGGCTTGGCTGGAACTGGGAGCTTGACGCGGTGATCGAAGTCGAATCCCTCGATGTCGTGTTCGGCCGCGGCAGGAACGCGGTCCACGCCGTGCGCGACGTTTCCTTTCACGTCGCGGAAGGCGAAAGCTTCGGCCTGGTCGGCGAGTCCGGTTCCGGCAAGTCGACCGTGCTGCGCGCGCTGTCGGGCCTCAACGCGAACTGGACCGGGACCCTGCGTATTGCAGATCAGAAGCTCGGTCGTCGCCGCGGCACGGCGTTTTTCAAGCGGGTGCAGATGGTCTTTCAAGACCCTTACGGTTCGCTGCATCCGCGCCACACCGTGGACCGCATCCTGGCCGAGCCGGTTTCGATTCACCGCCTCGACAACGGGGAGGCCCGCATTTTGCGCGCGCTCGACGAGGTCGGCCTGGGCCCGAAGTTCCGCTTTCGCTATCCGCATCAGCTGTCCGGCGGTCAGCGCCAGCGGGTCGCGATTGCCCGGGCGCTGATCCTGGAGCCCAAGGTGCTGCTGCTCGACGAGCCGACCTCGGCGCTCGACGTTTCGATCCAGGCCGAGGTGTTGAACCTGTTACAGCGGATCAAGCGCGAACGCGGCCTGACCTACATCCTGGTCAGCCACAATCTGGCGGTGGTCGCGCACATGTGCGCGCGTCTGGCGGTCATGAACCACGGCGAGGTGGTCGAGGAATTGACCGCCGAGGCCCTGCGCGCTCATGCGCCCAAGCAGGCTTATACCCGCCAGCTTCTGACCGCGAGCCTGGGTTACGACCGCGCCGCCGTCGACCGCTTCGAGGATTTCGCCGCCAGCGCCTAAACGGCCGCCGCGATGCGGATCACGCCCTTGATCGGGGCGTGGGGATCGGCCGGCTTGCCCTTGCGCAGAATCGCGACCCGGCCCTGACGCGCCAGGTTGAGCGCCTGCTGCTTGACCGGGTGCAGGTAGCGGCGCCAGGCGTTGGCGGGCACGGGCTCGCTCTTGCCGGCCGACTTGTGCCGCTCTTCGGCAACCATGCGGGCGATGGCTTCCGGCGACAGCGACTTGCCGGCCGGCAGGGCCGCGACGGCGGCCAGGATCTCGCCGGCAATCGGGTCGCCCTTGGGCGCCGCGGCTTCTTCTTGGGGGGTATCGCTCATGGGCGCCGGCATAGCACGGATATGCGCGGCAGTGCTATCGCCCTGGACGGCGGCGCGGTCGGTGCGGATAATCGCATGACATGCTGACGGGGACCCTCGATTCGCTGATCGCGGCGGCGGCCGCCTTCGTCGCCGGCCACTTCATCCTGTCCAGCCGGGGGCCGCGCCGCGCCCTGGTCCGGGCCCTGGGCGAGCAGCAGTTCCTGCTTGTCTATTCGGTGATCGCGCTCGCCACCTTCGTGTGGATGCTGGCGGCCTATGGCAACGCGCCGTATCTGGCGATCTGGGCGCCGCCGCCGGTGCTGCGCTGGGTGCCTCTTCTGGTCATGCCGGTCGCCTGTTTCCTGGTGGTTGCCGGCCTCAGCACGCGCAGTCTGACCGCGGTCGGCGGCGGCGGCGCCGATATCGCTGGCGGGCCGCGCAGCGCCGCGCCCGGCATCGTCAGCATCACCCGTCACCCGACGCTCTGGGGCTTCGCGCTCTGGGCGCTGGCGCACCTTTCGGTGCGCGGCGATGCGGCCAACATGATTCTGATGCTGGCGATCCTGGTTCTGTCCTTTGGCGGCATGGTCCATATCGACCAGCGCCGGGAGATCTCGCTCGGCAGCGCCTGGGGCCCGACCAAAATGACCACCAGCCTGATCCCCTTCGCCGCGATCCTCAGCGGCCGCACCGCGCTCGATTGGCGCGGCATCGGCTGGTACCGCCCGGTCGCCGCCCTCGCGTTGTACGTGGTGCTGCTCTACGCCCACCCCTGGATCGCCGGCGTGGCCGTGGTGCCGCATTAGAAACTCAGTTTCATGCCGTCGTGGCTGGCGGTGAAGCCGAGCGATTCGTAGAACCGGTGCGCCTCGGCGCGCGACTTGTCGGTGGTGAGTTGCACCAGGGCGCAGCCCTTGTCCTTGGCGCGTGCGATCGCCCACTCGAAAAACTTGCGTCCCAGGCCTTGTCCGCGCAAACGCGCGGCGATGCGCACGGATTCGATTTGCGCGCGCCAGGCGCCTTGGCGCGACAGGCCGGGAATGTAGGTCAGTTGCAGGCAGCCGACGATCTCGCCGTCCCGTTCCATGACCGCGATCTCGTTGTTCGGGTCGGCCTCGATGGCCGCGAAGGCATCGGTGTAACAGGACGCGAGCGTGCCGCTCAGGTCCTCGCGTCCGCGCCCCAGGCCATCGTCGGCGATCAGGCGCACGATGGCGGGCAGATCGTCGCGCGTCGCCAATCGTATGAGCGGCGCGGCGCTCAAGACTCCCGCTGGCGCTTCAAAAGGCGCAGGCGCAAGGCATTCAGCTTGATGAAGCCCTGGGCGTCGCGCTGGTCGTAGACGCTGTCCTCCTCGAAGGTGACATGCGCCAGGCTATAGAGCGAATGCGGCGATTTGCGGCCCTCGACGATGACGTTGCCCTTGTAGAGCTTCAGGCGCACGGTGCCGCTTACGGTCTTCTGGCTGTCGTCGATCAAGGCTTGCAGCATGCGCCGTTCGGGGCTGAACCAGAAGCCGTTGTAGATCAGCTCCGCGTAGCGCGGCATGATCTCGTCCTTCAGGTGCGCGGCGCCCCGGTCGAGCGTGATCGATTCCATGGCCCGGTGGGCTACGGGCAGGATCGTGCCGCCCGGCGTCTCGTAGACGCCGCGGCTCTTCATGCCGACAAAGCGGTTCTCGACCAAATCCAGGCGGCCGATGCCGTTGGCGCCGCCCAGCTCGTTGAGTTTTGTCAGCAGCGCCGCCGGCGACAGCGTCTTGCCGTCGATGGCGACCGGATCGCCGCCTTCGAATTCAATCTCGACCAGCGTCGGCTTATCGGGCGCCGCCTCGGGCGAGACGCTGCGCGAAAAGACGTATTCCTCCGGCGCGACCCAGGGGTCTTCCAGCACCTTGCCCTCGGCCGAGATGTGCAGAAGGTTGGCGTCAACCGAGAACGGGGCCTCGCCGCGCTTGTCCTTGGCGATCGGAATCTGGTGCTTCTCGGCGAAGTCGATCAGCTTGGTGCGGCTGTTCAGGTTCCACTCGCGCCAGGGCGCGATCACCTTGATGTCCGGCTTGAGCGCGTAGTAGCTCAACTCGAAACGCACCTGGTCGTTGCCCTTGCCGGTCGCGCCGTGGGCGACCGCGTCGGCGCCGGTCTCGCGTGCGATCTCGATCTGGCGCTTGGCGATCAACGGCCGGGCAATCGAGGTGCCGAGCAGGTAGACCCCCTCGTAGAGCGCATTGGCGCGGAACATCGGAAACACGTAGTCGCGCACGAAGGTCTCGCGCAGGTCCTCGATATAGATCTCCTTGACGCCGGCCATCTCGGCCTTGCGCCGGGCCGGCTCCAGCTCCTCGCCCTGGCCCAGGTCGGCGGTGAAGGTCACGACCTCGCAGTCGTAGGTCTCCTTCAGCCATTTCAGGATCACGGAGGTGTCGAGACCGCCGGAATAGGCCAGTACGACCTTCTTGATGTCGCTCATGCTGCGCTCGCTCAATCAGAGTCCTTGGAAATCGGCGCGGAGTATCCGCGACAACCCGGTCCCAGGGCAAGCGCGCGGGGGCAATCTTTCGTTGCATCGGGGGGATTCGGGCCTTAAGTCCAAAGAAACGGGTTTTGGCCCGGATTTCTTTGAGTTGTGGGCGCGCGAGCTGTCTCCCGCCCCCATCGCCCTCTGACTTTCGCGTTGAAGCCCGCCCTGCGGGTGCCCGCGTGCCCGCGCTACGGCATTGGCTGAGGGAGAAAGACGATGGCACAAGCGGCCTTGGGCGCCACGGTAAGGGTCCATTACACGGGCACCCTGGATGACGGATCGGAGTTCGATTCCTCGCGCAGCGGCGATCCCCTGACCGTGACCATCGGCAAGGGCGAGCTGATTCCCGGCTTCGAGGACGCCCTCCTCGGTATGGCCGAAGGCGACAGCAAGAGCGTCACCATCGCGTCCGAGGATGCTTACGGCCCGCACCGCGCCGAATTGATCCAGGATGTCGGCCGCGCGCAAATCCCGCCGGAGATCGCTTTGGAAGTCGGCGGTGCGGTTCTGGTGCGCGGCCCCGACGACCAGCCCATGCGCCTTCTGGTGCGCGAGTTGACCGAGGAGACGGTGACGCTGGACGCCAATCATCCGCTGGCCGGCGAGAACCTGACCTTCGATCTGGAGCTGGTCGAGATCCTGTAGGCGCTAACGCGCGTCTGGGTCTGGCGCTGGCCGCCCAAGTCGGTTATCACGGGCCCGAGAAAGGGATGGCGGCACCGGCCGTGCGGGCGGCGCTGAGTGCCTCGCGCCGATCCCCGATTAACTGAACACTCCAGCACGACCGAAGGAGGCGACCGCCCGTGCCCCTGAAGACTTTCCACGCTCGCGCCGCCATTGCGGCCATTCTCCTGATTTTCGCAACCTTGGCCGCCGGCCGTCCGGCCAGCGCACAAGAGTCTCAACCCGTGGCCCGCGTGGTCGCGCAGATTGGCTTGGTCACGGCTTTCCGGGATACGACGCCGCGCGTCCTGCGCCTTGCCGCCCCGCTTTATGAGGGCGATCACATCGTCACCGGGCCGGACGCGCGCGTGGAACTGGAGCTTGCCGACGGTTCGCGCCTGTCGCTCGGCGCCGGCACCCGCGTGGCCTTGGACCAGGTGCGCACCGATGCGAGTGGGCACGGCGTGCGTGGCGTCTTCAATCTGATCCTGGGCATCCTGCGTAGCGCCCTGTCGGGCCCGACCTGGCGCGAGGGCTTCTCGATCGAAACCCGGGCTGCCGTCGCCTCGGTCCGCTCGACCGACTTCGTGACCGAGGCCTTGGCCGAAAAGACCGCGGTCTTCGTCGTCGAGGGCCGGGTCGAGGTCGCGGCGGGCCAAACCCCTATCGCGACGCTGCAGGCCGGCCAGGGTGTCGACGTGCCTCTGGGCGCGACGCAGGCGGAGACCAAGACCTGGGGCCAGAAGCGGGTCGATGACGTCCTGGCGCGGACCCGCGTGCGCTAGCCGGTAAGGCGCCATGTCCCGCCGCTTCCGGTTCCTGGGTCTGGGCCCCGAAGGCGCCGCGGCGTTCCTGCTGACCTTGTGCCTGGCTTTCGCGGCGCTGGCCCTGCGCGAGAACCCGACGTTCGATGCCATCGAAGGCCGCACGCTCGATTGGCGCCTGCGTATCCGCGGGCCGCTCGCACCCAGCCCCGACATCGCCATGGTGGTCGTCGACGACCGTACGCTCGATGTGCTCGGCCGCTGGCCAATCTCCCGCGCCTGGCTGGCCCGTGCCGTCGAAGCGGCCGCCGCCGCTGGCGCCGCTGTCATCGCCTTCGACCTCATCTTCGTCGGGCCGGAGAACGAACCGGAAGCCGACGAGGCGCTGCGGGCCGCCGTCGTGGATTTCGGCAAGGCGGTCGTGCCCTTCGCGTTCCTGTTCGCGAAGTCGCAGAGCGGCCCGCCCGGCCTGCCGCCGGTCTTGGAACGCGCCGCCTACGCCGTGGTGCACGAGCCGGCGGGGCTCAGCGCCGCCCCGCGGCCCTTCCCGACCGGACTGCTGATGCCGGAGCCGGGACTCCTGGCGGCCGGCGTTCCGGCGCATGTGTCCGTGGTTCTCGATGCCGATGGGATGCTACGCCGCATGGAGCCGGTGATCGGCTACGGCGGCGCCTATTTCCCAGCGCTGCACGTCGCCGCCGCGCGCCTGTTCCTGGGCCTTACCCGCTCCGAAGTGGCGGTCAGCCAGGGCGAGGGCTTGCAGCTCGGCGCGCGCAGGATCGCGACCCAGGCCGACATGCGGCTGCCGGTCAATTACCTGGGTCCGGCCGGCCATATGCCCACCTATTCACTGATCGACCTGGTCGAGGGGCGTGTGCCCACGGGTGCCCTGCGCGGCCGTGCGGTTCTGATCGGCGCCACGGCCCAAGGCGTCGGCGACCGCTTCGCGACCGCCCTCGCGCCAAACCTGCCCGGCGTCGAGGTCTTCGCGGTGGCGCTCGACAATATTATCGAGGGGCGCAGCTTGGAGCGTTCCCTGCGCACAACGGTCTGGGATCTGCTCGCGGTGCTGGTTTGCGGCTTCCTTGCGGCGGACTTGGCCTGGCAGCGCGCGGGGCTGGTTACCTTGGCCGGAGGCGCGGGCATCATTTTGGCCTGGGGCGAGCACTGCC
>ERZ869936.2216-NODE-2216-length-11795-cov-12.579727_pt1 | contig 11795 bp, 12 predicted proteins | sample MGYA00520876_ERZ869936 | MGnify/ENA primary metagenome ERZ869936 (study PRJEB32218, sample SAMN09650985) | biofilter metagenome | isolation source: enrty point of leading RO module | place: Saudi Arabia: Thuwal, RO plant located on Red Sea | collected 2016-02-17... | reverse complement strand
GGAGCATGCTACCTTCCTGTTGGTACAGGGTCCTGATGTTGTCTTTGAACTGCTGCACGAAGGCCGTGGTAATGCTGTTAGGCATTGTAAATCAATCCTTTATGGCTATTCAACCTTTCTTTGATCAGGTAATATTCTCTTCTTCACGGCTTGTTCGGCGGACCTCCGTGTCCTGCACTGACGGCACATCCGTGAGCCGCGATAAAGATATGTATTCTGATCACTATACTCATGGCCATAAGGACAATGTGTGATGCGTTTTCCCGTCAAGGGGCGCGATTCCCACTTGTCAATAACAACGTCAATCTTCTCTTGCCGTCGAGGGCTCAAGAAGGGGTACAGCCTTTTCATTGTGTCAACCGCAGGCTGGCCGCCTAGTTGCCAGTAATAAATCGGTTTAGCTTTTCCAGGTCTAGCTCTACCTCGTTCATTACTATACGGCCCTCTCACAGTACCTCCCAACACTTTTTCCAACTTCTCTAGCGGCCAAGTATTAACTTGATACCCCGCACAGTAGGGAGTGTTTTTAGAGGTATGGAACGAACCATCGGCTTCTAAGAAACCTGCGCACCACATCAGATCAGCTATATTGTCCATCGACGTTCTCCTTTTCAGGATATCTCATTGTAAATCAATCAGTTATATGCCATCTCGTAGAGTCTTGTCATCTCGTTTAGGGCGTCTTTGTCACCCTTGTTGTAGGGGTGCTCCGGGTCGTTACGGATAGCCTTAATTTTGTCTATGGCCTCTTGCTTGCCAGTGATGCCGCTGGCTTCCGTAATGACTAGCTCATCTTCATTAAAGCGCTCTGCTACTCGCACCATAGCTTTGACGAACGTGGGGTCATAAGCTAGGGGGCTTTGCCCGATGAGAGTCATGAGGTCTTCTCCTCCCAGCTTTTCTAGGAGGGCGTTAGCTTGGGCAAACTTACGATCGGCAGCAGCCCCGTAGGTCTCTCGTAGTTCTTTGAGACCGTCCTCATTTAGTTTTCGGAGCTCCGCTTGCGCTTGCATGGTCGTATCGCTATACCAGTCAATAAGACCTTGGAGCTGGCGATTGTTGAAGCCGAGGGCATGAGCCATCTTAGGCAAGCCCTCAGTGTAGGCTTCATTCCATGTAATTTTACCATCTAGGTCATGAAACTGCACTTCATAACCTTCACTGCTTTCAGGTCGACCTAAAGTATTGTAGAGTTTTTGCCACCCCTCATGGTCTCCCTGTTCTGGCACGCTATATTTGCTGCCCGCCTGTTGCTCCAAGTTGCGATAAGACTGGAGGACCGAGCGGAGGCCATCTTCGCCATCTTTGAACTTTCCCCAAGTGGGAGCACTCTTCATATCTTCCGGGATGTAGGAACGCCAGTCCAAGGAGGTAGACTCTGTTTGTTGGCCTGCCTCATTTTGTCCTACCGGAGGGGTTGCAGTTTCTTCTGGTTGAGTGCTCTCGTTAACGGGGGCTTGGGTTTCTTCCGCCATTGTAGATTATCCTTGTTCGGGGTCTCCACTCATCAAGGAGTGGTAGGCTTCCATGTTATGTATGATGTATGCCACTACGTGGCGTTGTCCGGCATAGAAGACCGCGTCTTCGGGCCGGGTGTTACCGGGGTCGTAACCAACTGGTTCGTAAAACTGTTCTTTAAGGTCTCTAAGGATCTCCTTTCCGTCATTTGATCCAAAAACTCTCACAAAGCGGTGGAGATAAGACTGGGTTTCTTCCATGTTATCCGAGTCCTCCACCGGTTAGGCTCTCGAGGAAGGGGGTTGCATCCTTGAGAGCTCTTGCTGTGGTTGCGCCCGCTGCTAGTTGCTGCTGTTCCTGCGCATCTGCGGCACGGGCTTCCTGTTGTGCGGCTACTTGCTCGTCATCCATCATCATCTCTTCAGGTACCCGGAGGAACTGGAGGATAAGACGGCCTGCCTCTCCATGGTCAAAACGATCCATAACCTCTGGGAACTGTGCGGCAAGTGGGGCTGCTACACCGTAGGCCCGTTGGATGCTCTCTACCTCTGCTTGTTGTTGCGCCCGGGCTAAGGGGCCATCAAAGCGGACAACTAAACGGTCACCCTCCGCTTCTAGAACTTGCATGATACGTTCTGGAGGGGGTGTAAGTGCTTGTCTTCTAAGCATTAAGAAGAATATGCGTTTGAGCATAACCTCTAAGAGCTCGTGTTCTACGCGGCCAAAAGTGGGGCCAAGGATGCGTTGCATGGTCTCGAAGCGGCCTGCAAACTCGGTAGCTGAGAGAGGGGTACCGGTGGGTGGGGGTAGTTGGATCTGGTCAATGAAGAAGGCTTGGCTGATCGCCTGTTTGAGATCTGCCTCTGAGAAGTTAGAGACATCGAAGCGTGCGTTGTTGATGAAGGGTTGGATGGCTCCGTCACGGCGCACGCTGTTGACCCCTCCGGGAACCATGCGCAGGGGGCCGATAACGCCCCGGTCATTGACTAGGAGGGGTGGGTCTATAGCTTTTGCCCATGCCTTGAGGCGGAGCTCTACGGCACGGTTGAGAGTACGGATGTCCGGCATGGAGAGTATGCCGGGGCCGCGTCCATAACTCTCACTGTTGGTTTTACTCCAGCGTGGGACAGCGTAGGGCATCTCCATTACGCCACTCTCCCGGAGGAGATGCTTGCTGTCCTCCTCGATCCACACGCTCATAAAAGGCATGTCACGGTCTAACATCAAGCCATCTTTGCCGGGCTTGGCCTCGAAGCGGGGCTTGATGATGTGGAGGATCTTGACCCGTTCGCCAAGGCGTTGACGCTCTGCCATCCGTTTGACACGCTGGCTGACGTTATCTCCGAACATCTGTATGAGCTTGTCTGCAGTGGGACGGCTCTGGCGGTAGACAGCGTTTACGACGTCATCTTCCCCTTCCTCTACTACCACATCACGGGGCTGGAAAGACTGGAAACGGAGGCCCCTCCAGCTAGGCCCACCTTGACTTCTCTCGGTAATCCATAGGACTCCCGTGCCGTAAGCTAGGAGATCACTTACAGTTTCTGCAAAGGGGCTCCGGAAGTTTGATTTGTTGATCGCCGCAAACATCTCATTAGTGGCCGTTTGGAACCACAGCTTGTCAGCCTTGGATAGGTCTCCCAGATCTAGGGAGAAGTTAAAGCTTTTGATGCTCGAGGGGAAGAGGGTACCTTGGATGGCGGCACTGCTGACTCCCAAAGCCCATGGGGCATGACCTGAGAAGACAAACTCCGTCCGTTGCTCTCCTTGAAACTCGTCTGTGTTAGCACGGTCCTTGTTGAGAGATAGATATCGATCTACATCTTGCCACAGGTTACGGAAGTTAGCCTGCTCGGACCTCAAGGTTTCCCACCGTCTGATGAGCTCTTTTGGGTTAGCCCCCATGGTACACTACCTTCCCAGCACAGGACGTTGCAAGGTAGAGCTAGCCCCTGGTGAGCCTAGGGGGGAGGAAGCTATACCGGTAGCAGCACGGGAGGCGCGTTGGCGTCTCTGTCGAGCAAGCTCCTCGGCACGGGCGCGGTCAGCAGCCTGTCCTTCAGTGTCAGGGGCAGCAGCAGCAGGCGGCGCCACTGCGGCTGGAGGGGGGGCCGGGGGTGGCGGAGGAGCCTCGGGTACTTCGATATCGGGAGCATCCGGGGGTCCAAGGAAGCCTGCTGTGAAGACGTCTAAAATACCACCCATCATATTACCTCATTGGTATAGGGGTTAAAGTTCATGTAAGACTCCCGGGCTTGGGGGGCAGTCTCATAACGGTTGTTGTCCATGTAGTCACTGTGGGTACCGAAGAGCATGAAGGCATCAGCGCAGTGACTCTCCCACCCGTGTTCAGGGTTGGGACTCATCGATCCAGTTTGTTCATCATATTTAGCGTGGTAAGATGCCAGCGCCTCAAGACCAAACTTACAATTTTGAGCATCGAACACACACCTGCCAATAATCGAGCGCCCAGCCTCAATCTGGTCAGCCTTAGAAACTTTATCCCCGGGCTCAAAGTCAAGACCGAGATCCCAAGCAGTATCAAGCCGAGAACGCCCAGGACCCCATTCCCTAACTTTAACATCGTGCGGAGCAACATGAACTCCATAGAAATAGAGCCGTTCCTGTAGTTGGCGTGCGAAGTATGGTAGTCCCTCATCAGCTCTCTCAAAGTATTCGATACATCGAAAGAGACCGGAGGGGTCCTTCTGAATGAACCAGATCCCTGTGGGGTCTCCTGTACCAATGTCCCAAAAGGTGTGGACCGGAAGGGCCGGGTCATAAGGTACCTGCCCTATGCGTCCATCTTTGCGTGCCTGAGCAAGGGCTCCTGCGAAGTAGGCCCCCTTAACGTTGGCCTCGAAGCTTACGTACCATTCTTGCTGGATGGTCGACTCATCAATTCCCGCAGCACGGTCGTCATCAAGCTCTTCATCCGTAAACAGCCCTGTTTCTTTGATGGACAGGTAGGAGACGAACCAGTTGTCTCTGTCTCGCGTGTTTGCGTACAGGGTGTATCCGTGGTTATGGCCACGAGGGGTGTAGACGAAGGTTGCCCACCCTCCTGTTTCCCTGATGATGGGGCTGACGTACTGCCACCCTCTAGGGTCTTGAATGCTATACTCAGAGAAGATAGCTCCATGGCAACTTGTTCCAACAGCTGACTTGTCGATATCTTCTGTCCCGATAACTTGGACAGTACTTTCGCCACCGTCCGCCTGCAAATGTAGACGGAGATCGGTGTCGTGCTTCTTGAGGAGTGCTCCCTCTGGGATGTAGTCGATGAATGGTTTTCCATCTCTAGTCTTCCCGTTCCATAAAATCTTCTTGCCGAGGGCCGCAGTGGGAAAAAAGTAAAAATAGTTGCCGGGGGTCTGGAGAGCCCTGACAATCATATGACACCATGCCGTCAAGTCCTTGCCGGCCCGTCGATGCCAGATGAGGACAGCTCTCTTCTTGCCTTCCGTCATCATGGCATTCCAAAAAGGGATCTGGTGAGTTAGTGGCTCATAGTCAAAGCCTTTTTCCCACCTGAGATTGTTAGCCATACTTAGACCCTAAAGTGGTCGACATAGATGATGAGGTTACCATTAGCCGGGTCGATTGCCCCACCAGTCGAGTTATAGAGCTGGAAAGTAACCGTGTTAGCCGCAGAGACCCATGCCGTAGCTACAAGTCCGGCCACCATCGTACTAAAAGCCCACCTAACAGTATCAGTTGTCAAGGCACCAGTTACAGCTACCGTAGTCGACACAGTAGCTCCTGCTGCTATAGAGGGCGGATCATAAGTTGTGCCAGCCCTCAACTCTACCGTGTCAGGAATGAAGACTGACGAGGCTCCATTAATAACATCGTCAATGAAGTTGCCCCTGAAGGTGTTATTGATATCACGCCCACTGATAGCTGTGGCAGCAATGGTTATGCCTGCTGTGGCCCCGGCATCGGTGGATAAGATGTTGTCTTGAAGGACTACGTTTTCACCACCGTTAACCCGGATACCTGTGCCACCAAAGGGGCAACGTATAACGTTGTTGCAGATCAGGACATCTGTCCAAGTGCTCATGCCAGTGTCAACAATTGTGATGGCGTCGCCACTATGGTTGTTAAACTCATTGTCAGAGATGATGGTCTCTACTAATGTGCCAGTTGTGTACCCACCATCGATACCGAGGCGGATACCTGAGAGGTTGCTCTTCTCGATACTGTTACCGTCGATGACGACGACCCCTGTGCCGATACCGTCAGGGAGGAGGAAGTCGATATGCCGGTCTCCGCCTTGGAACTTGTTATTATTGATCTTATAACCACCGTAGCCACGCCCTAGGAGGGCGATAGCGTTAGTGCCATCCTGACCAAAGACACAGCCATGGATGGTGATTTCACCACTATCAGGGTCAGTCACATGGTCGATCTCAAGGCCGACATTAATGCTGGCAGCGAAGTTGCAATTTTCTACCACGGCCACGTTGGACTGATCCATGAGACAGGCCCGCCATTGGTTAGCGAAGGACACATTCTCAAGGCGGTGCCGGTTTCCAAAGCCCCCGGGGTCAGTTGCGGACAGGTAAAGTCCTGTGCCAGCAGTCTTTGTGACGAGGGGGGTAAATTGCATGTCCTTAACAGTGATGTTGATATCACTGACTAGGGTTACGTCTACTGCGGTGGCATTGTTAGACCGGATTTTTGTCTGATCGATACCCTCACCCGTGAACATGATGCCGGGGGCCTCCCTAATGACACCTGTGTTCAGGACGTAGTTCCCTTCAGAGAAGTGTACGTGCACATTAGCGGGCATGGACTCTAGGGCTTTTTGAATGGCGTCACGGCTGTCAGTAACATTGTCCGGTACGGCGCCCCACCATTCAGGATACACGGGGCGTTGGTCTGCGATCAGGTAGTCACCTGCGCCTTGGAAGATCTGGGTATAGCGATCAGCCTTGATCTCGTCTCCGACAGTTAGAGTGATCCCTGTGTTAACCTCTATCACTGCACCACGAAGAAAGGTAGGACCATTAATTGTGACGGCTGAGGTAATCCGGTAGACACCCGGCTGGAAAACTACCCGCCCGTTAGCGGCTGTGTGAGCAGCCGTAATGGCTGCGCTGTCATCTGTGGCACCGTCGCGGACGGCACCAAACCACTCTGGGTAGACAGGAGTCTGGAGAGGCAGGACGTAAGTGCCAGCACCTTGGAAGATATGGTCATCTCTATCGGCGAAGACTACTCCGTCTACCGTAAGGGACTGCGCGGCATCAACTGAGAGGCGGGCTCCGGGCTCTAGGAAGACGTTGTTAAGGGAGAAGGAGGAGCTGATTTTGTAGGTGCCAACCGGGAAACGTACCCAACCCGCTTCCGCGCCCGCTGCTGCCGACATAATGGCGGCTGCGTCGTCTGTCACTCCGTCACCCACAGCACCAAAGTTCTTAACGTCAAATATACGCGTAGGAGCTGTAGGAAAACTAGTAGGTAGAGCCGTATACCGAAACCCATCGGCGGTGTTATTCACCGCAACAAATGCATCCGCAACCAACGGGTCGGGTAACTCTGTAACAATACTCTCAGACGTAATAGGGAGGCGCAGTGTGCGGTCAAATTGGGCATTGAGGTCGATGGTGGCCGCAGTGTTGTGGTCTATCTGATCTTCGACGGTTGCGGCTGGGAAGGGACCCCCCTCCTCTAGGGTGGTGGGATTTTGAGGCACGGTTACCCTTAGGATCTCAACCCGGTCGCCAGCTGTAAGACCTAGGTTAAACTCGACCGTGCCTCCCGTGTCCACACCCAAACCCGTGATGGTGTAGTCTGTGATATGGGTTTGGATGGCCTTGTTCTTGAGGACTACGAGGTCTTCCGTCTCAAACACAATGAAGCCAAACGCAAAGCTAGTCTGGCCTCCAGAGGCTGTCAAATCAACTGTACGAGTTTGGCTAGTAAGAGACATTAATCAGTCACATCCTTAATAACGGCCACAAGTTCACGTACCACATTCAGGAGACGCTCCTGATCCACCGTACGGGTAGCGAGACCCCCGGTAGCTTGGTCTGCCACTTGGAAAAGGACAGCCGCTAGGCGCCCCACCGCATCTTCAGTCTCCATGTTCTTCAGCATTGGAAGGAGGGACAAGAGAGAGATAACGTGCGGGATGTATGAAAGGGCCTTCATATATTGCATCATGAACGTCTCCTACGTCTATAAATAACAGCTAATCCACCCCCACCACCGGAGCCAGTCGGTACAGAGGCTTCATAGCATCCGATGTCCCATGGTACATCGCGAGTCCTAAAGGCAATGTCGTCATCAAAGTCTGCTGAGAGGTCAGCTCCTAACTCTTGAGCTCCCACGTCACTGTTTGCTATGCGGGGGTCGTCAGCTGCGATATAAGTGAAGGTTTGATTGGTCTCAGGATTAGACCCTGGTGCTGTTGCATCTGATGAGGCGTTGTCCGTAGAGGCCGCATCAAATGTTCCACTGAAATCAGCAGTAGTAGAGCCGTCCGACAAACAGTTTCTAACTGTGATAGTTCCGCTTGTTCGGTTAAACCCGACATCTCCGTTGTCTCTGGCTGTGCAGTTGTCTGCGTTTACAGTACCAGTACTAAGAAAGAAACCGTGGTCATTCATCCCGATAGCAGCACAGTTCCTCAAGATGGTAGTACCTGTGTTGGGAAAGATCCTAAAACCCCTTTTTGAACCAGGTTGGGCTGGCGCATCGTCAATAACTATGACTCCCGTGAGACGATGATCCCCTGAAAGATCCGCTCTAACTACATTAGTCGTCGAGCCCCCGGGGTTGTCAACCGTAACGATTATGTCTTCTAGCACAAAGAAGTTTTCCTGTAACCGGAAGCCGAAGGTGGGGGAGCCCGTCACAATAAACTTAACACCCGCAGTCGGATCCCCATTGTGTCTATGGCCCTCTGCAGCCCTCAAGATACGGCGGTAGTCCGCGCTTGTAGCTGCCCCTGCAAACTGGATCGAGGTCATACTGTAGGGGGTCGAGTCGTCATAACACTCAAGAACTTCACTGATCATAGACGTCGTAAGGACGTTGTCCGTCGCAGCTTCCCAAGTAGAGATGGCTGTATAGTCCCTGGTTCCATCTCCAAAAGTAGAGATATTCTCGTTGGTGCCAGCCGTTCTAGAGCTCGCCATTATCTCTACCCCTCTGGCTCTGTGGTCGACGTTGGGGCTTCACGTTAGGATTAGGTTCTATATTTTGGTTTTGACTACGCCTACGACGCGCCCGGCCCGTCCTTCGGTTAATGTTGTAGAAGGGTTGGTACTCGTCAGTAGGGTCCTCACTACGGGCATCGTCAAAGTCGTCTAAAAGGTCTCTAAGGCGACTAAACCGGAAGGCGCGCTTAGGGGCTCTTTGGATAGCTTCGGCCTCAGCCTCTGTCAGGTCCATCGGGATCCAAATAAAGTCAGCCTTCTCTTTCTGGCCGATCTGGCTGATAGGGTCGCGCACCAGGATAACGTCACCTTTCGATGCTCTCCCTGTGCCAAAGTCTCTTGCTGCTACACAAACCTCATAAAGGGGCATTAGCAGCTACCTCCAAAAACAAAATAATCATGTGAGCCGACAAGACCGCAAGGACCCTGCAGGGGATTCTGACTAGTATTAAAGAATACCTCTTTTTCTACCCCATTTCCAGTAAAATGTCCAACCGAGAAGTACCCCTCTATGCGCTCATCAAAGACAATATCTGACCCTAAAGACTCTAGCTCTAGGTAGAGGGCGTCTACGGTCGCACTGTGCACACTTCTGTGCCACAAGGCTACCTCGTTAGAGAAGAGTAATCCTAGGAGGTGTCGGGTTAAGTTTACCTCCTTGTTAATCTGTGGGATAAGCATTGACGTGGCACCATTCTCATGAAGGAAACCGCCTGGGAAGACCACATCAGGCACCAAATTGTAGTCTGGCTCCCCTTCACTGAAGATGACATTATACTCCTCGCCACCCACGACGATGTCAGCATAAGAAGCATTAACCTGAAACCGGCCCCCGTTGTGGTGTACGATGGTAAAGGAGGGGTCGATCTCTTTAGCCATAGTCCAGTAACGTTGTAGGAAGTCCCTGTGGGCATATAAATCGTAGCGGAGTACTCCGGGTTCTGGGGAAACGGGCTCTAGAGGGATAGCGAGATCTACGTACATGCCTTTGAGGCCGTGCTCTATGATGGTCTCACGGTGTCTACCCACAATGAAGTCTTTGATAGACCTGCTTTTCATAGTTACACGCTGGGTCGAGAACTCATTTCCCGTCATATTTTGCCACGCTATGGGACCCCTCCTCAGGAGCCCCCCTTCCCACTCCTCTATATTTTGGGAGAGCTCGGGTATATTAGTGGCAAAACTGTAGAAACCACTGTAGGGGATTACCTCTACGCCAGATGAGGCCGCATCATCTATAATCTGTTGATAAGACTCCAGTTGGGCGGGGTCAGCCCAAGGTTGTCCGGGGTACTGTTGGGGCAAAACACTGAAGTTGGACATGTGCACAAAGCGCCACAATCCGGGTGTGGAGCCCTCAGAGCGGGCCTTTACCCCTGCTGTCCCTCCTGATGAGAACCGTACCTGATGTACGTTGTCAACCCGTGGTTTTGTGGGGGTGAGGAGCCAAGCCCACGAGTAGGAGAGGGGTCCCTCAAACTCAAAGGGCTGGTCTACATAACGCACTACAAGCTCTCCGTTCTGATAGGAGAAGAAAGTGTTCTGACTCCCAATGGAGACTCCCTTGTTAGTCTCCTGAAGCCACTCTAGGCCCCCTTTAGCTGATCCAGTCCATAGGTAGGGGAGGAAACCAAAGGTGACGCCGTCACGGGCATAACCGGTTGCTGACACGATGCCGGCTCGATCGGCTCTGGCAAGGTCAAAGTCATAGAAGAGAGCTCGTTTATAGAGAGTGCGGTCCTCAAGGGGTAGTCTGATGAGGAAGGTATCGATCGTGGCAGACTCTGAGAGGGGCCATAAGATCATGTCGAAGCGGAGAAAGTTGTCAAAGTTCCATGTAAACTTGAAATCTACCCGTACGCTGCTAGCTATTCGGATCTCGCGTATCGTTATGGAGCGAGCGGATTGGCTTACTACGTGCCAGTTGGTAAAGCGGTCCCGGATACGCCTCCCGTTAACAACTAGGTCGAGGAAGGGCTGCCCAGAGAGGGCCTCATGCCCGTTAACGAGCGCAGAGCAAGGTAGCCAACGGCGCCCGCACCACTCTACTTGGGCTGTTAAGGAGCTCATCTGCTCCCCGTCGGCCTCTACAGCTACCCAAGGTGGAGGAACAGCCTCTGTTAGGCCGTGATTGTTACCAAGCCACCCCAGGAGAAAGGGACTAAGCACCACCGCTATGAGACGGAATGACATCAAACCACGTGTCAGTTTGGTAACAAACGCAAAGGCTAGCTGTCTGATTATCTTCATTGTTGCAATTCGTATCATTAGTGGGGTCTGTGTCAATGTGAAGATCACCAACAGTGCAGGTAGCAGCTGGAGCCGCACCGACTGTGATGGTGACACCGGAGCCACCGCCTGAACCGCAGATGTCCTGGTCTACACCGTCTAGGTCTTGTACGTTGTCGCAGGGGAACTGGAAACCTTGTTCGAAGCGATATTTAAGGGTTGTGCGGTGACGAGAAAACTGTGCTTCTACCGGTGCCATCATAGACGCACCCCAAATACCACCGAAAAAGATACCCAAACCAACTAAAATAACCCAATATTTCTGCTCGCGTGACATAAAAACCTCCATCTACAGGATCTGTGCGCCTCTCCTACAGGGGCATTTATTATATCTTTCCGTCGCTACAGATTTCAACCCCCATCGCTTCGCTCCGGGGGTCAGGGCCGCCCAAGATTGCTCTTTTTGCTACGCAAAAAACCGCAACTTGGGACCCTCGGCCCTTTGAAATCCCGCTCCTACAAGATCGAAAACTTTTGCCCTGTAGGAGAAAAAGGCCCCCTTGTGGGCGGGGCCGCTAAGTTGTTGATCTAGAGGGGGTTAGTGCTCGCCCCCGCCGTCGATCTCACTGGTGTCGTCGGTCTGGTCTATGCCCTCCATGTCACCCACATCACCGTAGCCATCACCCGAACCGTCAGAGTCCCCGGAGCCATCACCTGAGAGGTTGATGCCTGCGGTCCACTTGTTGTTGGTTAGTTTGGTTTGCCACTTGCCGCATTTGTTGCGCCACTGCTTTTTGGTGGTTACGGAGGAGACGGAGACGTTTTTGGTGGAGGTGCAGCAGGTGTTTTTGCACTGCTTGTAGGAGGACTTGGGTTTCATGGGAACGAGGACGGAGTAGTATTTGAGGTCTGACTTGCGGGCGGCATGCATGCGTTGCT
>ERZ869936.2215-NODE-2215-length-11795-cov-20.206985_pt1 | contig 11795 bp, 25 predicted proteins | sample MGYA00520876_ERZ869936 | MGnify/ENA primary metagenome ERZ869936 (study PRJEB32218, sample SAMN09650985) | biofilter metagenome | isolation source: enrty point of leading RO module | place: Saudi Arabia: Thuwal, RO plant located on Red Sea | collected 2016-02-17... | reverse complement strand
AACAAAGACAAAAACGTTATTTGGACTTACTAATGAAGAAGCTACTACAACTAATTTCGGGCACTCTAATAAAAGATATTGGGAATGTTATTGATAACCTTACCACGACCGACGAAGAGCGCTTAGAAGCAAAAAAACATATACAAGAATTATTAGAAAAAGCAGACAAGGATGCGCAACAACAAGTCACAGAACGCTGGAAGTTTGATATGCAAAGTGATAGCTTTTTATCTAAAAACATTAGGCCTCTTATTATGGTATTTCTTACAGGAATGTTTACACTTCTGGCTTTTACCGACGGTAACATTGGAGGATTTAAAATACAAAAAGAGTACATTCCAATCTTTCAAACATTACTTGTTACGGTCTATGGAGCCTACTTTGTTGGTAGAACTTGGGAAAAAGGTAAAAAAAGTGGTTAATAACTTTCTATGCCGCTAAAAGCTTTTTTACTTAACTTTGTAATTACACTTCAGAAACCTAATAAAGTTGGACGTCTGTTGGATCAGGTAAAATTATTTTTTGTTTTTTTGCTTGGGTTTTTTTCTTTTTTGTTTTTCTCTTTAATTTATTATATTTATCCAAATGTTAGAATATATGATTGATAAAATTTTAAACTATAAAACTGTATCTACTAAAAATAAAATAGATAGACTATTAGAATTAGATGCTAATATGTATACAGAACTTGGTAAAGATTCTACTAAAAGCGAAAGATTGCAAGCAAAAAAGAAGTCTAGAATAATATATAGAGCAATTAAAACACTAGATAAAGATCTAGGTGATATGTTGTTAATAAATCAATGCTAAGTGAAAAAGCAGTCTAGAAAAAATATAGTTAAAAAACTAGACAACGTGTTTAGCCAATACATTAGACTCCGTAATGCAGATGAGCATGGCAATACAGAATGCTTTACCTGTGGTAAAAAAGATCATTGGAAAAGGCTGCAATGTGGCCATTTTATGAGCAGGAAAAATTATTCCACACGATGGTCGGAAGCTAATTGCCAAGTGCAATGTGCTGCTTGTAATGTATTTAGATATGGTGAGCAATATGTATTTGGTACGAACCTAGATAAAAAATATGGGAAAGGGACTGCGGATGAATTATATAAAGCATCCAGGGAAATAGTTAAGCTTTCAAACGACGATCTAAACGAAAAAATAGATCTATACCAAACAAAGTTACAGGATTTTTCTATGTAATTTCTGTCTGTGTTTTTTTAAGGGAAGCCGGTGATTTTATTATTGCCGGTTTTTTTTATTAAAATGTTTTTATACATTTACATTAAATTATTTTATTATGACACATACAGAAGATTTGTTGCGGCTTAAGAACGCTAGAATTAAAGCACTTGAGTCGGAAGTTGAGAAACTTGAAAAAAAGGTAGAATTTTATGGAGCACAATTAGAAGTCTTAGAAAATGGAAAAGAACATATATAGTAAGCTTTTTAAAGTGCAAAAAGAAATTGGTGCTATAAGCAAGGATGCTACTAACCCATTTTATAAATCTAGCTACTTTGATATTAACTCGCTATTAAAGCAAGTAATGCCATTGTTGCAAAAGCAAAGTTTAGTGTTGCTACAACCTATACAGGATGGAATGGTTAAGAGTGTTATTATAGACACCGATGGTGGTAGTGTGGAGTCTTCCATGCATCTACCCGATATTGCAGATCCGCAAAAACTTGGTTCTGCTATTACTTACTACAGACGCTACACGTTGCAATCTTTATTAGCTTTACAAGCGGAGGATGACGACGCAAACGCTACTGTAGACCAAGTAAGCGACAACAAGAAATGGTTAAACCTAAATACACCAGAATTCAGTAAAGCTACTGAATATATTAAAAATGGTGGAAAGGTTAGTGCCATCCAAAGTAAGTATAAAATAAGTAAATCAGTTAAAGAAGAACTCCTAAAAATTAAATAAATATGGCAGGATTAGTAAGTGTTAGCTTAGATCTAAGTAAAATAGATAAGGCTAAAGTTAAAGATGGTAAGTACGTTAATATGGTTGTTTCACTAAACAATGATACAAACCAATATGGACAAAACGCTAGCATATTTCATTCCCAAACAAAAGAGGAAAGAGAAGCTAAAGCTAATAAGGTTTATGTTGGAAATGGTAAAGTTGTATGGAATGACGGAACTATTGTTAATGCAGATAAAGTAGAGCAAGTAACAAACTCCGATCAGAACCCAACTAGAGAAAACAACGTAGACGATCTACTAGATTTTTAAATATAACAAGGGGAGTTAACGCTCCCCTTTTTTTTTATGATAGCACAAATAAACAACTTACAAGAAAAAATACTGGACATAAAATATGGCCGGATAAAAGAAGGACTAAAGATTAATATACCAGAAATAGACGAGCATATAAGATTTAAGCAAGGTAACTTTAATGTTATAATTGGCCATGCAAATGTTGGTAAAACTACGGTGATTATTTACCTTATGGTTTTATACGCTATTCACCATAAAATTAAATGGCTTATTTATAGCAGCGAAAATACGCCACAAAGTATTGCAAGAAAGATTATAGAATTCTATGTTGGTAAACCAATAAACAAAATAGAGGACGAGAATATATCCAAGGCCATGGATTGGCTAAATAATTATTTTCGTATTATAGATGTAGACGAAACTTATAACTATAAAGATCTATTAAACGAGTCCAATAGGGTATTAAAGTTTTTTAAATACGATGGATTGCTTATAGATCCATACAACTCATTAAGCAAGGATAGGAATTTGCTACGCGGTATTAATTCCCATGAATACGATTATGAAGTAGCTAGCGAGTTTAGATTATTCTGTAAGAACAACGATGTAAGCATTTGGTTAAATACCCACGCTGTTACGGAAGCTTTAAGGAGAACACATCCTAAGGAACACGATTATTATGGACTCCCCCAACCACCTAGCATGGCGGATGTAGAAGGTGGTGGTAAATGGGGAAACCGTGCCGATGATGTAATTACAATACACAGATACACGCAACACGCTACCGAGTGGATGTTTAGTGATATACACGTAAGAAAAATTAAAGAAGTAGAAACCGGTGGTAGACCAACACCGATCGACGAACCTATTAGGTTAAGAATGACCAGGGACAATGTTGGATTTGAATTTTTAGGATCTGATATACTGCATTCTAATAACACGGATGTTAACGAACTATTAAAATTTTAATGAGCAAGTGGCTTAAGGTAGTAGCGGAACAACACAACCATTGGGTTAGGATAATTAACTCCTTTGGTGAGTACGACTACGCAGAAGACATTGTCCAGGAAATGTACCTTACTTTAGAAAAGTATGCTAAGCCTGGCAATATAATTAAAGATGGTAAAGTAAGTAATGGTTATATATTTTTTACTTTAAGATCTTTATATTACCAATTTTACAATGCTAAAAACAAAATAAATAAAGTTAGTATTGATAACATACAATTGGAACATTTTAGCACCATGGAAGAGCAAAAAGCTTACGATAGATTTTGCAAAGCTTTGGATGAGTACATAGACAAGTGGCATTGGTACGATAAAAAATTATTTAGATTGTACCGGGACACGGATATGAGTATTAGAAAACTAGCAAAAGAAACTGGTATAAGTTGGGTTAGCATTTTCAATACTTTAAAGAAATGTAAAATAGATCTAAGGGAAAACTTCTCTGAAGATTATGATGATTATTTAAACGAAGATTATGAAAGAATTTAAGGGTGACAAAAGAACCAAAGCCTATAAGGAATGGAAAAAGAAATACGATCTAAGTTCTAAAGGTGCTGGTGATACAGTAGAAAAAATAACAAAAGCAACTGGAATTAAAAAAGCTGTAAAGTGGTTAGCTGGTGAAGATTGCGGTTGCGAGGAAAGAAAAGAAATGCTTAATAAGCTTGTGCCATATAAAAAACCAAATTGCCTAACCGAATGGGAATTTAGTTATCTGGACGAATGGTTTAGCAGAAACACTAGTGTTGTAACAAGAAAAAACCAAACCGATCTGCTAAAGATCTACAATAGAGTTTTTGATCAAAACAAACAACTAAGCTCTTGTGGTGCATGCGTAAAGGATCTTATTTTAGATCTAAGAAAAATCTATAAACAATACCTATGACACTATTCCAAAAACAAACCTTTTTAGCTAATTATAGTTACCTAGCAACGCAACTAATAGACGTTATGGAGCGTGCTGCTGAAACTAATTCTAAAAAGAAATACCAAAACGCTAAGAACCTGGTAGATGCGCTTAATGAGGTTTATATGTACACAAGGTTGTTAGAGAACGAAGAAAAGTTTGCAAAAGATCAATTGCAAATAGAAAGAAAGTCTAAACTAAGGGCAGTAGAGTCTTTAAAGAAAATTAGGAGCAATGAGTGATAGCATAAGTAAGTATTTTGAAATGATGGAGAATGGTGAATGGACTTCCAACCATACACGGGAAAACAGAAAAGACCAGATCGTGGAAAACGTAAAAACCATTTATGATCTACGTGCAATAAAGGGTAAAGAAAGATATGGCGTAACTATGGAGCGTAACGATCTAAGCTTTTTGGATTGGATAACACACTTACAAGAGGAGCTTATGGATGCTACTATATATTTAGAAAAACTTAAATTTGAATACAATGCCGCTACCGATACCAAAAAGAAATGAAAGCCGTAAGGATTTTATAACCAGATGCATGGGAGATCCGATTATGGTTAGGGAATATAAAAACACAGACCAACGATTAGCTATTTGTTCTGTACAATTTAGAAAGAAATGAGCAACAAACTATTTGACGCATTTTTGTCTATTATTTTAATCTGGATACTTTTTTATCTTGCAACAAACCTATTGTAAATAATTTGTTTATATTTACATAAAATAAACACTTATGACATATACAATAGAAATTAAATTCCAGGACGTAGATCTAGAAGTAGACTACCTGTACCATGAAGAAGAACCTACCATTTGGCGTTATCCGGATGGTAGTGGCCACCCGGGTTCTCCCGCTGGTGTAGAAATACAAAACATTTCAGTTGGTGGTATTAGTATCATTAATGTATTTGACAATGATATGTTTTTTGAACTAGAAGAAAAAATACTCCAGGATGAACATTCTTAATGAAGCAGATAAAATAGTAAACCATAGATCCCAAGAGAAAGAAAGGATGTATGGGCCTTTTAGTGAGTGCAATAGCAGGGCTGCAAAAATTGCTACAGTTTTATGTAGCAAAAATATAACCACCGAGGACATATATAAATTCCAGATAGCATTGAAATTAGCTAGAGAAAGTTGGACCCATAAGGAGGATAACTTGCTAGATCTATGTGCTTATGTTGGTGCGCTAAATAACTATTTAGAAAACACTAAGGTAGAACCTAAAGACATTGTTGTAGATGATGAGAAGTGAAATAGCAAAAGCTTATAGTGTTTTGTTAGATCAAAACAAAGTTAGCGACAACAATGAATGGCAGTCTATTAATATAGATAAGAAAAATCCATTAGTTGAAGTAACTGATTTATTTTTAGATCTAGGTAGCACTACTAGAATTAAGGAAGAAACCAATGCAGATCTACCTTGGTCAGAGGATCACTTTCAAGAAAGAATATGTGGTGAACCTATTAACCCAGGGAAGCAATATAAAAATTGGCCATACTATAAAGGTATTGATAATGACAACCTTTTTAGGGATAGTGGTAAGTTTAGCCACAACTACATGGAAAGATATTGGTGCAAAGGTTTTAAAGGCATAAGATTTAATTACGGCGATCTAAATGATATTATAGAAAGGCTAAAGAATAATACTTACACACGACAAGCATTCCTATCTGTTTGGCATCCGGAAGACCAAAGCAACGAGGGTGTTAGGGTACCATGTACTATTGGCTATTGGTTTTATAGAAATGGCAATAAATTGGATTGCACCTACCTTATTAGAAGCTGCGATGCTGTTAGGCATTTTAGGAACGACATCTATATGACTTATAGATTGTTAGAACACGTTGGTATTAACATTGGTTTATTACCTGGTAATTTAAAAATGTGGATTGGAAGCTTTCATTGTTTTCAGTCGGATTTATATACACTAAAGAAATATGTGCGGGATACAATTAACTAAAAAACAAACACCCAATCTAATTAAGCATCGTGGTGACTTCCATTTCGACGGTAAGGAATTTGATTGGTTCTATAACTTTTCGTCTTTACCAATATCTAGTAATGATACTGGTTTAACACAACCACTAGAATTAGATAATGCTTTTTTATTTTTTAATGGTGAGATATTTAACTATAAAGATTTTGGTGGCTATAGAAGCGATTTGCATTACTTAAAAGATCTTTTTAAAAAGGAATTATTTTCTAACAAGTTTAGACAACAATATAAGAAGTGGGATGGCTTTTGGAGTATATGTTACCTAAATAAGGATGGAGTTATTTTCTTTACGGATCCTTTAGGTAAGAAACAACTATACTACAACCATATTGGTATTTGTTCCGAAATAAAACCATTAATAAATAATTCTTTGTTAATGAGCATTGCGAGATACAATACGCTTAACACTAACTTTAATAATGTTAATAGAGCAATGCCTGGAATGTTTTACAGATATGACAATGGCAATAGTTTAGCACATAGGTTACCAAAAACAGTAAGCGATTATATAGGTAATGGCAATGATGGGGATTTATATACAATGATAGATAAATCTGTAAAGCTTAGATCTGTAACTAACTACGGTAAGCTTGGTTTACTTTTTAGTGGTGGTTTAGATTCTTCGATCGTTGCTCACCACCTTGTTAAGAATAACATAGAGTTTAAAGCTTTGTCTATAGAAAACAACGAAACAGGAAATGCAAAAAGAATAGCAAAGCAAATCGGTTTTGATCTGGAATTTATAGACGACAAGATAAGCAAGAGTGAATACAAAAAGCTAATACTACATTACGAATACAACCTAGACTATGGTTCTTTAATTCCACAATATCTTTTATTTAAAAAAGCAAAGGAGCTTGGTTTATATACCGTACTTACTGGTGATGGAGCAGATGAGTTGTTTAGTGGTTACACTAGGGCACTGGAAGGGGATACGCAGGAGTACGATGTGTTTAGTGAATTACCATACTACCACCATATTAGAATAGATCGCGTTAGCATGATGCACACGGTAGAAGCTAGGAACCCATTTTTGTCTAGCGACATAATTAACTATGCGTTAAAAACAAAATACGCCGATCGGGTAGGAAAAAAGAACCTAAGGGAAATATATAAAAAGCACTTTGATACCTCGGTGAAGAAAAAACCGCTAAGGTACAAAGGTGATAAAGATAAGAATCTTAATTTAACACAAGAGACGTTTATGACGGAATTTAATAACTATATAAATACACAGAATGGAAAATAAATTTGAATTAATAAGAAAGTGGGCAGAAGAAAGAGGTATATATGAGAAAGGAGATACTAAAACGCAATATATTAAACTTATGGAAGAGGCTGGGGAATTATCCAAAGCCATCTTGGACAGAGATAAGGCTGATATTGTGGATGCTATTGGTGATTGTGTTGTGGTACTCACCAGCTTGGCCCACTTGGCTGAAACAACTATCGAGCATTGTATTGATAGTGCATACGCTGAGATTAGTAATAGGAGCGGACGAATGATTAATGGAACCTTTGTAAAAAATAAATAATGAGAGTAGTAACCAAAAAACCTACCTGGAAACACGTAACATTTGCTACACCTAAGTTAGCATTCAAGGAATGGTCTAAGGATGGTTTAAAGGTTGTTATAAATAATGACACCTTTGAATTCAAGACCGAGGATGAGCTACACGCTTTGCATGTAAACCTTAATGGATCCTTTCATGGTGAGAATAGCTGTTGGATAAGTGTTGACGAGGTTAAAAGTATAAGCGCCAAAAGCAAAAGAAAAGAAAAGATTAAGCTTTTAAATGGCGATATATATGACAAACAAGAATTGATCAAACGCATGTACGACGATAGCTTTTATTATGGTGAGCTTGGTAAGTATGCGTTAAGTTCGTCTGCTATTAAAGCTTTGGTAACATCACCTAAGGAATATGCTAGGAGTCTTAATTACAAATCGGACAGCGGTGCATTTAAAATGGGTAGGTTAATACACTTAGCGGCATTAGAACCGGATAAGTTGGATACTATTTGCCATGTAGTAGAAGTACAAGATGCTAGATCGAAGAAGTACAAGGATAAGGTTGCTGAAATTGGTAGCGATCAATTTGTTTTTACTAGAAAGGAATATGACAAAGCTATGTACTCGGTGGATGCTTTATTACAAAATGATATTTGGCAAAACCTAACAAGAGACGCTATGTTTGAACAACCAGGCTTTGACATAATAAATGGTTACCCGTTTAGAGGTAAAGCAGATATATTGGGTGGCGATTATATTGCAGATCTAAAGACAACCGCAGATCTACGAGCATTTAAGTATAGTGCTAAAAAATACTCCTACGACATTCAGGTTTATATTTATTGCAATTTATTTAATGTAGACTATGACAATTTCTTTTTCTTTGCGATAGATAAATCAACCGGCGATCTAGGGTATTATAATGTAAGTAAAGAATTCTATGAGTCTGGTAAAGCCAAATTGGAATATGGGTTAAAGATATTCGAAACATATTTCGTAAAGCAAGAGCAAGAACTAAATGAATACATCATCCAAGGAACACTATAGCGAATACTTCTATAACCTAACTTACAATAGCGTTTACGAAGGTAGCTCGGTGCAAGAAATAAACAACATACTAAGAGTTTACGAAGAGATTGAAGACTACGAAGCATGCGAAGGAATTAATAAAGCATTAAACGAAATAAAAGTAATGACATTAAGCGATTTTATAGACAAAATAAATTATATACATGGAAGATTATCACACTAAGAAAATTAAGAAATTGGTAGAACAGGAGTATGGTTACTTTATAGATTCACCAACAAGAAAAAGAGAAGTTGTAGAAGCACGTGGAATGTACTACAAGGTACTAAAGGAATTTACTAATATGAGTTTAGCAGCGATCGCTAAAACCGTAGGAAAGAACCACGCTACTGTATTACATGGGTTAAAACATTTTGACGTATGGAGAAAAGACAACAAGTACCTAGACATTGCATATAAAAACGTATTAGAGAAGCTTACGGTATTAGACGATGTAGAGTCGTTTAAGGATGTTAGGGAAATGCGTAAGGAATTGGTAAGGTTAAAGCTGGAAAACTATAACCTAAAGAACAACGAGCAAAAGAAGGGATCTATAGAGCAACTACTAAAAGACTTACCTATAGACAAAGTAGAAGAAGTGAAAGAAAGACTAAAGGCAATAGTGGATAGCTACTCCTGGAAGTATAACGATAAGGTAAAAGTGTACCAAGCTAATGCTACTGTGCTATGATTCTGTATATGGATGCACAAGGCCTAATTGTTTGCTTAGGTGTTGTTGTTTGCTTTTCTATATTAAGTTACCTAAAGGGATACGAAGATGGGTCTAGAGATAGATAAGTTTACTTGCATTGAATATATTTTTGGAGACAGATTGTGTAAAGATCAATGCGATTTATGTATAAAATATGACAACGATAATGAGACAAAAAAAATTAACCCAACAACAAAGAATAGTAGCACTTGAAAAAGCTGTAACAACGTTATATGCAATGATTCAAGCCTTGATCGATAAAATAGAAAAAGATACAGACTAACAAATTGTTTGTTTTTTTATTATCTTATTGATTAATCAATTTTTTTCAAATGAAAGGTGGAGCAAGACCAGGAGCAGGAAGACCATCCAAGGCAGAAGAAGTTAAGTTAATAGAAAGACTTGGACCATTGGAAGGTAAAGCTTTTGAAGCATTACAGAAAGGCATAGAGTCTGGGGACTTTAAATATGTACAATTATTCTACCACTACTACGCTGGTAAACCTAGGGAAACAAAAGATATTACCCTAAACACAGAACAACCGCTATTCGAATTATAAAGCCGTTTAAGAAGCTTTTATTAATTTCTAATGGATTTTATTGTAACCACAGCAATACGTAAGCTACACAAGCTTAAAAAAAGAATTAAGGTAGTGCGTGGTGGTACCTCCGCAGGAAAAACGTTTGGTATAATTCCTATACTTATAGACAAAGCAATAAGGGAACCAGGATTAGAGATTAGCATAGTTAGTGAGTCAGTACCGCATTTAAGACGTGGTGCACTAAAGGACTTCCTAAAGATCATGATGGCTACTAATCGTTATAGGGACCAACAATTTAACAAGTCGGTATTGAAGTACAATTTTGCTAATGGTAGCTATATAGAGTTTTTTAGCGTAGAGCAACCAGATAAGCTACGTGGTGCAAGAAGACATATATTGTACGTTAATGAGTGTAACAATATAGACTTTGATTCTTATTACCAATTAGCGATCAGGACATCTGGGGATATATGGTTGGACTATAACCCAGTTGCTGTGTTCTGGGTAGATAAAGAAGTTGTAACATCCGAGGAGGTAGATTTTCTAACATTAACCTATAAAGACAACGAAGCTTTACCAGATAGCATAGTAAACCAAATAGAGTCTGCTAAGATCAAAGCAAAGACAAGTACCTATTGGAGTAACTGGTGGAAGGTATATGGATTAGGACAAATAGGAAGTCTAGAAGGTGTGTGCATAAAAGACTGGAAGGAAATAGATCTGCCACAAGAAGCAAGGGTGTTGTGCTATGGTATGGACTTTGGCTATAGCAACGATCCTAGTTCGTTAGTTGCAATGTACAAATGGAATGACGCTTATATATTCGACGAAGTGCTATACCAAAAAGGTCTACTAAATAACCAGATTAGTAGTTTAATAAAGCAAGAAGAAATAAGGGAAGTAATATACGCAGATAGTGCAGAACCAAAGTCGATCGCAGAACTAAACCATTATGGACATTCTGTGCTACCAGTAAAGAAGGGTCGTGATAGTATTATGTATGGAATAAACCTAATAAACCAAAATAAGATATTTGTAACTAAGCGAAGCAAGAACCTAATAAACGAACTACGCAATTACACATTTATGACCGACAAGATGGGTAATAGCTTAAATAAGCCGATCGATGCATACAACCACGCTATTGATGCCATGCGCTATGCTATAACCAGTCAATTAGAGAACCCTAACAAAGGTGAGTACCATATCTGGTAGCTTATTTAGAATTAATATAAATTAACAAATAATTAACCAAACATCGTTGTAGTTAGTAAAATGTTCGTATATTTGTACCATCAAAATTTAACAAGTGCCAAATACTCGGAACGGGTTTTAAGCTTTAAAACGAAAGCCGGTAGAACCACATTAAATTTTAGGAAAAGACCATCTAGGCAACTAGGTGGTTTTTTTATTTGGATCCATTATGAATTAACAAATTATTTACAATATATTTTTTTATTAGAAAGTTATTATATATATTTGTCCTATCAAATTTTAAATAGTGGGCGAAAGCCCTTTTACTAATATGAAAACTTTTAAAGACATAACCCAAAATCAGATTTCTAGGCGTAATGTAGCGGTATCAATACCCTATATAAACGCGCCCCACGTACCTATAGTAAAGGTTACTGACAAAGCTATATGTTTAGAGCTAAATAAATCATCTTGGGTACATAAGTCAATAGAGAGAGTGTGGCTGCCTATTAGCCAGATAGATATACAAAGAACATGCACAACACCTAACTTCGTAGATAGTGATTTATCTAATGAGAATGAGAACTGCTTGTTGTTTGAAATAAAAGTACCTT
>ERZ869936.2214-NODE-2214-length-11803-cov-6.546816_pt1 | contig 11803 bp, 11 predicted proteins | sample MGYA00520876_ERZ869936 | MGnify/ENA primary metagenome ERZ869936 (study PRJEB32218, sample SAMN09650985) | biofilter metagenome | isolation source: enrty point of leading RO module | place: Saudi Arabia: Thuwal, RO plant located on Red Sea | collected 2016-02-17 ... | reverse complement strand
TGAATGCCGAGTCGATCCCGAAGCTGCGCACGGGCATCGTGGCCGGCGGCGCCAACAACCAGCTGGAGACGGACGCCGACGGCGAACGGCTGAGCGAGGCCGGCATCCTGTACGCGCCGGACTACGTCATCAACGGCGGCGGCATCATCAACGTCGCGAGCGAGTACTACGGCGACGCCGACGACGATGCGGTCATGGAGCGCGTGGCTGCGATCGGCCCGCGCCTGGCGGCGATCTTCGAGGAGGCCGAGAACACCGGCCGTCCGACCAACGTCGTCGCGGACGCGCAGGCGCGCCGGGTTATTGCCGAGGCCGCCGGCAAGGATGCTCCGCGCAGCGTCGGCGCGGCCTGATTCAGACCAGGCGCCTGAGTTCCGCCAGCAGTTCGCCAGGATCGGGGCGATCCACGATGCGTTTCGACTGGCTCGCGTAGCGCACGACGCCTTCGGCGTCGACGACCAGCGCGGTCGGCCAGACCGTGTCGCTGCCGTACGCGTCGCGGTGCTTGCCCGGCACGCCGGCGCGATGCACGAGCCCGAGCTGGCTGGCGACGGCAAGCTCCGGGTCCAGCCAGAACTCGAACTCGACCTCGAAAATGCGCGCGACGCGCCGCGTCGTTTCGAGCGGCTTCGGCGTGACGAAGACGAGCTTGCCGCCGAGATCCGTTATTTCCTTGTAATGCCGGGTCAGGTCCGCGACCTGGCGGCTGCAGAACGGGCACCAGTTGCCGCGCACGAACAGGATCACGGCGGGCCGGCCGCGCAGCGAGGCGGCGGACAGGCGCTCGCCGTCCTCCGACTCGGCCTCGAAATCCGGCAGCGGATCGCCGGGTTTCAGCGCGATCGGCGCGGGCCTGCCGCGCAGGTTGACGTGGAAGAACCAGGCGAGCGCGGCGGCGAGCACGACCGCGATGGCAACGGTGAGCAGCAGCGTGCTAGTCAAGTTCTGCGACCTCCAGGACGATCTTGCCCATGTGTTCGCCGCTCTCCATCAGCCGGTGCGCGTCGGCTGCCTGCGCGAGCGGGTAGCGGCGATAGAGTAACGGTTTCACCCGCCCGTCCGCGAGCAGCGGCAGCACCTCGGCGCGGAGTTCGGCGGCGATGCGCGCCTTCTCGCCGATCGTCTGCGGCCTTAGCGTCGAGCCGGTGACGGTCAGCCGCTTCGCGACGATCGGGCCGAGGTCCAGCGTCGCGCTGCGCCCGCCGAGAAACGCGATCAGCGCGTAACGGCCGTCGCGCGCGAGCAGCTCGAGGTTTTTCGCGACGTAGTCGCCGGCGACCATGTCGAGCACGACGTCGACGCCGCGCTCGCCGACCTGCTCGCGCATCCGTGCAGACCAGTCTCCGCGCCTGTAGTTGATCGCGACGGCGCCGAGACCCTCGCAGAAGCGGCATTTCTCGTCCGTGCCGGCGGTCGTGAAGACCTCGGCGTCACGCGCGAGGGCGAGCTGGATCGCCATCGTGCCGATACCGCTCGAGCCGCCGTGCACGAGCAGTCGTTCTCCGGGCAGCAGCGCCGCGCGCATGAACACGTTGTACCAGACCGTGAACAGCGTTTCCGGCACCGCGGCCGCCTCGGCGAGCGACAGCTGCGCGGGTACCGGCAGGCAGTGCGCCGCGGGTACGCGGCAGTACTCCGCGTAGCCACCGCCGTGCGCGAGCGCCATGACGCGCTGGCCGACGAGGCCCGCGTCGACGCCCGCAGCGACGTCCTCCACCAGCCCGGCGACCTCGAGCCCCGGCAACGGGTCCGCGTCCGCGGGTACCGGGTAGCGGCCGAGGCGCTGCAGCACGTCCGGTCGATTGACGCCGGCCGCTGCGACGCGGATCAGGAGCTCGCCCTGGCGGGGTCGCGGGCGCTCGCGCTCGACCAGCTCGAGCACGTCCGGTCCGCCCGCCCTGCCGATAGCGACTGCCCGCATGCAGCATCCCCGCAGCGCAAAAAAACAGTATGCGCAGGCAGCCCGGCGGCGGGCAACTCCTCATGTGACGCCGGGCGGGGCGCCCTGCATAATGCGCACGATGACGAGCAGGTCCGCAGGCGACAACCCCGTTCTCTGGCGACCGTCTGCCGAGGCAGCGCGCCTGTCGGCGATGCACGGCTTCATGCGCGCCGCGGGCTGCGACGACTACGACGCGCTGCACGCGTTTTCGCTCGCTGATCCGACGCGGTTCTGGAGCGCCGTGGTCGAACGCTGCGGGATCCGCTTCCACGCGCCGTTCCACGAGGTGCTCGAGCAGCCGGGCGACATGACGACCGCGCGCTGGTTCACCGGCAGCCGCCTGAACTACGCGGAGCACCTGCTGCGCGCGCCCGACGAGCGGCTCGCCATCATCTTCCGCGGTGAGAACGGCGCGCGCCGCGAACTGCGCTACGACGAACTCCGCGACGCCGTGGCCGCTGTCGCAGCGGGACTGCGCGCCTCAGGCGTCGGCCCCGGCGACCGTGTCGCGGGCTACCTGCCCAACTGCCCGGAGGCGATCATCGCGATGCTGGCGGCCGCCAGCATCGGCGCCGTGTGGACCTCGTGCTCGCCCGACTTCGGCGTCAACGGCGTCGTCGACCGCTTTGGCCAGGTCGGACCGAAAGTCCTGTTCTGCGCGGACGGCTACTTCTACAACGAGCGCCGCTTCGACTCGCTGGCAACGGTCGCCGAAGTGCTCGGGCGCATCGGCGGCATCGAGCGCATCGTCGTCGTGCCGTTCGCCGGCGGCACCCCGGCACTGCCGGGCGAGCGTGCGTGCAGCTGGGACGATTTCCGCGCCGACGGGGAGCTGCGCTTCGAGCCGCTGCCTTTCGACCACCCGCTGTTCATCATGTACTCGTCGGGCACGACGGGGGCGCCGAAGTGCATCGTGCACGGCCACGGCGGGACGCTGCTGCAGCACCAGAAGGAACACGTCCTGCACTGCGATCTGGACGGCCAGGACCGGCTGTTCTATTTCACGACCTGCGGCTGGATGATGTGGAACTGGCTGGCCAGCGGCCTGGCTGCCGACTCGACGCTGGTCCTCTACGACGGCGCGCCGTTCGCCGAGGACGGCCGCATCCTGTGGCGCATCGCGGACGAGGAGCGGGTCAGCGTGTTCGGCACCAGCGCGAAGTACCTTGCCGCGCAGGACAAGGCCGGCGTCGAGCCAGGCCGCGACTTCGACCTGTCCGCGATCCGCTCGGTGTTGTCGACCGGCTCGCCGCTCGCTCCGGCCGGCTTCGACTGGGTCTACGGACACGTCGGCGCCGACCTGCAGCTCGCCTCGATCGCGGGCGGCACCGACCTGATCAGCTGCTTCGTGCTCGGCAATCCGCTCCTGCCGGTGCGGCGCGGCGAGATCCAGTGCAAGGGGCTCGGCATGGCGGTCGAGGTCTACGACGAGGACGGCCGCTCGCTCGCGGGCTCGAGGGGCGAGCTCGTCTGCACGCGGGCCTTTCCGTCGATGCCGGTCGGATTCTTCAACGACGACGACGGTTCCCGTTACCACGATGCCTACTTCGCCCGCTATCCCGGCGTCTGGGCTCACGGCGATTTCGCCGAGATCCGCGAGACGGGCGGCATCGTCATTCACGGGCGCTCGGACGCGGTGCTGAACCCGGGCGGCGTGCGCATCGGCACTGCCGAGATCTACCGGCAGGTCGAAAAACTCGACGAGGTGCTCGAGAGCATCGCGATCGGCCAGGATTGGCAGGACGACGTGCGCGTCGTGCTGTTCGTCGTATTGCGCGGCGACGTCGAACTCGACGACGCCCTCATCGACAGGATCCGGCGCACTATCCGCGAAAACACGACGCCGCGGCACGTGCCGGCGAAGATCGTTGCGGTGCCGGAAATACCGCGCACGATCAGTGGCAAGATCGTCGAGCTCGCCGTGCGCGCGGTGGTCCACGGCCAGCCCGTGAAGAACACGGACGCGCTGGCGAACCCGGAAGCGCTCGAGCACTTCCGCAACCGGCCGGAGCTCGCGGTCGAATGAGCGGCAGCGAGCCTACGGGCCTCGTCGTGTCGCGCGGCACGGTCGTGCCGGAGTGGATCGACATCAACGGGCATATGAACGTGGCCTACTACGTGCTGGCATTCGACCGCGCGGTCGACGACCTGTGGGCGAGCATCGGCATCACGGACGAGTACATTCGGGAACAGCGCGGCTCGACCTTCGCCGTCGAGAACCACGTCACCTGGCAACGTGAACTCGTCGAGGGCGATCCCTATTTCGTGACCAGCCAGATCGTGGCCTACGACGCGAAGCGCATTCACCAGTTCCAGCGCATGTACCACGCCGACGACGGCTATCTCGCCGCGACCGGCGAGTGGCTGAACCTGCACGTCGATCTCGACGCGCGCCGGGTGAGCCCGTGGCCCGCGGCGACCCTCGAGCGGCTGGCCGAGCTGGTGCGCGAGCAGGGCGAGCTGCCGCGGCCGGCGGAACTCGGGCGGACGATGGGCGTGCCACGGCCGCTGTGGCCGCGAGGAGACGACCAATGAGCGACGATTACCTGCTGGCCATAGACCAGGGGACGAGCAGCAGCCGGGCGATCCTGTTCGACGCGCAGGCACGGCGTGTTGCCGGCGCGCAGCAGGAATTCCGTCAGCACTACCCGCAGCCCGGCTGGGTCGAGCACGAGCCCGAGGAGATCTGGTCGTCGGTCGTCGCGGTCGTACGCCGGACGCTGGCCGAGGCGGGAGTCGGGCCCGGGCGGATCGCCGCGCTCGGCATCACCAACCAGCGCGAGACGACGCTGCTGTGGGACCGCGACAGCGGCCAGTGCCTCGGCAACGCGATCGTCTGGCAGGACCGGCGCACCTCCGCGCGCTGCGCGCGCCTGCGCAACGACGGCGTCGAGGCCGGCGTCACGGCGAAGACCGGGCTGCGCCTCGACCCGTACTTCTCGGCGACCAAACTCGAGTGGCTGCTCGATCACATCGACGGCGCGCGCGAACTCGCGGACGACGGCCGGCTCGCTTTCGGCACCATCGACTGCTTCCTGCTCTGGCGCCTGACCTCCGGCAAGGTCCACGCGACCGACGCGAGCAACGCGTCGCGCACGCTGCTGTACAACATCCACGAGCAGCGCTGGGACGAGGACCTGCTCGAGCTGTTCCGCATCCCGGCCTCGGTATTGCCCGAGGTGCGCGACACGGCCGGCGACTTCGGCAGCACGGACGGCCGCCTGTTCGGCGCCGGGCTCGCAATCCGGGCGATGGCCGGCGACCAGCAGGCCGCGCTGGTCGGCCAGGCGGGCTTCGAGACCGGCATGACAAAGAGCACTTACGGAACGGGCTGCTTCGTCATCACCAACACCGGCGAGCGCGCGCTCGAGTCCCGCAACCAGCTGCTGACGACGATCGCCTGGCAGCTCGAGGGCAAGCCGACCTACGCGCTCGAAGGCAGCATCTTCGTCGCCGGCTCGGCCCTGCAGTGGCTGCGCGACGAACTCGGCATCCTCGATGCGGCGCCCGATTCAGAGGCCATCGCGCAGCGCACCGGCATCGTCGACAACGTGCACGTCGTGCCGGCGTTCGCCGGCCTCGGCGCGCCGTACTGGGACGCCGATGCGCGGGGCGCGATCCTCGGGCTGTCGCGCGACAGCTCGCGCGAGCAGATTGTGACGGCGACGCTGCAGGCGGTCGCCTACCAGACGCGCGATCTCTCCGAGGCGATGGCCGAGGACGGCATCGCCCCGGGCACGCTGCGGGTCGACGGCGGCATGGCGGCGAACGACTGGTTCCTGCAGTTCCTGGCCGACCTGCTCGACCTGCCGGTCGAGCGGCCGGTCAACACCGAGTCGACCGTGCTCGGCGCGGCCTGCCTCGCCGGGCTCGCGAGCGGCGTCTACGCGGGCTTCGACGACATCGCTGCGCTGTGGCAGCACGAACGTCGCGTTACGCCGCAGATGCCTGCCGGGCAGCGCGCGGCGCTCTACGACGGCTGGCGCCGGGCCGTGGCCAGGGTGCGCACGACCGGCTGACGACGCCCGATCGCCCGCCTCGCCGACCCGCGCGCGGACGATCGAACCGGCTGCCGTCGACCTGCTGCATCGCATCGTCGTCCGGACGTCAGGCCAGGAACCGTTCGTAGATCACGGTCGCCCAGCAGGCGGCCAGCAGCAGCAAGCTGAGCATCACGGCCGCGGACCCCATGTCCTTGGCGCGACCGGAGAGTTCGTGATGTTCGTGACCGACACGATCGACGGCTGCTTCGACTGCCGAATTGAGCAGTTCCACGATCAGAACCAGCAGGCAGCTGCCGATCAGCAACAGCCGCTCCTGCGGCCCGCGGCCGAGCCAGAGCGCTACCGGCATGAGCGCGGCAGTCAGCATCAGTTCCTGCCGGAACGCACGCTCGTGTCGCCAGGCAAACGCGATGCCGCGCAGGGAAAAACGCGTGGCGTGCAACAGGCGACTGATACCCGTATGTCCAGGCTTGCCCATGGCGCTCCGTAGCCCGGCCGGCCATTCGGCCACGGCGGTCAGCGCAGTCTAGCGGATACGGCGGGCCGGTCCGAACTCCAGCCCGCGTAGCGGATCGCGAACGGAGAGAGCGAGCGACAACACGTCATCGTCGCAAGCAGCTGCCACACGGCCGCAACCATTGCGGGGCCCGCCGGCAGGCGGTCGCACCTGGCGAGTTCCGGCTTCCGCTGGCCGATTCGCTCACGCCAGTGCCGGCTCGAACGGCAGCAGCCTGTGTTTCGGGTACACTGCGCTTTTCGCGACGGACCCCCGATGCAGACCTTTACTCTCGAGAAGCTCGCCGAGCAGGTCGACAAGCCGCTGCCGCCCTCCGGCTGGCTGCGCATCGACCAGCAGCAGATCGACACGTTCGCCGACGCGACCCACGACCACCAGTTCATCCACGTCGATCCCGAGCGCGCGAAGGCCACACCGTTCGGCGGCACCATTGCGCATGGCTTCCTGACCCTCTCGCTGGTCTCGCACTTCCTCGGCGAATGCGGCGCGGCGCCGGAAAACGTGCAGGTCGCCATCAACTACGGCAGCGACAAGGTGCGCTTTCTCGAACCGGTGCGGGTCGATGCGGAGGTGCGCGCGCACGCCGTGCTGAAGGAAGTACGCGAGAAGCGGCCCGGCGAGGTGCTCGTGCGCACGCGCGTCACGGTGGAGATCCGCGGCGCGGAGAACCCGGCGCTGGTGGCCGACATCCTGACACTGTTTATCTGCGGCTGAGGCCGCCATCCGAAGGGAATTACACGCATGACGATACGATTCGACGACCAGGTGGTGATCGTGACCGGCGCCGGCAACGGGCTCGGCAAGTGCCACGCGCTCGAATTCGCGCGCCGCGGCGCAAAGGTCGTGGTCAACGACCTGGGCGGTGCGCGCGACGGCACCGGCGGCTCCAGCGCGGCGGCGCAGCAGGTCGTCAGGGAAATCGAGGCGGCCGGCGGCGAGGCCATGGCGAACGGCGCCAACGTCGCGAACTTCGCGGCCGTGCAGACGATGGTCGCGGAGACGCTGGATCGCTGGGGCCGCATCGACGTGCTGGTGAACAACGCCGGCATCCTGCGCGACAAGACCTTCGCAAAGATGAGCCTCGACAACTTCCAGGCCGTCATGGACGTGCACGTCGGCGGCTCGGTCAACTGCACCAAGGCGGTCTGGGAGCAGATGCGCGAGCAGCAATACGGCCGCATCGTCATGACCTCGTCCTCGAGCGGTATCTACGGCAACTTCGGGCAAACCAATTACGGCGCGGCCAAGATGGCGCTGGTCGGCTTCATGAATTCGCTGGCACTCGAGGGCATGAAATACGGCATCCACGTCAACTCGCTGGCGCCGATCGCCGCGACCCGCATGACCGAGGACCTGATGCCGCCGGAAGTGCTGAAACTGCTGGAGCCCGACGCCGTGACGCCGGCGGTCGTCTTCCTCGCGAGCCGCGAGGCGCCGACCCGGCAGATCATCGGCGCCGGCGCCGGCGTCTTCGCGCGCGTCGTCATCAGCGAGACGCCGGGCGTGTTCCTGCCGGCGGATGCCCGCGACGCGGACCGGGTCGCCGCTGCCTGGCAGCAGATCGCGGCCACGGACGACGCCGTGGAGCTGGCGCAGGGCGGCGAGCAGACGGCCAAGTTCCTGCAGAAGGCCGCCGCCGAACTCGGCATCAAGCTCGACGGCTGAGCGGAAGAGGGAGACGCAAGTGAGAGAAGCCGTCATCGCAGCCGTCGCGCGCACGCCGATCGGCCGCGCGTACAAGGGCGCATTCAACGACACCGAGGGTCCGACGCTCGCGGCGCACGCGGTGCGTGCCGCGGTCGAGCGCGCCGGCATCGACGGCGCCGAGGTCGAAGACCTGCTGCTCGGCTGCGCGATGCAGCAGGGCACGACCGGCCAGAACGTCGCGCGCCAGGCCGCGCTCGCGGCCGGCCTGCCGGTCACGGTGCCGGGCATGACGATCGACCGCCAGTGTTCGTCCGGGATGATGGCCATCGCCACGGCCGCCAAGCAGATCCTCGACGACGGCATGGACATCGTCATCGGCGGCGGCGTCGAGTCGATCAGCCTAGTGCAGAACGAACACTACAACCGGCACCGCGCGAAGGATCCGAAGGCGCTTGCGGCCGCGCCCGACATATATATGAGTATGCTGGAGACGGCGGAGGTGGTCGCGAAACGCTACTCGATCAGCCGCGAGCGGCAGGACGAGTACGCGCTGCAGAGCCAGCAGCGCACCGCGGCGGCGCAGGCGGCCGGCCTGTTCGACGACGAGATCGTGCCGGTGCAGGCGAACCGTGCCGTGATGGACAAGGAGACCGGCGAGGTGTCGTCTGCGCCGGTCACGCTCGAGCGCGACGAAGGCAACCGGCCCGAGACCACGGCCGAGGCGCTCGCCGGCCTGAAGACCGTGTTCGAGGGCGGCGTCATCACCGCGGGCAACGCGAGCCAGCTGTCCGACGGCGCGGCCGCGGCCGTGCTGATGGAGAGCCGGCTCGCCGAGAGGAGCGGCCTGGAGCCTCTGGGCATATACCGGCGAATGGCCGGCGCCGGCACCGAGCCGGACGAGATGGGCATCGGGCCCGTGTTCGCGGTGCCGCGGCTGCTCGAGAAGTCGGGCCTGAAAGCCGACGACATCGGCCTGTGGGAACTGAACGAGGCCTTCGCGGTGCAGGTCATCTACTGCCGCGACCGTCTCGGGCTGCCGAACGAGCTCCTGAACGTGAACGGCGGGGCGATCTCGATCGGCCATCCCTACGGCATGTCCGGTGCGCGCATGGTGGCGCACGCGCTGCTCGAGGGCCGCAGGCGCAAGGCCAAGTTCGTCGTTTGCACGATGTGCGTCGGCGGCGGCATGGGCGCCGCCGGATTGTTCGAGGTTGTCTAGCGCGCCGCTGATCTTGTATTTTTGCGCGTCGATCCAGCCGACAGGGTGACCCTTGTTCCGCGCGCGTCAAAAGCTCGGCAAATACCGCATCCTCGGGCGTATCTCCTCCGGCCCGCTCGCCGACGTGTACCGCGCGTTCGACACGATCCACAAGTCGCGCGTCGCGCTCAAGATCCCGCGCTCGGGCCGCGACATCAGCGAGGAGGACTTCCTGCACGAGGTCCAGGTCGCGACGCGGCTGAAGCACCCGAACATCCTCGCGGTGCAGAACGCGAGCTTCATCGACGACCACTTCGTCATCGCGATGGACCTGGGCGAGGAATCGCTCGCCGACCGCGTGGAACGGCGCATGTCCACCTCGCTCGCGCTCGATCTCGCCGAACAGGCGCTGGCGGGCCTCGCGCACGCGCACGAGAACAGCATCATCCACTGCGACATCAAGCCGGAGAACTACATCCTGTTCGCCGACGGCTCGCTCAAGCTCGCCGACTTCGGCTTCGCAAAGATCAGCATGCGCACGCTCAAGGCCTCGGGTTCGGGCACGATCGACTACATCGCGCCCGAGCAGGCCATGGGCCGGCCGAAGTTCCAGTCGGACGTGTTCTCGGTCGGGCTGGTGCTGTACCGCATGTTCACCGGCAAGCTGCCGGAGTGGCCGTTCGAGTGGCCGCTGGAAGGGCACGATCGCCTGAAGGCGCGTTTCCGCCCGGAATTCGCGGACTTCCTGAAGAAGGCGATCCGCCTCGATCCCAAGCAGCGTTATGCGGACGCGATCGAGATGTACAACGCGTTCGACGAGCTGAAGACCCGCGCGCGGCGCCAGCGCCGCGGCAGCGGGAAGCAGTCGAACCGGCGCGGCGTGTCCTGGCGGCAGATCCGCTGGCGGGAATTCCAGCGCCGCTTCCGCAAGGCGCTCGAGACCCGGCACGCCTGCCGGAACTGCGAGGGCCCGGTTGCCGAGGCCATGCAGGCCTGCCCCTGGTGCGGTTTCGACAACCCGGCGCGCGGCGCCGCGACCAGCATGCCGGCGCATTGCCCGCGCTGCGAGCGCGGCGTGAAACTCGACTGGGACTACTGCGCCTGGTGCTACGGGCCGGGCTTCGAGGCGGAGACGAGCCGCCACTACCCGGACAAGCGCTACGTGGCGCGCTGCGCCAACAGTCGCTGCCGCGAGCCGCTGATGCCGTTCATGCGCTACTGTCCCTGGTGCCGCACGAAGGTCCGGCGGCCGTGGCGCATCGAGGGCAGCCGCAAGACCTGCGGGGCCTGCGGCTGGGGCGTCTGTGCGGATTTCTGGAACTATTGCGCCTGGTGCCGCGAGCCGGTCGGGCGAAAGCGATGAGGCGGGCGGATGGCTGATACGGACCCGGTAGTGCTCGACGGAGCCAGCGAAGCCGATCAGCGCATCCTGTCACCGGCCGGCGGCATGGCGCTCGCCTACACCTGCCGCGCGCCGGACAAGCAGAGCGACAACGAGGACGCGGTGGCCGTGCTGCCCTGCGGCGAGGATGCGGCCGTGCTGGCGGTGGCCGACGGCGCCGGCGGACTGCCGGGCGGACGCCGTGCCTCGCAGACCGCGCTCGCGAGCCTCGGCGAGGCGGTGGCGGCGGCGCTGGCCGGCGGGCAGCCCATGCGCAGCGCGATCCTCGACGGAATCGAGGCGGCGAACCGCGCCGTTCTGGCGATCGGCGCCGGCTCGGCGACCACGCTGACCGTCGTCGGCATCGAGGGCCGCGACGCGCGGACCTACCAGGTCGGCGACTCCGAGGCGCTGATCGTCGGCCAGCGCGGCCGGATCCGGGCGCAGACGATGGCGCATTCGCCGACCGGTTTCGCCGTCGAGGCCGGGTTTCTCGACCAGCACGATGCGCTGCACCACGAGGAACGCCATCTCGTCTCCAATTTCCTGGGCACCGCGGACATGCGTATCGATATCGGCGCCACCGTCGAACTGCAGGCCCTCGACACGGTGCTGGTCGCGAGCGACGGTCTGACGGACAACCTGCACGGGCACGAAATCATCGAGCTGATCCGCAAGGGCCCGATCGAGGCGGCGGCCGCGGCGCTGACGCAGCTGGCCGCGGAGCGCATGCGCACGAGCGACGGCAGCCTGCCGTCGAAACCCGACGACCTGTCGCTGATCCTGTTCCGCAAGCCGCCGCGGCGCAGCAAAACGGCGCCTGCCGCCGCTCCCGGTCGAGGGTGACGCGGATTCTTGCGGGTGCCGGGTGCGCGTATTATCGTCGGGTGGAAGCAGGGGCGACGTGCAGAGCGGAACTTACCCGCCGCCGGGACAATCCAAAGCCCAACAGGTCCGCCGCGGCAGCCGGATCCGCCGGCGCACGGCGCCTTCGAATGATGTGAATACGCCCGCAGGGCGGAGTCCCGTATGAACAGAATCAGACGCAGCACGATTCCAGCAATCCGCAGCGCGTCCGCGGTGTTAGCGGCATCGGCGGTGCTGACGGCCGCCG
>ERZ869936.2213-NODE-2213-length-11803-cov-17.821076_pt1 | contig 11803 bp, 7 predicted proteins | sample MGYA00520876_ERZ869936 | MGnify/ENA primary metagenome ERZ869936 (study PRJEB32218, sample SAMN09650985) | biofilter metagenome | isolation source: enrty point of leading RO module | place: Saudi Arabia: Thuwal, RO plant located on Red Sea | collected 2016-02-17 ... | reverse complement strand
TGCGATCTGCGGCAGGGCGGTCGGGTCGTGCGAATCCGCAGTCCAGCCAACTCCCCACAGAGGCCTGACGGCCTGGCAGAGCCCTACACCTGGGCGGTCAGCATCTGAGGTTGGCTTCCCTCCGGCAGCCAGAACGGCTTCCGGGAGATGGCCGCGTTGATTCTTCGCACCACGTCTTCGTCGGTGGGATAGGGGGATTTGAGCGCCGGCTTCAGGGGCATGGGAATTTCGTCCATGCGGTAGGCCGTCCCCGGCGCGGCGATTCCCTGCGGGGCCGTCGTGATGTGAACGCGAGCCAGCTTGCTCGTGTGCGTCACGTGGGGGTCGAGCACGATCGTGGGAATTCTTTTCAGGTGGTCGATCGCCGGTTGCGGCATCGTGCCGCCCGGATCGGCGCCGATGATGAACGCTGCGTCGCAGTCGCCCCGCACCAGCACGTCGACCGTTGAAAACTCTCCGGGATTGTATCGGGGGTATCCGCGATTGAACGTGATCCCGAAGGGGTACCCCGTCTGCCAGCGCATCATCACGTCGGCCCCCGTCACGTTGCCGTGGCCCCGCATCGGCATGGCCACGAACTTCGTGTACGCGTTCATTTCGGCGGCGAGCGTAAGCAGCGCAGCACTGTTCATATGTTTGCCGCGGGTCATTGACAGACCCATGCCGAAAAACATGCAACCGAACTTCGCGGCCTTCATCCGCTTGACCAGATCCTCGAGCACCTCGCGGGTGAGGCCCGTCTCGGCGATTTGATCATCGCCGACCGGTTGATCCTTGATCAGAGCCCGCAGAATTGTGATGAGTTCAAAGTCTTTCCCCGGTCGCACCTGGAGGAAAATGTCGGAAGCCTTCACGCTCTTGGTTTCGCGGATGTCAACCAGAACCATCGTGCGGTCCTTCCGCCCGCGCGGCAGGAACTTGCTCTTCTGCATGATGGTGTACTTGGTGAAGTGCCGGGGATGGCATTCGGCCGGATTTCCACCCCAGTACACGATGAAATCCGCTCGCTGCTTCACTTCGCCGAGCGTACAAGAGACCTTACCACCCAACTGGGCGGCAATTTCAGTGGGGCCGTGTCACAACGAGGTGTGACTGTCCAGCAGCCCTCCCAGTTGGTCGGCCAAAGCCGCGCATTCCCGCTGCGCTTCGCAGGTCGTGTTGCTCATGCCGTAGACGAGCGGCATGTCGGCCTCGTGCAGGAATTCGGCGGCCGCTTCGATCGCTTCGTCGAGAGTGGCTTCTTTCCCGTCAATGAGAGCATCGGGATACTTGCGTTCGGCCGTGTGATTGAGAAACCAGGCCGTCCCCAGGACGCAGGCCTTCTTGGCCTTGTGAATCTTGAACTCGTCGTGATGCAACTGAATGTCGTCGCATACGCAACCGCAGAAGGTGCATGTCGCGTTGTCAATCACCTGCAGAGACATCAGCGTTCCTGTTTTTCGGGGCGGACTTCGACGGAATTCAGACAAACACAGCTTGAATCCGCCGTCAGTCTGACGACTTCCGCCAGGAATTCCAAGCCGCCGGAAAGTGCGACCCGGAATCCGAGTTGACGATCTGTCGCGCGGAAGCCCACGCTCGACAGCGTGAAAACCGCCCGACGCGGACACACCGTCGAGCATTTTGCTCGTTCAGCCGTCCTTCAGCGGTTGATCTTCACATTCGGCGTCACCCGAACCGGATGACGGGACCGTGAATGTTCAGCCGAGAGCGCGGCCGCGGCAACTGCCGCGGACGCGACGGGGCATGTATCGTCCGGCGTCAACTTCAGTCCACGCGGCCGCGTCGGCGGCGTCGCCCTCGGTCGAGAAGTGCGGACTCTCAGGGCTACTCAGGTCTTTTTCCCGCATTTTTCTGGTAAAATTGTTGTAAGCTCTTGTGGAAATCGAACCGCCGGAAACGGCCTCATTGCGGAATCACGTCCACCTCCCAACCCTTGGAGGTCGGCATCCCGGTGCCGTCGGTGTCGCCCCCCATGAGCAGGCATGTCGGCGGCCCGTAGGGAATGAAGATCATCCCCTCCGGCACCTTGCCGGCTTCGCACCGAAACGTTGCTTCGCCGAATTCCGTGCGAACGAGGGCGTCCTGACCTTCCACCAATCCGATCGCCTCCATGTCTGGGGCGGCCATCGTCATGGTGTTGGTCAACGCCTGGTACTCTTCCGAGTCCTTCCCGACGTTAATCAATGTCCCCTGTTTTGACGAACGAGAGGCATTGAGGATGAAACGCTTATCGGCCATTTGCGCCGTCAGGTTGCTTTGTTTCCGGAGGTCGTTGCAGTTGAGTCAAGTTTCAGCGACCAGCGGAAGCGGGTTTTCAATTTCGAACGGCAACTCGCATGGTCCGAGGCCCTGCCTCGTTAGAGCCAGTTTACTGTCGGGATGAGACACCGGTCGAAGTATTCAGTGTAGCAGTGCGGAACGAATGTGAGAACTCCGGAAGCAAACTCCGCGAGCCGTTGATCGTCAACAGCCCGCGGTGATTCGGCCCGGTCGCCGTTCTGTTCCCCGTCGCCGAATCGGCCTACAATCGTCGCTTTCAGACAGAAACATCGCACGATACACCAGGCCAACCCCGATTCCGGCAAGGCCGGCGATTCTTCGAGGGGGCGGCTCAACGAGGTTCCGGATGAAGCAACCGACGAGCGGAGGAGGTTGGAAGGCCGTCGCCTATACGCTGAGCGTCGCGAACCGCGTCGGATGGACGAAGTTGTGGAAAGCGATGCGCAGCCGCAACACCTGCAAGACGTGCGCGCTGGGCATGGGCGGCCAGCTTGGTGGAATGGTCAACGAAGGCGGGCACTTTCCCGAGGTCTGCAAGAAGTCGTTTCAGGCGATGGCCTCCGACATGCAGCCCGCGATCCCTCCGGAGTTCTTTGCGCGTCACGGGTTCAATGAACTGCGTGCGCTTTCCCCCAGGCAATTGGAAGCCAGCGGCAGACTGGTCGCGCCGCTGTTTGCAGGTCCCGATGACTCACACTATCGCCCGATCGAATGGGAGGAGGCGCTCAACCTTCTGGCCGACCGCTTGAAGGCGGCCGGTCCCACGCGGAGTTTTTTCTACGCCAGCGGCCGATCGTCCAACGAGGCGGGGTTTCTGCTGCAACTGCTGGCGAGGCTGTTCGGAACGAACTACGTCAATAACTGTTCCTACTACTGCCACCAGGCGAGCGGCGTCGGGCTGGGTTCGAGCATCGGCACCGGAACCGGCACGATTCAACTCGACGATCTGGACCATGCCGACCTGTACATCCTGATCGGCGCAAATCCGGCGTCGAACCATCCCCGGCTGATGCGAAGCCTGATGCAGTTGCGGCGTCGCGGCGGGCGCGTGGTCGTCGTCAATCCGGCGAAAGAGTTGGGGTTGGTCAACTTTCGCGTCCCCAGCGACGTTCGCAGCCTGCTCTTCGGCAGTGAGATCGCCAGCCTGTATGTGCAACCGCACATCGGCGGCGACATCGCGTTGCTGACCGGTGTGGCCAAGGAAGTGCTCTCGCGCGGCGCGCAGGATGATGCATTCATCCGCGAATCGACGAACGGATTCGAGGAATTCGCACGCCAGGTTGAGGAAACAGCGTGGGATGACATCGAGCAGGGTTCCGGTGTCGCACGCGACGTGATACTGCGTATCGCGGACCAATATATCGACGCGAACAACGTCGTCATCGGCTGGGCGATGGGCATCACCCACCATCGGCACGGTTGCGACAACGTCAGAATGATCGCGAACCTTGCTCTGCTTCGCGGCATGGTCGGACGGCCGCACGCCGGGCTGATGCCCATTCGGGGTCACAGCAACGTCCAGGGGATGGGCTCCATCGGCGTGACGCCGACGCTCAAGAAGGCAATCCTGGAGCGCTACGAACAGAAGTTGGGAATCGCTGCTCCCGCCTCGCCCGGCCTGGACACAATGGCCTGCATGGAGGCCGCCGGCAAGAATGAAATGGACACGGCCGTCTGCCTGGGAGGCAACCTGTACGGGAGCAATCCGGAGGCCCCCTTTGCAGAGCGGGCACTTTCGCAGATCGGCTGTGTGGCCTACCTCGCCACGACCCTCAACACCGGACACGCCTGGGGTCGAGGCCGCGAGACCTTGATCCTGCCGGTGTTGCCCCGCGACGAAGAACCGCAGTCCACAACGCAGGAGTCGATGTTCAGTTTCGTGCGGCTCAGCGACGGCGGAGCGCCGCGACACGCAGGGCCGCGCAGCGAAGTTTCAGTCCTCACCGCGCTCGGACGAAGATTGTTCGGTGAGAACGGACCGGTCGACTGGAACGAACTGGAAAGCCACGATGCGATTCGGCAATTGATCGCCGATCTGATTCCCGGATACGAACCGATCGCCGAACTCGGCCGATCGGGAAAGGAATTCCACATCCCGGGTCGGCACGTCGCCCAGCCGGAGTTTTCCACACCCGACGGCAAGGCGCGGTTTCATGCGGTCAAATTGCCGCCATCGAACGGAACTGCGGAGAACCAGTTTCGGCTGATGACCATCCGCTCCGAGGGGCAATTCAATACCGTCGTCTACGAAGATCACGACTTGTACCGAGGGCAGGACCGGCGCGACGTCGTCCTGTTGCACCCGGACGACCTGCAGCGACTCGGCCTGCAACCGGATCAAACGGTGCGCGTCCACAATTCGACGGGGGAGATGCGATGGCAGCGGGTTCGCCCGTTCGACATCCGCCCGGGAAACGCCATGATGTATTGCCCGGAAGCCAACGCGCTTCTTCCCCGGGATGTCGACCCCGAGTCCAAAACCCCGGCGTTCAAGCACGCGCTCGTTTCCATCGATCCGGAAAACTGAGCGACAGCGTTGCTCGGGTTTTCTCCGCTCCACTCAGAACTGAAGCGTCACGGCTTTCGTCTGCGTGTAGAGATCGATCGCTTCGTGCCCCATCTCGCGGCCCCAGCCCGATTGCTTGTAGCCGCCGAACGGCAGGGCCGCGTCGAAGATGTTGTAACAGTTGATCCACACCGTTCCCGCGCGCAACTGTTTGGCGATGCGGTGTCCCTTGCTGATGTCGCGCGTCCAGACGGCCGCCGCGAGTCCGTAGATGCTGTCGTTGGCGGCGGCGATCAGTTCGTCCGGGTCTTCAAACGGCACTGCGGCGACCACCGGACCGAAGATCTCTTCCTGGATCACGTCCATGTCCGGTTTGGTGTCGACGAGGATCGTCGGTTCAACGAAGTAGCCTTCGCCTCCCGCCCGCTTGCCGCCGATGACGGCCTGAGCGCCGGCCGCGAAACCCGATTCCAGATAGCCGCAGACGCGGTCCTGCTGAATTTGCGAAACCATCGGCCCCATGCCGGTCTCAGGATGCATGCCGGGGCCGAGTTTGATCTGTTTCGCCTGCTCGGCGACTCCCTCCACGACCTGGTCGAACTGGCTCTTGTGCACGAACAACCGCGATCCCGCACAACAGCACTGGCCGTGGTTGAAGAAAATTGCGTTCGCCGCCCCGCCGATCGCAGTGGAAAGGTCGGCGTCGGGCAGGATCACGTTCGGACTCTTCCCGCCCAGTTCGAGTGAAACCTTCTTCAGGTTGGTCTCGCCGGCCGCCTTGACGATCAGTTTGCCGACTTCGGTCGACCCGGTGAAAGCGACTTTATCGACGTCCGGATGCGCGGCCAGCGCGGCGCCGGCCGTTTCTCCGTAACCCGTCACGATGTTCACCACGCCGTCGGGGAAGCCGGCGTCCTGAATCAGATGTCCCAGCCGCAACCCGCTCAGCGGCGTTTCTTCCGCAATCTTGAGGACGACGGTGCAGCCTGTCGCCAGCGCCGGGCCGAGCTTCCAGGCCGCCATCAGCAGCGGGAAATTCCAGGGGATGATCTGGCCCACCACCCCCACCGGCTCGCGCAGCGTGTACGAATGGAACTCCGCGCCCGGCATGTAGGGCACGGAAATCGGGATGGTCGTCCCTTCGATTTTCGTTGCCCAGCCGGCCATGTAGCGGAACAGATCGATCGCGAGCGGAACGTCGGCGGCGGCGGCAACCGCCCGCGGCTTGCCGTTGTCGAGCGACTCGATCTCGGCGAACTCCTCGAGGTGTTCCTCGATCAGATCGGCCAGTTTCCACAGCATCCGGCCGCGTTCTGAAGCCGTCAGCGCCGGCCATTCGCCCCCCTCGAAAGCCCGCCGGGCGGCGGCAACCGCCTTGTCGATGTCCGCCTTGTCTCCCGCGGCGACCGTCGCGATCGTCTCGCCGTCGGCGGGGTTCTTGACGTCGATCGTCTCGCCCGACTCGGCCGGAACCCAATCGCCGTCGATGAGCAGCTTGTGTTCCCGGTCGATGAAAGCGAGCGTATCACTGTCGGCCGCGGGCGCTTCGGTCGTGAGCAGCATCGGAAGACTCCTGGTGGGCAGAGCGGGTTCGCCTTGTCCGTGTGAATTGATGAACCAGAGCGCTTTGCAAATGAGTGTTGGCGTTCTGTCTCGCGGAATTGCCGCCTCGACAGGCTGAAAATCGTTCGACGCGGACACACGGTAGAGCAATCTGCTCTAACGAGGCACGGCCTCGGACCATGCGAGCTACCGCTCGAAATTGGGAACCCGCTCCCGTTGGTCGCTGAAACTTGACTCAAGTGCAATAACTTCCAGGAAGGAAGTAACCTAACCGGGATAGTCCGCCACGTAGACGGCCTTCACCTGCGTGTAATCGCGGAACGTGTCTTCGCAGTTCACGCCCCCGCCGGGGCCGCCGGAGATGCCCTGCCCGCTGTACGGCAGTCCGTAGGCGATCGAGTTGTGACAGTTCACCTGGCAGGTGCCGTCGCGGAACTGCTTCGCGAGGGCGACGCCCCGCTCCACGTCTCTGGTCCACACGCTCGCCCCGAGTCCATAGGGAGAACTGTTCGCCAGTCGCAACGCGTCCTCGGCCGAGTTCACCGGACAAACCGTGGTGAACGTGTGAAACACCTCCATCGGATTGACGTCGACGCCCGGCACCGTGCGATAAATCGACGGCTTCAGATAGTAGCCGTTCTTGCCGCTCACTTCGGCGACGCCTCCCGGCAGGACCGGCTGGCCGCCGCGGGCGACCGTTTCCTGCTCGGCCTGCAGAATGCGGCGTTGCTGCGTCGGATTGATGACCGCGCCAAGCTGGGTTCCTTCATCCGCCTGGTAACCGATCTTCAGGTTCGCAAAGAAGTCCCGTTGCGCGTCGATGAAATCGTCGGCGATCTTGCTGTCGACGAAAACCCGGTGAATCGTACAGCAGGTCTGCCCGTAGTGCTGGTTGGCGTGCTTGCCGATCATGCGGGCGACCACCTCCGGATCGGCGTCGTCCAGCACGATGGCCGAACCGTTGCCCCCCATTTCGCGTTTCATGCGTGTGCCGTGCCGGTCGCAAGTCCGCAGGATCGACTGGCCGACACTGGGCGACCCGGTGAAGGAGATGTACCGCACGCCGGGATGTTCGGCGATGGCTTGACCGGTGATCTCGCCGCGCCCGGGAAGGACGTTGATGACGCCCGGTGGGAAGCCGGCCTCTTCCGCCAGCTTCGCGATGTACAGGGCCGACAGCGGAGTATCTTCGGCCGGTTTGATCAGGACCGTATTCCCGGCGAGCAGAGCCGGGAACATGAACCACGACGTCAGCACGATCGGATAGTTCCACGGAATAATGCCCGCCACCACGCCCCACGGCTCGCGATAAGTGAAGCCCCGCACCCCGTCGGCCACGTCCTGAGCCGGCCCGTCCCCCAGCGGAATCCGGCGGGCCACGTCGCAGAAGTACTCGGCACAGGCGCGAATCTGGGCGAAGTCTCCCTCGGCCAGTTCAGACACCTTCCCTCCGTCCCGGATCTCGCACGCCAGCAGCACGTCCCGGTCGCGGTCGCACAAGTCAACGAGCCGGTTGACCAGTTCGATCCGCTCTTCGACGTCGGCGTCCCGCCAGCCGTTGATGCCGTCGCCATAGAACGCGCGGCTCGCCTCATCCACGGCGAGAGCAACCTCCGCATCTCCCATTTCGCTGACCGTAGCGAGCACCTCCTGCGATCCGGGATCGACCGTCTGGAACGTCGCATTCATCGAACCCGGCACCCGGCGGCCGCCGATCACTCCTCCCAGCGGGGCGCCGTCGTTGTGACAGAAATCCGTGAACTTCTCCGGAGTCGTAAATGCGGCGGCGGTGAAGGCCCGGATGTCGGCGGTCGCGGTAGCCATTTCGGTTCGTCCCTTGTATTTATCGATTGGATGGGGAGAGGCGCCTGTTCAACTCTGGAGCGATTCGCGCAGCAGAGTTGATGATCTGTCTCGCGCAATTCCGGCCTCAACAGTCCGAAAACCGTCCGACGCGGACAGTCGGTCAAGTAACTTGCTCTCGTCATTCTTCAGACTGCCCAGCGACTTCGCAAGCGAAGCCGGATACGGAAGCATACCGGGGGTGCGCTCCTGACGTCGCGACCCCCGGCTTTGCTGTGCGACACCTTCAGCGTCGTCCCCGGTGGGCGTGCCCCATTCCCGCCGCAGGAGGGTTTCGGAACGACTTGTGTGGAACGGCAGGATCGAATCGTGTCGTTTACACACCCCTCTCGATCCCTGAGTGAGTTGCTCTCCGAGAGATTCGAATAGAACGCGGATGAGCACGGATGGGACGGATACACGCCGATCGCTTTCTGTGGAGTGCAGAGTATTCACGCCTGGACCGATGCGGTCTCGGTGCGGCCGCCTTTGTAATGAATTCCCGCAGAATCCGTGCTGATCGGCCAAATCCGCGTAAATCCGTGTCCTGTTCGAGAATCCCCTGGGCCCGGTTTCTCGGGGCCGGACCCCGATCAGGTAGGTTCAAGCCGAGTCGTGTGGAACAGATAGCCCTCAACGCACGTCTCATCATTCCCAATCGCGCGGTAGACGCACATGCACCAGCGGACTATTCGTGCACCTGCCCGACTCGCGCCAGCAGGGCGTTCAATATGTCCTCATCGGTCGGGTACGGGGAGTCGACGACGCGCCGCAGCGGGATCGGGATTTCGTCCATGCGATAGGCCGTTCCAGGTTGATGGACTCCGTAAACTGCCGTTGTGAAACGTACCGTCGGCTGCCAGCAGGCTGTGATGTGTGGGTAGTCGAGTACAATCGTCGGGATCTCGTGCAGCCTGGCCCGCGCCTCGGGCGAGAGCAACTCCGTGCTCTCACTCCCGACCACGAGGCAGCAGTCCGTTTCGCCCCGGATCAGCAACTCGTTCGCGCTGTACTCCCCCGGATTGTAGCGGGGGAAATCGCGAGCCAGATTCACCGCGAAGGGAAACCCGGTCTGCCAGCACAGCACGCTGTCTGCTCCCGTGACATCACCCGGGAGACGCAGCCGTCGCGCCGAGAAACGCGTGTGCCTGTTGAGTTCCGCCACCAGCCGCAGCAATGCTTCCACGGTAATGTGCCCGTGTCCTCTCTGGGCCAGCCCCAGGCCGAAAAACACCACACCGTACCGGCAGCCGGTCATGCGGGCCGCCAGATCCCGCATCGATTCCAGCGAAACACCGGTGTCGGCCGGTGACGGCACTTCATCGCCCCGAATGAGTTGGCGAAGCGTCCAGATCACCTCGAAGTCTCTTTCCGGGTGAACCTGCAGGAACAGATCGGCGTGTTCGCTGGTGGCGGTCGGCTTCCGATCGATCACGACGACCGTCCGGTCCGCGCGGCCGCGCGGCACAAACTCGCCGGCCGGTTCCACGGAATACCGCTCGAAGTGCCGGGGATGGCTCACCACCGGATTGGCGCCCCAGAACAGAACCAGGTCCGCCCGCTGGCGGACTTCTCCCAGCGAACAGGTCGACTCTCCCACCTGCTGGATCGCCATGATCGACGGACCGTGACAGACCGACGCCGTCGTGTCGATGTTCGCTCCCATCCGTTCGGCAAGATGAACAGCCGCCCGCTGTCCCTGGGTGCTGCTCCGGGAAAGGCCGAAAATCAGCGGATTGTCGCTGCCGCGCAGCAGCGTCGATGCACGATCCACCGCCTCCTCGAACGAGGCCTCTTCTCCTCCAATGCCTGCCGGGGGAGGATGACTGCCGTTGATGCTCAGCAGCCACGGCTCGGCCAGTTCGCAGGCGCGGCGGACTTGCGTGATCCGCTCACCGGAGACGTCGAACTCCAGATCGTCGCACACGCATCCACAAACCGTGCAGGCAACGTCGGTGATCGTTCGCAGCGAGTCGCTCATTTCCCGTCAGTCCGCCGTTATGTTCACTCGCTGCATCAACCGGCACAACCTCATCCGGGCCAGTCTAAGTCCGCAACCCCGTCACCGGCCACGCACTCACACGATGGAGCCCTCGAATCCGCCGGACGCACTCCGACCGCAGCGGTAGCGGCCGGGAATTCAACTCCGATATGATCTTCCCTCGATACGTCAGTCGGCCCGCCTGCCGCTCATTCCGCCTTTGGCTGCGATTCTGCCGGCAGGCGGCGTCCGGCGTTCGAATCCTCCGCACGCTCCCTCCCCCCAGAGAAACCGGGTGAACAAGTCTCGATGCCCCAAGAGCAACCCCACCAGGAACCCGTCCTGCTCCCTCGCGAGCCGATCCACCGCTTCATCCAGCCGCTGAACAGCTTTCTCCACGTGGAAGCCGCGAGTGGAGTCGTCTTGCTGCTGTGCGCAGTGGCGGCGCTTGCTGCGGCGAACTCCGGGTTTTCCGAACAGTTTCTTGCGTTCTGGAAGACCCCGGTCGGTTTTGCGGCGGGCGACTTTCACTTTGAACATTCGCTCAAGCACTGGATCAACGACGGGCTGATGGCGATTTTCTTTTTCGTCATCGGCCTGGAAGTGAAACGGGAGATCGCACTCGGTGAACTGCAGGACTTTCGCCGCGCGGCGCTGCCGCTCGCAGCAGCTCTGGGCGGGATGGTCATTCCGGCGGCCATGTATCTGACGATGCAATTCGGTGAAGCCGGCGCGCACGGCTGGGGCATTCCCATGGCGACCGACATCGCGTTCGTCGTGGGCTGCATGGCGGTCCTCGGTCGACGCGTTCCGCCGGCCTTGCGCGTCGTCTTGCTGTCGCTGGCCATTGTGGACGACATCGGCGCCATCCTCGTGATCGCCTTCGGTTACACCGAAGCGCTCCACTGGGGATGGCTCTTCATGGGCCTGGCCGGGATCGGTGTCGTGATGCTGATGCAGCGGTTGGGCGTGCGCAGCATGGGCATGTATACGATCATTGGAGCTGCAATCTGGCTCGGCTTTCATGAATCGGGCATCCATGCCACGATCGCCGGAGTGGCGCTCGGAATGTTGACGCCCGCCCGGCCGTATCTCGAAAGCGGCGTGGGAGGCGAATTGTTCCGGCAAGCCAGCGACATGATTCACGGGGGCGACTGGGAGGGGAAGGGACACGGTCCCGAGAAAGTCCGGGCCTACCGCCGCATCACGCGCGAGACGATTTCGCCGCTCGAATACCTGATCTACACGCTGCACCCGTGGGTCGCCTTCGTGATTATGCCGGTGTTTGCATTGGCCAACGCAGGCGTTCCGTTCGAACCGGCGGATGTCGTCTCCCCCGTCGCTGTGGCGGTCATTCTCGGACTGGCGGTCGGCAAGCCGCTGGGCATTCTGCTGCTGAGCTGGCTTTCGGCGAAACTCGGGCTGGCGCAACTTCCCGGCGGAGTCGGCTGGCGACACGTGGCAGGGGGCGGATTCCTGGCCGGCATCGGCTTCACGATGGCGCTGTTCATCACCGGATTGGCATTCACCGACGCCGATCTGCTGCGCTCCGCCAAAGTCGGCGTCCTGACGGGCTCCCTGATCAGTGCGGTTCTGGGAATGGCGATTCTCGCCAGCGCCGGCCGGCC
>ERZ869936.2212-NODE-2212-length-11806-cov-18.166965_pt1 | contig 11806 bp, 12 predicted proteins | sample MGYA00520876_ERZ869936 | MGnify/ENA primary metagenome ERZ869936 (study PRJEB32218, sample SAMN09650985) | biofilter metagenome | isolation source: enrty point of leading RO module | place: Saudi Arabia: Thuwal, RO plant located on Red Sea | collected 2016-02-17... | reverse complement strand
GGAAGGTTGCTGCCGCCGCATTCGCGGCTCCGGTCTTGCGTCGCTGGTGTTCTGCGGGCTTACGCCCGCAGCTAAATGATGCCGCGGCTTCGCCGCTCCGTTCGCATTTGCCTCCGGTTGGATTGCGGGCGGAGGTCCGCGCTCGGCTACGACCGGGAAGAATCTTCGCGTCGTGCGCAGATCTCGCTTGCGACAGATTCCACGTCGTGGACATCCGACTCGGCGGAGCGAGTCGGCGACATTGTTGCGGCGTCACTCTTCGACGAAGGCTTCGCCGGAGCGGAACAGCTCCAGCCGGGATGCAATCGAGGGCTTGCTCTCCTCGGGGGCGCGTTCCAGGGCCTGCTCGGCCGTTTCCACGGCGGCGTCGAAGTCGCCTGCGGCGGCCTGCGCGGCGGCCAGAGTGTCGAGGTAGTCGCCGTTCGTGCGCCCCGTGAGTTCGCAGGCCCGTTGGGCGAGTTCGACGGCACGGCCGGGGTCGCGCAAGTCCTCCTGGGAGCATGTGGCGAGCAGCCACGCCAGATCGTTCATCGCGCCGGCGGCTCGGTCGTCGAGTTCGATGGCTTTGGAATAGTCTTCGATCGCCTCGGCGAATTGTCCCTGCCGCTTGCGGGCGTAGCCGCGGTTGGCGTAGGCGGCGGAGTAATAGGGGAAGAGTTCGATCGCTTTGGAGTAGTCGCTGATCGCCTTGTCGAAGTCGCCCATCATGCGATGGGTCACTCCGCGATTGTTGTACGCCTCCGGGAAGTCGGGGGTGATCCGCAGCGCCTGTTCAAAGTCCGCCAGTGATTCTTCGAACTGCCCCAGTTCCGCCAGGGCATTCGCCCGGTTGTCGTAGGCACGGGAGTTTTCGGCGTTGAGCGTGATGGCTTGTGTGTAGTCCTCGACGGCCTGCTCCAGGTCGCCGCTTCTCTGGTGCGCGGCGCCGCGGTTCACGTACACGCCGGGATCATCCAGTCCCTCCCTGATGGCGCGGTCGAAATCGGCGATCGCCTTCTCGTAGTCTCCGGTCGTGAGGCGGGTGATGCCGCGATGGTGGTACACCTGGGGGGCGGGTTTCTTGATCAGCAGTTCGTCGAAGTAGGCCCCGGCCCGCTCGATCGCGACGACGTGTTCCCGGTTCACCCATCCGCCCCGCCGCGGCACCATGAGCCAGGGGCCGTTTTCCTGCGAATAGGTCAGCACGCTGCCGGGGGAAATGCGTCCCACGGACTCGTTTCCGGCGAACGCCTCCGCGTTGTCGCTGACCACTATCACGGTTCGCGACGGCGAAAGCTCCGATTGATCGTCGCCTGCGGAGAGGGGCGATCCTGCGGCTCCTGCGAGGAAGAGCGCTTGCAGCGGTCTGAGCAGTGATTTCAAGTCCAACGATGGGGGAATCTGCATGTTTCGCTGTGTCAACAAAATTCACCTCGAATTGCTTGCAATGCGTCAGGGGCCTCGTATCTTATGTAAGTACAGCAGACAGAACAGGGCGCTTGTTTTACGCCTGTTCCCCGTCTTATCTGATCGTGCACGTTGGAATCCAGTTTCTGCGGGGTTGTCACCGCAATTCCAGTGTCGCTGTGGGTCGAATACTCGAGGAGGACCGCAAATGAACTGTTTGAAGTGGGTTTTGTCAACCGCCGCCATGCTGACAATGGCGACGTTGGCAGAGGCCGGGGACTGTGGCTCGCACCGCACGTCCTGTTGTCCGTCGCCGTGTGTCAGCGCCTGCCAGCCGTGTCAGCCGGCTTGCCAGCCCTGCTACCAGGAAGTCCAGCGGACGATCTGTGTTCCCGAGATGGTTCGGGAAACCCGCACCGTGTGCTGCACCGAGTACCGTCATGAGACTCGTGAGCGCACCGTCACTCGTTGCCGTCCCGTGTGGACCGACGAGACCCGCGAGTACACCGTGATGGTGCCCCGCACCGTCGAGCACACCGGCACGCGGACGGTTTGCCGTCCCGTGTGGCGTGAAGAAGAGCGCAGCTACACCGTGATGGTTCCGCATCAGGAAGAGCGGACCGGCACGCGCTGCGTTTACGACACGGTTGAAGAACAGGTCGAACAGACCTACTGCGTGATGGTTCCCCACCAGGAAGAGCGGACCGCGACCCGTTGCGTCTACGACACGGTTGAAGAGCAGGTCGAGCAGACCTACTGCGTGATGGTTCCCCATTGCGAAACCCGCACCGGTTGCCGCACCGTGTACGACACGGTTCAGGAAACCTGTCACCGCACTGTTTGCGTTGATCGCGGACATTGGGTTTGCGAGCAGGTTTGCGACCCGTGCAACCCCTGCTGCACCCGTACGGTCCGTCGCTGGTGCCCGAACATCGTCCAGGAGCAGGTCCCGTACACGGTTTGCCGCCGGGTTCCGCGTCAGGAGAACTTCGAGTACCAGGTCACCGTCTGCAAGCCGGAACAGCGCACCCGCACTGTCACGGTCTGCCGCCGGGTTCCTCGCGAAGAGGAATACACCTACTGCGTGACCGTCTGCAAGCCGGAAGAGCGGACCCGGACTGTCACGGTCTGCCGCCGGGTTCCTCGCGAAGAGGAATACACCTACTGCGTGACCGTCTGCAAGCCGGAAGAGCGGACCTGCACCGTCAAGGTGTGCGACATGGTCGAAGAGCAGGAAGAGTACACGTACTGCACCACCGTGTGTGAGCCCGAAACCCGCACCTGCACGGTCAAGGTTTGCCACATGGAACAGTACGAAGAGACCGAGACCTACACCGTCTGCGTGCCGGTCCAGGTCGAGAAAGAGGTTGAGGTTTGCGTCTGCCGTATGGTGCAGAAGGTCGTGACCTGCAAAGTGCCGGCCTGCAATCCCTGCCAGACGAGCTGCTGTGCTCCTCGTAGCTGCTGCCGGACGGCATGCCGTCCCTGCTGCGACGACGACGATGATGATGACTGCGACGACTAGTTCGTCCGTTCGTCACGACTGACATCGCTGCGGCCCCGGTGACTCGCCGGGGCCGCTTTTTTTGCGCGCGATGGAATGCTATCGCGATGGATCGGCCGGTTTTTCGATTGTCGTCTGCATGTAGCGGGCGTAGGTGTCGTTGAAGATCGCGTAGCATTCGCAGGCGGCCGCTTCGAGGCCGGGCCGATCCTGGATGGCGACGTGCCCGCGGCGGTAGTTGATCAGCCGCCGCTCCTGCAGGGTGCGGGCGGCGCCGTTGACCGTCTGGCGGCTGACGCCGAGCATCTCCGAGAGGAACTCCTGCGTGATGAAAAAGTCGCTGCGTCCGGCCCGATCGCTGGTCTGGAGCAGCCAGCGGCTGAGACGTCGATCCATCGGGTGGTGCAGATTGCACGCTGCGTTCTGGCCGCTCTGCTGGAGCAGGGTGAAGGTGTAGCGTTGGATGATGTCGCGGAGCGACCGGCTGGCGGCGAGCGCTTCTTCAAAGTGGTCTGCGGAGATTCGCAGCGTTTCCCCCTCCACCTGCTGGATCACGCGGTAGGGGCTGGCGCGCTGGCTGATGAGCAATCCGACGCCGGCCATCCCCTCGTTGCCGATCGTCGCGGCTTCGACGGCGATGCCGCCGGAGAGCACGACGATCGACGACAACATGCTGGTTGTGGGGAAGTGGGCGTAACGGATCGGGTCGCCCGGCTGGCAGATGACCTGCCGCAACTCCATTGTGACGCGCTCGAGCTTCGGGGCGATCTTTTCAAACTCCCTGCTGGGGAGCATGGCGAGCAGGCGATTCGCGGGTTCAGCAGGGTGTGCCATCGGTCACGTCTTGGGCCGGAGGAACGCAGCACGCAGGGCGAATCGGGCCGCACACGCTTCGGCGGGAATCTTAACAGTTGTCCGGCTGCATGAGAAATCGGCGGGGGTCTGTGTCGGGTCGCTGACAGACAACGGCGGAGAGGCTGCCTATATTCTTCAGGGGCCGCATCGATCTGACCGCGGCCGCTATCTCGCGGTGTGAACTGAAACGGAAGCCGGGCTGCCCGGTGGGTGTTGTTATGTTCGGGGAGGCGCACGTCGTGACCGGGCCGAGGCAGGATCCCGAAACGTTTTCGGGCGGTGAATCCGCCGGGAATCGAAGTCGACCGGGGAGCTTCGTCGAAGGGATCCCCTTCGGAGTGTGGATCTGCAACGCGGACGGCGGGCTGGAGTACGCCAGCGAATCGTTCCTGGAACTGCTCGACATGCCGCTGGAGGAGGCGGCGGGATTCGGCTGGACGAGGAAGCTCGTGACGGAGGGGGGGAATTCGCTGCAGAGGTGGAAAACCTGTGTCGAGCGCGAGGGAGACTGGGACGACGAACACCGCATCCGCGACCGGGAGGGGAACGTTCGCACGCTACTCACGCGGGGGCACGCCGTTCGCGACGACGATGGCCGCATCACGTCCTGGGTTGGCGTCCATCTCGACATTACGCGGCGGAAACGGGAAGAAGAACGCCTGCACGTGCTGAAGATCGCAGAGGGCCGCCGGCAGGAACGGGAGCGGATCGCCCAGCGCCTGCACGACCACTTGCAGCAGTTGCTGATCGGGGCGAACCTGCAGGTGCAGGCGCTGCAGCAGGAGGGTTCGGACGAGAGCCAATCGGCGTCGCTGGAACGGGTGGGCGAGATTCTGACGCAGGCGATCGAGGCCTCGCGCAACCTGGCGGCGGAACTGAACCCGCCGGTGCTGTACCAGTCCGGGCTCAAAGACGCCCTGCGCTGGCTGAGCAAGTTCATGCGCGACACTCACGGCATGCAGATCGAACTCGATTGCGGTCTCGACCCCCAACCGCCGCCCATCGAGATTCGTGAATCGTTGTTCGACGCAGTGCGAGAATTGTTGTTGAACGTCGTGAAGCACGCCGGGGTCGACCGGGCCCGCGTCTCGATCGATCAAGCGGACGGTCAGGTGCGGACCGTGGTGAAGGATGAAGGCGTTGGTTTCGACCCCGCCGACCCCTGCCGGGAAGACGATCCGGCGGCCGGGATCGGCCTGTCGGGGATCCGCCGCCGCGTTGAGGCCCTGGGAGGAGTGTGCCGGGTGGAGAGTTCACCGGGAAAAGGGACGCGCGTGGAAATCCTCGTGCCTGTGCAGTCCGCGTCACAAGGCGGCGCACTGCCGTAGGGTCTGCTCTGGACACGCTGTGGGAGAGCCCGCGATTCCAGAACAGGGGAAATGGCGACGCTGCCTGCCAGTCGGCTGGGGCGACTCCCGATGCCGGGGAATGACGAATGCCCCTAACGAGCGGTCCGGTGTGGCCCGATCTTGCGAGAGCCGATGAACCGTAAACTGAGTGCGTGCGGCTGCGGGCCAAAGCTCGTTGCGGCCGCGAGACCAACTGTTTTGGCAACTTCGATCAACGACTCAGGAGGAACCTCATGGGACTGTTCACATCCACCGAATTCGACTCGCTCGACTGTCTTCTGACCGACCAGTTGCAGGACATTTACGACGCGGAGCAGCGGCTGGTCAAGGCGCTGCCGAAGATGGCGGACGCGGCTTCGAACGCGGAACTGCGGAACGCGTTCAATCATCACCTTCAGGAAACCAAGGAGCAGGTAAGGCGGCTGGAGCAGGTGTTCCAGAGCCTGGGCCAGAAGGCCGAGTCCAAGACGTGCGAAGCGATGAAGGGGCTGATCGCCGAGGGTGAGGAGATGGTGAACGCGAAGGGAGACGACGACGTGCGCGACGCCGCCCTGATTGCCGCCGCGCAGCGGGTCGAACATTACGAGATGGCCGCTTATGGAACGGTGCGGACTCTCGCCCGGCAACTCGGGCACGAGAGCGCGGCTCAGTTGCTGCAGCAGACTCTGGATGAGGAATCGGCGGCGGATTCGAAGCTGACGCAAATCGCCGAGTCGAGTGTCAATGTTCACGCTGCGACCTGATTCGGATTGCAGCGTCACCCCCCGGTGCGGAATGGCGGACAGGCGACGTTGGACCGCCATCGCTGCGCCGGGTGGCTTTTTCTTCAGCGATCACGATCCCGCAGCCGGTCGCTGGGAAGCAGCGCGGCAATTCACCGGCGGTCGAGTCAATCAAGAAAGGACGGCCGAAATGGCGACACACGATCTGAAGGGCAAGACAATCGCGTTTCTGGCGACGGACGGAGTGGAGCAGGTCGAACTGACGGAGCCTTGGGAAAAGTTGAAAGGGGCCGGCGCGGAAGTTCGCCTGGTGTCGATCAAGACGGGTGAGATTCAGGGCGTGCATCATGACGAGAAGGGAGACACTTTTCCCGTGGACAGCACGGTCGGGGATGTGAAAGCGGATGAATTCGACGGCCTGGTGCTGCCGGGAGGGGTCTTCAATCCGGACTCGCTGCGGATGGATGAAAACGCCGTCAAATTCGTGCGAAACTTTTTTGAGCAATCGAAGCCGGTGGCCGCGATCTGTCACGGGCCGTGGATGCTGGTGGAGGCAGGGGTCGTCGACGGCCGGCGGGTGACGTCCTGGCCGAGCGTTCGGACCGATCTGGAGAATGCCGGCGCAGAGTGGGTAGACGAAGAGTGCGTCTGCGACAACGGCCTGGTCACGAGTCGCAAGCCGGATGATCTGCCGGCGTTTTGCGCGAAGGCCGCCGAGGAATTTGCCGAAGGCCGCCATGCCAGACAGACGGCATGACGGCCTTGCGGCTGATTTCGCGTGGGGTCGCTGCTACAGCGACTTCACGAATTGATCCATTTCGCGTTCAGCCTGCTCTTTTTCGTAGCCGTAGCGTTCCTGAATGCGGCCGGCGAGTTCATCCCGTTTGCCGGCGGCGACGTCGAGGTCGTCGTCGGTGAGCTTGCCCCACTTCTGCTGCATTTGCCCTTTGAACTGTTTCCAATTCCCTTCGACTTGATCCCAGTTGGCCATGACTGTTCCTCTTTCCGTTATGTGATGCAAATTGGATTCGCTGAGAAGTTCGACGGGGTTGACGCTCACTGCGAGCCGTCGTCCCATCGAAGAGTCTCATTCCACGGGAAGTTTACGATCGGTCGAATGGGGCGGGGATGGGCGAAACCCCCACCGTTGACCTCCGCTGTTTTTCGCAGGTCGGGGGAGGGGATTCACGGAATGTGCTCGCAGGTGCAAGTCGCGCCGCTGTGGTTCCCGCCGGTCGCGGATGGGCGATTCCCGCTGTCGACGATAGGGGACGTCCCCAGCCGGCTGACAGTCCTTTGACGAAGCACTAGACTCGGAGGAGTGTTCCTTTCGCCGTGATGCCGTCATGCCGTCGAAAATCGAAGACTATGGACTGATCGGCGACTGCCAGACGGCGGCGCTGGTGTCGCGCGAAGGTTCGATCGACTGGCTGTGTCTGCCCCGCTTCGACTCGCCGGCGTGCTTCGCCGCGCTGCTGGGCAATGATGAACACGGGCGCTGGATGATTGCGCCGACGGAGAAAGTGAAATCGGTTCGCCGGAGCTACCGGGAGAATACGCTGATCCTCGAAACGGAGTTCGAGACGGACAGCGGCCGGGTGCGGCTGATCGACTTCATGCCTCCGCGAACGACGGAACCGGACCTCGTTCGCATTGTGGAAGGCGTGGAAGGTCGGGTTTCGATGCGGACCGATCTGTGCATTCGGTTCGACTACGGCTCGATCGTCCCCTGGGTGCGGCGGCGGGATTACGGATTGCGGGCGACGGCCGGGCCGGACACGCTCGACCTGCACACCGACCTGGAACTGCACGGGGAGAACGAACACACGGCCGGCGAGTTCACCGTCGAGCCGGGCCAGCGGGTGGCGTTGACCCTGCTCTGGCGGCATACGCACGAGCCGCCTCCCAAGTGCAGCGATCCCGTGGAGCAACTGGAGGGAACCGAGCATTGGTGGCGGGACTGGTGCGAGCACTGCACGTATGACGGCGAGTGGCGGGAGGCGGTGATGCGCTCGCTGATTACGCTCAAAGCGCTGACCTACGCGCCGACCGGGGGACTGGTGGCGGCGCCGACCACGTCGCTGCCGGAAAAACTGGGCGGCGTCCGCAACTGGGACTACCGGTTTTGCTGGCTGCGCGACGCCACGTACACACTGTATGCGCTCGTGACGGGCGGTTACCTGGAGGAGGCCGGCGCCTGGCGGGACTGGCTGATGAACGCCGTAGCCGGGACGCCTTCGCAGACGCAGATCATGTACGGCCTGGGAGGGGAAAGGCGGCTGACAGAGTGGGAAGTGGACTGGCTGCCCGGTTATGAGAACTCTGCGCCGGTGCGCGTCGGCAACGCCGCAGCCAAACAGTTTCAGCTCGACATCTACGGCGAAGTGATGGACGCCCTGCACGTGGCGCGACGCTACGGCATGGAGGAGGATGAAAACGCCTGGCGTGTGCAGCGGGCGTTGCTGAAGCACCTGGAAAACGTCTGGCGGGAGCCGGATGAAGGAATCTGGGAGGTGCGAGGCAAGCGGCGGCACTTCACGCACTCGAAAGTTATGGCGTGGGTGGCGTTCGACCGGGGTGTGAAGGGCGTGGAGAAATTCGGCCTGGAAGGCGGTGCGGAGAAATGGCGCAACCTGCGGGACGAAATTCGCGACGAGGTCTGCCGCCGGGGTTTCAACAAAGAGTTGGGTTCGTTCGTCCAGCACTACGACAGCAGCGAGCCGGACGCCAGCCTGCTGATGCTGCCGCTGGTGGGATTTCTGCCGCACGGCGATGCGCGGGTTCGGGGGACGGTGCGGTTGATTGAAGAGCGGCTTGTGAACGACGGACTGGTCCACCGTTATCGGTGCCATGAATCGTTGGACAACCTGCCACCGGGGGAAGGGGCGTTCCTGTTGTGCACGTTCTGGTTGATCGACAACCTCGCGCTCCAGGGCCGGCGGGACGAGGCGCGCGAGATATTCGAACGCCTGCTATCGCTCCGCAACGACGTCGGGCTGCTGTCGGAAGAGTACGACACAAATGAGGCCCGATTGCTCGGCAACTTTCCGCAGGCGTTTTCGCATCTGGGGTTGATCAACTCCGCCCGCAACCTGACGGAATCCGACGGCCCGGCGGAAAACCGAGCGGACGGAGAAGACGCGAACTGACACGCAGTGCCGGTTGACGCGGTCTGACTTATTGCGCAGCCGCCTTCTGCGGAGACCGGAGGAAGCTCCACAGTTGCCGGGCGGCCTCGTCCCGCGAGATGCCGTACTTCTGAATCAGAGCGTGGTAGAGCCTCTCGGGCCGTGTGCCGATCCGGTCCAACTCGAACTCACTCAAGTCGGGCCACTGGCGTGCAATCCGGTCTCGCATCTGTGCCGCATCGGTTTGTGTGGCGGACTTTTTCATTGTCATCTCTCGCTGCATCCGTCTTAAGTCTTTGTCGTACGTCGTGCGGTCTCTTCTACCGACCATTCATCATGCACTGAAACGGTTAAGCGGACGCCCCGGAGAGCGTCGAATGTTGGAGCCCGCCGTTTCCCCGTCGCGCCGGTCGGGAGATCCCGGAAGAGATCGTGAGCATGCGGGGGATTTCCCCAGGCGCAACGCGGCCAGCGTGCGTCAACCACCTCTGCGATCAGCGGGACGCACGCAAGGCTGCGTGCGCTACATGGTTGGGTTGCGGGCGACGCCTGCACTGGGCGGATCTGCAGTCCGGCCGGCCCCAGATAACAGCCCTGACAGGGCGCTCAGTCTCCGTCGCCGATGACGGCGGCGGTGTGGTCTCCCAGATGGTCTTCGACATACAGCATCTTGACCAGCACGATGACGGTCGCAAGCAGCGGGGTGGCGACGAGTGCGCCGAGGACGCCGGCCCAGCTTCCCAGGAGAACGATGGCGAGGATCACCAGGGCGGGCGGGAGTTCGACGGCCCGCCGCTGAACGAGCGGCAGGATGATGTAGCTCTCCAGCAATTGCACGCCGAGGTACAGCAATGCGACGTAGACGGCCAGTTGTGACGACTCCGTCCAGGCGATCATGATGGCGGGCACGGCGGCGATGAAGGGGCCGAAGTTGGGGATCAGTTCGAACAGCGCCGCGAGCAGGCCCAGCAGCAGAGCGAGCTTGACGCCGAGCAACCAGAGACCCACGCCGGACATCGTCCCCACGATGGCCATGGAGCAGAGCTTGCCGACGATCCACCACCGCAGCGTACAGCCGAGGCAATGCAGGATTTCGTCGACGCGGTCCCGTCTCGCCTCGGGAACAAGGTGTCGCAAGCCGCGCTTGTAGAGTCGAGGTTCCGCCGCCGCGTAGAGCCCGACGAACAGAATGACGAGCAGGTCGACCACGACTCCGGCCGCTGTCGACGCCGCCCCGGAGATCTTTTGAACCGTATCGGCCCCGCCAATCAGACGACTCGGTTCACCCAGGGGGGGCGAGATCAGGTATCCCAGTTTGAACCGGTCCAGGGTCTCCCGCAGCCTTTCCAGTGAGGCGGGCCACGACTGCGAGAATTCTGCGATCTGCTGAGACAACCGGGCTTCCAGTTGCCAGATGAACAGTCCGCAGACCACGACCAGCCCGGCAATCACAACAGCCAGGGACCGCCGATACGACAGGGGCGTTCGCCGTTCGACGATCGCACTCGCGGCGTTGAGCAACACGGCCAGCAGCAGGCCGGCGAAACCGAGCAGCAGAATCCGGCCGGCGAAGTAGAGCAGCACCGCCAGAGCAATCAGCCCGAGCCACAGCCAGCCGCGCGGTACGCCCGATAGCCGGGCTCCGTCGCGGGCGGCTTCTCGCGGTTCGCTCGGTGCTTGTGCTTCGGCGGGCGCGGACATCGATGCGGGATTCTGTGAAGTTCGACTTCTTTGATCGTCTGCCGGCGGCGACCTGAGCGGTTGTGCATCACCGGTCGCTGAGGGCCGGCGGGGCTTACGGCCGAGGAGTCACTCGTCACCCCGTCAGAGGCGTGACGTCGTAACGGGTGAGGTAGTCGCTGAAGAGGAAGACGAACAGCAGCGCGAGCCAGACGAAACCGGCCACGGAGAAGACCTGGACCAGTTCGGGACTGTGACGGACGTGCATGAAGTAGAGGATAATCAGCGCGGCCTTCAGCGCCGCGATGCTGAGTGCCACCGCGACCGACCAGTCCCCGAGCGGAATCATTGCGACGAGGACCGTCGCCGCGAGCAGAACGAGCAACAGCCCGAAAACGACGAAGTAAGCTGTTCGCGATATCACATGCCGGCTCATGAGGAGTCTCGCATTCGCAGTCGGTGTGGCTGACGAGGAGTCACGTGCGGTCGATCAGGTACAGGAGCGGGAACAGAAACACCCAGACGATGTCGACGAAGTGCCAGTAGAGGCCGGTCATCTCCACGGGCGTATAATACTCCGCGTCGAAGCGGCCGCGGCGGGCCTGAACGATCAGCCACGCCAGGATTCCGAGTCCGATGACCATGTGCAGCGCATGGAAACCGGTCATGACGAAGTAGAAGGAAAAGAACAGTTCCGCCGGACCGGACGGCGAGGCCTCGTGCCACTCGAAAGTTGCGCCGGGGACGTGGTGCTCGTGCCACTTGTGCCAGTATTCGTAGGCTTTCACACCGAGGAACGCGGCGCCGAAGAGGATCGTCAGACTCAAGTTGCGGACGACGCCCTTGCGGCTGCCGGTCTGCGCGGCGTGGACGGCGAGTGCCACCGTCAGGCTGCTCGTCAGGAGTACAGCCGTGTTGACGGTTCCGAGCAGCAGGTCCAGGTGGCGGCTGGCGTCGGCCCAGGTCTGCGGGTACCACGCGCGATACACCCCGTAACCGGCGAACATCCCGCCGAAGAACAGCACTTCCGTCGCCAGGAAGGCCCACATCCCGAGTGTCGCGGCGAGCTGCTGCTGCTCGGCGTCGTCAAACTGCGGTGCGAGATGCGTTGATGTCGTCGACATGGAACGATGATCCGAACTCTTCACATTGAGTCGCTTGCGGTTTCGCCAGGCGTGACGC
>ERZ869936.2211-NODE-2211-length-11808-cov-10.709776_pt1 | contig 11808 bp, 29 predicted proteins | sample MGYA00520876_ERZ869936 | MGnify/ENA primary metagenome ERZ869936 (study PRJEB32218, sample SAMN09650985) | biofilter metagenome | isolation source: enrty point of leading RO module | place: Saudi Arabia: Thuwal, RO plant located on Red Sea | collected 2016-02-17... | reverse complement strand
CTTCCATAAGTTAGTAATTTTTTAATACTGTCTGCTACTTCTTCTTTAGTTCTAGTAGGCTTATCCTCTACTACTGTTTCTCCCGGTTTATTTACAACTACTGCATGATAAATTTTCTCAGGTTCTACTGACAGTACACCTGTTTTCAGCTGTAACTGTATCTTTAACTGTCGAGCATCCATTGCTGCCTTAAGGAATTTTACTTTTTCTGATTTCTTTCTAAGTGTATTTGGGGGTCTTATATCATCTAACTCATCGATCCCCAGCATATTAGCTTCATACAAACATAACTGCTCTAGATCATCTAGAAATTTTAAATGTTCTGTAAGGATATCAATAGAAGGAACACTCTCAGTTCTTTTCCTATGTTGCTCTATATACTTAGTATGCCAGTTATATATAGTCGCGGGGGAAACTCCAAAATGTTCGGCAATCTTAGATACAGGTATCCCTTTATTCTTTAATTCGTAAGCTTCTTCAATCTTAGCTTCTTTATCTAAGATTTCAGGTCTGCCCGATTCATCTAATGCTTCTAAAATAGACAGCATCTATGTCTCCGTACATTTATCTACTACTACACCAAAATACGAAGATTTATTAGTATCGTATCCTGATATATCAATTACCTGTAAACCAAACTCCCTCACCACACTTAAATGATAATCAACAGAAAAAGTCTGTAATTTGGATTGTAACTTTCTAGGAAAATCCCAATCCTTTATCGTAAATTTAGATACCCCAGTAAATTTCATACTAGGAAAATCAAAATTCAATTTTTTAGCAGAAATCGGGGACATACCTCTAGTAGAATTTAATTTAATATCGTTAAATAAGAAAAAAATTGTTCGGGTTTTAATAAAATTAAGAAAAGTAGTCCAAATAGACCAGGGAAAAGGTTTTTCAATATCTATGATATTTGGAGCTAAGGTAAAATGCGTTGCATCTACTCCGCCACTACAATTCCAATAATTCTTAATCTCATATGTTCTACCTAGTCTTTTATACAATTTTTCATTACTAGTAGTATCTAATACTTTTAACAAAGTATCTTTAAAATATGTTTGTATAAAATGCTCTCTTAACTTCGTTCTTACTTCAAAATCGTCCTCCCACATTTTTATGTTTTCTCCGAGTATGCTTCTGAAGAAACCTCACAGAATACAACAGTATCCACTGCTGCAATATCTTCCACTAACTCTATAATATCCGTATACTTATCCCTGGGTATACCCACAACTACCCAAGCTAAATGTTCTGTTTTTTCTTCTAACTTTGAACGCCACATCTTACTTGAATCTGATGATTTACGTATAAGTCGTCTAACATCTTTTCTTAAATCACCTAGAAGAAGAGCATTAAAGCTTTCTGTGCTTTGAATCTTAACTTCATCTAATAAAGTTATTGCCTCTGAAGTAAATTGACCCATAATTCTGGGATTATTTGCAGCTAAATTCGCTGCTTTTTGTTTTTCTTCCGGCCAATCTACATATCTAATCCTAAATTTATCCCCTGTAGGCAATACGAGATGTCCATCTCTAATAGGAACATCCCCATACATTTCTTTTATTCTACCTAATCTTTGATGCCCTGCTACTAATTGTCCCGTACGTAAATTAAATACAATTCCGCTTAGATCTCCAAATTCTTTTAAACTACTACCTAGCCCACTAGCTGCTTCTTCAGTAATAGTACGGGGGTTTCTAGGATCTGATTTTAAATCAGATAAAGACTTTAAATCAGACAAACTATTCTCCTAACACAGAGTTTAATGTATCCTCAGAATTTACAGATACAAACATAATATCTAAAACAAATTTGGCAGCTTGCTCAAAGATAGATCGATAATTATCATTGAACCGACCGTCTGTATAGGAAATAAATCTACATCCTGGTCTAACTAAGTTATTCATATATAACATCTGAATCATAGTCAATGGATTTGACACTAACGAATCTATCAAAAATCTTGTTTTAATGATCCCTGATACATTTTCATCAGTTTCAACTTCAAAACAACAAACAATAGCATCAAACTTATCTCCGGCTAAGGTTAGACTGCTGACAAAATTTGTCGTACTTATAATAGAAGTAATATCTAATTGATGCCATACATCTAAACAACTTGATTTAGATACATGAGGTCCTCCCACAGTAACATAATGTCTCTCAAAAAAAGAATCAGATAAAAATCCCTCCGTACCTACAACTAAAATATTCATAAATTTAGAATCCAGTAGAATTTGGTTTAATAATTCGTGACTTGGCTTCGTTAACTTGATTTACATATTCTTGAGTTTTTCCTTCAAGAGACCGTTCTACGCAATCGGCTACTAAATTTAGCTGATCTTCAGATAGAGTCTGTAATACCCCACTTAAAGTGGATTCTAAAAGAACAAAATTAACATGTGAATTTATCATTTGAGCTTTCAAATGAGTAATTAACTGCATCACAGATTCAATAGGTATATTACCTGCTGCATCCGCTGCTACCCTAAGTTTACCTTCTATAGAACCATACGTAGTTGCATACTCTTGTAAAAGTTCTTGAACTTTTTCAGTTCGTTCTTTCGGTCCCGGAAAATACATTAACTGCTCCTAAGTTAATTGATCTGCAACGGACGCTTCTTCACTAATAACCTCTCCTTCAGCATCTTCTTTTTCCTTCTTTAAAATATTATCCTTAGCCATTTGTTTTTCTAAAATTAAAGTTTGCCAAGTATCCACTGCCTTCTTAGTTGCTGCTTTAATATCTTCTTTAGAGGTGCTGAGTAACTTTTTTTGGTCTTCAATAAAACTTTTGAGTTGCTGAGCAACTTGTTCTTTTCTTTTGCTCACAGCTTCCTCAAAAAGAACTTCAGCCTTCGTCAGCTTAGTCTCAGTAAAATCTTCCGCTTGCTTGATTTTCTCTTTGTGAGATTTAATCTGCACATCTAAATCTTCAATACTATAAGTCTCAAACTTCTTAATTGCATCTTCTCGTAAAACGATGTCCGACATAATACTCTCTTTCTAGTCTATTTCATTAACTAAATCATACGCTAAGGGTAACAATCGCTTCAAATTAAATGCAGGATACTCAGAACTCACTTTCTCCACGCAGGTTTTTAAATCGTGCAGTTTATTGTTTTTATCTGCCTGTAACTGATAGAATCTTTTATTCTCTCCTTTCACATATTTATCTAAAACATCTTTTATAGCCTGTGCTTTTCTCATATGAAAATCATACTGATTCTGAAGAGTGTGTATCTGTCTATCTTGTCCATTTAAATCTGAAGGTTTCTCTACGGATTTCAAAAGTGAGATACACTTACTTAAGTCATGTACACGGATAATAATTTGAATAATAGCTGACTCTAGTTCTGGATTTTCTCTTATGGCTAAATCTGCCATAAGTTTAGCTTCTTTATCCTTAAGTTTTTCAAGTCTCGTCCGCAAATTTTTTAAACTTTCCATAATATTTTCAAGCTAAAGTTACCGAATTAAAGTTAATTTCGACAATGACTACTTGTTTATTCCACATCAGCCACGCACGTAAATCTCCTTCTTTAGCTTGTTTTTCGGATTGTTCTTTACGCTGTGCCCTAGTTTTAGGTTTAGGCCAATCTCTAATACTTCCTTTTTTATTTAAAACTCCCATAGATCTATATGCAGGAAATCCTGCAGGTTTGTTACAAACATCGTTATCTACTATTACTCCCTCAGAACCATGTTTTTCGTCCCTGTAATAAAAAACAGATAACTCTTCAAGATACTTTATACCCGTATCTACATTAATATCATACGGATTATGAGGTAACTGAAAATGTAATCTTGCTTTTTGAGACAGAGGTTCATAACTATATAACTGAATTCTCATCAATCAACCAGTGTACTTAATAGACAAGTTCCAGCAAAACTAGCACGAACAACTCGCAAAGCAGATACTTTAAGATTACCTAACGATCCGTAATTAAGAGCTATAAGTTGTTCTTGAGCTTCTGGCACAAGAACCATCTTTAATCCTCTATTACCTGAACTCAAATACCATCCTGTACAATCATCATCAATAATAGCATTGACAAACATTTTCCTCTCTATAAAACCTGTCTCCACTCTAACTGGAACAGGATCTCCATCTAAACTAATTACAACTTCTCCTTCCGACGGCTTATTTTCTCGGAGATATTCAAATTTTGACATCGGTGTATCCACAGACATAATACCCTCAATGACCTTTTACTTCTGTAATTAAAGAATTAAACATTTTGTCTATTTCCTGTTTTAGTTTAAATCTCTCCCCATTTAGCTCTATAATTCTCGTGGCTAATTTAGCTATCTCTTTAGTTTTAGTAGTTTTTCTTATCTTATCCTCAGCCTCCCATAATTTAGAATTAACTTTACATAACTTATCATATAGCTCTGAATGAGTCTGTTTTCCAATTAACGTTATACCTACCTGATGCAATCGATTGCACACTCTAGCATATTCTGTATTTGCTACCTCGGCTTTCTCGGAAGATAAATTATAGCTCTTTAGTTTTAAAATACTGCATCTATCTAAAGCTTCTCCTACCCCTACTTCAATCTCTATTGATGACATAGGCCGTAACTTCTACCTCATGTATTCTAAGATAAACAGCTCCATCTATTCCACAAGAATCGCACACATCTAATATTTTCTTTTCTAATGCCATAAGTCTTGGCATTAAAGAATCTTTAATAGTTCTCCATTTAACAGAACCTTTATTATCTTCTCTAGTTTGAGCTGATGCCCACCTATTTCTAACTTGTTTTATTCTTTTTACTAACCTGTCCCGTCGATTAATTAAATCTAAAAAATTTGTTTCTTCATATAATTTTATTTTTCTTTCTAATTGCTGTACCTGATATCTAATCTGCAATAGATTTTCTTGTATCTCCTCATCCTCACAATCATAATAACAATCTGTCAATAAATCATTAAATACTTCATAAGCTGGGGCTTCCTTTTTAACTCGGGCTATATGTAACTCTACTCTTCTGTGTTTAGATAAATGTCTAGCAGGGAACTGCTGGGCCATACATATTCCCTTAATTAAATTTCAATAATTTCTCCCGAATCTGTATCCTCTAATGTACCTATCATTCCTTTTAATACATTAACTACATCCTTGGAATCGGGTAAGGCTCTGTGTGGAAATATTCTATCCACACTAAATAATTTACACGTGGCACCCAAAGAAAAAGTAGGTTTAATTGCTTTCAAATAGCAAAAAACAGAGACAAAACTTCGAGCATCCAAGCACACATTATTGTGAGGAAATCCTCTACTTATTCTCCTATACTGATTCTTTAATATCAAGAAATCCGTAAATCCCCAACAACATAAAACTAATTTACCATATTCAGTAAATTCCGCAAATTCTTGCCAAACATCCTCCCAAGATTTTTTATCCTTTAATTCATCTTGGCTAAGCCTTGTAATACGTCTGACGCTGTCTGTAACTAAAGTTAAGTTTTTAGGACATACCAATGACTCGTACTTATCCACAATTTCTAAAGCTTGATTTATTTTTACTGCCCCAATTTCAATAATTTCAGGATGACTTCCACTAGCTTCCGCTATAACTGAATCTGTAGTTTCCACATCAAAAATTACATACTCCATCATGCCTCCAAAGAACAAGATTTGCACTACAACATTATTTATTATAGTGCAAATCTTGCACCAAGTCAAGAATCTTTCCTAAGTAGCTGAAAAATAAATAAGACAAGAGTTGCACAACAACCCAAACAAAAAAACATGAGCAAATAACACAAACCTAGTATAGCTGCTCTCATTCATTACACATTGTCCACTACTAATGCTTTATAGGTTCTGCCCGAATTATCATCAAAAGAACGTTCTTCCAGTTTACAACTAATAGGTAAATCTTTACAGATTTCTCGAACAATATTCAATCGAACAGTACTCTGACATGACCTAGGGACACAAACAACTCCAGCATTTACAAGTCTGGCAATAATCTCTGCTGCTTCAAATTCATATTCAGGTTTAATTAATTCCATCAGTTCCTTTGGTAGATTATTGTATCCGGCAGCTTTTTGAAGATATCTACTCATAATTTTCTACTCCGCAAAGTTGTTCAAGCTCTTCTTTTGTTAATTGAATTTCCATCCAGAACTCTAGATTATTTGCATCATCAATTCTAATTTTACCTGGACTTAACTGTACTACAAATTTAGAATGTTTTACTGCTCCTGTAACTTGTCTACCTCTAATCTCCATTTACTTTCACCTCATCAATATAGAAACCTCTAACATTGGTACAATTTTCCTGAAGTGTGTTACACAAATCTTCTGCCTGATCCTTTGTCTCTGTGTAAAAATAACAAGTCTCGTACACTTGATCTTCAATATAATCTACAACTACTCTAATCATTTTTCATTCCCAGACAAGTGTAAGCTAACGTCTCTCTGATATCGTAAATTTCTGGTGCACCGTGTTTATTAGCATGATTCTGTAAAATATTTTTTGCTTCCATAGCTTTCTCTAAAGTAGGTTGACTTTCTACAACCCTCCAAGTGGTTAGGTCAATTTGTTTAATCACAAGATATCCATCTTTTCTATTAACTGCTTGAGGATTAATAGGATCTAATAACATTTAGTAATCTTCTCCCCAATTTTCTCCGGCTGTCGTAGGATCAAACCAATCAGGAGGATTTACTGGCATAGTATCTCCTGCATTATACCCCATTACTTTGGTAGAATGATTCATTACTTCTGCTTCTGGATATTCTTCCAAAGCAAGTTCTACTGTATCAAAATAATCCATAAATACCCGTCTAGCTTGACCCGCTAGTACACTAGTTTCTTCATATTCTCCATGAGCGTATACAGCATAAATCTGCTCTTTAGTGTATTCATCGACTGACGGTTCAATTGTATAACTATCAAACATTAATTTACTCTCCATCCATCTTCTACAAGTTCTTCAAAAGTACTATACTCAATTTTCTCCCGGCCCGAGATATCTGAATAATCCTCATCAATCATACCCACATATACAATAGATACACATGGCAACACTACTCCAAATTTCATGCTATAAAAACTATCTCCTTTAATTACTGGACATTTAGTTTTCCAAGGCCATCTAAACGGTTCCTTCAAAAAGTCTACATAAGTTTGATTATACTCTGCCTTCCAACAACTTTCACATATACCTCCATCCTCAAATTCTTGCTCAGAAATTATTTCTGAGCATCTTTTACATTGTCTAATAGGCATCGTTTCTCTTCCTTTCAAAAAATCTGCATGATTTTTAAGAGTTTTCATCTAACACCTGCGAATAAAAAGAAACATAATTATCTTTATTATCTATCTCGTATTGCATTACATCACAACCAACACAAAAAGCCTCTCCTTGAAATATTCCTATCTCAATCCAATTTAAATCTTGAATTCTCTTGCCCCATAACAATATTTTCATCTGCTTCTCCTATTTGCTCTGTCTGCCCGGCGGATTGATTCTTCATCAGATTCATCAATTAAAATTAATTCTGGTGCAGTTTTGTGATCATAGCACATATATCCTTTCCGGGCTGAGAGAAATTTATCTGCACAACTTACACAAGTATCTACTCCTGGAATAGCTTGTAATCTTATTTCTGGAATTTCTTCATCGCAGTTAATACATTTCATTCCACTACTCTACAGACTGATCCATCAACATGTGAGTACACATTAAGAAAAGCCACTAAATCTGAAATAAATTGTGAATTTTTAGCTGTCACTAATAATGTAGTATCCTCTGGAAGTTCTACTAAAATTTTTCCTTTATCTGCCCACTTTGTTTCTGCCCGCAAATTCTCCCTATATTGTTTTGCTTCCTGGTACGAGTCACAAAGTTTAAAAGTATTTGTACCAAACCACGCAATATACAGAGGTTCCTTCATCTCAAACTCCCAATTTTCTTAAAAATTCTGCTGCTTTAGCGTATCCCCAAGCATGAATTCCCTTTCCAAACTTAGTTACTTCTTCATCTTTAAACAGTTCTTCCGCCCAATCCTCAATATCCGAATCCGACCAATCAATACTAATTGCTCTCTTTCCCCAACCAATTTTAATTCTCCCCCGAACTGTAGTAACAATTAACCAAGGTGCAGGATTATACAGTTTACTTTTATATTCGTTTGGAATTTCTTCTACATAAATTGGAGCCTTAAACAAGGCTTTTAGTTGATTGACTTCCTCTTCATTAAGTGTATTCCTCCGAAAATCGTTTCTGTAGGCATTAGCAATTAATTCATTATAAATCTGCCTAACACATTTATCCGCTTCTAATTTAACTTGGTCATTTACTTGACCGAGTGTTTTTATAACTACTCCAAAAGTTCCTTCTGATCCCGAAGTCTCAAGTACTGCAATACGTTCATACCCACGTTTTTCAGTCATTTTTTCCTCTAAATATGTTTCCAAGTTTTCCTGTTCACTACATAACTAATTGTACTTTTAGTCACATTATATTTCCTAGCTAATTCCAATATTGTATAAGTCGGATACAAATCTCGTATTTCTAAAACCTCCGTTTCCGTTAATTTTGCATAGTGACTAGTTTCTCCCACACAAGCTCCGCCATTCTTTAACGCATCTTGTGCATTATTTTTACGGGATCCCCAATAAAGATTTTCTATCCGATTATCTGTTCTAATATCATTTTTATGACAAGCTAAATATCCTGCAGGCCTAGGTCCTACAAAAGCCTCAAGAACTAAATGATGAACAGATACTTTATATTTTATACCTGAATCATATAAAGTAACTTGAGGATATCCTCTACAATAATCAAAAGATAAAATTAAGTAATATGTTTTATATTTCCTCCTTACTCTTCCCGTATTAGATACACTATATTTAGGATATCCTAATATACTTTTCCAGATTTCCATATCTACCTCTTTTTAAAGTACCTCCGCCAAGAATTGCACTTGGATCTTACCCTTATAAGGAGTCTGCTCTTCTATTGAGCTACGGAGGCATATTGCACACTAAAAGTTAGTGTGCAATCGATTGCATTAATTTAATCTTTCCACCAATCAATAAATTCTACTAAATCTATATAATAGTTCTGCTGTTTCGCTATTTTTTCAACTAGTTCTTTAACTTCTTTCCAGTTAGGCCCGGATTCATCCAATTCTTGAACTACATTCGATATTGCACTTAACATATGCAATACAGCCGTATCAATTTTCATTTACTCAAATTCTCCCATATTTGGGGGATTTCCTTATACAAATGCTTGTCGTCTCTTTATCTTAAATTACTCCTGCAAGAATCATTCCACTTACTACAGACTGGGTATTACAATCTTCACACCAGCCTTTTGTTTGATCAAGTTCTACTTCTATTGTATAATCACAACCCGGATTTTTACAGATTCCAGGAGAAACTGAATCAGTAATATAAGCCCCCATAAATTCTAACGAATCTTCAAAACCTTCAATTTCCATCAATTTTTCAAGTTTATTCATTAAATATGACTCCAATTACGTCCATTTAAAATGTCATATATTGTCCACTTAGACACAGAAAATCTCTTAGCCAACTCTACTGCAGATTCTTCATGTTTAGCTCTTTTAATTTCCCTAACATCTTCTTCTGTTAATAGTGATCTACCATTATTCTGACCTTCTGCACTACACCTGCCATTCGTATAAGCATCATACCTATTATCTGAACTTGTACCCCAATAGAGATTTTCTAATCTATTATCTAATTGATTATCATTCTTATGCAGTGCGTACATTCCTTCTGGCCTAGAACCAATAAAAGTCTCTAAAACTAAGTGATGAACAAATCTAACTGTTTTAATATCATGCTTGCTTAAAATTACTCTAAAATAAAATTTAGATTTACTAGTTCTCCTAACTTTTCTAAACTTTAAATAATGCTTCCACCTCTCCCCGTATATTTCGCCTTCAGTAGAAATTTTATATAAACCTTCATACTTTTGTATTGATTTCCACATTTTAGCCATTTTTTACTCCCATCTAAACGGATAAGGTAAACCATACTTATTAGAACATACTTTCCCGTACCCTGTAAATACACTATCTTCAGTACTTAACTTTTTTGCACAAAAACAACAATTGCCCGTTTTCTTCCCATATTCAGAAGAAATTCTTATGGGATCATTTGCAAAATCTTGTAAAAAAGATAAAACAGTATCTGAAGCTTGATGAGATGGTTGATAGTCTACTTCATCATCTGTTTTTATAATCCTCCCGTACCAAATATTATCATTAAATCTTCGTCCATCCGTGATATTAATAGAGCCGGGGTATTTTGATCTATCCCCGGCTCTAGATAACACTACAGGCTTTCCCTCAATATCAAATCTAATTTTGGGCCATTTCAAACCTCTCTTTACAGCGTTATCAAAAAATACTATAAGTTTACTCCAATCTGTTTCCAATACAATTTTAGATTTTTGTGGAGGGTTAAAATATACAAAACATAAATAATGTACCCAAGGCCATTGTTTCGGACTCAAATCTCCGCGTTTAATATACTGAGTAAACAGACTAGCTGCAAATGAACTATCTACATTTTCAGCCATTACATGAATGGCTTCTTCATTAGTCAAATCTGATTCGAATGTCTGCCCCTTAAGTTCCATTACAGTCATAATTTTCCCCTAAATTTTAATTTTACTTAAAATGGAACATCTTCTTCCATTTTATAATATTGCTCTAGTTCTCGAAGAAGATCATCAATTTCATCATCTTCTCCCAGAAAAATATCCCATTCTTCTTCTGTTAGCCAATCTCCATTAAAAATCTCAGGATACATATTTTCAGGAGTTTCTTCTGCCGGCTCTAAATATTTAGGAATATCTAATCCGCTCATCAATTTTCTCCAATTTTAATGTATTTCGTATCCTGATTCAATATCTTTTATTATCTGTTCTTTAAATTTTTCTCCGTTCCAATTTTCTGCAAATGAATGAATTTCGTAGACATAGCCAGAACCAGTCATAAATTTAGGAATTAAATCATCTACATACTCAACTGGACAACTAGGCCAAACTACTGTGCCATCTACAAAATTAGGATGATTATAAATTTCTCCCACAATTCGCCAAATATCTCCTCCACCTCTTATCTCCATTCTATAACTAACATTATGTATCTCAATGTTCACTGTTATTTCCTTTTAAATTTTAATTTAATAGGTACATCAGACCCGCTAATAGTACAAGTAGCAGTGCAGAAAATCTTACTACATCAAGACTCAGACTCTCTACTTTTTTCATCCTCCAACATCTTTCTAGCCTTCCACAAATATGGCTCAAGAGGCCGTGAAGTAATTTTCTTAATATGTTGTTCTTTATCTGCGGGTAGAGGTTTATCTTGTCTGGAAGCATTGCATTCTATACAACAAGTATAGATATTCGTAGGATCATTCCCTCCCTGCCGGGATTTTGGAATAATATGATCTAATGTAATTTGTCTCCTTGGTAAACCTTCTAAATTTTTTCCACATAAACCACATGTCCATCGATCTCTCAAATAAATAGCAAGTCTCTTATCTACACGAATCCATCTCCCCAAAGGTTGATACTTACTTTGCTTCACTTAACTATATCTCCTATTAGCTAGTTAACTTAAAGATCCTTAACAATAATTGCACTATATTAAGATGTTCATCGTCAGAATAATCTTGTTCCATCCATTCTTGTGGAGTTTTTGAGCTGCATCCGATTCTCAGTTGATTATTATTTCTAATATATGTCACACTATACTCTAGACCCGAGATATTCCAATAATCACCTACTTCTAAAACT
>ERZ869936.2210-NODE-2210-length-11813-cov-5.615921_pt1 | contig 11813 bp, 15 predicted proteins | sample MGYA00520876_ERZ869936 | MGnify/ENA primary metagenome ERZ869936 (study PRJEB32218, sample SAMN09650985) | biofilter metagenome | isolation source: enrty point of leading RO module | place: Saudi Arabia: Thuwal, RO plant located on Red Sea | collected 2016-02-17 ... | reverse complement strand
GCCCAACGTGTTTTTCGCCAAGGGCGTCACCATCCGCCGCGGCGCGCGCGTGCAATCCCGGCCGCTCCATCTGCTCCCAACCTTGTCTGCGGCCCCGCGCCCCGTATATCAGGGATATGACCGAGACAAGGACCGACGGCGTGACCGACACCGACCGCGACGACCTGCCCCCTGCCGCCCGGCGTGCGCTGGCCGAGGCCGAGGAACGACGGAAGAAGGCCACGGCGCTGAAGCTCCCGACCGAACTGGGCGGGCGCGACGGGCCGGAGCCCGTGCGCTATGGCGACTGGGAGAAGAAGGGGATCGCGATCGACTTCCGATCCGCGTGACGCGGGTCAGTCGAGCCTAAGATCGGCGTAGATGCCCTCGCCCTTGTCGGAGGTGAACCGCATGGTGCGGCCCTTGACCTGAACCAGCTGGCAGTTGAACTCCAACGGATCGCCGTCGACGGCCAAATCGCGGCAGAAATAGCCGCCGTCCCAGCGCCAGGCACCCGTGACCTGTCGTCCGAACGCATTGCCGAGGATGCGGCCGTCATCGGTGACCTTCAAGCGTATCCCGAGGCGCTTGAGCTCGCGGTCCTTGACGAGCGAGACAAAGCCGGTCTTGTCCTCGATCCGCTCGAACCCCTCGGCCATGGCGGGGGTCGCGAGAAGGGCGAGGAGCGCTGGGATGAGTACAATCGCGCGCATGTCGTCGTTCCTCCGTTTCGATCTTGCTTCGCATTACGCGACACAGGCCGAACCGGATCACTTGAGACCGAGCACATCCAGCATGTCGAAGCTGCCGGGGCCACGTCCCTGGCCCCAAAGAGCGGCTTTCAGCGCACCGCGCGCGAAGATCCGCCGATCGGTCGCGATATGGCGGAGCACGACGCGTTCGCCGGGGGCGGCGAAGATGACATCGTGTTCACCCACGATGTCGCCGCCCCGGATCGCGGAAAAGCCGATGTGACCCCGCTGGCGCGCGCCGGTCAGGCCGTCCCTGCCCCGGTCTGCGGCCTGATCCAGCGACACGCCGCGCCCTTCGGCGGCGGCCTGGCCCAGCATCAGGGCGGTTCCCGAAGGCGCGTCGACCTTGTGGTGGTGATGCGCCTCGACGATCTCGATGTCGAAATCCTCGTCGAGCGCCTGAGCGATCTTGCGGGTGAGTTGCACCAGAAGGTTGACGCCAAGGCTCATGTTGCCGGCGCGGATCACGGTGGCGTGCCGCGCGGCGGCGTCGAGTCTCGCGATGTCGTCGGAGGAGAGGCCCGTGGTGCCCACGACATGAACGGCGCGCGCCTGGGCGCAGATCGCGGCATTGGCGACGGTCGCCTCGGGCGTCGTGAAGTCGATCAGCGCCTGCGCGTTCGACATCGCCTCGAGGATGTCGTCGCTGACGGTGACGCCCAGCGCCTGACCGCCCATCGCGGCGCCCAGATCCTGGCCGATCCAGTCGTGGCCAGGACGTTCGACCGCGGCCAGAAGGCGGGCGCCCTTGGCGGCCAGAGCCTCGGCGATCAGCATTTGTCCCATCCGGCCTGAAGCGCCGGTGATCACGATTCCGGGGATGTCTTCCATGATCGTCTCCTTCGCGGGTTTCATTACGCGGATGCGTCGCCCGGATAAAGCGCCGCTTGCCGCGACGGCGGCGAAAGCTTAAGTGCGGGACATGGCCAAACCAAGATTCAACGACGGGCCGGGTCCCTCGCAGCGCCAGCTTCGCGTGTCGGAACTGATCCGGCGGCGGCTGAGCGACGTGCTGAACCACGGCGACATTCACGACCCGGACCTGAACCGGCTGTCGATCACCGTGGGCGAGGTGCGCTGTTCGCCGGATCTGAAGGTGGCGACGGCCTATGTGCTGCCCCTGGGCGGTGAGAAGCGCGACGAGGCGCTGGAGGCGCTTCGTCGCAATCGGTCGGAGATCCGCAAGGTGGTGTCCCGGGGCCTGCAACTGAAGTTCGCGCCGGAGATCCGCTTTGCCATCGACGAGACCTTCGATCGGCTGGACGCGACGCGCAGGATGTTCTCGGATGAAAATGTACGCCGCGATCTGGACGGCGATTAGTCTTGCGCTGCTGTCGGCGCAGCCTGCCGCCGCCGCCGGTTGCCGCGACATCGTCTTCGAGGACACGCCCTTCACCGTGTGCGAGGCCGATCCGAAGACCGAGGAGATCCGGCTGTTCCTGAACGATGGCGAGGGTCGACCGCTTGGCACGTTCGACAATGTCGAGGCGACGCTGGAGGCGCGCGGCCGGTCGCTACGCTTTGCGATGAACGCGGGCATGTACCATCCCGACCGCAGGCCTGTCGGGCTGTATGTGGAGGATGGTGTCGAGATCGGGCGGATCGTGACCCGTGACGGTCCCGGCAATTTCGGGCTGTTGCCGAACGGCGTTCTATGCCTGGGTGACGACAGGGCGCGCATCGTCGAGAGCCGCCGCTTCGACCGCGAGCGTCCCGGGTGCCGCTATGCCACGCAATCCGGGCCGATGCTGGTGATCGACGGTGACCTGCACCCCCGGTTTTTGCCGAATTCGTCGTCGCGGCACGTGCGCAACGGTGTCGGCGTCACGCCGGACGGAACCCTGATCGCGGCGATTTCGAACCGTCCGGTGAACTTCCACCGGTTCGGGCGGTTGTTCCGGGACGTTCTGGGGACGCCGAACGCGCTGTACATGGACGGCAGGATCTCGCGCCTCTACGCGCCCGGCATGGGGCGGCACGACCTGGGCTTTCCGATGGGTCCGATCCTGGGCGTGGTGGCACCGGCGGATTGACGGCGCCGGCCGCGAAAGCTAGCAGACGCCCTTTCAGACCCGGGTGAGCGAGAATGGCAAGGCGCAAGAAGGGACGGGACATCAGCGGCTGGCTGGTCGTGGACAAGCCAGCGGGCATGACCTCGACGGCAGTGGTCAACAAGGTGCGCTGGGCCTTCGATGCGAAGAAGGCCGGTCACGCGGGAACCCTGGACCCTGACGCCACCGGCATTCTTGCCGTCGCGCTGGGCGAGGCGACGAAGACGGTTCCCTTAATTACCGATGCGCTGAAGGCCTATCGGTTCACGGTGCGCTTCGGTGCGGCGACAAATACCGACGACGCCGAGGGCGAGGTCATCGCCACCTCGGAGGCGCGGCCGAGCGATGACGAGGTTCGCGCGGCGCTGGCAGAGTTCGAGGGCGAGATCATGCAAGTGCCGCCGAAGTTCTCTGCGGTGAAGATCGACGGCGTACGGGCCTATGCGCTGGCCCGGTCGGGCGAGGATGTCGAGATCGCGGCGCGGCCGCTTTTTGTCGAGAGCCTTACGCTGGAGGACCGGCCCGACGCGGATCACGCGGTGCTGGAGATGGTCTGTGGCAAGGGCGGTTACGTGCGGTCCGTCGCACGCGATCTGGGCGAGGCGCTGGGATGTCTGGGTCATGTCGCGGAGTTGCGGCGCGTCTGGTCGGGACCGTTCGAGCCGGAGGACGCGGTGTCGCTGGACGAGGTCGAGCGGCTGGCCAAGAGCGCCGAGATCGACGAATTGTTGTTGCCGCTGGAGGCCGGGCTGACCGACCTGCCGGAATTGCCTGCGACGGCGGAAGGCGCGGCGCGGATGCGCAACGGCAATCCCGGCATGGTTCGGGCCTCGGACGTGGAATATGGCGACCTGGCCTGGGCCTCGTTCGAGGGGCAGCCGGTGGCCGTGGGCACCTATCGGGCCGGTGAACTGCATCCGAGCCGCGTGTTCAACCTGTGAGCCTGATCGTTCGGAGCCACAATGCGGATGGCCGCGAAAGCGAGGCCGTCTATTCCGGCTGCGAACGATACCGATATGCGCTGACGCGGGTCTGGGAGCCGGAGGGCAAGCGGCTGCTGTTCATCATGCTGAACCCGTCGAAGGCGACGGAACTGGCGAACGATCCCACGATCGAACGCTGCGAGCGCCGGGCGCGGATGCTGGGTTATGGCGCATTTCGCGTCGCGAACCTGTTCGCGCTGCGCGAGACCGATCCGGCGCGGCTGAAACGCGCGCGGCGTCCGGTGGGCGGGGAGAACGACGGCCAGTTGCGCGAGGCCGCGGATTGGGCCGATGCGATTCTGTGCGCTTGGGGTGTCCACGGCGCGTATACGGGTCAAGGCGCGAAAGTCTGCACGCTGTTGCGCGACAGCGGCGCGAGTCCCATGGTGCTGGGACTGACCCGGGACGGGCATCCCCGGCATCCGCTCTACCTGCCCTATTCGGCGGAGCCGCGCGTCTGGCAGGCGTTTACGGCGGGCCGGTGGCCGGGCGCGACGTGACAAACCCTCAGCGTCACGTGGCCCAGAACGCCACCGGCATGGCAATCCCGCATCGCGGGTCCGCCGCCCCTTCCAAGGTTGTTCGCATCCCTTCTGGAGCGGCCGCCCCACGCGGCTGATCCCGTATATACCGGCGAGTCGTGTAGAAATCGTTTTCGCGCACCCGGTCCTCGATCAGGTGCGAAGCTGAACATCCGTCGCAGGGTTGATCGCATAGGTGGCGGTGCCCGCATCGACCTGCATCAGTGCGACCCCGTCCAGCCGGATCAGATGGGTCGTCGCGCCCCCGGCCGAGGAGGTGTCGACCGTGACCACCGGCGCCGGGTTGAGCGCGGGGTTGTAGTAGAGAACCAGTTGATCCACGGCCGGGTCGTAGTCGTGCACCACCGGCACGGTGCCGGTGATCCAGGTCCCGGACACGAACGTGTCGCTGGCGCCGTCGGCGCTGGTGGTGGCGAATTCGCCCCAGGCGTGGTCGCCGTTGCCGAGAACGATCAGATCCGGCCCTTCCCAGCCTTCGAGCGTGTCCGCGCCGTCCGCGTCGCTTGCCGGAACGCTGGTATAGTCTCCGTCGATGCCGATCAGGAAGTCGCTGCCGGGGCCGCCTTCGAGCGAATCGTTGCCGAGGTTGCCGAACATGAGATCCGAGCCGGGCCCGCCGCTCAGAAAATCGTTTCCGTCCCCGCCTTCCAGGATGTCGTTGTCCAGCGCACCTTCCAGCGTGTCGTTGCCCGTGCCGCCTCTCAGGCTGTCGTTGCCCGGTCCGCCGCGAAGGAAATCGAGACCCGGACCGCCGTCCAGCGTATCGGCGCCGTCTCCGCCCAGGACCGTGTCGTCGCCGACCTCGCCGTAGACCTCGTCGTCATCCGCGTTGCCGTCCAGGTAGTCGTTGCCGATATCGCCCCTGATCGTATCGTCACCGGCGCGCCCGTAGATGACGTCGTCGAACGGCGTGCCGGCAAGCAGGTCAGGCCCCGGCGTGCCTTCGTCCGTCGCCTCGGGTCCGGCTTCGCCCAGCGTCGAGCCGCCGCTGCCGCCACCGCCGACCAGTCCGGCGAGCACACCGATCCCGACTATCAGAAGAAGGAGTTCCATCGCGCCGCTGCTCGTGTCTTATTCTACGCCTCTCTTGAGTATCGCCGGATCCCGTGCCCCACTCAAGGCCGCTGACGATGGCGCAGAAAAGGCTTTTCAAGCGGGCCGACCTGTCCTATACGCCCCCATCTTGCTCCACGGGCCCTGCTGGACGACATCCCGGCTTGCGCCATCAACCCGAAAGGAGACCCCGATGTCGATTACCGCTGAAGAAAAAGCCAAGGTCATGAAGGAATTCGGCACCAAGGACGGCGACACCGGTTCGCCCGAGGTTCAGGTCGCCATCCTGTCGTCGCGCATCGCCACGCTGACCGAGCATTTCAAGACGCACAAGAAGGACAACCATTCGCGCCGCGGCCTGCTGAAGCTCGTCGCGCAGCGCCGGAAGCTTCTGGACTATGTCAAGGCCAGGGACGAGGCGCGCTATCAGTCGCTGATCGAGCGTCTGGGCCTGCGCCGCTAAGACCAACGCGGTCGCGTTCGACGCCGCCTCCGGTCGTCCGGGGGCGGTTTTCTTTTGCGCGCTTCCCACCTAGACCGGCGCAATGAGCGAGACGTTCGAGATCTTTCTGGTGGCCGCGCCGGGCCTTGAGGCGGTTCTGGCCGAGGAAGCCGCCGAGGCGGGCTTTGCCATCTCCGGGACGGTCACCGGTGGCGTGACGCTGCGCGGCGGATGGCCGGAGGTCTGGCGGGCGAACCTTGTCCTGCGTGGCGCGACGCGGGTGCTGGTCCGGCTGGCGGCGTTCCGGGCGATGCACCTGGCGCAACTGGACAAGCGGGCGCGCAAGCTGCCCTGGACGGACTGGCTGAGGCCGGATGTGGCCGTGCGCGTCGAGGCGGTCTGCCGGAAGTCGCGCATCTATCACAACAAGGCCGCAGCGCAGCGCGTCGAGGGCGCATTGACGGCGGCGGGGCTGACGGTTTCGGACACGGCCGAGATCGTGCTGAAGGTCCGGATCGAGGACGATTTGTGTACCGTCAGCGTCGATACCTCCGGCGAAAGCCTGCACAAACGCGGTCTGAAGGTTCAGGTGAACAAGGCCCCGATGCGCGAGACATTGGCCGCGCTGTTCCTGCGGGCGGCGGGATTCGATGGGACCGAGCCGGTCTGCGATCCGATGTGCGGGTCCGGCACCTTCGTCATCGAGGCGGCGGACATCGCGCTCGGGCTTTTGCCGGGCCGCGAGCGGCGGTTCGCCTTCGAGAAACTGACAAGCTTCGACGCGTCCGCATGGGCCGAGATGCGCAAAGGCGGCGGGACGACGCGCACCGATCTGACCTTCCTGGGCAGCGATCGGGACGCCGGCGCGATCCGGATGAGCGAGGCGAATGCCCAGCGTGCCGGCGTGGATGCGGTGACCCGTTTCGTCTGCCTGCCGATCAGCGAGGCGGCGCCCCCCGATGGCCCGCCCGGGCTGGTGATCGTCAACCCGCCCTATGGCGGACGCATCGGAAGGAAGGCGCCGCTGCACGGTCTCTACGCCGCGTTCGGCCAGCGAATGACGTCGGCGTTTCCGGGCTGGCGGATCGCCATGATCACCTCGGAGCCCGGGCTGGCGCGCGCCACCGGGCTGGCATGGGCCGATCAGGGTCCGGTCGTCGACCACGGCGGCACCAATGTGCGGCTCTACCGGACCGGGCCGCTTTGAACCTGCCCTAGGGGGCGTCCGGCGCGGCCTTTCCGCCGGTGCCCTCGCGGCGGTGGAGCAGCAGAAGCACGGCCCCTGCGCCCAGCAGGGCCAGCGCCATCAGGCCCAGTGTCGCCGGCCCAAGTCCGCCCGTGCGCCCCGGTTCCAGAACAAGCGTTCTGTCGCCGCTCAGAACCTCGGTTCTGGTCGCGGTGGGTTGCATGTTCCAGAATTCCCGGACCTCGATCCGGAGCGGGGCGTCGTCCAAGGCGGGAAAGGTCAGGGTGATCGGCGCAAGCGCATCGACCTCCCAAGCGAAATAACCCAGGTAGGCCTGAAGCGTATCCAGCCCCATCCGGTCGACCGTCTCGGGCGAGGTGCAGACCGCGATCGAGGTCTCGCCGTCCCAGGGCGTCTGGAACGGCGGAAGCGCCTTGGGGTCATGGACCATCATTGAGGTCGCCTCGAAATCGACCGGAACGCCCGCGATCCTGGCATCGACCGGCTGAAAGATCCGGTCGGCCAGATCGAACGTGCCTTCGTAGAGCCGGTCGATGTCGATCGTGCCGTCCGGGCCCAAAAGGCCTTCGGCGTCCTGGCCGAACACATCCGCAAGTTCGTCGGCGGGCAGTGTCATGAACAAGGCCACCGATCCGGGCCTGCGATCGACGATCAGGACGGGCGTCTCGGGCACCGGGGCGCCGGGCCCCTCGCCGCTGGCGGCCGCCGCAGTGGCGCAGAACAACCCAAGAAGAAATCCCGTCATTCGCAGCATGCGCAAATCATGGTACGATCACGCGAAATGTCGAGGCCCCGTGTTTGACCTGCGTCATGTCCGCAGCACGCGGGGGCGGCCAAGCTGATCCAAATCGGAGGATGCGACATGACCCTGAGCCGCCAGACACCGGACGTCGAGATGCCCGAGATCCGGGTGCCCCTGGACACGGTGTGCTTCATCATCTCGAAGGCGCACGAGTTCGGCGTCGGCAACTCGGCCGCCGAGGCCGAGATGAAGTCGTTCATCTCGGACCTGAGCCACGGCGCGCAGATCGATCTCGTCGCGATCATGTGGCTGGGGCGGGATGAAGGTCCCGACGCATGGGACGAGGCGCAGCGCATCGCGGATCAGGAGCACAACGATCACACGCCCGAATACCTGGTCGGCACACCGCTTCTGGCGGACTTCCTGGAAGAGGGGCTGGCCCGCATCGGGCGCGATTGTTCCAGTTACAACGAAGTGAACGTCTGACGCCGAAAGGCATCACCGGCGGAAACATCCCATCTTCTGTTTCCAATCCCCTGAATCTGCTGTATGGCGCGCCTATCTGAGACGTGACGCCCTGACCCCGGCGCATGGAATGATGAGGGGGTCGGCGGCAATGGGGCCGCCATGCAAACGGGACACCCGGACCGCCGGGCCAGGTCCCTTACAGGAAACGATAGATGTTCAACGAAGCTAAGAAATCAATCCAGTGGGGCGAGGAAACGCTGACACTGGAAACGGGCAAGATTGCCCGCCAGGCCGACGGATCGGTCATCGCCACCTATGGCGAGACCAGCGTGATGGCCAACGTGACTTTCGCCAAGGAAGCCAAGCCCGACCAGGACTTCTTCCCGCTGACGGTCCACTACAACGAGAAATACTATGCCGCGGGCAAGATCCCCGGCGGCTTCTTCAAGCGCGAGGCGCGGCCGACCGAAAAGGAAACGCTGACCTCACGCCTGATCGACCGGCCGATCCGGCCCCTGTTCGTCGACGGGTTCAAGAACGAGGTGCTGGTGATCTGCACCGTCTTGTCGCACGACCTGGTCAACGATCCCGACATCGTGGCGATGATCGCCGCGTCGGCCGCGCTGACGCTTTCGGGCGCGCCGTTCATGGGCCCGATCGCGGGTTGCCGCGTGGGCTTCGAGGACGGCGACTACGTCCTGAACCCCACGGTCGACGACATGCACGACCTGAGAAACAACCCCGATCAGCGTCTGGACCTGGTCGTCGCGGGCACCAAGGACGCCGTGATGATGGTCGAATCGGAAGCCTACGAGCTGACCGAGGAAGAGATGCTGGGCGCGGTCACCTTCGCGCACGAGCAGATCCAGCCGGTGATCGACCTGATCATCGACCTGGCCGAAGAAGCGGCCAAGGAGCCGTTCGACTTCACCCCGCCGGACTATTCGGACCTGTACGAGGCCGTGAAGGCCGCCGGCGAGGCGAAGATGCGTGAGGCCTACGCCATCACCAACAAGCAGCAGCGTGTCGCGGCCGTGTCGGAAGCGCGCGAGGCGATCAAGGCATCGCTGAGCGAAGAGCAGCTTGAGGACAAGACCCTGGGCTCGGCGCTGAAGAAGCTGGAAGCGGCGGTTCTGCGCGGCGACGTCGTGAAGAACAAGCGCCGGATCGACGGACGTGCGCTGGATCAGGTGCGGCCCATCGTGGCGGAGACGGGCCTGTTGCCCCGGACCCATGGCTCGGCCCTGTTCACGCGCGGCGAGACGCAGGGTCTGGTGGTGACCACGCTGGGCACCGGCGACGATGAGCAGATCATCGACGCGCTGCACGGCAACTTCCGCTCGAACTTCCTGCTGCACTACAACTTCCCGCCCTATTCGGTCGGCGAGGTCGGTCGCTTCGGTCCTCCGGGCCGCCGCGAGGTCGGGCACGGCAAGCTGGCCTGGCGCGCGCTTCAGGCGGTTCTGCCTGCGGCGACGGACTTCCCCTACACGATCCGCGTGGTCTCCGAGATCACCGAATCGAACGGCTCGTCCTCGATGGCGTCGGTCTGCGGCGGATCTCTGAGCATGATGGACGCGGGCGTGCCGCTGAAGTCGGCGGTCGCGGGTGTGGCGATGGGTCTGGTACTGGAAGACGACGGCGACTACGCGGTTCTGACCGATATCCTCGGCGACGAGGACCACCTGGGCGACATGGACTTCAAGGTCGCGGGCACCGAGAACGGCATCACGTCCTTGCAGATGGACATCAAGGTCGCGGGCATCACGCCCGAGATCATGAAGACCGCCCTGGCGCAGGCCAAGGAAGGCCGGATGCACATCCTGGAAGAGATGAACAAGGCGCTGAGCGAGACCAAGGATTTCTCGGTCCACGCGCCCCGCATCGAGACGATGACCATCCCCACCGACAAGATCCGCGAAGTGATCGGCTCGGGCGGCAAGGTGATCCGCGAGATCGTGGAAACCTCGGGCGCCAAGGTCGACATCAACGACGACGGCGTGATCAAGATCGCCTCGCCCAACGGCGACGCTATCCAGAAGGCCTATGACATGATCTATTCGATCGTGGCCGAGCCGGAGGAAGGCAAGGTCTATAAGGGCAAGGTCGTCAAGATCGTCGACTTCGGCGCCTTCGTGAACTTCTTCGGCAAGCGCGACGGGCTGGTGCATGTCAGCCAGATCGAGAACCGCCGCCTGAACCATCCGTCGGACGTTCTGAAGGAAGGTCAGGAGGTTTGGGTCAAGCTTCTGGGCTTCGACGACCGTGGCAAGGTCCGGCTTTCGATGAAGGTCGTCGATCAGGAGACCGGCCAGGAGGCCAAGAGGGAAAAGGAAGAGGAAGACGCGGAGTAATCTTCGCGATCTCCCCGGAAGGCCCGCTTCGGCGGGCCTTTTTCATGGGCTTATCCGATGCCGCGCAGGCGCGTGGTGATCCGCTGGGCCTCGGTCGTCGCGCGGCTGACGGTGCGGCGCGCCAGTGTCTCGACATTTCTCAGAATGCGCGAGGCTTCGGCGGTCCAGGGCGCATCGAGGGCCGCGTTGATGTCGTTGCCTTCCAGGCCCAGGGCCGCGGCGACGCGTTCGATGGCGCGCGTGGCGGTCTCGGACTCGGTTCCATGCCTGAACCAAATCCGGCAGGCGGCGTTCAGGATCAGTCGTTTCTCGTCTTCGTCCGCCACCTTGCCGAGGATTCGCTCGATCGACGCGGATCGGGGCGAGCGCAGATAACCGATGGCCTGACCGATTTCGCGGCGATCCACCGCCTCGCCGGACACAGCGTGGAACACCTCGGCCACGTCGCGGGGCGTTGCGCCCGGGCAGGTGCGTGCGACATAGACAAGCGTCGCCAGCAAGCGGCGGCGCGCCCGGCCTTCGGGCCGGGTAATGCGCCTTTCCCGCAGCATCGGGGCCAATTCGCCCGAGGAGAGGCCAAGGCCCAAGGCCGCGAGACCGGCGGCGAGGAACAGCGAGGCATGGGTGCTGTGGCCGCCCGATGGCATGGGCACGGGGTCGACACCGCCCGACGCCGCCGCATCCGGATCGCCAAGGAACAACTCGACCAGCATGTCGACCGCGCCAACGCCCAGCCAGGCGTCGAGCGCACCAGCGAAACACGCTGCTGCGAATACACCGCATCCGAATTCGAGCTTCGTGGCCATGGGTCATGGCTAGGCCAGCATTGTGACGGAAAAATGGCCGAAAGGCCGGTGAAATCCGGTGCATTTTCCGAAACGCCGGCTGCTGCACGGTGACCGGGGCAGGCACGCAAGGAAAAGGCCGCCCCAGGGGGCGGCCCATTATCCGGTATCAGAGCCGAATCAGCCCTGACGTGCCTTGAACCGACGCTGCGTCTTGTTGATCACGTAGACGCGGCCCTTGCGGCGCACGACGCGGCAGTCGCGGTGCCGGTTCTTCAGCGAGCGGAGCGAGTTGCGAACCTTCATGGGTCCTCTCCTCTGTCGCGGCGCTGATTTGCGCCTTGGTTACGGTTCTGCCCCGCATGCACGGGGCGGTGAATGGTGGGCGGTACTGGGATCGAACCAGTGACCCCTACGATGTCAACGTAGTGCTCTACCGCTGAGCTAACCGCCCG